>Ga0207702_10003292_pt1 | contig 14899 bp, 14 predicted proteins | sample KBSCornC62_FD_184302 | JGI IMG/M metagenome (GOLD analysis project Ga0207702, IMG submission 184302) | Corn rhizosphere microbial communities from Kellogg Biological Station, Michigan, USA - KBS Corn C6-2 (SPAdes) (version 2) | ecosystem: Host-associated > Plants > Roots > Rhizosphere > Soil ...
ATCCGGCACCTCGACCGAGCCCAGCTCGCAGACACGACCGAGGTCGTTGCGCATCAGGTCGACGATCGTCACGTTCTCGGCCCGGGTCTTCTCGCTGCCGCGCAGCTCTGCAGCGAGGTGAGCGTCCTCGGCGGGCGTGGCGCCGCGCCGACTGGTGCCCTTGATCGGCCGGGCTTCGGTCCGGCCGTCGCGATCGACCTGGAGAAAACGCTCCGGGGAGGAGCTCAGCACCGCTAGGTCGCCGAAGCGCAGGTAGGCGGCAAAGGGCGCCGGGTTGGCCCGACGCAGGACCCGGTAGAGCTCGAGCGGATCGACATCGGTCTGGACCTCGAACGTGTCGGTAAGGCAGATCTCATAGCTGTGGCCGGCGGTCAGGTAGCGCTTGCAGGCCTCGATGTCCTCGCGGTAGCGCCATCGCGAACGTCGCGGGGCAGGTTCGGGCGGCGAAGCAGCGATCAGGGGCTCGCCGAGCGTCGGCAGCCCGGCAAGCCGCTGCTCTGTCTCCTCGATCCAAGAACCGGCGGGACTGCGGCTGAGCAGGTAGGTGTGGCGCTTCTGGTGATCGAAGCCGATCAGGCGGTCGGCGAAGACGAAGGCAGCATCCGGGGTGGTGGCTTTGTGAGCGGGATCGCCATCGCAGTCTGCCTTGAGCTCGTAGCCAAGGTAGCCGGCGAAACCGCAGTCGAAGCCGAAAGGAAGACCGACTCCGAGTGAGCGGCTGCGCGCCAGCTCGCGGCCGAGGTAGTCGAAGATCGATTCGACCCTCACCTCCACCCCACCCCCTCGCTCGATCACCACCTCCCCCGACTCGAGGTCGTAGGTGACGACCGCAGCGAGCGGACCCTCGCTGTCGCCGATGAAGGAGAAGCGGCCGCGCTCGCCCCGGGCGCTGCTGTCGAGCCAGAAAGCGTTGGTGCTCTCTCCGTAGAGATGAGCAAAGGCGCGCTCGGGATCGGGCATCCAGTCCAGCTGGCGCACCGCCAGCGGTAGAACCCCGGGCTCGCTATGGGCCGGCATCCAGTGCAAGATATCCGGCAATGTCAGCACCTCCCCATGTCGATCCTGGCAGGGGCGTCTTCGAGACCATGCTCGTCATCGCCGGACGAGCGGTCGAGCTCGATGCCCACCTCGGACGGCTTACGACGAGCGTGGAAGCTCTCTATGGCAGCGCCCTCCCCGGCCACACGCGAGCCCTGGTGACCGATCGTGCCGGAGGAATCGAGTGGGGGAAATTGCGCCTCACGGCCGTGCCCGATCGGCGCTGGCTGCAACTCGATGTAAGCGCCGTCGAGATCGACCCCGCCAGCGTCTTTCCGGACGCGGAGCGCGGCGCCGCCCTGCGAACCCATGTCGTCGCCGGCGGCCTCGGCGAACACAAGTGGGCCGACCGCGACCTGCTCGACTCGCTGGCGACGAGGTCGCCAGGCGCGCTGCCCCTGCTCCTCGACTCCGATGGAGCCGTACTGGAGGCATCGCGGGCCAGCGTCTTCACCGTCGCCGGAGAGAAGCTCGTGACGCCGCCAACCGACGGGCGCATCCTGCCCTCGATCGCGCGCCAGCAGACGATCGAGGTGGCCGGCGCGGAAGAGATCGAGACCGACGAAGAACGCCTGACCGTCGCCGACCTGCTGAGCCGCGAGGTCTTCCTCACCGGCTCGGTTCGCGGGATCGAGCCGGTGAGCTGGCTCGACGGCGTCGAGCGGCCGCCGGCCGGCAGGATCAGCGGTGTGCTTGCGGACGGTTTGCGGCGCCGCTGGCGGGCGCCGGCAGGGAAACCCGTTGCAGCTGTCGCAGGCGCTCCACCAAGCGGTCGGCCCGGGCGCTGAAATCGCTGAGGCTGTCGTCCTCATCGGTCCCCGGGGCGGGAGGCGATGTCGGTGGGGAGGCCATCGCCGCGATGCGGTCCCGCACCTCCAATGCGGTGGCGCTGGCTTTCTCGGCCAGCCCCGCGGCGTGCTCAGCTTGCTCGGCCGCGCTGATCGCGGCGGCCCCGACCGTCACCACGGCCGCCTCGGAGGCTCGCGCCACCGTCAGCGCCAACTCCACCCGCCGCTCGAGCTCACCGATCAGCGGCGGGCGCGACTGCTCGGGGAGCAGCCAGTCCTCGGTGCTGTCACCTGGCGCAGCTGTCATCCACTCAAGGTACGGCGGCGCCTCCGAAACTCCTCCGGCGCCTCGCGATGGTGTGCCTTATGCACTCACAGCGTTCATCAGGCGCACCGGAGCTTGGTCAGCCGAACGAGCGTTTGGGTAGATTCCCGGCTGACCGGCGACATGAGCTAACTAGGAGCAGCGTGAGAAACCCCAGAGACTTTTTTCATCCCCAGGCGATCGGCGCGCCTGAGCCCCTGCGCGAGATCCCCGTCAAGCCTTCGCGGATGATCCACTTCCTCGACTTCTCCAACGAGAAGATGGTCGAAAAGGCCGCTGGCATCGCGACCAAGACCGACATCCTGCTCGGCAACCTCGAGGATGCGATCCCGGTCGATCGCAAGGAGGCCGCGCGCCAGGGGCTGATCAAGGCGGCAAAGGAGTCCGACTTCGGCCAGACCGCGCTCTGGACCCGGGTCAACTCCTTGGAGAGCCCATGGGTGCTCGATGACCTCACCACCTTGGTGACCGAGATCGGCGAGAAGCTCGAGGTCGTGATGGTGCCCAAGGTCGAGGGCGCCTGGGACATCCACTATGTCGACCGCCTGCTCGCCCAGCTCGAGGCCAAGGCGAAGCTCGACCGCCCGATCCTGATCCACGCGATTCTCGAGACCGCCCAGGGCGTGGTAAATCTCGAGGAGATCGCCGCCGCCAGCCCCCGCATGCAGGGGATGAGCTTCGGCCCCGCCGACCTCGCCGCCTCGCGGCGGATGAAGACCACCCGCGTCGGCGGCGGCCACCCCGGCTACCGGGTGATGGAGGACCCCGCCGACCCGGAGAAGCCCGAGGCAGACCGGGTCAGCGCTCAGCAGGACCTCTGGCATTACTCGATCGCCCGCATGGTCGACGCCTGCGCCGCCACGGGCATCCTGCCCTTCTACGGCCCCTTCGGCGACATCAAGGACACAGCCGGCTGCGAGACCCAGTTCCGCGCCGCCTTTTTGATGGGCTGCGTCGGCGCCTGGTCGTTGCACCCGGTCCAGATAGACATCGCCAAGAAGGTATTCAGCCCGCCTGCCGAGGAGGTCAAGTTCGCCAAGAAGGTGCTGGAGGCGATTCCCGACGGCGCCGGCGTGCACATGATCGACGGCAAGATGCAGGACGACGCCACCTGGAAGCAGTGCAAGGTGATGGTCGAGCTGGCCGAGATGCTGGCCGACAAGGACCCAGACCTAGCCGAGGCGTACGACCTCTAGCTGCGGGTGCCGAAGTCGATCGTGTAGGTGGCGGAGTTGGGGCCGCCACCCAGCGGGAAGCCGCGGGCGACGCCGACGCCGACGTCGTGGAAGCGAGGATTGAGGATGTTGGCCCGGTGGGGCGGGCTGTGCATCCAGGCGCGGAAGATGGCGAGCGGGGATCCGTAGCGGCGACCCCCCCCTCCGGCGAGGTCCTCGCCGAGGAAGTAGCTGCGAGCTCGCGCGAGATAGCCGGCCCTGGTTATACGACCCGACGGCGTGCTGCCCGCAGGGCCGAAATGCGAGAAGTAGCCGTTTGCCACCATGTCGTTGGAGTGACCGGTCGCCGAGCGGCGCAGGTCGGGGTTGTAGCGAAGTCGGTCCAACCCATAGTGCTCGCGAACTCTGTTGACCAGGCAGAGGACCGAGCTGCGTAGGAAATGCAGCGATGCCTGGGCTGGGTCTATATCGGCGCCAACGCACTGCTCCCGGGCACCGGACCCGCGCGCCTCGGCGCGACCGGGCGAGGTCACAGCCGCGGTCGCCAGCACAGCTAGGGCGAGCGCGAGCGCAAGCCACCTTGCGGCGTTTCTCGATCCCCGGGCCACAGAAGCGGATCACTATACGATTGGAGTCAGATGAATGACGTGACGAGAGCGCGCCGCCTGCACGATTGATCTCGTCCCGTCTGCGAATAACTATTACGACTTAGTCGTAATTTTCGTTCTAAGCAGGCGCTTTCTTTGAGGCGGCCCCCTCCCTGTGCTACATCCTGATGGGCAGGTTGCACCCGACCCCGGCGCGGGTACTAAGACCGAATGACTCGACTGACCACACGAACCCAGGCACCTGCCCTCCTTTGGGCCGCTGTTGCGTTGGTCGCGCTGCTCGCCCCTTTGTCCGCGGTGGGGCACGTCGCACTCGCCGCTGCCGCGGCACTCACGGCGGTAACGCTGCCGCAGCCCACCCGGGTACGGGTCGCGACGGCGCTGGCGATGGCCCCGGTGGCGGTGGACAACCCCCCGGCTTGGTCCTTCGTGCTTGCCGGCGGCCTGCTTGCAGCTCTGGTGGCGAGGCGTCCCCCGAGTGCGGAGGCGACGCCGCTTGCCTTGATCCAGCGCCACCTCGAGTGGTGCCGGCGGCGCGACGAACCGGCCCATCTGCTCTGGGTGCATGCTCCGGGGATCGAGCGCTCGGTGGCCGCGGCGGCCCTCGAGGCCTTTCGTGTGACCGACCATGTCGCGCTGCTCGAGGATCAGGATGGCTCCGCAGAGATCGTCGCGATGATGGACCACACCAGCTTCGAACGCAGCGGCGTCGAACGCCGTCTGCGCGCCAAGCTCGGTGACGAGCCTGGCTTCGGTTGGACCACGTTCCCCGACGACGGCCTCACCTTGGAAGCCCTCTTCGAGCATGCGCGCAAGATCGCCGTCGCCACTTCGTCGCGTCCAATCGAGCGCCGGGCTCAAGTGCGAGCCCCATATGGACGATGGGATAGAAGGCCAAGCACCGAGGCCGCTGTCCGATCGCCAAATCAAGGATGAAGCAATGAAACCTTCTAGCTACGCCCCAGCCACTGGGGAGCGGTCCGAACGTGCCCTTGTTACCGGCTGTGCCGGATTCCTGGGCAGCCACCTGAGCGACCGGCTGCTGGAGGCCGGCACAACGGTCGTCGGCCTCGACTCCTTCACCGATTACTACCCCCGCGCCCTGAAGGAACGCAATCTGGCAGAGGCAAGGGACCATCAGCTGTTCGAGCTGCACGAACGCGACATCGCCAGCGATCCGCTCGACGATCTGCTCGACGGCGTCGACGTCATTTACCACCTCGCCGCCCAGGCAGGGGTGCGGGGTAGCTTCGGCTCGGGCTTCGACACATATCTCCACGCCAACGTCAGAGCGACCCAGCGCCTGCTGGAGTCGGCGGGTCGTGCCGCGGTCGACACGTTCGTCTACGCCTCCTCGTCCTCGGTCTATGGCAACGCGGCGTCCTTTCCGACCGGAGAGATGACTCCGCGGGCGCCGGTCTCGCCCTACGGCATGACCAAGTGCGCGACCGAGGATCTCGCCGGCGTGTATCACCGCAACCACGGCATCCGAACCGTCGGCCTACGCTATTTCACGGCCTACGGGCCACGCCAGCGTCCCGATATGGCCTTCAACCGCTTCATCGCCGCGGGCCTGGCGGGTGAGCCGATCACGATCCTCGGCGACGGCCTGCAGGTACGCGACTTCACCTTCGTCGACGATGTGATCGAGGCCACCGTCAGCGCCGCGGAAAACGGCATGGATGGCTCGGTCTACAACGTGGGCGGCGGGACGCCGGTGACTCTCCTGGCCGCGGTCCAGATCATCGAGGAGCAGATCGGCCATCCGATCGAGGTTCGCCACCGCGAGAGTGCCCGGGGTGATGCCCGCCAGACGGGCGCCGACACGCGGCGTGCCCGCGCCGACCTCGGCTTTGGAGCATCCGTCCAGCTGGAAGACGGCCTGGGGCGGCAGCTCGCCTGGATGGCGGCCCTCGAGCAGGCGCCGGTAAAGATCGCTTCCTAGGTCTCGCGTACCATGCCGGCGCTTGCGCGTCGCGATGGTCATCCAAAGCTTCCTGCCCGTGCTCGGCGGCGCCCAGCGCCAAGTCGATCTGCTCGGGCCGCTGCTGGGCGAGCGGGGGGTCGATCTGACCGTCATCACGCGGCGGCCCCCAGGCACCGCACGCCGGGAACAGCGAGCCGGGCTCAAGGTGCGACGTATGCCGGGCCCGGATCGCGGTCCGCTCGGCTCGGTGAGCTACACCGCGGCGGGCGCCCTCTCCCTGGCGCGGCTGCGACCCGATGTCGTTCACGTGCACGACCTCCTCTCGCCGGCGACCATCGCCCTGCTCAGCCGCCCCCTCGCGCCTGCGCCGGTCGTCGCCAAGGTCCTCTCGACCGGTCCCGGCGGAGATGTCGACAGGCTTCTGACCAAGCCACTCGGCGCCCGCCGGCTGCGGGCTATGGCCAGCTCTTTTTCGGCATTCGTCTGCCTCAGCGACGACGTGGCGCAGGAGCTGCGCGCGCACGGCGTCCGCGAGGGGCGGCTTCGGCAGATCCCCAACGGCGTCGACGTCGAGTGCTTCCGCCCGGCTGAGCCGCGGGAGCGCCAGCGCGAGCGAGCCCGGCTCGGTCTCCGCGCCAAGGGTCCCGTAGCGCTCTACACGGGCCGCTTTGCCCCGGTCAAGCAACTCGACCAGCTGATCGGGGCGGTGTCCGAAGTGCGCGAGCTGAGCTTGCTGATGGTCGGCGAGGGGTCAGAGGAGGCGCGCCTGCGAGGTCTCGTGGCGGATCTGGGGCTGGAGGACCGCGTCTCGATGCTTCCCTCCGTCCCGGACCCAGCCCCGCTCTACCGGGCCGCCGACTTCTACGCCAGCGCCTCGACCACCGAGGGCATGTCGAACTCGGTTCTGGAGGCGATGGCAAGCGGCCTCCCGGTGGTCGCGATGAGCGCAAGCGGGATGGGCGAGCTGGTGTCGCAGGCGACCGGCACACTCGTGCCGAACGGTGACGTACCCGCTCTGGCAGCCGCCCTGCGGGCCCTCGCCCTCGAACCTGAACGGCGGCGCACGCTGGGCTCGGCCGCACGCGATTTCGTCGCGGACCGCTACTCGCTGGGATTCGTCGCCGACTGCCTGCGCGACCTCTACGAAGAGGTTCTCTCGGGATCCGGGGCGCGACGCAGGGGCCGGGGATGAGCCAGCCGCTGGTCCTCTGCTATCACGCGGTCAGCGACCGCTGGGATAGCGGCCTGGCCGTTACGCCGGCGCAGCTGCGCAGACAGGTAAGTGGCCTGCTCGCCCGCGGCTACCGGCCGGTGACCTTTCTCGACGCGACGCTTGCGCCACCCCGGTCGCGGGTTCTCGCCATCACCTTCGACGACGCCTACCGCTCGGTCTTCGAGCTCGCGCGACCGGTCCTGGCCGAGCTCGGCGCGGTCGCTTCCGTCTACGCCCCAACCGACTGGATCGGCAGTGGCCGGGCGATGCGGTGGCCGGGCATCGACCAGTGGATCGGGACGGCAGATGAGGATGAGCTGCTGCCGATGGACTGGGGCGAACTGCGTGAGCTCGCAGCGGAAGATTGGGAGGTCGGGTCGCACACCTGCTCGCACCCTCACCTCACCGAACTCGATGACGCCACTCTGATGCGCGAGCTGGAGGACTCGCGCTCGGCCTGCGCCCTTCAGCTGGGACGTGCCTGCGAGACGATCGCTTATCCCTACGGCGATGTCGACGAGCGAGTCGCCGCCGCCGCGGCGGCGGCCGGCTACCGCGCCGGCGGCGCCCTTCCCCAGGCGCCGCACGCGGCAAGCGCACTGCTCTGGCCCCGGATCGGCGTCTATCGCTTCGACGGCGATGCCCGGTTGCGCCTCAAGACCTCGCCGCTGGTCCAGCGGCTGCGGCGCTTGCCGATTCGGCTCGCCCTCGATTCCCTCGGCCGCCTGACCCGAACGGGCAGGCACTAGCGTGCGTGCCGCCGTCTACCTGGACCAGGCCTTCTGGAGTGACGATGGCGAGGTATACGCGGCTCGCTCCTTCGTGCTCTTCCTCGGCAAGCTGGCCGAGCACTTCGACGAGCTCACCGTCACCGCCCGCCTCAGCCCAAATCCTTCGGGCTCCAACTATCGACTGCCCGCCCCGGCACGCTTCGCGCCCCTGCCCCACTACGAAAGCGCCTCCAACCCGGTCGAGGTCGGGCGGGCGATGCGCGAGTCCGTGCGCCGCTTCGCCGAGCTGCTGGACCGGGTCGACGTCGTCTGGCTGCTCGGCCCGCACCCCTTCGCGCTGCTCTTCGCCCGCATGGCCAGCCATCGCGGCAAGCGAGTCGCGCTCGGCGTACGGCAGGACCTGCCTCGCTACATAGGCAATCGACGGCCCTCCCGCGCCGACCTGAGGCTGGTCGCGCTCGGTCTCGATCTCGCCTTCCGCCGGCTCGCCCGGCGCCTGCCAACGGTGGTCGTCGGCCCTGACCTGGCGCGACGCTACGGTCGCTGCCCGAACCTGCTCGAGATCTACGTCTCGCTGATCTCAGAAAGCGAGGTTCAGCCGGTTTCGGCCGAAGCCGCGCGCGATTACGGGAAGACCATCCGCATCCTCTCCGTCGGCCGCATCGACGCAGAGAAGAACCCGCTCATGCTCGCCGATGTGCTGAGCCGTCTCGACGAGCGATTCGAACTCGTCGTCTGCGGCGATGGGCCGCTTGAAGGCGAGCTGCGGGAGCGGCTGGCGAGCGGCGGGCTCGCCCGGAGGGCGGAGCTACACGGCCACGTGCCGATGGGCGCAGAGCTGCTGGACCTGTACAGGTCATGCCATCTGCTCCTGCATGTCTCCTGGACGGAGGGGGTGCCGCAGGTCCTGCTGGAGGCGTTCGCGGCCGCCCTGCCGGTCGTCGCCACGGACGTCGGCGGCGTCGCGGAGGCCGCCGGGGGGGCGGCGCTGTTGATTCCGCCCGGGGATCCCAATGCAGCGGCGAGCGCCGTGCGCCAGATCGCGCACTCCGCCGAGCTACGGCAAGGTCTGCTCGCAGCGGGACATGCGATCGCAAGCGAGCGCACGATCGAGGCGGAATCGAAGCGCGTCGCCGACTTCCTCGGGGCGACCTGAAGCCCCGGGCCAAGCCCGGGACCACTCAGGACACGGAGCGTCTGCGCCTAGTTGGTGTGGGCGCGGCGCCGCAGCACCAGGCCGGTACCGAGCAGAACCACACCGACGCCGAGCATTGCGGCCAACTCTGCGCCCGTGAAGGGCAGAACCGAGGCTCCGGACGATTCGCCCGAGCTGGCGACAGCGGCTTCGTTACCCGGCGATGAGGTCGGGCCGCCGGCGGTACCGCTTACCCCAGGCACGTTGGTGTAGCCGTCGCTGGCAAGCGCGCTGGCCGGAGCCGCAAAAGCCGCGACGACCATCAGTATCAATGCAAATTTCTTCACGAAGCGGGCCTCCGACAGAGCGTGTGTGGACAGAGAACGAGCCAGCCATTATAGGTGACCCATAGGACAAACGGACCAAATTGGACGTTTTTTTGAGACGACTTGGTTTTGCAATCTTTCTTCCGAAACCTCTTTACCCCAAAGGGCCGTCCTCAAGCTACTCGTTTGCCTCTAGGACTACTACTCGCCGGCCTTGAGGACTCGCGTCTGCACCGCGACAGGATCGGGCGAACCGCCGGAACGAACTGCCTCAAGCGCCGAGCGCGCAGCCGGTTCGCGCGGGTTGCGCGCGAGCGCCGCTTCGAGGTGGCTTAGGGCAAGCTCGCGGTGGCCGGCGACCGCCGCCAGCAGGCCGAGCTGCAGCTCCGGGTACCAGGCGCTGGGATCGCGCGCCAGGGCAGAATGGAAGGCCGCCCGTGCGCGATCCGGCCGTTTCAGCGCGAGGTCAATCACCCCCAGCCGGACGAACGGGGTCGAGGAGAGCGGGTCCAACGACGCCGCCCGTTCGAGGTCCGCGATTGCTCCCGCGGGCCGGCTGGGCCAGGTCGCGACAGCACGGTCGGACAAGCCGTTGGCGACGAGCAGCGGCGCCGCGGGGATGGCTGCGAGGACCAACGCGGCCATGATTGCGAGCGAGGCCAGCTTGCTTTGCCTGTCGCCCTGTCCCCCCTGACGGCCGATTCCGGTGGCGGCGCCGGCAAGCGCCAAGGGGGGCGCGAGCACTACAGGAAAGACGGTGATCCAGTCGATCGTGCCGTGAAGCAGCACATAGGCGAGCGGCAACACCGCGGCAACGACGATCCAACGTTCCGTCGGCTGCCGCCGTGTCGCCTGCACGAGGGCCAAGGTCAGCGCTACGAAAAATGCGACGAGCGCCAGGAAACCCGGGGCGCCCAGCTCGGCAAGCGTTTCCAGCCAGATGCTGTGCGAGTAGAGAGTCGACTTGCGTGCCTGGCGTCGCTCCAGGAACGGCGCGATGAAATTGCCCGCTCCTGAGCCGGTCAAGGGCTGATCGGAGAAGATCTGTGCCGAGACACGCCAGTAGTCGTAGCGATTCGATCCGAGGTCGCCGGTGAAGCGCGTCGGCTGCGATTCGAGGCTGCCGTAGTCCGGAGTCTTGAAGTCTTCCACCCGTTGCGAGACCCACTCCCCCGGATCTGGCCCGGAGACGACGACAGCCATCGCGCCGGCAAGCAGCGCCGCCGCGAGGAGGCCGGCGACTGCGGCCGTCAGACGGCGCACCGTGGCGGCTTTGATCTCGATCCTCGAGTCGAGGGTGGCGTAGGCGGTGCCGACAGCCCAGAGCCCCAGCGTCGCGAAGACAAGGGCCCGTACGCCGTCGCGGAGCGCGGTGGCCGCGTCTCCTCCTTCGACCGCGAGTCGCCGAACTTCCAGCAGGGGGTCGAGGATCGCCACGAGCGCCAGCCCGACGAGCGCCAGGGGGAGCAGCAGACGCAGCCTTCCCCGCAGCAGGACGAAGGCGAGCAGCAGGGTCAGCGCCAGCGCGACCAGGCCTCCCCTGCTCTGGGTGAGGACGAACGTCCCGAACAGGCCGCCGCTTGCCGCCAGCGCCACCGCCCGAACCGGAATCTCCAGCTCCCGCCGAGAGGCGAGCACAAGCGCGGTGAGACCTCCCGCCGCAAACAACGCCGCGCTTGCGTTCGTATACCCGGTCGGCCCGGCCAGTCTGCCGTCGACCAGCGTGGTGACGTCCCGAAGCGCGCCGCCGAGCGCGGAGACGGCCCCGCAGAGCGCCACCGCGGGTACGAGGGCGACGCCCACCATGAGCGCCCGCTTGCTTGGCGGCCAGAGGACCGGCAGCGCGAAAGCACCCAGCAGCAGCACCTGGCGGGCAGCGGTCGTCTCCGCCGCGCCGCGGTCGTCCGCCCAGAGCAGCGAGAGCAGCGTCCAGGCGGTCAGAGCGGCAAGGGCGACCAACGGCCAGGCGGCGCGGTCGAGCTTCGGCTGGGGAGCAAACATGCGTAGGGCCAGCGCGGCGAGGGCCAGGTAGCCGATGCCGGCCAGGAAGATCGCCGGCGGATACCCACCCTTCCAGACCGCCCACCAGACCCAGAGCGGCGCGGCGACCAGCAAGCCGGCGCTCTCGATCGCCAGCTCTTCGAGTCGCCGCCGCGACTCAACCACCGGGACCGCTACCCGCTGCTTTCGACCCGGCGAGTTCGTCGTATATGTCGGCGTACGACGCGGCGGCAGCGGCGACGTCGTAGCGTCGCCGCACGAGCGCCTGGCCCCGCTCGCCGAGCCGAGACCCGAGCTCGCGGTCACCCAGCACGCGACCCAACGCCTCGGCAAGCCCATCCGTGTCGGCGGGCTCGACCAAGAGCGCATCGACGCCGTCGTGCACCAGGCTCGGGATACCGCCGACGCGCGTCGCCACACATGGAAGGCCGGCCTGCATCGCCTCCAGCAGGCTGATCGGAAGGCCCTCGTGCCGCGAGGGAAGGCAGAAAGCATCGGCGGCGCCGAGCAGCGAGCCGATGTCCGTGCGAGTGCCCAGCAGGCGAAAGGCATCCGAAAGCCCCGCTTGCTCGATCCCTGCCCGCAGCTCCTGCTCCTGGGGCCCTGAGCCGGCGACTGCCACCCGAAGCCCGGGCAGCCGCTCGCGGAGCTTGGCGGTGGCCGTGATCAGGTCGTCGATGCCCTTGGCGGGCTGCAACCTCGCAACCGAGATGACGAGGTGCTCGACGTTTTCTCCGCCGATCTCACGGCGCAGGGCGGCGCCGTCGAAATCCACCGGCGCCGGCCTCGCGGCTGGCACGTTGGGGATCACCCGCATCCGTCCCGCAGGGAGGTGGAAGGCGTGCCGGTAGGCGTCAGCCACCTCCTGAGACGGCGCGACAAGCCGCCGCGAGAGCCAGGACGACCACCCGTCGGCCCTGGCCCGAAGGCGCGAATCCTCGGCGGTCGGCCCGGGGACGGTATGGATCGTCGCGACGTGGGGCCGCCGCAGAGCTACCGCCACCGGTCGCGAGGCGATGTTCGCCGTCGAGAGATGCGAGTGGACCAAGTCGGCGCGCGAGTCGAGCAGGGCACGACCGATCGCGCGGAAGAGATCCGGACGGTGGAGCGGGGTGGCTGGAAGCCACCGGAACCAGTCGGCGCTCTCGCGCACGTCTCGCACCAAGCCCTCGTCCGCGTCCTCCACCAGCGGCACGCAGACCGCGCTCCAGGCACGACCACTTGCCCGCAGCTCCCGCAGGAGGGCGGCGAGCAACGCCTCCGCGCCGCCGAGCCGCAGCGAGTCGATCACGTGCAGGACTCGGGGATGGCCGGCCACTGCGGGCGGATTCTAGTGTCCGAGGTCCCTCCCGAGGGCTGGGCGCGCAGTGCCTGGAGCTCAGAGATCTGTCCAGCGATCAACCGCGCAGCTTTGCGGCTGCGCGCGGAAGTCGACACAGAAGCACGTGCTCGACTTCCGCTCCCACATATCCCCCCGCCTCCTCACCCTCCTTGCGGCGGCTGTCCTCGCCCTCGCCGCTCCGACCGCCGCCGGCGCCTCCGTCACCGGGCTCAGCGCCGCCCTCGATGGCGGCAGCTTCTCGGAGTTCTCTCAGACCAATGCCCTGAACGGAACGCTGTCGCTGAGCGAAGCCCGCGCCTTCGACGGCAAAGCCTCAGCGCACGCCACCTACGAAGGCAACGGGGAAAACGGCTACGCCCGGGGGATCTGGAACGTCAACTGGCAAGACGGGGAAAACGTCTGGTTCGGCGCCGCCTACTACCTGCCGGTCGGCTTCCTCGCCGGCGTCCAGGGACAGGTCGACCTGGTGCGCTGGGACAACTGGTCGCTCTACCCCAATGAAGCCGACTGGGGCGGCGTCTCGATCTATGGCTCCGACCACCGTGCCCGCCTGCTGCGCTTCGGCGCCGGGCGGCCCAACGACACCCTGGTCGGCCCAACGACGCTTCCCGAAGGGCGCTGGTTCACGCTCGAGGTGCACCAAATCCGCTCCTCGCAAAGCGGCAGCGCGCTCAGCGAGCTGTACGTCGACGGCAAGCTTGTCGGCAAGAGCACCGCGCCGAACACCTACGGCAGGCCGGCGACGCGGGTGCGCTTCGGCATCGTCGCGATCGCCGCCGGCGTCCAGACGAAGCCGCTGCAGCTGAACTTCGACGACGCCGCGGTCGGCGCGGTGGCCTCCCCCAGCCTGATGGGCCAGTCCGAACCGGCGCCGACTCCGGAACCCGAACCCACGCCTGAACCCGAACCGGAACCGACGCCTGAACCGGCGCCAGCGCCCGAACCGACGCCCAGCCCGGAACCCAGCCCCGCTCCAGAACCGGCGCCGGAAGAATCGACGCCCCCGCCCCCGACCACCGAACAGCCACCCACCGAACGGCGCCATGAGCACGGCAAGCGGCTGAAGCGGGTGAGCCTGAGTCGGCGCACTAGTGCAAGACAGCGCCCACGCAACCCCGGTTCTCGTACATCCGTCCATAAGCATTGACAGATAGCGGAGGTCGGCCGCCGCTCGCCGATGGGGACGGCATGAACCCCCCAGGCAGAACCGCCCTCCGCGCCCCCGCCGCCATCCTCATCGCTTTCCTGGTCCTTGCCGTCCTTCCTGGGATGGCGATGGCCAGGGTGACCGCTCTCGCGGCGAACCTCAACGACGGCAGCTTCGACGAGTTCTCCCAGACGAACACGGATCGGGGCGCGCTCGGGATCAACTCCCTGCGCACGTACGACGGGACCGCCGCGGCGCACGCCACCTACGAAGGCAACGGCGGCAACGGCTACGCGCGGGGGATCTGGAACGTCAACTGGCAAGACGGAGAAGACGTCTGGTTCGGCGCCGCTTACTACCTGCCCGTCGGCTTCGTACCGCGCATCCAGGGGCAGGTCGACCTGATGCGCTGGGACAACTGGCTCTCGCATCCCTCTGACACCGACTGGGGCGGCGTCTCGATCTACGGCTCCGACCATCGCGCCCGCCTGCTTCGCTTCGGCGCCGGGCGGCCCAACAACACGCTGGTCGGGCCGACGACGCTTCCCGAAGGGCGCTGGTTCACGCTCGAGGTGCATGAGCGGCTCTCGGCCGGCGCCGGGGCGCTCAGCGAGCTGTACCTGGACGGCAAGCTGGTGGGCAGTTCGAGTCGTCCCAACACCTACGGCCGACCGATCGAGCGCATCCGCTACGGCATCGTCGCGATCGCCGAAGGCGCTCAGGAGAAGCCGCTCGAACTCTGGTTCGACAACGCGACGGCCGGTCCCACGCCCGCGCCGGGAAGCATCGCTCCGATCACCTCGAAGCCGCCGACTATCTCGAGGCGGCGCAGCGACCGCAGGAGCGTTTGCGGATCGTCGAGAGAGATCCGCCACCGCCATCGCGTCGGTTTGGCCTGCCGCGTCCAGGCCTGACGAGCCCTCGCAGGCTCACGTGCCAATCGCTACTTAACTTTAGTGAGCATGCAAAGGCGCTAATTTTGCGGAGGTGGCAAGGGGGGCGAGATACCTGCAGGCCGTCTTTACAGCGGCGCTAGCCGCCTGCGTCCTCGCCCTCGCCGCTCCGACCGCCGCCGGCGCCTCCGTCACCGGGCTCAGCGCCGCCCTCGATGGCGGCAGCTTCTCGGAGTTCTCTCAGACCAAT
>Ga0207702_10003293_pt1 | contig 14895 bp, 16 predicted proteins | sample KBSCornC62_FD_184302 | JGI IMG/M metagenome (GOLD analysis project Ga0207702, IMG submission 184302) | Corn rhizosphere microbial communities from Kellogg Biological Station, Michigan, USA - KBS Corn C6-2 (SPAdes) (version 2) | ecosystem: Host-associated > Plants > Roots > Rhizosphere > Soil ...
AGCTATAACCTTATCGTGGTGCTCCTGAAGAGTCGTGTTTATGTGATTCTTCATCTGATTATGCTGTATCCGAAGCAGTATAGCAGTAGCTAAAGCCCATATTAAAGAAGCTATCAGATTACCCAGAACATTGCCGGCAGGCCAGTTGAACATCTGCCATAATATATGCCCGAACATTTAGTACCCTTGTGAATTCCAAAGCGGTGAAGGTATTCCTGAGTCATCATCATATTCATGATCAATAGGAGGTAGCTGACGTACTGGCCATCTGTGATCATCGTATTCTCTATCTTCAAACACAGGAACAAGACGACCCGTTGTGTAAGACTTACGACGAAGCTTTACAGTCTCATTTCTGTACAGACCAACGTTAAGCTGACCACAGTAATCCTGGTATCTCATCGTCAGGTCTTCGATATGACTCATTAGCTGACGATAACGACCAAGCCTGTTAATGTTAGTTCCTTCTGCTGTCTGAATATCAGTATCAGTAGCAGCATCATTAGCTAATGTCCAGAAGACATTGATAGTAGCTAGCATGATGATGAGAGGTTCCTCAATAGCAGGAAGATTCCACAGGTTGACAGGTTCTTCTCTGTAAGAAATGAATCCCTGAGCTGTGCGGATTCTTTCCTTTATAGTCCTGCCGAAACCATGCTCATTGATAGAGTCTTCGATGAACTTCTTAAGATCTGTGTCAGTGAACAATCCCCAGGCTGTTCCCTCAGTTATAATAGTTGCCCCGAATGGAACAGGATTGGTTAACTGCAAGAACCCCTGCTCTAAATCGACCTGATAGTCAGGCCCTAAAGACAGGGTAGTTAAAGAAGCCCCGTTCTCTACTTGCACTTGCAAAGTGTCAACGTCTATGTTCTGCTTAGGAAGGTCATACATAGAAGTAAGGCCATCGCCCAAGTACGTAGCATTAAATGTCCTTGGAGGATCGCCTATCTCCATACGTAATCTCCGTATAGCTTCATTCAAATGCATTAGTATGCGAAGTCCGTTCTCTTCTGAGCCATTAATCTTATGCGACCAGGTGTTTTCGGTCCTACTACCCACGAAATAGTTATGCTGTTCGTAACCTCATTATAGACGTTAAATAGCATCGGCTTAGTCTTCGTGTTTCTCTTATTAACGCCGAACGCAGAAGACTTCCGAGACACTACGGTATTGTTTGCGTTGAACAGCATAGACTTAGTGCAAGTTACCCTGCCACTAGGATTAATTCCTGTACGCCACTGAATACCAGGTACGGCAGTCTGTCCTGTAGTCGTGTTGAACTGATAGTCAACAGGATAAACAATAGTTCTTGCAAGTCCGAAATATGTATGTCTTGCTGAAGGGTAAATAAAATCTATAGGGTGAACTATTCCAGTGGTTATCGCCCCTGGTGATGCTGATTGCAACGACCAGTCCCTAACGACAACCTTGAATAGAGTATTGAATCTTGAAGTACTAAAGCACCTGGTATTAGCTAATGTCCTGAATCTTGACTGCTTGAATACACTGAGCCTTCTTCCTAGCTCGAACGAGAAAGCTCTTTGCTTAGTTACAAAGCCTAGATCCTTGAACCTGAATTGCTTCTGCGAGACAACAGAATCCCTGTAGTTCCATGATATTCGCACATCAGATTTAATGCGTCCCACTTCAGTCCATGTTGAACGCATGAAAACTGGTGATGGTGGAGTTACAGTTCCTATGTGAGCCGATACCGATGATCCTGTATTAGGAGCACTAGTACTGAAAAACATTGACCTGCTTGGCGGTGTGTTCTCTACCATCTTGACAAGGAAGTTGTTAACAATTTTAGATCTCATTACAACCTCATCAATGTTTCCCACTGAATGTCTTTACGGCACACAACACGGGTGTTCACTACACTAAATGAGCTATCCAGGTACGCAGCTCTCTTGATCCTGTAGTTGAATCTCATAGCCTGGCTTCTAGATATTCTCTTAGCTGTATTGAACTGCATGTAAGAACTAACCTTATGGCTAGCATTATCTATAGGATGAGTAGTAGGAGCCAGAACTCTATTATGCCAGCTAGGATTAGCTGTAACACCAGGCTTGGAAACTTTAAGTAAAGCATTCCATGAAAAGGCATGATTCGTGTGCCTGATAATACGCACATTGAAATAGATCTTCTTCTTGGAAGATATCCTGTCGATAACTTTCCAGGAAAACTTTACCTTAGCGGAGAACCTGTTATCAATACTCCATGCTATACCAGGAATAAGTGTTGCTTTATCAATAGGCCAGACTACAGGATGATCCATACCGTACTTGATGTACTGAGGATAAACACTCATCCTCTTCCTGGCATTGAAAGCAAAAGCTTTCTGGGTAGAGATACCCTGAGCTTTGATCTTCCAGCTAAACGCCCTCGTTGCCGTTGTTACCCTGTCTACTACATTGAAACGAGTAACAAGAACTGTAGATACAGCACTAACACCATCGTCAATTGGTGATACTACAACACGACCAACGCCAGGAGAGAATAGTGGAGTAGAAATACTCACAATAATCTCCTATCCTGGCGTTGATGTAAAAAGTTTTGCTGATGATAAACTAGGCAACTGGCTGTACTTCCATAAAAGCACCAGCATGAATTGTCATAGTATCTGCACCAGTCTGAACGCTGTATTGTCCTGTCAGGGTACCAGCAACAGTTACCACAAAAGTTGCCTGTATCTGAGCTACAGTTTCAACCGCCGTATGTGTTGGTGATACAAAGGAGTTGCTTGGAGAAGAAGCTCTTGTTATTGTTCCTGAAGTACCGCTTACGCTGAATGTCCCTATTGACCCGCCTGTTGCTGTTCCTGAGAACGACAGAGCGAATGTAGAAGTTGATCCGATTGTTCCGGTAGGAAGATAAGGAACCCACAGAACCGCCATGTATGTTCCAACTCCAAGAGGTGTACTGCATCCTGTAAGAGTAACAAGAGAAGTACTGGAAACACCTGTAATATCGGCAGTCAGAGTAGCTAGGAACGATCCGCTGTTGTAATCTGCACCGTCAGCACCACGCCACTTAACAAAACCGCTCTTACCGTAAACTACAGCACCATTCGACGGTGTAGTAGAAGGTGCTACTGAAGCATTATTAATGCCTAATACACCAGTACCGCCAGCTAGAAGCTGAGCACCACCGACAGTAGCATTAGCTGCTACTGTAAGGCTGTTGTCAGTCTTTACTTCACCAGCAGCATTACGGTAAAGATTTGTGTCTACTGCTGAAGATCCGCCAGCTCCCCAGTCAATATGACCATTAGACAGAATGTGAAGTCTTGATACCGTGTCACCGATAACCCTGATACCTAGAGCTTTGTCTGTAGCTGAATTGCTGTAGATAGTTTCGTTCGGGTTGGTAGGAGTACCAGTGCTGTTAGTAATTGTAAGTACTGGACCTGTTCCAGTTGATGCTGTATAAGAAGCAGTAGTAGCATTTAATGCTGTACCGACTGTAAGTGCCCCGTCAGTTTGCACTGTTCCTGCTGATGCACGATACAGATTAGTATCTACTGCTGATGCCCCTCCTGCTCCCCACTGAATCTTTCCTGAAGAAAGAACTTCATAACGCGGGACTGTATCTCCAGATACAGAAATCCCTAATACAAGGTCAGCTACTCCAGCAGCTATCCATGATACATTAGGGTTAGAAGGAGATGAGTGAGTGTTAGTAACAGAAACCATGTTTCCTGTCGCACTGCTCTGCGACATGGTTATGTTACCAGTATATGAAGTTGCACCAAGGGTCTTGTTTGTTAAAGTCTGAGTGTCAGTTGTTCCTACCACTGATCCTGTAAGACCATGAACACCAGAAGATGCAGCAATATGAACTTGAGGCTCATTGTAATCTTCTGCTGTTACACCATGAACAACAGTCGCACCGTTAATATGAGTCTGTGCTGTTGTCCCGTCTATACCTCTTGTCACAGTTAAAGTATACGGACCTGTACCTGAAGAACCTGTAACTGAAACAGCTTCTTGTGTAGTAAGCCCCCAGTCAATCAGCAAAGTAAAAGGGAATGATCCTGGGTTACCTGTAATACTGTTAACTGAAATAGTAGTAGCTGAAGGAGAAGTAATAGCTGCTGCTAATGTAGTAGGTAATGCAACTGAGCTGTAAAACCTGTTCTGTGTCATGTTTAGCCCATCGTGTCTAGATCGATTTCAAGTGTGAAACCGTCATTATTTACGGGGGCTGAGTTTGTCGCAGTTCTCTTTATCCACACTGCCACACACTGACCAGGAGCAATTGTTCCTAGCTGAATACCATTTGTATAGCTAGGGAATACAGGAGTTGTATTAGTTGGTGATACCCATCCTGATACACCTGCTGGTGCGTTAGTGTTGGCAGTAATCTTTACTGCTTGCTGAGATCCAGAAGCAATTGACGAAGCTGCAAAAGTGTCTGCTGCTACCTGAATAGTAGCACCACCGGCAACATACAAAGACAGCGGCAACCAAGCTACAGTGTTAAGCATTGAGTTACCTGACACAGTATTGTTATGAATGAATACGCAAGCATAGTCTACTTGCTGAGCTGCATTCTGAGCACCTGTAATATCTGTGAATAGGTTGTCTAGCGGAGTTGATGATATCTGAGTAGTAGATATGTAGTTACCCCAAGAGTTTCCGGCTGTACCAGATACAGTGTTACCTGCACTAGCACCGGGCGCAGACAGCTTGAATAAAATGTCTGATGAAACTATAGCTGTCAATGTAAGTCCCTAAGATTGAGTAATCGAAAGCGCCCCAGTTGCTACGTTAATAGTCTGGGTTGCGTTAACTTGCTGTGGTGTAGCAATCGTCCACGAGTTAAGTAAAAGACCTGATGTTCCCGCTGATGGAGTTACTAGTGCCAGCCATTGAACCGGCAAGCTCATGTTAACTGAAAAAGGACCGAAGGTTAAAAGATTAGTATTAGATGCTACAGACGGATACGCAGCAGAGGCAGCCCCGAATATTACCTGAACTCTTGCATAGCCAGAGTCAGCACATTCTGATAACTGAGAAATCAGTGAGCTACCTGTCGGGTCTGCTGTCAGAAGTGCAAGATAAGGCAATCCGGCAGTAACCCATGTTGTTCCGTTCCATGCCATTACAGCGTTACCTGATGATGTATTGATCCAGGTTCCGCCAACTATGCCCGTAGGCGCACTGGCCGCAACTACCGGCAGAGAAAAACCTGTCACTGCATTTAGTTGTGTCTGTGCGCCTGCTTGCGCCATTCCTGTCACTTGCTTATGCTCCGCTCATATATGAGAGATAGCCGAGATCATTAAGGTGGTCAGCTACATCTTTTGAAACCCTGTAAACTACGCCTTCTTCAAAACTGTAGTACTTCATTGGTCCCATGATAGCTGGTCTAGGAGGATTAGTTGTATAGTCACCAGGATCTAGAACCTCACGACCATAAGTCATCTGGTCTATATTCTGGTTAACCCTGATCATCCTGAAGGGGGAAGAAACCTGTACGGCTTTGATCTCCACCTCTGGAATCGGCTCATTAGAGTTTGTGTAGTCTACTACTACGTTCTTTTCTTCTTCTGCTGCTTGTGTTGCAAGTGCAACTCTAGCCGCTGCTTCCTTTAATTCTGTTGCGTGCTCTAGCTGTAGTTTCTCATTGAGTCTTCCAGTGTGATCAGCAGCTCTCTTGCGGGAAGTCTTTACCTGACCGTCTTGAACTACAGGAGTAGTCATGTTATGCCTCGATTTTCTTGTTCGAAAAGTGTTACTTATTTAATATGATTAGTTAGTTGATGCGACTAGTACAGCCTGGTCTGTTATAAGACCTAGACCCCATATCGCATACCAAGCCAATGCATGCTCTCTACCGAAGTCCAGAATTCCACCGTCACGTAGCTCTACTGGCAGAGAAATAGCGTGACCGAATGCGTTATCTCCGATGAAGATAGCATTGTAGAATAGTGGGTTTGATGTGTTACCTGCAACATAGTTGTTGTAGATCTGTGTTGTCTCAATGAAGACCACATCATTAAGTCTTCCGATTTCTCCAAGAAGGAAGTTACCGGGAGCTGCGTACTTAGTTACTTCAATGAACTCAGGGTCATCTCTTAGCTGACGTGACTGGTGCGGGTGAATGAAGCAAACATAAGTTTCTCCAAGCCTTGGCACGTTCTTTGTTGCTAGAGTCTCTTGAGCGTCCTTAACTACAGCAGTTGTGAATGAGTAGTTACCCGCTGAAAGAGCTGAAGATGATGTTGCTGCTGAACCGTGATCGTATGGTGAAAGCGGAGTACGAACTGCTGTTGACAGAGCAAACTTGTTATAACCGAAGATCAGTGACGATGCCTGGTATAGTGTATCTCTTGCCGAACCGTCTAGATAAAGCGCCATGTTACGTCCTAGAAGACGTGAACCTGATGCCATTACATCATCGAAAGATGCGTTAAGAAGAAGTTCTGATACAGCAATAGCAAAACCCTGCTCAGCTACAGTAATGTCGAACTGTGAAGCTGTAAGAGGGTTAGTCTGCATACGAACACCTTCAACTAGCTGTGACGCTGGAGGAAGGTTGTTGTAACGCATAAAGTGAATTGTCAATCCTGGCTGAACACCTAGTTCTGTCTTCTTGACAGCAAATTGCTCAAATCTCAAGATTGGCATTGCTTGGAAAAGAATTTCCTTTGACCAAATTGTCTGAATTGCTGGTGTAAGCTGAGCTGATCCTCCTGCATAAGCTGTAGGAGATGCGCTAATAAAGCTTGTACCAGTTAATGCTGAACCCGCCATGTTGGTAGATTCCTTTCATGTACAAATAGCTAGTTGAACATGCCTCTGTTATTTCCTGCCCCGGATATTCCCTGCTGCTGTCTGTATTGAGCATAAGTTGCCATGTCCATCCTGGCTATATCCTCTTTAGAGTACTGCTTAGGACCACCTAGATTATCTAGCGGACCAGCGGGACCACCTGTCGGTGAAACACCTGTTGGCATTTGCGGAGCGTTCAAAGTGGCAGCTCCTTTAACAATATTAGCAGTTTTTTCTTTAACCTTAGTGATAGAAGTTTCTACCGCATCCTCAGTATTTCCTCCGATAAATTCTACAAGCTCTGGGATGATAGTATTCGCTGCTGTTTCCTCGGCTACTCTTCTCTGAATATATGCTTGCAGTCTAAGGAATTCCTGTTCCTTAGCCATTTCCGCAATCTTCAGTTCCATATCCTGACTGAATTTATTCTGTTTCTCAGTCAGCTCAGCTTCCTTAGCCCTGATCAATTCTTCCGCTGAAAGCTTAGATTCTTGTTCCCTCCGCTGTGCCTCTTCAGCAGTCTTAGCAGCATCAGCAATAGCCTTGTCTCTGGCTGCCTTATCTGCCTTCAGTTCCTCAAGCTGAGACTTGAAACTATTAATAGTCTCGTCCTGTTGCTGAAGCCTGCCGTAAAGCTTGTCCTTTTCCTGCTGCCTAGCTGCCTCTAGCTGTTCAGCAGTAAAGTACTGATTAGGGGGGTTGTTAATGGTAATGTTCGGTGTGGGTGTTGCAGTTTGGCTAGCTGGTGCCAAACCCGGTAGCACATTAGCACCCGAAGTTGTGAATGTAGTACCGGAATTATAGTCTGTTGGTACTGCATTAGTCGGCAATGGTGTCGTCATGTTGTTTTCCTTATATATCTCTTATTACTCGTTCGTGTTGTTAATGTTTCTTCTTTGAGGTAGCTTTGTGCCGAAAGCCATCGCAGAAATGGAAGCTAACATGTTATTATTCTTCAAGCCAGTTACATCAGAAATGGTTGGCATTGAAGGAAGAACACCGCTAGCATCTACGTTATCCATAGCTGATGGTGGCTTACCTGGATCTTCCGGTCCTGGCTTATCGTCTTGCTCTGTGAATCCTTCAGGAACCAGGCCAGTTAGCTTCTGCACATATGCTGCTGCTATGGCCCTCTTTATCTGCATAGCACTTTCCTGCTCTAGATCAACCATCTTCTCTTCGAAGATTTCCTGGAACTTCTCATCTGGGAATTCTACGCCAAGATCGCGTAGTGCTCCTATATTAGACTCAAGTCCGAGAGCCTTCTTAGCCTGAATCTCAGTAAGCATAATTGTCTGATCAACAGGTAGCGGCGGTGGCCATGAAATTGTTATATCGTAAATTTCAGGATCATTAGGATCTAGAACAAAAGGCTGTTCGTCAGTCTCTAGTATACCTTCTGTGTCTTGATTATATATTAAGGTATTCGGCTCGAACAAGAACAATGTCTTAAGAGCCATTTCCGATATCTGACGGAAGCCTACTTCATACTGAATTTTCTTCTGCTTGTATGCATGCATTGTAGGCATGTACTGAATGGCCAGGGCAACACCAGAGGTGTTAGAAATAGCCTGCGCTGTTCCTAATGCTGCTTCTGGAATACCCATCATCTCATGCATGCCAAGCTTAAGCATCTGAAGAAACTCTACTGCTGATTGAAGCCCTGAGAAGTCAGCATTAAGGTTCTCCACCTTTGCGTCCTTCTGTCTTAAAGCCCAGATCTTGTTGGCTGACTTCTCAAGATTAGTAGCACTAGCGCCAGTAATGATAGTAACAGGGGCAGTATGGTAGTTAATAATGTCAGATATCTCTGTCGCCTTTTCGTTGAAGTCCCTGTTAAGAGGGATAACATCGATGATATCTGACAGCCCCCATGGTGACGCTGAGGCAATCTTATTAGCAATATGTACCACGGGTATAAACCCCAGAGGATTAGGACGACGATCAATAAGCTCATCATTAACGTATTCTTCGATTACTTCATCTGTAAGTATCTCTACGTAAGTATAAACTTGCCTTGTTCCTTCTGGTGCGGTTCCCCAGAAACGGTACTTAAGTTTAAATCTTACAAGCCTGTCCCTGTCGTGAGGATGCCACTCAGGAAAACAGAAAGATGCATTCAATGGCAAGATTCTTACTTTACCTGGATGAGGGTTGCCGGCAAGGTCATTGTATGCAGGCTCATAAGCAATCTTTACGAATGCATCTCCTTGAACAGATCCCTGATTACCTATCTCCCAGATGATCTGCTGCTTGTTATTGTCTTTATTCCACAGTCTCTCAAGCAATGCCGGTACAGTATGCTGGTATGCTTCTGGAACTTTGAATGTTATTCCGTTAGAGAACGTGAAGTTAGTTAACCAGTCGGAAAGAGCACGAACATAGTTAAATGTGATCTGTGCTTCTCCTGCTTCTCTCCTGTAAGCCCAATGATGTCCTAGATAGAATGCCCATGCCTGAGCATACCTGTTAAGCCTGGGACCGTGTATCTCGAATTCTTCGTCTGATAATTCTACAAGTCCTAAAGGACTGATGGCAATGGTTAAGTCACTGCCAGCAGCCCTTATGCTAGGTGATACGAAATCAATACTCATGTTGTGTTTCTTGTTATCTTAGTCGGCTTACTACAACAGGTGCCGCAGCTATGATAGCTATTGCCAGGCAAATCACTATCAAGATCACTACCACGTTATGTGATAGTGTCAGCGCACCTATAGCAGCAAGAAGTAATATAAGCAAACCTATTACTAGAATCAGATTCAGCATTTCTACCTCGCCCTTCTAGTTCTCTTTCCTGCTTTTCTGTGGTGAGGATGCTCACCTGGTGGTTTAGGGACAGCTCCCTTAGCTATGTGCATAGTCTTAGATCCTCCAGCAGAGCCGGAAAATCTTACTCTGTTAAACTTAGGATCTCCAGATGGATCTTTTTTCTTTGGAGCTACCCTACCAAACTGTGACTGTGATAATACGGCGCTTGCCATTTAAATCACCTTAGTCATTAATTTCTGCTGGTGACACTCTTTCCCAGCGACGACCATAAGGACCGCCACGATTGCACATTTCATACTTACGTTCTGCCTGAACAGAATCAGCACCATGAGCAAACTCATTCATGAATGTTGGTGCTTCTGTCCAAGATGCCGAACCTGCATGCGCACGCTCAGCCATTGTCTCTGCCGGAAGCTTCTCGTAAACATTCTTATTGTGGTTAGGGTGACCTGGTGCTGTCTCATAACCTTGCATCGCACCATTAGAGAACTCACGCGGAATATCTCTGTCAGATCCTAGTCCCTCATAAAACCTTGCTGGACCTTTTCTGCCTGGAGTAGGTGATGCGCCCTTACGCTCATAGTATGTACCAGGACGCTCAGGGTATGAGTTGTTCGGAGCCATTGTTACCGGGTTTGGTGTAGCGCTCTTAGGAATTCCTGTTGCAGCGCCATAAAGATTCTTTGCCATTTTTTTCCTTAAGTTACTCTGTTCCTGTAACCGTATAAGTAGGAGTCCCGCTGCTGATAAGACTTACAGTAGTTCCTGCGTTAGCTAGTCCTCCCCATAAAGAACTACCATAAGGATAAACCTCTGCTGGTGTTCCTGGTGTTCCTCCTACTATTGCACCTTTAGGAATAACAGTAGCCGCCTGATTCCACAGCGGATCAGCATTTGCTATTTCTACGGCCACCCCTGGTCCTATTTCAGTACAGAAATCCCCGCCAACAGTAGCAGGCTGACCATCAGTTCTAGCAAATATATTACCTGTAGTTCCTGTATTCTCTACAAGAACAGTAGCATACCTGATAGGTACACCAGATGTAGTCGGATTTCCGAATGTGATAGTTGTCGCTGTGCTGGCTACAAGAGTACCGCTTGCAGACTGTACTGCCGTGAAGTTTGTCATCAGCTAATCCTTAGTGTAGAGCAATCCAAGGAACGTTGTTTGACAGCGTAGATGTACCAAATACTGATGAGCTTGTGATAGAACCTGTAAGTGTTCCTACAGTGGCGTTAAAGTATGTTGTAGTTGTCGAAAATACACCTGAAGGTGCTGCATTAGCCACGTTTGCCGGCAGGGTAAGACCCGCTACAGTTGATGCTGCTGAACTAATAATTGTCGCAAGATATGTAGTACCACCAACGAGGGTTACTGATGTTGGGGAACCTGTACCATTCCATGTCAGAGATGTAACACCCGCTGAACCTGTTGCTGTTGCTGCTGACCACACTAAGGGAACTGCTGTTCCTGCTGGTGCTGTAGATGGCCATAGAGCGATTGTCACGTTTCCTGCTGTTGCTACGAAAATATAGTCAGCACTTGAACATACAAAATTCTGAGGAACATAAATAGCTGTTGCGATTGTAGGCGATGCTACAGAAAAAGCTGTGCTTGCTGCTAGATAAGGGTCTATGCTCTGTGCTGTATATGTACGTCTTAGAGCTGAATTAAGTGTAGATGATGAAGCTGGGCCGCCTGACTCTAATGTCTTATTAGAGTTGAATGAGGTTGACTGGTTTGTCCAAGCGTATCCTGAGTTTGCGATACCATCTGGACCTACGCTAGTAAGTAAACCCATGTTGTTATCCTTAACGTTAAAGAAATATATTTCACTGCTTATGATTATACCCTATGGCACATATACTCTTGCCTTGATTGGTTTTATCAGGTGAGCTTTCCACTTCTTGACTGGCACCTGCTTTACTGTAACGGTCCCAAAGTTAGTCGCTACCATTTCGTTGGCAGTAGTTCCTGATATCTTTATGCCACCAAGCAGGCCATATGAATACTGAGGAATTATCCTACGAGTAATGTTAAGAGGGTAAGGGACATTAGCGGAGAACGGGAATTGCTGTGTGGTTGTCCTTACCACGCTTACAATTACGAATCCACCGAAGTTAGCTGCTACGTTAACAGAAGAAGCCGGAACTGATACTAGTTCCTTGATAGTACCGAAGTTAGCTGATGTCGCTACAGAAGAGGTTGCTGAGGATACAAAAGTATTAGGCTTTACTGGTGCTACCTGATATCTTTTGCTGAAGTAAGGCCAGCCATGAGTAGGTAGTGCTGTCGTTCTTCCTATTATCGCAAGGTTACCGAACAATCCCGCCGCATTGACATTAGCAGTATTACCTGCTTCAGTAATTTTCAGGGTACCGAAATTAGATACTACATTTACTGCGGATATCAAACCTGTTACAGTTACCGGAGGTGCGGGAAGCACGACAAACTGAGGTATCTGTGCTCTCAGGAAACTCTTGTCGCTATTCTTGAATACCTGATTAAATGGAGGCGGGAGCGGAGAAGAAAAGGTTACGGGAGGTGCTGCCTGAAGCTCTACTCCTATAGCTCCCCATGAGTGACCTACCGTAGCAGTAGCTACAGCATTAAGATTAGAAACATTACTGCTTACCTGGACGATCTGGTTAGTGTGATTGTCAGCAGTGTTTCCCTCTTGAGTTACAAGAGTGTTCCAGACAGGTGTTTCACTTCCTGTCATAGTAGAGCTAGCCGCAAGCTGAATAAGCTGAGATGCTCCGAACATGAAAATATTATTTACGCTCTGAGCCGCCAGCATAGTAACGTTCGGACCAGTAGAATTGCTTACGTTTGTTCTTACGTTTCCAGCTACAAACGGAGTAGCCAAATTAACTGATGTAGCCTGGCTTATTTCCCAGCACACATCTGTCAGGGTCGCCAGGTTTATAGTTACAGTTCCGCTACCTGGATTAGGTCCGGTTATCGCATACCAAAGACCTACTGTTCCCTTAGCCCCTCCTGGCAATACTGAAGTTAGCTGCTGCCATACAAGACCAAGACCTGAAACACTGGTTACTGATGTAGTATTAGTTGCGCCTCCGTCCCATCCCGAAACCCACAACATAACTAAAGAGTTACCGGCAGGTGATATAGAAGCTGTTGCTATAGATGTTACGCCAGTAGTACTTGTTCCAGCAGTAAGATTCGATACCTTTATAGGACTAGTAGCAACCGCCCCTAAAACTGATGAAACGCTATCAGTAGATGTCAGACCGTTTACGAAAGTATTAGGAAGGTTAGCTGGTTTCTGAGGTACCAGAGTAGAGGCTGATTTTATAACCGATAAAGGATAGGGCTGACGTGGGGGAATAGTATTAGGTGCTGTGTAAGATGATGGTGCTGCCGGTATCAGGAATAGTATTGCTGACCCGTCATGGCTTTGTGTCTGATTAGAAGTAGACGTGTATGTGTGCGCCGCTACAGTTACGGCTCCGTTTGAGTCTTCTATATCAGAACCCATCCACGGTGATGATGCCGCTGCTGAGTTATCAGCTTCTATTCTTTCAGTTAATGCTACGTCAGCCGTCCATGCCGTAGGCTTAGCGGCAGTATTAGAAGATCTTTGACTGAAGAAAGCTAATGCCCACTCATTCAGCCCGGTAGGAGTAGCACTAGGTGTGGGTACAGCAGATCTGCTAGTAACGTCGTTTACTACTGAAGTGGCTTGCTCATCAGGTGTTACACTATTGAGTCCGTTGTATGATACCCAGGAGAATGTACCTTTAGCGTTGTTAGTCCAGCTAAAAGTAAATGTCGTATCTCCCTGCTGTTTCTGTCTTCTGTAAACAGCAACAGTAGATCCTGCTGCCGCCCCCGAGTTTGCTGAAGTTAGTTTTGTCCATCCTGCACTAGATGGATCAGTTACCTGAACAGCTCCACCATTTGACAAAGATGCCCAAGTGTATACCCAGGAACCCACAGCAGCGGTTGTAATATCAACTATTGCTGAAGTTGCGCCAGTCGTTATTATAGTAGAACCGAACTGGTCTGGACTAATCCCCATTATCTAACCTCGCAGACCATGTGTGAATAACATTCGCATGTATTGATGATGTTCCCGCTGTTCCTAGATGCGCGGCAACAGTTACAACTGATGGCAAACTATATCCAGTTGATATTCCTCCTATATAAGCCGTGGATGTTACTGTAGCTGTTATGCCTTGTATTACCTTACCTTCATTGTTAGCCTTAGCCGTAACACCACTAGGATTATTAACTATCTTTACAGCAGTGATTCCCTTTGGCGCTGCAATTGACACAGAAGATGTCTGCCCGACAGATGTTCTAGTTCCAGCTACTGAATTAGCTGTTATATGAGAAGCTGTTACAGGAACAGAAATAGTTGTCTTGACAAATGACTTGGAAGTTACTTGTGCTGGTGCGACAGACGGGCTTATCTTAATTCTTACAGTAGATGCTGCTGTTATGTTTACGGAATTAGATTGCGAGATCTTTATTATCCCGAATCGAGATGCTGTAACAACAGAAGATACAAGACCAGTTTTTGTTATAGACAGATGCACAGAAGAAGCTGACGAGACATTAGCTGTTTTGTTAAGTGATACAGTCAGGTTACCGAAATAAGCTGATGCCGTTACGGTGGCTGTTGTTCCTGTGTCTGTATCTCCTGCGTGAACAGTTCCGAATTCCGCGTTTACGTCTACTTTATTCCGTATTCCCAGCTCTTTAATACTTACCGAACCGAAGTAGGCTGAGCTAGTGCTAGATGCTAATGTTCCGAAAGCTGTTATCTTAGCACCAGGAGAAGAAGGATGAACGCTTACATTAGATGCGTTCTTTGGTACAGATACTACGCAAAGTCCTGGTACTGATGCGGCAAAGTTATTAGATACAAATCCAGGGACCGCTTTACCTATTTCCACGATTCCTGAAGGAGCCGATACAGAAACATTAGCGGTAAGACCAAACACTACAGTCGGGAACTTTATTTTTCCTGAAGAATACTGCGGTCTCAGGTTCCTCAGCTTGAGAGGAAGAGGGAAATTAGTAAACGGATAAGAAGGCTGAACCTTACCCTGGATAAATATCCCTCCGAATGAAGCAGCTACATTCTCATTAGCAGTTATTACCTTAGAGATATTTACAGAGCCAAATGGTGCCACAGCACTTACGTTAATTGTAGGCTCAGCTACATAGGCTAAAGGCTGTCCTTGTATTTGCGGTCTTACCCTGTTTATTATGTTCAGCGGGTAAGGAATATTATTAGCAAAGGAGAACTGATTAAAGAATATACCAGGAGTGACAGACTGGAAGCCGAAATCTGAAGGTGCAGAAACCGCT
>Ga0207702_10003295_pt1 | contig 14884 bp, 10 predicted proteins | sample KBSCornC62_FD_184302 | JGI IMG/M metagenome (GOLD analysis project Ga0207702, IMG submission 184302) | Corn rhizosphere microbial communities from Kellogg Biological Station, Michigan, USA - KBS Corn C6-2 (SPAdes) (version 2) | ecosystem: Host-associated > Plants > Roots > Rhizosphere > Soil ...
CGCGTGAGTGGGTCCGAGTTGGAGCAAGCTTTTAGCCTTCGTGTTATTCATTCTTTCACACCAAGGGTCTTTTTCGCTTTGTCGACTTTAGGGCGAATCACGAACTGACAATAGCCCTGATAGGGGTGATTTTTGTAATAATCCTGGTGATACGCCTCGGCCGGATAAAAGATTTTTAACGGCTCGATCTGAGTCACGATCGGCTCCTTGAAATCGGCCTGAGCTTCGGCTTTCGATTTCTCGGCAACCTCTTTTTGGGCCTGATCGCGGTAAAGAATGATCGAGCGATACTGCGTGCCTTCGTCCGCGCCTTGGCGGTTGAGCGAGGTTGGATCGTGAATGGTCCAAAAAAACTTCAGCAGCTTTTCCACGCTCGTCTGGGTGGGATCGAAATCGATCTTTACCACTTCCGCATGTCCCGTTTCGCCTGTGCAGACCTGTTCGTAAGAGGGATTTGGCGTCGTCCCGCCAGCATAACCGCTGGTCACGTGTTTTACGCCCGGCACGAGTTGGTAAGAAGCTTCACTGCACCAGAAACAGCCCGTGCCAACCACGAGCGACTCGGTGTGATCGGACCCGCCGCCGGCAGAAGCCTCAGCAGCAGCAGCGAAGAGCGGGAAACAGAGCATCATAGCGAAAGCAAGCGTTGGAAGCTTCATGGTAGAGGGAGCGCAGTTCTGCAGTTTAGGCAAATCGCACGTTTCGCGCTCTTCGGTGAGAGACGCGTCCGTGAATTTTATTCCTTCAGCTGATTGCGACCGAACAGCAAAAACGCAGCGCCAAAAAAATCTTTGTTGGCACCGTCACTTTTCATCGATTTGCCCGTCAGCCCTTGCTCGCAATCGCCGTATCCTCGTCGGAAATCGTACCTGCGCCACAGAACATTGCCTGACATGCAGAAGAGTTCGTCCAAAGTTATTATCGCCAGCCAGCCCAAGACGGGAAACACGTGGGCAAAACACCTCCTCGCGCATGTGTTGGACCTCCCGATGGCAGATTTGCCGCTGGATCCGACAGCCATCCCTTGGGCCAGCTTGGGTCCGAGGTGGATCGGACATCAACACTATCTGCCTTCCACCGAACTGCTTGCTGCCGGAGGGCGAGAAGATGCCGTGTTCATTACGACACTGCGGCATCCCGCTGATGCGTTGATTTCACTCTTTCATCACGTCCAGCGGTTAGGCCAAGCCAGCGACGACCCAATTTCGGCGAACCACATGTTATTGGACGGCCACACGATGGGTGAACACACGATTCGGTTTATCGAAGCCGGTTTCAACCAGCACCTTTATCTTCCAACTGCTTGGTTGAAATCGAATCGGTCGTACGTCTTGAGGTACGAAGACCTCTGGCAAGATCCCGAAGCCGCACTCCGTCCGATCATCGCCGTGATGAACCCTTCCGCGATCGAGCGGATTCCGGCCGCCGTCGATGCGTGCAATCTGGATTCGCTCCGTAAAAAATACGCCACGGAACAAAGCTTTTTCAGAAAAGGGGGCGTCGGAAATTGGCGTGTAGAAATGCCGCCTGATGTGCAGGCCGCACTATTCTCCTCCGCCGGTTTGGCTGAGTATTTCGAAGTTCTAGGTTACCTTATGTCACCGATCGACGAGCAACCCGTCAGAATGCACACCGAGATAGGGTCAACGCAGTCCGAAGAATTTCCTTCCCACAGGGAACGCTGAAAACTTACGTCCGACTCAGCTTGCGGTACTTGATGCGATGCGGCTGATCCGCCTCTTTGCCCTTTCGCCGGCGGTAGTCCTCGAGGTAACTGCTGTAATTTCCCGCCCACCACGCGACGTTGCTGTCGCCTTCAAAGGCGAGAATATGTGTCGCCACCCGATCGAGGAACCAACGATCGTGAGAGACGACGACTGCGCAGCCAGCGAAGTTGCTCAACGCTTCTTCAAGCGCGCGGATTGAATTCACGTCGAGATCGTTTGTCGGTTCATCGAGCAGGATAAGATTCGCCCCACTCTTCAGCAGTCGCGCGAGATGAACTCGGTTGCGTTCACCGCCTGAAAGGACGCCAACTTTTTTCTGCTGATCCGCTCCGGTGAAACCGAACTGCGCGCAGTACGCTCGTGCATTCACCTCGCGCGTCCCCATGTGCAAAATCTCTTCGCCGTCGCTGATCGCCTGATAAATCGTCAATTCGTTTGGAAGCGAATCGCGCGATTGATCCACGTGCGCGATTTTCACGGTGTCGCCGACACGCAACGTTCCGGAATCCGACGTCTCCGTGCTCGTGATCAGGCGAAAGAGAGTCGTTTTACCGGCACCATTTGGTCCAACTACGCCGACAATACCGCCCGGCGGAAGCGAGAAAGTTAAGTTCTCGAAAAGCAATTTATCGCCATAGCTCTTTGCGATCTTGTTCGCTTCCACGACCAAGTTGCCCAAACGCGGGCCAGGCGGAATCAGCATCTCGAACTCGCGCTCTTTCTCGGAAACATTTTCCTTCAACATCGACTCGTAAGCGTTGATGCGGGCCTGGGACTTTGCCTGACGAGCCCGAGCTGACGTGCGGATCCATTCCAGCTCTCGGGCCATGGCCTTTTGGCGGCGATCTTCGGTCTTTTGTTCGACCGCGAGTTTGCGCTGCTTTTGTTCGAGCCATTCGGAATAATTGCCCTTCCACGGAATGCCATGACCGTGAGCGAGCTCCAAAATCCAACCCGCGACGTTGTCCAAAAAATAACGATCGTGCGTGACTGCGATCACCGTGCCTTCGTAACGCGCGAGATGCTGCTCCAGCCAGTTCACGCTTTCGGCATCAAGGTGATTGGTGGGTTCGTCGAGCAAGAGGATTTCCGGTTTTTGCAACAGCAAGCGCGCGAGGGCCACACGACGGCGTTCACCACCGGATAGGTTGTCCACGATTTGATCGGGCGGCGGGCAGCGAAGCGCGTCCATCGCCATGTCGACTTGGGAAGCGACATCCCAAGCCCCGAGCGCATCGATTTTTTCCTGCAGCTCGCCCTGCTTCTGCATGATCTTATCTTTGGCGGCATCGTCTGCCGCGTCATTGATTTCATCCCACGTTGCATCGTAGGCGGAGACCAAGTCGGCCAGATGCTGCACGCCCTCTTCGACACAGGCGCGGACGGTTTTGCCCTGCGAAAGTTGCGGTTCCTGCTCGAGGAGACCGACGCGATAGCCGGCTTCGAAATGCACATGACCGTCGAATTCCTTGTCCCGCCCAGAGAGGATCCGCATCAGCGAGGATTTGCCGGAGCCGTTCAATCCCAGCACACCGATCTTTGCGCCATAGTAAAAAGACAGCGAGATATCCCGCAGGATTTCCTTTCGCTCGATTTTCTTCGACACGCTGATCATCGAAAAAATTACCTTGGGCTCGTCGGGTTTGGCCATGGGAAGAGGTTAAAGGCTGAAGGCTGAAGGACTGAAGGCTGAAAATCGGAAGACTTAACTACCAACGGCGAGCCCCATCGATTTAACACCAAGCTTTTTCCCACTCACCCTTCAGCGGTCAGCCTTTTGAAACTCCCTGAATCTGAAATCGGAAGACTAATCACGAAGGGTGAACTCCGTCGATTTAACACCTAGCTTTTCCCCATTGATCTCCTTTCGTCAGACCTGAACCGTCAAAAAGGCTAGAAGGTGGAAGGCTAAAAAGTGGACGAGTTAAATCACGCGCGGAGAACTCATGATCCTACTATCCCAACATTTTTCCGTTCAGCCCTTCAGCCTTCAGTCCTTCAGCCTTTCGTCTTCCGCCTTTCAGCTTCGTCGCTTACAACCAGCCGCATTCTTTCCAGCAGATAAAATCTCGCTCCACTTCCGTGCCGTGATTGCTACGTTTGCTGCAACCAGCGCATACCGCGCTGTGTATTAGGATACCGATTCAACATGGGACTCTTCGATTATCTCCGGACGCAGTTTATCGAAATTATCCAATGGGAAGACGACTCTCGCGACACCTTGTCGTGGCGTTTTCCCGATCAGGATAAAGAAATCAAACGCGGCGCTCAACTGATCGTTCGCGAGTCGCAAGCAGCCCAATTTGTTTACCTGGGCCAATTCGGCGACACTTACGCTCCCGGCAAGCACACGCTGACGACGGACAATATCCCGATCCTGTCGACGCTCAAAGGCTGGAAATACGGCTTAGAAAGCCCGTTCAAAGCCGACGTCTATTTCGTCAACACGCGCCTGTTCACCGGCAATAAGTGGGGTACCGCCAATCCAGTGATGTTGCGCGATGCGGATTTCGGCATCGTGCGCGCCCGCGCCTATGGCACGTACGATTTCAAAATCGTCGACGTAAAAACATTTTTGAAAGAAGTCGCCGGCACCGATGCGCATTTCCGCCTCGACGAATTCGCGGACACCATGCGTTCGCGCATCGTCAGTGTCTTCACGGATGCGCTCGCATCCGCGAAGGTGCCGGTCCTCGACGTCGCCGCGCGGTATTCAGAACTTGGTGACGCATTGCTTCCGCTGATCAATCCCATCATCACGGTTCGATACGGTCTCCAGATCACGAGCTTCATCGTCGAGAACGTTTCGGTTCCGGCCGAGGTGGAAGCGGCGATCGACAAGCGCTCGAGCATGGCTGCGATCGGCAATTTGAATGACTACGTGAAGCTGCAAATGGCCGAAGGTTTGGCCAAAGGCACGGGAGGCGGCCCGGCCGGCGCTGCCGCTGAGATCGCCATGGGCTTCGGGCTAGCTCAGCAAATGATGAATCAACCGGGCGGCATCCTAGGCGCGCAAGGTACGCCGGCGGTCGCTGGCGCCACCGCTCCGATCGGTTCGCCCACGCCATCGCCTTCCGGGGTTGTGCCTTCCGTGACTGCACCGCAGCAAGTCGCGAATCTGAATCCGGATCTATTGAGTCCTGCAGACGCGGCAAAACTTCTCGGTGTGAGCGAAGCCGATGTGTTAGCGACCTTGACCGACGGTAGTTTGAAAGGAAAAAAGATTGGTTCGACCTGGCGCATCACGCGTTCGGCCATCGACGAATTCCTGAAGAGTTAACCATGCCCGAAGCTGTTGCGCGGAATAAGTTTTCCTGTCCCACGTGCGGAGCAGAAGCCACGTGGGATCCAGCGAAAAAGGCATTGGTTTGTCATTATTGCGGGGCTGTTTCGCCCGCGAATATCGAGCTCTCGGCCACTGGCCAGGAGACGATCGTGGAGCACGATCTCGTCGCGGCGCTGCGCGGCATTCCGGACAGCGCGCGCGGGTGGCAGGCGGAAAAGACCCAGGTCAAATGCCAGAGTTGCCAGGCGATTTCCGTCTTCGACGTCGGACGCGTTGGGCAGCGCTGTGATTTTTGCGGTTCGTCGGCTCTGGTGCCGTACGAGGAAGCCAAGGAAGCGTTCCGGCCCGAGAGCTTGCTCGAATTCAAGATCAGCGAAGACCAAGTCCGCGACGCGATTCGGCAGTGGTACGGTTCACACTGGTTCGCACCCAACGCGCTAAAATTGCGCGCCATGACGGACACCGTTCGCGGGATGTACATTCCGTACTGGACCTTCGATGCGCAGACCCACGCCGACTGGACGGCGGAGAGCGGCTACTATTATTACGAAACGGAGGAGTTCACCGACAGCGACGGAAAGCGCTCGACGCGGCAGGTGCAAAAAGTTCGATGGTCGCGCAGCGCAGGGGCGCTCGATCATTTTTTCGACGACGAACTGATCGCCGCGTCGAAAGGCGTGCAGCCAGACTTGTTGCGTGAAATTGAACCCTTTCCGACGACGAAGGAACTCAAACCCTATAACGCCGGCTTCCTCTCAGGGTGGGTTGTCGAGCGTTACCAAATAGATTTGGTCAGCGCGGCGCAGCGAGCTCGCTCCGAGATGGAGCGCAAACTCGAGCAACTCTGCGCGCAACAAATCCCCGGAGACACTTATCGGAATTTGCAGGTCGACGCCGATTTTTCCGCGCAAACCTTCAAGCACATCCTCACGCCCATTTGGTTGCTGACGTATGAATTTCACGGGCGCCCCTTCCAAGTCGTGATCAACGGTTACACCGGCAAGATCGCGGGCCGGTACCCAAAGAGTTGGATCAAGATCACGCTCGTCATCATCTTCGTGCTGATTGTTCTCGTCGTGTTCGCGGCACTACAACGAAATCGCTGAGATGCCGTCGCGTTCGTAAGGGCGCGCACAAGCTGCACTCGACTCTTTCGAAGTATTCTCGCTGACACGCTCCTTTCGGAGACTCACACCGATTCTGTGTCCAAAAACTTGGCGATCGCTGGCAAGGGCTTCACCCGCCGCCCGCCCGCATTCCGCTCGAGATAAGGGTCCACCACTGGGCGTAGCACTACTTCTTCTTCAACCGTATCGCGTTCGGCGGTATCCGCTTCGTCCTCGTCGAAGAAAGCATCATCGGCGTCTTCCGCATCACTTGTTTCGCCTTCGTCGTCGACGACTTCCCATTCCACTTCGTCGAACAAGTGCGAATTCCGGCGAGCCTGGGGTTCGAGCACCAATGGAGGATTTTTAACCTTCCCGTTTTTCACGAACTCGAAAAGACATGGATAAAACAGGGCTTTGAACTTGTTCTGGAAATCCGAGAGCCACTTGTTCTCCACGCCTTCGCGTTTGTTTAACAGAACCACATCCGAAAAGTGGATACAGGCCTCGTACCACGCCGCGACTTCGTGATGCTTCTCGGCCAGGTGGCAATTCACTACGCAGATCACGCGGGCCAGTTCGCCGCCGCTCCCGTCCGCCCAGGTCTTAAATGCTTCGAGTTGATCGATCGGGTCGGCGCGACCGTCGGTCAGAAAAAACAAGTGAGTCGCATCGCCAATCGCATCGGTGTCGAAGCTCAGAAACCCGTCGCGAAGCGACCAGAGGATGGTCCGGCCCAGTTTCTTTTCTTCAACGGAGTTGGTTTCTGCTTCGTTTTGGCTGATCAGCACCACCGCGCGTTCGTCCTCGCTCAGTCCATCCGCGATTAAATCACTCAGGATCGTGCGACGACCCGAGCTGGCAGCACCGAGAATGACATAAAGCAAAAGGGGTTCGGGAGAACTCATACAGCAGCTTAATCGGAGCGCGGAAAATTTCTAGCAGATCAGAGCACAAACGTTTTCGTCTGTGCCTGCTGACGCATCCAGTGATCGATCAGGACCAAGGCCGCCATCGCTTCGACGATCGGCACAGCGCGCGGGAGCACGCACGGGTCGTGACGTCCGCGCGCAGCCAGCTCGGTGTTTTCGCCCTCGCGCGTGACCGTGCGCTGCGATTGGAGGATCGTCGCAGTCGGTTTGAAGGCGACGCGAAAGACCACGTCTTCACCGTTGCTGATTCCGCCTTGCACGCCGCCGGAGCGGTTCGTGACCGTGCGAACGCGACCTTCGCGGTTTTCGAAAAGGTCGTTGTGTTCGGAGCCTTTGAGCAACGTACCCGCGAAACCACTACCGATTTCAAAGCCCTTGGTCGCGGGGAGAGACAACATCGCCTTGGCCAAATCTGCCTCCAGGCGATCGAACACCGGCTCACCCAAACCTGCGGGTAAACCACGCACGCGGCACTCAATGATGCCGCCCACTGAATCGCCTTCTGCACGAACAGCCTTGATTCGCTCGATCATCTTTGCCGCAGTCTCAGGATGCGGGCAGCGGACAGCATTCGCCTCGACGGCGGCCAAAGACGGGAAATCTTTCAACGCTTCTTCGGGAGCGGAGATATCGTGAATTCGGGTGACGAAGGCGCGGATTTCCGTCGGCTGTGCTGCATTTCCGAGGGCGAGAATTTTTTTCGCAATGGCGCCGGCAGCGACGCGACCGATGGTTTCGCGAGCCGAGCTGCGTCCGCCGCCATTGTGATCTCGGATGCCGAACTTCTCTTGATAAGTAAAATCGGCATGCGAGGGGCGAAATTTTTCACGCATCTCGGTGTACGCGCTGGAGCGTTGATCGCCGTTGCGAACGAGCAACGAAATCGGTGTGCCCGTCGTGCGGCCTTCAAACACCCCCGACAAAATTTCGACGCAATCGGCTTCTTTTCGCGGCGTGACGATATCGCTTTGCCCCGGCCGACGGCGATCGAGCTCCGTCTGAATGTCCTCTACGGTCAGAGGCAAAAGCGGAGGACAACCATCGATCACGACGCCCACGGCCGGCCCGTGGCTCTCGCCCCAAGTGGTGATCGAAAAAAGTTTTCCGAAGCTGTTCGGCATGGTGGCGCGAAGGTTTGGGAGGCGACCCGACCCGAGCAAGTGTCAAATCCGGCAACCTATCGAGGTTTGCCACGTCTAACACATCACCATTTACAACCCAGAACCCTTCGCCTGTGCTGGTTCTCTGCTTTATCCCGACTCTGGTAATTCTTTAGACTCATGACTTCGCGTTCTCTTCGGTGCCTGTTGGTGATTTCTCTTTGTTCAGCGATGACCGCGGCCGCGCAGACACCCGTGGCGCCGGCTTCCGTCAACGCCCCGGCGCCGACTCCTGCCGCCGAGGAAGAAACGATTAACGGCATGCACCTGACCGATGCCACGATCGATCATGTGCTCATGCTGCTCGAAGAATGGACTGGGAAAACCGTTTTGCGTCCGCAGCAACTGCCGACCCCGACCTTCGCGATTAACCTCAATCGCCGCGTTCCAAAGTCCGAAGCCGTCCTCGCGCTGGAGACCTTGCTCAACTTGAACGGCATCGCCGTCGTGCCCGCGGGCGACAAGTTTTTAAAGGTCATCGATCTGCCCCGCGCGCGCATGGAGGCGCCGCAAATGATCGAGGGTTCAACACTGGATCTGCCTCCGAGCGGACAGATCGCTTCGAAGCTTTTTCAACTCCAGTTCCAGCGCGTGAACGAGTTCCTCCCCCAGATCAACATGCTGCTCAACGGCAACATGGGCGGCTACGTGGTCTTCGAAAAGAGCAACGCCGCCCTCGTGACCGATTCGATTTCAAACCTTCAACGGATCGAGTCGCTGGTTAACAAGCTCGACCAACCGTTGACCGCAGGGCTGACACCGAAGTTTTTCGCTGTCCACAACGCAAAGGCCAGCGACATCGTGACGAAGATCAACTCCATCGTTACGGGGACGCTGCAGAGCCAACTTGGCTCGGCGACGCACTATTCCTCGGATGATCGCACCAACCAGATCATACTCCTCTCCGATCCTCGGCAGTACGCATTTTTTCAGGACCTGATCGAAAAACTCGACGTGCGTGCCGATCCGAACACGCGCACGGAAGTCATCTATCTGAAGCATGCCCAGGCCAAAGACGTCGCTACCCTGCTTTCGAATTTGATTTCCGGTCAGACGAAAGCCACCCAAAGCGGCTCCTCGAAACCTAACGTCATCAATGCGCCGAACATGCCGCCACAAGCCGTGCCAGGCCAAGCGCCGGGCGCAGGGCAAACGATTTCCGGCGCTGCGGACGCGCTCGGCTCAACCAACGAGTTCAGCGGCTTAATCGACATCCAACCTGACGAACGCAGCAACGCCATCGTGGTATCCGGCGTGGCAGACGATATTCGCCTGATCAAGGACCTGATTTCGAAAGTCGACGTGCTTCTTCCCCAGGTGCGGATTGAAGTTGTGATTGCCGAAGTGACACTCACCGGAAACGAATCGAGCGGGATCAATTCGCTAGGGATCACAACGTCAGGTTCCCGCGTTACAAGTATAGCTGCGGATGTAGCCGGCGTAAACGGCGGCAAAACGGAATCCGGGACGCTACCCGTGACAGCCGGTATTACTTACAATCCAGCTACAGGCGGTCACGCGCTTGGATTAACTGCTATCTTAGCACCCTTGGCTAATCGATCGAACGTAGAGTTTCTCTCTGCGCCGACAATTGTGACAATTCACAACAAAGAATCGAAAATCGAAGTCACCAATAAACAGCCGGTCATCAGTTCGATTAATCAAGCGGCAGGTTATACAAATTCTGGGACCGGTACAACGGGGGTGAATACTAATCCGTTTAATACAAGCTCTTCGGTCACCTATCAGGATATTGGTATCCAGCTTACAGTTAAAGCGCTGGTTGGCGTAGACAATAGTATCCAGATGGACGTGGATCAAGTCGTTGACGACGTTGAGGGAGCAGTGACTATTGATGGTAACTCTCAACCGATTATCGGCCACCGTGAGGCAAAGTCCTCGGTCAACGTTTCGTCGGACGAAATGATCGTCCTGGGCGGGCTGCAAAGGAATCGCAAACAAGCAGACCGCGGCAAATTTGGCATCTTGTACCCTATTCCGATTCTTGGCTCACTTTTTGGACCTCGCACGAACAAAGTAGACCGGACAGAATTACTGGTCTTCATTCGTCCTCACGTGATCAAGCCGGAGGAAAATTTGATCGATACCAATCGCCAAATTAACCAACAGTCCGAAAGCGAAGTCATCAAAGCGTTTATCAATCCGGACAGTCGCGCCGATCCGCAGAAAGCGGCCGAGAAGGCGAAGAAGGAACGCAAAAAAGAAGAAAAGCGCCTCAAGGAAGAGGCCAAACATCAGCCAGAACCGACGCCTTCTCCGACGCCGGCCGCAACCCAGTAACCGGCGCAGTGTTCCTTTCTCATTTGACTCATCTCAGAGGTTAAAACCATGGCGGCCACTCTCGCTCCTTCAACCGCGCTCACCGCCCTGCTCGACCGCCTGACGCCAGAACAACGGCAGGCTGTGCTGGAATCTTCACGGCGCGAGCGGGTCAAGATGTTGTCGGTGCACTTGAAGGTCAGTGAGCCCGAAGCACTGACTGCCGTCGAAGTCGCATCGGGCATCGTGGCCGCGCACAATCTCGAGGCCGACGATGCCTCGCTTGGGCTTTTACCCGCGCGCTTGGTTCACGAGTACCAGCTCGTGCCCATTTTGTATAAACCGGACGGGCAAGCGGCCGCTCCAGCCAAAGCCGACGCGATCGATCCCCATGCACCGCTGCACCTCGCGACGGCTTGGCCGCCGGATGATGTCATTGGGGACTGGATACGGACGTTCACGTCGCGCCCGATCGTCTGGCACCTCGGCGTGCCGGAGAAAATCCACCAATTGATTCTGCAGCACTTCGGTGTCGGCTCCGGCAGCTTGGAAGGCTCCGACGACGATTACGTCGCGCCCGAAACCGTTCAGGCCAACGAGGCCGAGGTGGACGAAGAGGCGGCGGTGGTGCGCTTCGTTACGGATGTCATCAGCCAGGCTGTCTCGGACGAGGCGACCGATATTCATTTTGAGCCACAAGAAGGCGAATTGCAGATTCGTTACCGCGTGGACGGTTTGCTCGTGCGCGTGCCCGTGCCGGAAAATTTACTGCGTTTTCAGGACGCCATTATTTCGCGTCTGAAGATCATGGCGAAGCTCAACATTTCCGAGCGCCGCCTTCCGCAGGACGGGCGCATTAATTTCCGCGCGAATGGGACAGTGCTCGATATCCGTGTTTCCACGATTCCCACGATCTACGCCGAATCGATTTCGCTGCGTTTGCTGAATCAGAAAAAGGAAGCGTACTCGATGGATCGCCTTGGCATGAATGCCATCGAGCAAGGTGAAATCACCAAGGTCTTGGATTTTCCCCACGGTATCGTGCTGGTCACGGGACCGACCGGCTCCGGAAAATCGACCTCACTCAACGCGTTCCTGCGCAAAATCAATTCACCCGAACTCCGCATCGTCACGATCGAGGATCCGATCGAGTACGAAGTCCCCGGCGTGAATCAGATGCAGGTGCGTCCGGAAATCGGATTGAAATTTTCCGACGCGCTTCGCCACGTCCTTCGGCAAGATCCCGACGTCATCATGGTCGGTGAAATCCGCGATTTGGATACGGCGGAAATCGCGATTCGTGCTTCGCTCACGGGTCACTTGGTGTTTTCCACTCTGCACACCAACGATGCACCGGGCGCGATCACGCGTTTGATCGATATGGGCATTGAGCCCTTCCTTGTCGCTTCGGCCATCGAACTCGTCATCGCCCAACGCCTCGTGCGTCGCCTTTGCCCGGAATGCTCGAAGCCGGAACCGATCAGCAAATTGAAGCTGCGCGACAGTCTTGCCATTCTCGGTCTCGATCAAAAAGAAGCGGACCTCGTGGATGCGTTAAAAGCCCCCGTCGGTTGCGATCGTTGCCGAGGTACCGGTTATCGCGGTCGGATCGGCATCTTCGAAATTTTGAAACCCAATGACGAGTTGCACGAACTCGTTTTGAAACGCGAGAGCACCCGCACGCTCGCACAATGCGCCCGCGCGCACGGAATGCGCACGCTGCAACAATCGGGCTGGGAAAAAGTGCGCGCCGGCCACACCACGCTCGATGAGGTGCTGCGCGTGATCACGGTAGTCGAGAAGTAACGCATGCCCCGTTTCACTTACACCGCCAAGGACCGCGCGGGCTCATCGGTCTCAGCGACCGTCGATGCACCCTCGCGCAAAGATGTCCTTCGCATGATTAGCGCACGCGGCCTGCAGCCCGTGCAAATTGAAGAGGCGGTCAGTACGCGCCCGAACGCGGGTCGAAAATCAAGCGCGGCCAAAACCGCCGAAGCAGATGCGCGCGCGTTAGCGGCACGGCGCATGAAGGACGTTAAACTCACGCGCAAAGAGCGCCTCTCTTTTTTGCAGGCGCTCGAAGACTTGATCTCGAGCGGTCTTTCCGCCGGTGAAGCGGTCCGCTTGCTGTCGGTGCGCATTCAGGAGCCCGCCCTGCGCCAGCTCTGTATCAACCTCTGGGAACGTCTGAGCGAAGGCTCACCGCTCTCGCGCGCGATGGGCGAATTCCCCGACGTCTTCGATCCGGCCACGATCAATTTGATCTCGGCAGGCGAAGCGACCGGAAGTCTTCAGGAAGTGCTCAAGCGCATCATCAGCCATCTGATCGAGCAAAAAGACCTGCGGAGCCAGATGCTGACCGCACTCGCTTACCCGGTCTTCATGGTCTTCGTCGCCAGCGGGGTGATCATGTTCTTTCTCTTTTTTCTGCTGCCTCGTCTGCAAGGGTTGTTGAACTCGCTCGGCGGCAAACTGCCGTTGTCGACGCAGATCCTGGTCGGCTTTTCGAGCTTCGCGATCCACTACGGAATTTTCGTCCTCGGGGGACTGATTTTTGGCGGCATCGCGTTTTGGCGCTGGCGCAAAACCGCGGTCGGCCGAGAAGCCTCGGATTCCTGGGTCCTGAAGCTGCCATTGTTCGGGCCATTCGCGGTGAGCCGTTCGGTGCTCGCGTTTAGCCAGACCCTCTCGGTCCTGTTGGAAAATGGAATCACCGCGGCGGAAGCCTTGCGGATGACAGAGCGCCAAATCACCAACGTCGTTCATCGCCGCGCCTTTGACGAAGCCACCGGGCGGGTGTTGGAAGGTGAAGCATTGTCGACGTCGCTTCAGCGGACGGGTTGTTTTCCAGCTCTTGTTCTGGACCAGTTGGCGGTGGGCGAGAACACCGGTAATATCGTGCCGAGTTTGAAGAAAATTTCTGTCGCTTACCAAAAATCGATTTCAGCTCAGCTCAACGTATTTACAAAAGTCATCGCAAGCGCCGTTCTGATGACTGTTTTTATTTTCGTGGGCTTCATTGCCTTCGCAATCATCAGCGCCGTTTTCCAGTTGAGCGCCTCTTTCAAAATGTAACGCGTTGCGTGGAAAAAACGGCTCCTCACGAGCGTATTTTCGAAAAAGCAGCGTTGCGAAACGGTCGGTTCCTCACTCGGATGCCGAGCTTGTGACCGCGGCAGATCCCTTGATTTGCCGCGTCGCAGCCCTCCCCCCCTCCATGACCGACACTTACCGCTTCCCGAAAAAATTCGTCTGGGGCACGGCCACGGCCGCCGCTCAGATCGAAGGCGCCGCTACTGAAGACGGCAAAGGCGAATCCATCTGGGATCGCTTCGCAACCATCCCCGGCAAGGTGATCAACGGCGACACGCCAGCGGTCGCATGCGACCACTATCATCGCTATAAAGAAGACTTCGCGCTGATGCGGAAGCTGGGAATCAAGAATTATCGGATGTCGCTCGCGTGGCCCCGCATCCACCCAAACGGCGACGCCACCGTGAATAGCAAAGGTGTCGATTTCTATAATCGGGTAATCGATACAGCGCTAAAAAATGGTATCACGCCCTGGGTTACATTTTATCACTGGGATCTGCCCCAAGTCCTCGAAGATATTGGCGGCTGGCGGGTGCGAGAGATTCCAGAACGCTTTGCGATCTACGCAGAAACGGTCGTCAAGGCCTACGGCGATCGAATCAAGAACTGGATTACCTTAAACGAAATTCCGTGCTTCATCGGACTTTCGTATGAGCGCGGTGAGCACGCACCTGGCGCGCAAGAACCGAAGAAGGTGATTAACCAAGCCTACCATCACGCGATCCTCGCTCACGGCTACGCGGTTCGCGCCGTGCGTGAATTCGGCGGACGCGGCGCTCGGGTTGGCCTCACGCACAATCCGGACATCGCGATTCCATATATCGAAAACGAGGAAACGATCGCCATCGCGCAGAAAAACTTTGCCCGCGATAACGCGCATATTCTCGCGCCCATTCTAACCGGTAAATATCCGGCGGAATATTTGAAACGCTGCGGCGCCGATCGCCCGGTTGTGCAGAAAGGCGATCTCGAACTGATTTCTCAACCGACCGACTTCCTCGGCTTGAACGTTTACACAGGTTATTTCGTGCGCAAAGCGCCGCGCGGTGGCGAAGAACGCATGCCGTTTCCCGCCCAATATCCGCAGGCTGCCCAGGGCTGGCTCTTGCACGCACCGCAATCGATCTATTGGGCCATGCGCCACGCGAAGTCGCTCTACGGCGTCGACGATTTCTACATCACGGAAAATGGTGCCGGCTATGACGAAGAGATGACGAAGGATGGTGAAGTGCTCGATCTGCATCGTCGTGACTACGTCCGCAATTATCTCACGAATGTGCACCGAGCGATTTCTGAA
>Ga0207702_10003298_pt1 | contig 14881 bp, 20 predicted proteins | sample KBSCornC62_FD_184302 | JGI IMG/M metagenome (GOLD analysis project Ga0207702, IMG submission 184302) | Corn rhizosphere microbial communities from Kellogg Biological Station, Michigan, USA - KBS Corn C6-2 (SPAdes) (version 2) | ecosystem: Host-associated > Plants > Roots > Rhizosphere > Soil ...
ATTGCCGACAGATCGTCGAGCGTCCGTGCGGTGTCGAGCCGGGCACCGTATCCGGCCGGGTCTTCGGTCTCGACCGAAACGGGCTCAGCGTCGTCGACCGATGCCGGCTCGGCGTGCGTGATGAGCCGGGGAGTGGCAAGCCCCTTCGTCTTACGCCACGCGCGCACGCGCTCGCACAGCTCGGCAGCTTCAGCGGCAACCGTCAGGTTGATGTCGAAGAGCGTCGCCTGATGCTGCCCAACCGGAAGGTGCACGACGATCGCTGCGCGCTTGTCGATCTCCGGCATCGGCTCGTACTCGCCGGTCTCGCGGTTCCAAATCGCATCGGCGTTCGCGTACAGCCAAAGCTGAACGGCGATCTCACCCCACCCGTACGAAAGGTCACGGCCGGTCTTCAGATCGCCCATGACGAGCGTTCCGGGTTCGAGAGTGAAAGGCTTCATGCCCGGCAGCTCGACGACGCAGCGCTTCGTGATCCGGTAGATGCGATCGAACGTGCCGGCGACCGCGTACTTCTTCACGATCACGATGCGCTCGATCATGCCGGGAACGACTTCGATTCCGGCGTCGTCGAGCCCCTTGACGTACGCGGCGAGATCAGGTCGCCACTTCGCCGGCACCGACACCGGAAGACCCCGATCGTGGGATTCGGTGAACCCGTGAAGCGCAGTGCCGAGAGCGGCAGCGCTCTTCGCCCCGGCGTGCTCGGCTGCATCCTCGCAGATCTTATTGAGCGTGTCGCGATCGTCGAGCGACGTGGCAGCGGCGAGCGCGTACAGATCCTCGCGCATTGTCAGACCCTTGACGCTCATCCGCCGACCCCACAGATTCAGGGTGTACGTGTCGCTGATCGTCTTCGCGAACGTGGTCGCTCGCGTCCACGAGAGTTCGCGACCGCTCTCCGGGTGGGGGAGCAGATATCGGCCGTACCGGTCCCGCTTCACCCCTTCGTCGGGGTCGGGCGGTCGGGTCGGGTTGTCGAAGAGATCTTCGGTCGTGGCTGTCATCGGTGCGCCTTCCTTGACTGTGAACGGTGTACCCGAACTGCGGGGTCAGCCTACCTCCGGGGTACGACAGAATCAGTCGTTCGGGGGTGCGAAGTACGGTCGGGAGTGATCCGCCGGGGGTGTCCACGGGTCGGGGATGCCGGGATCATCGGGCTCGTCGATCGTCAGCTCGATCAGCGTGCCGTTCATCTTCGTCTTCGCCTTGAGCTTCACGTACGCGCCGACCCCTTCCGCTTCGGCCACCATCGACCGCAGATCGTCGAGCGTGAGACCGTTCCTGTTACGCCGGCCGAGCATCCTCTTCGACATAGCTAACCTCTATCCCTTTCGTCGTGATCCCTGCCGCTGCGCGTGCCTCGCGCACACGGTTCCGCCAATACAGGGAAACCGCTTCGTCAATGAGATCGTAAATGGTCTCGACGACGAAACCGCCACCCTTCGGCTTAGCGCGCCATGAATCCGGGCGCGCCATGCTCTTCCCCCCACCCATGTCACTCGACCGGCTCTCGATCGCGCCACTCGTCGATGATGTCGTGCCAGTTATCGGCCACGACCGTTAGCTCTTCGCGCTCTTCCTCTTGCTGCGCTTCGGCTGCCTCCCACAGTGATTCGTCGCGCAGCGACAGAACCTCTGCCGAGATCAGACCGTCGAGCGTCTGCGGGTTGAGCGCGTCGAGTTCCCATGACGAATCCCCGTACTGCGACTCGTAATCGGCGTACCGCGAGTCGGTCATCTTCGCGAAGTTCGGGGGTGGGTTGAACTCTTCGATCTGGTCCATGTTGAGCGCGATACGGCGGACGATCGGCGCGTATGTGCCGGCGAACATCAGAAGTCGATCCTGAATGTCGCGCGTCATGTCGATACCGCTCGGGTCGTGGTCTCCGAGATGAATGACGTAGTTCGACTTTCCACGCTGACCGAAGCGGCGGAACCTCATCCCGGCTTCGTACATCTCGCTCTGCGACACGTAGCCTTTGTTCGCGAAGTAGTTGCACTGCACACCCTGCGCAGCCTGCGAGATGATGCCGACGAGAGCTTCCTTCTCGACCCACACTTCGACGTGGTTCGGCTGCGTCTCCCACAGAGCGCGAGCGTAGGCGCGAGCCGTCAGCCTGATCGCGTCTTCCGGGCTCGTGTCCGCACCGTCCGTGCGGTACGTGGCGCGAGTGCGATCGACGATGTACCGCCAGTCGAGAATGCCGGCGAGTCGAGCTGAGTCGGTCACGGAGATGATCTGTTTGTACGACTTCTCGTTGTTCGGGATGATGTCGCGCGAGACGAGCTGATAGTAAAGCTGCCGTACGGTCAGCTCGTATCCCTGCGCGTCGAGTTCCTCACAGATACTCACGATCGTGTCGACGAGTGCGCGCGTCTTACGCTGCGGTCGCCACTCGATGAACTGCTCTCTCACTGCTCCGCTCCTTCGATAACGTCGTCGATGTACTCGACAACTTCGATCGTGTGCACGTGCGGGAAGTTCACCGGGCACTTCGGCAAGCCGGGGCAGGGAACGGTGTCGCCGTCTTTCGGACCGGGTTCCGGGGTGAACCGCTCGATCAGGGTCACGACGATGACGAGCGCGATTCCCATGCCGGCGAGGAACGTGCCGACGATGATCGCGAGAAGCGCACCGTTCATCGCTCGTTCGCCTTATCGCTCTCGATGCTCGTCAGAACGATCTGATCGAACTTCGCGTCGGACCAGTACCGGCGAAGGTAATCGATCGCGTGCCACATCGACAGGAACTCAAAGACGAACGTGTCGCTCTCGATGCCGAGCTTCCGGCCGGTGTCCGTGCTCGTCATCACTTCGATCTCGATCCGCTGCATGGGGGTCGGGTTCGCTAGCCGGTTAACGCGATCGCTGTGTCGCACGTGCTGCGTGTACGCGGAGTGGATCAGGAACCCCACGAACCCGCTGAGACAGGCGACGGTGATGAGTAACAGCATGGTCTGTGCGCCTTCCGGGGATGGTTTCTGGTTAGGTGGGAATCGTAGCGTCGTCCGGCTCGTTTGTCTCGTCTTCGTCGTCATCCGTCCGAACGAGTTCGAAGAAGACTTCTTCGAGCTGTGAGGCGATCGCATGCGACGAGAACAGCGCGAGGGGAGGGGGAGCGAGCCACTGCGGGCAGAGCTGCTCCCACTCGCCGTTACGGGCCGAGCATGTGCCACACACGGTCGCGAACACACCGGGTGCGACTTCGAGCAGCACGACCGGGTGTGCGAGCGCTTTCGGGTCGTACGCGGGCAGCCTCATCACTTCCTCCGGGGGTCTAGGTCACGCGATGCGAAGTGGATCGAGATGATGTCGCTAACCTCGCTCTTGTTCGCGCCTTCCGGCACGGTCAGACCGAAGCGCGCGACCTGTGCCCACTGCGCATCGCTAGGCTTGTTCGACTTGCGTCGCCACGATGCAGACTTCTGCGACACGGACGGATCGACTTCCGCTGCCTCCGCTTCCCCGATCGCCATTGCGTAACCGAGATCGAGCCCTTCGCGAATCCAACCGCCACGCTCACCCCGGTTCTGCCATGTCGGCTTGCGACCCAGCTTGAACAGACCGGAACCGTTCTCCGGCCAGAGAAAGAACGTCCAATACCGGGTGGGAATGAACCACGTGCCGGCGTACGTCTGAAGCCACACGCTCTTACTGCCGTGGAACAGATCGACATCGGTCACGGCCAGTTCGCCGGCAGCTCGCACAGCATCGGCCGGCTTGCCGGCTTCGCGCGCCTCGTCTTCCGCTTCGGCGCGAGCCGCTGCCGCTCCGAGCGTCTCGTCTTCCTCGACGGCGACCTTCGACTTCGTGAGCGTCGCGAGGGTCGCGAGAGCGTGAATGCCGGTGACCCCGACGACATCGAGAACGAGCGCGTCAGCCTTCCCCGGGAACGGGCGCAGCACACGGCCGACCATTTGCACGTACAGACCACTCGCCTGCGTCGGCCGGGCGATGACGGCGCACGACGTGTGCGGCGCATCCCACCCTTCGGTGAGGACCATGCAGTTTGAGAGAACCTGCGTCTCCCCTATCCGATGCCGCTTGAAAATGAGCTGCCGTTCTTCGTACGGGGTCTCGCCCGTGATGACTTCGGTAGGAATGCCGGCGTCGTTCAGATCCTCTGCGAACACCTTCGTCGTCTCGACGGTCGGCGCGAACAGCACGCCGGGTCGGTCGCCTGCGTGATCGCGGTACGCTTCAGCGATGATCGAGCCAGCGTCGCTACGAAGCAGCGCCTCGCCTAGCCGACCCTCTTGATAGTCGCCCCGGCTCTTCGCCACCGTCGACAGATCGAGATCTTCGACCGTGACGCGCTTCCCTCTCACGTCGGTGAGGAACCCGTTCCGGATGCCGTACAGAATGTCACGCGTGTAAACAACCTTCTCCCACACGTCTCCGAGATGCCGCGAATCCTCGCGACTCATCGTCGCCGTGAAGCCGGCCACGCGAACAGCTCCGGAGAACGCGCCGAGATTGCGAAGCGTGCTCACCCACGTAGGCGCTGCCGCATGGTGGCACTCGTCGACCACGATCAGGCGACGATCGGGGGAGGGTAGGGAGCGGATGAGATCGACCATGCGCTTCTCGCGCGAGATGGTTGGGACGGAGCAGACTAGAATGTCAGCGTCGAGTTCGTTGCGCTCTGCCTTCACGATGCCGATGCGCAGCGTCGGATCGAGCGTGCGCAGCTTGTCTGCCGCTTGCTGTGCGAGTTCCTCACGGTGCACGAGGATCAGGGGACGGTCGCCGTTGCGGACGGCATCCCGGCACAGCTCAGCGAAGATGACGGTCTTCCCGAGCCCGGTCGGCAGCACGATCGCGAGCCGGCTCAGCGACTCCCAATTCGTCCGCAGAGCGTCGAGCGCGTCGCGCTGGTAGTCGCGCAGCTTGAGTGTCGCCGTCATTAGAATGCCCTCCGAACACCCTTGCACTTGTACGTGTCGGTGACCGTACCGCCTAACAGACGACGGCGCTTCTTCGTCCACGAGTGGCCGGCGTGCGCCTTCCCCTTCCGGCACTTGTCGCACTTCACGGTGAACGTTGCCATGCCGCTCACTCCTCCGTCTCGACCGGGGTGAGCTTAGCGAGTTCCTTGCGCAGCTCGCGCTTCACGGCCGGCTCGACCGCAGCGACGATCGCGAGTTCGAGAAGCGTGCGCTGCGTCTTCGTCAGCGCGTTCGAGTCGACGACGATCTGAACTGTCGCGTTCGTGGTTGCCATGACGGGAACCTTTCTCGGGGATGGGTTAGCGCTCGCGCTCTTCCTTGATCGCGATCGCTGCGTTCACGGCCGACAGTTCGCGCTCGACTGCTGCGCGAGCCCGGCCGGTCAGGCTCTTCCGACGAAGCATCGACTCGAACGAACCGCGCTGCCCGTACAGAACCTCATCACGGGCGTAGGACATGTACGCGATGCGCTCCGGGCTTGCCTCGTTCGTGGTCATGACCACGAGTCTAGGGGACATGGCGAGACATGGCAAGCAGAATCGAGACACCGGCCCGGCGTGCCCCGAGAGGCTGTGCCGGGCCGGTGAACGGCGTACGGTGGTCGGGCTCGACCCGGGGGAGGGGGATGGGGTGGGGTCAGCCGAGAAGGATCTTGCCGAGAGCGCGCAAGAGCGCTTCGGCAGCCTCGCGGTTCGGCAGCATCATCGCGTGCACGAACTCGCCTTCGTCGTTATCCCACAGCGAGATCTCGAACGAGCGCGCCGACTCCGGACCGATCTCGTCGACTGCGACCGGACCGACTTCGCGCGACTCGTGGGTGTAGGTGACCGGTCCGGCGTCACGCTCGTCGTACCGCACGCGCTCTTGTGGAGTGCCATAGATAGCATTGAGCGCTTCCGCAGCAATGATCTCGCGGCGAGACGGGATACGGTTCGCCGGCTCGATGCTGCCCACGTTCTGAGGGTCGCGCTCGAACCGTGCAGCGGCAGCGTCGGTGCGCTCGATCTGATCGAACATCTCGTCGGCCGGGGGAGCGGTCGGGCGACGAACGGTCACGGCTTGATCGGCTTCGAGCACGAGCCACGGCCTGTACGTGCGGCGATCGGTCCGCCCCTCAATCCATACGTTCACGGTCGTCTCGTCGAAAATCTCTATACGAGCGATCGAGTTCTCGCGGGTACCGATCGGAAGTCGGTCGCCCGTGCGCAGATCGGCTGCCTTGATGGTCATGGTCTTCAGCTCGTACACGGTGGTCTCCTCTGTCGGGGTCGTGGTAGCTCAGAAGTGGATCTCGTGCCCAGTGTTCGTGACGTAGTACCTACGCTCGCTACACAGCTCGTTCAGCGTGACGACGTGCCGGTTTCCGTCGAACTGACCGCATCCCGCGCAGAACCCCCGGTTATCGTCAAGCTGCGGGGCAGTCGAGCCGGCCGGCACACAGTCTCGGCAAACCTGAAGGGTGATGCGCTTCGTCATGACCCTGAGTCTAGGGGACACGGCGAGACATCGCAAGACGTTTCTCGACGGCGCTGGACAGGGGTTCGGGGGGACGGGGTACAGTGAGACATCACGCGACATCGGAAGGAGGCGACCGTGACCATGATCGAGACGGAGCCGGCTGTGTCCGCTGCCGAGTTCGTCGACCGGCAGACGGCAGCTCGCCGGCTCGGCTTGTCTACCCGGCAGCTCGACCGGCTCGTCGAAGCTGGCCGGCTCACGCGGTACCGGCGACCGGTCGGGCGACTGAAGGTCGCGTACAAGATCAGCGATCTCGACGCGCTGCTTCACCCCGAACCCACAGAGAACACAGACGAGTGAGGGGCCGGTCCCTGATCCGGACCGACCCCTCATTCTCGCTGTCTTAGTCGCGCACCGACACAGACGTAAGGAACGTACCACGTTGACGACCCCTTATGCAGTCGACGGCTCCGGAGTTAACGAGCCGTCCGGCGATCAGATCGCAGCGCTTGCGGCGCGTGGTATCCCTGTTTCCGCTGCCCTTGCGGCCGGTGTGCGCTTCGTGCCTACCGGGGGTGCCATTCCGGAGAACTGCCCCGAGTCGTGGGCAGAGTGGCTGCCGGCAATCTTCTTCCCGTGGACGGCCGACGACGGCCGTATCGAGTGGCAGATTCGCCCCGACGTTACCCCGGTCGATTCCAAAGGGAACGCGATCAAGTACGCGACTCGCTCACGCGATCTCGGGTACGAGCCGCTTCTGTGGGTCGCGCGCCGGGGAACGGTTGACGGTGTGCACCTTCTCGTCGAAGGCACGTGCCAGACGTTGAGCGCGTCCGTGTGGGCACCCGATGGGGTCTCTGTCGTCGGGATGATCGGCTGCCGGGGATGGTCGAGCGACGGGCTTCCGCTCCCCGATCTCGCGCTGTTCGAGGGGACTGAAGTCGTCGTCGCGCTCGACGCTGACATGACGACGAACCCTGACGTGTGGGATGCCGGGGAAGGGTTGCAGCGCGCTCTGATCGCAGAGGGTGCGACCGTGCGCTTCCTCCGCGTGCCGGGCTCGAAGAAGAGCGGTCTCGACGACGCGCTAGGGAAGCGGGAAGAGCGGCAGCGCACCGACTATCTTCGCCGGCTCATCGAGCAAGCGGAGAAGGAGAAGTTCCCGAAGAGCCGTCGCCCGAAGCCACCGGCCGACCCTGACTCGTTCTTCGGTGACGGTGGCCTACGCGTCGAGAAGCTCGCGACCGACATCTTCGAAGCGCATCCGTCAGCGATCACGCAAGAGGAACGCATCGCTCTGTACGAGAACGGCGTGTACGAGATCAGCGGGCTCGCGTTCATCGGTGCCGTGGCGAAGCGGCTCGGGGATGACTTCCGGCCAGGGCACCGGGCAGCAGTCGAAGAGTTCACGGCCGGCACGCTGTACCGCACCGGGCGCGTTCTCCCCATCCACACCGACGCGCCACTTCTCAACGTGGCGAACGGGATGCTCGATCTGCCCACGATGACGCTCAAGCCGCACGACCCGGTGTACATGTCGAGCGCGCAGTTCCCGATCGAGTGGGATCCGGAGGCTAAGTGCCCGACGTATGAAGAGTGGGTGCAGAAGGTAGGCATCGAAGATCAGATCGATGATCTCGAAGAAGCTGTGTCGCTGATGCTCGACCCGTCGCGCACGCCGACGAAAGCCGTGTTCCTGTTCGGCCCGTCGCGATCGGGGAAGGGCACGTTTCTCCGCATCATGGAAGCCATAGCGGGGATGAAGAACGTAAGCGGCACGTCGCTCAAGCAGCTCTGCGAAGACCGCTTCGGCGCAGCCAACGTGTACGGGAAAGCGCTGAACGTGAGCGGCGATCTCGCTGCCGGCCACATCGAAGACATTTCGCTGTTCAAGATGCTGACCGGCGACGATCTGATTTCGGCTGACCGGAAGTTCGGCAAGCAGTTCGTCTTTCGTAACCGGGCGCTCTTCGCGTTCAGCGCGAACGAGCTGCCGACCGTGGGTGAGGCTTCGCGTGCCTACGTCGAGCGGATCAAGCCCTTCCGCTTCTCGCTCAGCTTCGCTGGCCACGAAGACCCGGCGATCGAAGCCAAGATCATCGACGAAGAGCTGCCAGGGATCTTGGTTCGGTGGGTGCGCGCTTGGCAGCGGCTCGCCGGCCGTGGCACCTACCGGCCGACGAACGCCGGGGTCCGGGCCGAGTTCGAAACACGGAGTGACCGGGTGCGGCAGTGGTTCGACGAAGAGTTGACACTTGCCCTCGTCGATCCGGCCGGGCAGTACGGCGAGACGCAGGCGATCGCGGGCAGTTCTGCCGGGCAGTTTCTAGCGTCCGGGCAGTTTTCGACCCCGAGCCCGGACCAGGAAGTGCCCGCAGCTCAAGCGAGCACGCCCACGGAGCTTGTGAGCATGTTCCGGTCATGGTCGGAAGCCAACGGCAGCCGGGGCGGGATGGGCAGGAACAAGCTCGTCGAGCGTCTGACCAGCATAAACGGAGTCGAGAGGGTGCGGAAGGCAGGCAGCCGACAGCGAGCGCTCAACGTCGCCCGGCGCGCGGGTGGCGATCCGTGGGAAGGCGGCGAGCCTCCTGAGCCTCTAGACCCCCCTGTGTCTGCGGGCAGTAGGGCAGTTTCGAGCCATTTAGACGAACCCTCAGAAAAAGAGTTTCTGAATGGGTTCAGAGAGACTCTTTCCCACAGTGCCAGTAATGGAGAAGAAGTGCCCGCACTGCCCGCACTGCCCGCATCCCGACCCCTCCCCGGATTCGACGACGAGGGGACGCAGGCGCTCGACACGCTGCTCTCCCTCGCCCCGGTTACGGTGAGTTACCAGCACGAGGTATGCCCCGACTGTGACGGTCCCTGCGAGATCGTGCCCTTCTCGCCCCGTCTCGGCTCCGGATTCTGGTATGCCTGCCGGCGTTGCCACCCGGCGACGTTCGAGCGCACCTGATAACCTGTGGATGCTGTACCTCAATCGCGAAGGAGACCCCAATGACTGAGTACACCGTCACGTACCAGAGTGGTCGGCAGATCGCCGTCGAACTGCCCGGACACCCGAACCGACACGTCGTTCTCGCAGCGGCAGCCGAACTCGAAGACGTGCGCGAGCCGGCCGTGACGATCACGCGCGATGCCGGCAAGCCGAACGAGATGGTCGTGTGGCGCATGCTCGACCATCCCCGGTCGCTGGCGACGGTCGAGCTGCCGGAGGATGAGCCGGAGAGCTTTCGACTGTTCGTGACCTTCGCGTACGAGATCGTCGGCACCGTGCACACACCGAACCGGCCGGCATTCGGTAACACGATGCTCGACATCGACTTCGAGCCGAGCGAGCCGGAGCACATCGAGTCGCTTCAGGCGCAGATCGCAGCGCACACGAACATCGATCGCGTCATCATTCTCGGGTGGCAGAGGGTGCGTAAGCCGTGAAGCTGACAGCGACGCTCGGCGGAGATCCGGTCACGATCATCGCACCGGATCTCGACACGACTGGTCCCGAACTCGTCGACATGCTCGACGGGCTGATCGAGTCGAGTGGTCGCCTGCTAGGGCTCGACGTTGAGTCGACGTACATGACCGATCTCGCGCAGTTCGACCCCGACTTCAGGGTGCGGACGGTTCAGTTCGCAGACGAGAACACGGCGATCGTGCTCCGGCTCGACGACGAGCTTCAGCACGCAGCGGCGATCGCCGTGCTCGAAGACGAGAGCGTGAGCTTCACGTCGCACTCGAATATGGACGTACTGAGTTCGTGGTCGCTCGGGGTGGACATCACTGGCCGGAACCTCGACACGCTCAGCGTTGCGCGCATGGTGGACACCGATAAGCAGTCTGATCGAGATCTGAAGACGATTGCCGGGGAGCACGGCATGTTGGAGCTACCGGCTGCCGATGCGGCGCTGTGCGACGCGTTCAAGGCGCTTTGGCCGGGGAAGAAGAACGCGAGGAAGAGCGCAATCGAAGCGCACGGGTTCGCGACGATCTCGCTTGACGACCCGACGTTCCTGATCTACGCCGGGCTTGACGCGATCACCGTTCGCCGGCTCGCCCCCATCCTGACAGCGCTCACCGAAGCGCCGAAGGAACTGCTGCGAGTCGAGAGCTTCCTTGCGACTCGTGCCAACCGGATTCAGATCCGGGGTGTGCGAGTCGATCGGGCGCTTCTCGAAGCGCTCAACGCAGATTCGACGAACGCCGTTGACACAGCGAAGGCTAGGTTCGCTGAGATCACAGACGGGGTGAACGCGCAGTATTCGGCCGGCGTCGTGGCATGGTACGCAGAGCACGGAGCGAACTGGTCTAGGTGGGAAGGCGCACGCACACCGACCGGTGCCCCGTCGCTTGCGAAGGAGAACGTCAAGCTGCTTCTCGACATGCCTCTCGACGAGACGGCACAGCTCGCGACATCGGAGCTGATTCAAGTCAAGTCGAATCTCGACATGAAGACGAAGACCACTGGCATTCTTGCTCGCGTGGACGCTAACGGGTTCTGTCACCCGGTGCTGCATCCGATGGGTGCCACGACGACGGCGCGCATGTCGAGCGCTGCGTTCAATATGCAGAACTTCTCTAAGCGTGACCCTCGCATGCGTGGCGTGTTCCTTCCCCGACCGGGGTATGTGTTCGTGACGATCGACTTCGATCAGATCGAACTTCGGGTCGTGGCGGCATTAGCGCGCGAAGAGAAGATGATCGACACGATTCTTGCCGGTGGCGATCTGCATCAGCTCACAGTCGACGAGATCGCACAAGTCGGTATCGAGATCGATCGCGACACGGGGAAGATGACTAATTTCCTCATCGTGTACGGGGGCGGCGCGAAGGCGCTACACGAACAGGCAGGTATCCCGATCGAGCTGAGCGCTCAGATCGTCTATGCGCACCGTGAGCGGTACACCGGCATCTCGGCGTACTCGAAGTACCTCGCTCTTCAGCGGGACAGCATTCGCACGATCAGCGGTCGCCGGCTTGCCGTCACGAGGAACAAGCGCACCGGAGATCTCCGGGTGCATGCGAACGTGAACTATTCGGTGCAGAGCGCAGCGCGAGAGCTGCTTGTCGATGCTTGGTACCGGTTCGATCGTGAGTTCGGTCATGGCGATAAAGTGTGGTACCCGATTCACGATGAACTCGTGCTAGAGGTACCAGAGGGTGAAGTCGAACGCGTTATCGCTGACGCTGAGCGTTGCATGAGGTTCGACTTCAGAGGGGTTCCGATCAGCGCGACGGCGATCGAGCTGCGTGACGAGACGGGGGTGTCACGGTGGATGACTTCGAAGCTCGCAGAGAAGATCACGTCGAAGAATTGATCGATTTCGTCGAGCGACACCTAGATGTGTCGGTCACACCGTGGCAGAAGCATTTTCTCGACATGATGTTCGCAATACCGATCATCGAGTCGCCGTACGTGCCGGATGGAGAACTGTACATTCTCAGCGGCCGGCAAGCAGTCATTATCAAGACGGCAACGCCGATCGTGCCGTATGGCGAGGAATGGTGTCAGCGAGGCTCTCACGGCTCGCTCAGTGCGCTACCGTGCCGGTTCTGTGGGGCCGAGCTGTGAGCCCGGTGCACAGCATCGGAGAGCGCACCGTCGTCGCCATGACGTGCACGAAGTGCGGTGAGCTGAAAGACGGCGCTCACTTCGAACGGTACCGGCGCAGCGTCAAGGATCGAATCGAGTACATCACCCGGCGCTGCCGTACGTGCCGGTGGGTGCACATGGCGACGAGTTGGGGGCGGTAGTCGTGATCTTCAGGCTGATCGGTAAGTGGAGACGCCGGCCGTGCCTGCGCTGCTCACACCGTACCGACGTGCATCGCCCGAACCGATGGGGGCAGATCGTGTGTTTCGAGAGCTGCAACCGATGCGGACCGGTTCGATGGGCATGATCTTTTACGCCGGTGCGTTGGCTGCGATCTCGTGGGCGATCTTGCGAGGCTTCAGCGCAGCGTGCTCGAAGCTCGGTTACCGGGCTCGTATATTCGATCTGCTGCCGGCGATCTCTCTGATGTGTCTAGTAGTCGCAGCCCGATAGGCGACCGGTAGTGGTAAGGTGTTCACATGTTCTGGTTCCTGTTCATGGCCGTTCTGTTCACCGTGTGGTTCACCGGGTACATGATCTACCTCAACCATCGCCGGGTGCCGAAAGAGAGGCGCTGAGCATGCCTGCGAGGCAGTTCTACTGCATGACGTGCGCAGAGTGGCACCCGGTGCTCCCGACCGACGAGACGACGCGTGAAGCTCGTCTACGGCACGCGAAGGAGCACGACGCAGCGACGGTTATGTTCGACCGGCTCGACTTGATCGAGTTCGATCTGTGGGTGTCGTCGATGTATGAGGGGGAGTCGTGACCGATGTCGGGCTCGACATCTTCGAGCCTCCGAGCGAGCCTGACGGCTCTCGGCCGTTGCGAGGTAAGCCGGAGCGTGATCCGGCGAAGGATCTGCTGCGCGTCTGTAAGAACGCTGAGTCGCCGGCTCACGTCGCTCGACCGGCACCGTACCCCGGTCCCCGGTGCGCGACGTGCCGGCGTGCTCAGCTCCGAGACGCGAAGAAGCGCAGGAAAGAGCGGCTCGTCGAAGAGCTGTTCGGGCTCACCCCGGAGCAGTACGACCGGCTGTACGAGTTTCAGAATGGTCGGTGCTATATCTGTCAGCGCGCGAGCGGCAAGAGCAAGCGTCTCGCACCCGATCACGATCACGTGCTCGCTGTGAAACACGGGCACGACCCGAAACGAGGGTGCATCAAGTGCGTACGTGGTCTCGCGTGCGGATGGTGCAACTTCGAAGTTCTCGGCCGGCTCGGAGACAACCCGGCGACGTACGACCGGATCGCAGCCGAGCTGAGCGATCCACCGGCCCGGCGACTATTCGGAATGGTGCGAGATGAGTGATGTAGACGAGCTGATCGAGCTGACAGAAACCGGCGACGACGAAGAGCCTCGTATGATAAATGTGCGCTGCATCGCCGGAGTGGCCGAGATCGCGTCGCTGTTCGCAGTCTCGAAGACTACGGCGGCAAACTGGTACGCACGCAGAGACCGTAATGGGCATCCGGAGGCGATTGCTTACCTCGCGTGCGGTACGCTGTTCGACATCAATGAAGTCGTACGGTGGTACGCCGGTTACAAACCGTTAAAGGGTGGGCGACCGGGCAACGCGCCGAGATCTGTCGAAGGTAGGTACGTGCCGGCGAGTTGACCGGACGCTGTTCACGTTCAGCGGTACCATCGCACCGGGCGAGCTGCGCGAGGCAGCTCGCTCGACGCGATTGGGGGAGTCGAGCGTGCTCGTCAGCAGAATCGAGCGTGAGATCGAGACCATGCGTAACGACGCGTATGATCTTCGTCGATACACCGTCGAGCTTCACGACTTGCTCGACACTGAGACCCCGAAGCTCGAAAACAGCGGCAGTCATAAAGTGATCGGTTCTCCGGCACCGTGGAACGAACCGGCCGGGGCTCTGCTGATGGACATACACGCAGCCTCTCGACAGTGCGCCGATGCGCTCGCAGCGGCTCTCAGCGAGCCGCCACGGCCGAGAGGGTCAACCGATGCCGGTACGATGATCGCGCTCGACTATTGCGCGCACAGCGCGCTCCGGCTGCATCGGCGCGACCCCGAGAGCCCGATTCCGGCTGCGGTTGCGCGTCGGATCTCGACCCTTGCTCTTCGGTGCCGAGAAATGCTAGGGCAGCTCCGGCCGGGCGAAGAATCGTGGACGCGTGCACCGGGCGGTCTTACGTGCCCGAATCAGCGAGAAGACGGCTCAGAATGCGGAGAACCGTTGTGGCTCGCTCCGGGGTGGTCTCGGGAGGAGAAGCCGGCCGTATTCTGCCGGAGTGGCCGGCAATCGTGCACGACTGCTGACGGGTTGCCCTACTCGTGGGAATACGCTGTGTGGCATCTCGTCGTGGCGCTTGCACCGGGGGTGCCCTCCCGTTGACCGGGGGTACCCTCACGCTGACCGGGGGTCGTGACCATGATACCGGTAAGCGCCTACCGGAACACACCGGCTGAACTGGGGTGACCGGGTGGCCGGGTGGCTTGTCCACAGGGTACAGTTCGAAGCACACCGACCCTGCCCTCACACCGGGGCAGGGTCGCTCTGTGTGTAGGGGGTGACCCCATGCCACGCGCAGGCAGCACAGTTCGACGTGGTTACGGGAAGGCGCACAAGAAGCGCAGGCGTGCTGCGTTGCGCAGGCTGAAGCCCGGCACTGCGTGTCGACGGTGCGGGCAGCCCATGTATGCGTGGCAAGCGCTCGACTTCGGTCATGGTGAAGTCGCAGCGTTCGAAGGTGGAATCGCAGACGAACTTGAGCACGCTTCGTGCAACCGAAGCGCAGGTGCACTCGATCGCGCAGCTCGCTCGCGTCGTGCCGATCTGCCCCAATGGTTGTAAACCGGACATAGGGGTCAGACAATCACGAAGCATGACCTATGTGACCCCGCAGTCCGCCGCCG
>Ga0207702_10003300_pt1 | contig 14867 bp, 10 predicted proteins | sample KBSCornC62_FD_184302 | JGI IMG/M metagenome (GOLD analysis project Ga0207702, IMG submission 184302) | Corn rhizosphere microbial communities from Kellogg Biological Station, Michigan, USA - KBS Corn C6-2 (SPAdes) (version 2) | ecosystem: Host-associated > Plants > Roots > Rhizosphere > Soil ...
GATGATGGCGCTCGGCGATGCGCTCGCCATGACGACGATGCGTGCGCGCGGTGTTTCGATTGCCGGCTTCGCGGCGCTGCATCCCGGTGGGACGATCGGCAAGCGCCTGATGCGCGTCGCCGCAGTGATGCACCGCGACGACAAATTGCCTCTGGTCTCGCCCGACACGTCGATGCGCGACGTGATCGTGACGATCACCTCGATGAGCTTCGGCATCGCCGGTGTGGTCGACGATCGCGGCAGGCTGGTCGGGGTGATCACCGACGGCGACATCCGCCGCCATCTCGACGGCCTGCTCGAAGCTTCGGCCGCCGACGTGATGACGCGCGACCCGGTGTGGGTGTCGCCCGGCGCCTTTGTCGAGGACGCGCTGACCCAGCTCAACAAGCACAAGATCACGGCGATGTTCGCGATCGAGGATGCCGACACGCGCCGCCCGGTCGGGCTGGTGCATGTCCACGACTTCCTCCGGCTCGGCCTTGCCTGACGGCTTTCGCCCGACGGCGGTCATCGTCGTCCCGGCGCGCTACGCCTCCACCCGCTATCCCGGAAAGCCGCTGGTCCTCCTGAGAGGGGCGGCCGGCAATTCCAAGCCGCTGATCCGGCGCAGCTGGGATGCTGCGCAGACGGTGCCGGGAATCGCGCGCGTGGTGATCGCGACCGATGACGATCGCATTGCCCGGACGGCACGCGATTTCGGTGGCGAGGTGGCGATGACGCCCGAAAGCAGCCGCAACGGCACCGAACGCTGTGCTGCCGCACTGGCGGCGATCGGTGAGGCCGAGATCATCATCAACTTGCAGGGTGATGCGCCGCTGACACCGCCGGGCTTCGTGTCGGCGCTGATCGACGCGATGATCGGCGATCCGGCGATCGAGGTGGCGACTCCGGTCCTGCGCGTCACGCCTGAAATCCACCGGCGGCTGCTCGCCGACCAGCGCGATGGTCGTGTCGGCGGCACCACCGCCGCCATCGGAGCGAACGGGGATGCGCTTTATTTCTCCAAATCGGTGATTCCGCACGTTCCAGAGAACGCGATCGGTGACCAGGAGCTTCCTGTCTTTCTCCATATAGGCGTTTACGCCTATCGCCGTGCGGCGCTCGAAGCCTATGCCGCCCTGCCGCCGACACCGCTCGAGTTGCTCGAAGGGCTCGAGCAATTGCGCTTCATCGAGCATGGTCGCCGCGTGCGGGTGGTCGAAGTCTCCTCTCCCGGCTATGACATCTGGGAATTGAACAATCCGCAGGATGTCGCCCCGATCGAGGCGGCGCTCGCGGCGAGAGGCCTGGACTAACAAATGACCGAACAAAGCTGGGATCTCTGCGGCCGGCGCATCGGCCTCGGGGAGCGCTTGTTCCTGATCGCCGGCCCGTGCGTGATCGAGAGCGAAGCAATGGCGCTGTCGACCGCGGAAACGCTGCGCGGCATCGCCGATCGGCTGGGCATCCTGCTGATCTACAAGAGCTCGTTCGACAAGGCGAACCGCAGCGCCGGCAGCAGCTTCCGCGGACCCGGGCTGGACGAAGGGCTGCGCATTCTGGAGAAAGTGCGCGCCGAAACCGGCCTGCCGGTGCTGACCGACGTGCACGAGGTGCATCAAGTGGCACCGGTGGCGCAGGTGGTGGACGTGTTGCAGACGCCGGCCTTCCTCGCGCGCCAGACCGACCTGATCGAAGCGGTCGCGCTGTCGGGCAAGCCCGCCAACATCAAGAAGGGGCAGTTCATGGCCCCCGGCGACATGCGCAACGTCATCGATAAGGCGCGCGCGGCAGCGGCGCAGGCGGGCATGGGCCTGCCGACGCTGATGGTGGCGGAGCGCGGCGCCTCGTTCGGCTATCACAATCTGGTGGTCGACATGCGCGGTCTGGCGATCATGCGCGAAACGGGTTGTCCGGTCGTGTTCGACGCGACCCATTCGGTGCAATTGCCGGGCGGCAACGGGACCAGCTCGGGCGGGCAACGCGAATATGTGCCGGTGCTGGCGCGCGCGGCGGTGGCGGTGGGCGTGAGCGGGCTGTTCATGGAGACGCACCCCGACCCGGCACAGGCCAAGTCGGACGGGCCGAACGCCTGGCCGCTCGATCGGCTCGAGACCCTGCTGACGCGGCTGCTGGCGATCGACTTTTTGGTCAAGGAGCAGGGTGCGTGAACGCCGCCACGGGCCCGATCGTGGCCCCGCGCGAGCTGTTCCGATCCGACAACCTGCTCGTGCGGCAGGTCGCGGGGTTCGGGAGCGACGTCTGTTACGTCACCTTCGCATCCTATACTGATGACCGGAGGCTCGATCGGCCCGGCTTCGGGGAGGAGCATTTCACGGGCCGCGGCATCGACGCGATCCATGTGCTGAGCCGCGACAATCGCTGGTACCAGCATCCCGAACTCGACGAGGCATTGCGAGCGGTCGCCGGTGCGGTGGCCGGCTATGTGCGCGTGATCGCTTATGGGTCGAGCATGGGGGGCTTCGCGGCGCTCCGCTACGGCGCAAGCTGCGGAGCGACCGTGGGCCTGGCGCTGTCGCCCCAATATACGGTCGACCCCGCGGTGGTACCGTTCGACCGTCGCTGGGCCGACGACGTGGCGCGGATCGCCTTTCGACAGGATGCCGACTTACCGCCGCTCGGCGAGCAATATGTCGTCTATGATTCGCGCGACGCGTATGATCGGCGTCATTTCGAACTGTTCGCCGCACGCTCGCCCACGATCGGCGTGCCGGTGCCGCATGGCGGGCATCCGGTCGGTTCCTATCTGGCCGAAACCGACATGCTGCGCGTGCTGGTCGAGAATATCGAGACAAAGCGGTTCGACCCGGCAGCCTATGCGCGCGAACTGCGCCGCCGGCGGCGGCGGTCCGCCCAATATTTCTATGTCCTCGCGCTTCGCACGCCCGCGCACCGCCCGCGCCTGCGCGTCGCGCTGGCGCGGCTTGCGGCCGAGACGCAGGCTGACAATGTGATGTACTGGAGCGCGCTCGGCGCGGCGCTCGACGCGGCGGGGGCATTCGACGAGGCCGTGGCCGTACACCGCAAGGCGCTCGCCATGCCACACGCCACCATGTTCCAGCACCACACCCTGATGCTGCACCATGAGGCGCGCGGGGCTTATGACGAAGCTCTGGCGATCGTCGATCGGCTGATCGCGCAGAATCCGGCGGTGCTGTGGCTGCCGCACGAACGCCGGCGCATCCGCCGCAGGAAGCGCCGCCTGCATCCGCTCGGCTGGCTGGCCGGCAAGCTCGGACTGGATCCGGTGGTGGAGCGACTGCTCGGCTGAGCGGCTCGCTTCCCAGGCGATCAACCCTTACACCAAGATCATGGCATTATTCGCGATCTGGCCGGACGATGGGGAACGGGCCGCGGCACGCCACCGGCTGTTGCGCGAGGCCGCGCATATCGTGCCCGACCGCTCCGTCGAAGCGAGGATCCAGACGAGCGGCGGCGCATGGCAATTGGCGGCCTTTGCCACGCCGACGCATTTCTATTCCGCCGAGGGCCAGATCTTGATTGATCCGACGCGCGGCGCTTGCGTCATCCATGGCCTGATTTGGCAAACCGGTACGGGACGGCTGCTCGACGCGTCGGCGGTGGCGGCCTTGCTCGACCGGCCCGGCGCGCGGCTTCCAAAGGATGTTGCGGGCGAATATGCCATTGTCCGGCTGCACGACGACGGGACGCTGGAAGCATTCGGTGATCCGGCCGGCCTCCATCACATGTTCCATGCAGCGGACGGGAGGCCGATCCTCGCCAATCGCGCGGCCTTCGTCGCGCTGATCGGCGAGATGGCGGAAACCGGACGCGAGGGGGCCTTGTGGCTAGGCACGATCGGCTATCGCGTCGGAACGCAAAGCAGTTGGACGGGCGTGGCGCAGCTTGGCCAAGGCGAACGCCTGGTCGCGGCGAACACGGGCGGTCGTATCGAGGCGCAGCCCTTCGGCCTGGTCGAACCGCGCGGCTTCGCGCAGGACGGCGCGGCCCTGGTCGAAGAGGGGCTTGAGCAGGCCAAGGCAGCGGTCAGGCTGGCGGCGGGCGAGGGGGCCCTCGATCTGCCGATCACGGGCGGCAAGGACAGCCGGGTGGTGCTCGCGATTGCGCTGGTTGCAGGGCTCAAGGACCGGCTGACATTGTTCACGCGCGGCTATGCCGGTCATCCCGACGTGGCGGTTGGCGAAATGATCGCCGCATCGATCGGCGTGCCGCATCGGCGCGAGCCGCCGCTGGGTTCGGACCTTCCCGCCGATCTCTCGCCGCGCGCTTTCCTGCACCTGCTCGGCACGATCGCCTGGCAGGCGGATGGCGGGGTCGGGGGCTGGGACAATATCAGCGGCACCTCCACCGGGCGGGCGACGATCGTCAGCGGTCACCTGGGCGAGGTGCTCAAGGCCTATGCCAAACGGTCGCCTCCGGGGGCGCTCGACCCCGCGACGATGGTCAGGCTGCAAGCGCCATTCGACCCGATCGACCTGTTGCGCCCCGAAGCGCGGTCGATCCTCGTCGACCGGATCGACGAGCGGATGGCGGTTCATCGCGCCGGCGGCGCGGAGGAAAGCGACCTGCCCGATCTCTTCTACTGGGAAAACCGTGTCCCCAATTGGCTTGGCGGCATTCGTGGGATCAAGGCGTTCGAGCGCCAGCCCATATTGCCGTTGGGCGTGCCGGCGTTGATGACGTTGGCCTTCCGGATGCGCGCGGATGAGCGCAAGATCGAGCTGGCGCATTTCAAGCTGATCGAGTCTGCCGCGCCCGCGTTGATCGACCTTCCCTTCGCGCACCAGAGCTGGTCACCCATGTTGGGGGCAGCGTCGGTGCCGCCGGTCCTGGCGGCTCCGGGGACCCCCTTGTTCGGGAGCTGGCAATGGTCGATCAATCGCGTGCCGACGGTGCGCGCGGCCTTGGCGCGGCTGTTTGCCGAGGCGGATATTCCGCTGTGGCAGGATGTGGATCGCGCGCGGCTGATCGATGCCTTGCACCAGCGCCGCTTCGACATGTTCGATCTCATCAGCCTGCTGGGCTTTGCGGTAGCCGCGATCCACCAGGCCGGGCTCGGCGTACAGGCGCGGCTGGGTGAACCCCCACCCGACGAGGCGGCAATCGACCGGTTCGCGGAGGTGCCGGCCCCGCGCTTCGCCGGCTATGTGGATGCCGTGCGCGATGCCGCGCGGATCAGCGAGGACGGCATCGCGCTTCCCGCCGAAGGGACGATCGGCTTCGATGGCTGGGTGCATTCGCCTGACTGGCCTGGGGCAGCACCCGCGGTCGAGCTCCGGGCGGATGGCCGCACGATTGCCTCAGCGGGCGCCGAGCGGCACCGGCCCGACCTTGCCGTCGCCGGCATCGGCGACGGCCGTCACGCCTTCAGCTTCGACGTGGCGACAAGCCTGCTCGACGGCGCAGCCACTCTGACGCTCGCCGCAGCCGGTAGCGAACAAGCCCTTGCCGGTGGTCGGCTCGCCATAATGGACGCAGTCCCGGATCGATCGTCAGGATCGTCCGGCTGATCCGTGCCATCTCCACCTTCAGCGCGTGAAGGCGGTTCAGGATTTCCGTGAACTCCTCGTCATGGTCGCGGTGCCGCGCGAAGAAGGCCTCGTCTCGCAGCTTGGTCTCGTCCATCTGATCGGGCGGGACCGATACATTGCCGCGCCGGCGCTTGTCTTCGAACTCCTGGCGCGACTTGACCACATAATGATTGATCTGGGCGATGCGGTAGCGGGGAGGCCGCAGCCGGGCATTATCCTCCAGCACCACATCCTTGCCGTTGGGCGCGACATAACGGCCTTGCGACAGGACCATGCCGTGCGGGCCTGGCGTCACGACATGCGCCGCCACCGCCATGCTCTTGACGTGGCGGTTGGAGGGGTGGTCGCGCGGGGCGGCGCGGGTGAAGCGTTCGATCACGGGCGCGGGCTCGAACCGTTCGAGCCCGCCGGGCCCGAACACCCGCCAGCTGATCGCCACCGCCGACACCTCCTCGGGAAAGCGCGCGAGGAACTGGTGGACGTCGTCATCCTCGATCAGCCGCAGGAATTCGTCGGCGTCGACGAACAGGATCCACCGTGTGGTGCAGCGCCGGACCGCATCCTCATAGGCGCTGTTCTGGGGAATCTGGCCGGGCCGGCTTGGCCAGCGGCGATGCTCGACCAATCCGGCTTGCTCCATCGCATCGAGCAGCCGGTCGGTGCCGTCGGAACAGTCGTTGCTGTAGAGCAGAATGTGGTCGAAGCCGAGCAGCCGATAATAAGCGACCCATTCGATCAGGTAGCGGCGCTCGTCCTTGACGATCGCGCAGACGGTGATGTCGTCCCCGGCGGCCATCCGCAGGCTTGAGCACAGGGCCGGGCGCTTGGCCAGAGCGGTTGCCCTCCGCCGCGCGGCATGGGAAACGGCGCTCATGGCCGACCACCCTTATAAAAGCCTGCCCGATGGCGCCTATTGGCGGCGATCGGTGGCGGCTGCGGGGGCGGTGGTTGATCCGGTGATGGGCGGTTTTCTTCGGATCGAACCCGGCGACCGGATCGCCACCGCCGGAAGCTGCTTCGCGCAGCATGTTGCGCGGCATCTCGCAGCATCCGGCTTCAATTACCTCGTCACCGAAAGCGCGCATCCGATCGTGCCCGAGGCGGCGGCGCGGGCGGCGGGATATGGCGTCTATTCCGCACGCTACGGCAATATCTACACGACCTTGCAGCTCGTGCAGCTGTTCGACCGCGCTTATGGGCGGTTCGAGCCGGTCGAGGATGTGTGGGCGGCGCCTGAGGGAACGGGCGTGGTCGATCCGTTCCGCCCGACGATCCAGCCCGGCGGCTTCGCCTCCGAGGCGGAGATGCGCGCCGACCGCGCGCAGCATCTCGCGCGCGTGCGCGAGATGCTGGAGACGCTCGACATCCTGGTCTTCACGCTCGGGCTGACCGAAGCATGGGTTTCGGCGCTCGACGGTGCCGCCTATCCGCTCTGCCCCGGCGTGGCGGGTGGCCTGTTCGATTCCGGCCGACACGAATTCCGCAATCTGCGCGTCAGCGAGGTGCGCGAGCAGATCGGCCAGTTCGTCGGACGGCTGCGTTCGGTGAACCCCTCCGCCCGGATCGTCCTGACCGTGTCGCCCGTGCCGCTGGCCGCCACCGCAAGCGGCAATCATGTCCTGTCCGCCGCGACTTATTCCAAATCGGTGCTGCGCGCCGCCGCGCAGGAAGCGGCAGAGGACCTGACGGGGGTTCATTATTTCCCGTCCTACGAGATCATCACCGGTCCGCAGGCGCGCGGGCGTTTCTTCGCCGACGATCTGCGCGAGGTGACGGAGGAAGGGGTTGCCCAGGTGATGCGCATCTTCCTGCGGCACGCTGCCGGGATCGAGACGCCCGGCGAACCGGCACTGGCCCCTCCTACGCGTGAAGACGATTTCTCGCGCGGCATGGCCGAATGGGTCGAGACGATGTGCGACGAGGCAATGCTGGACCAAGATGGCTGATCGCCGCCCGCAGTCGCACAATCTGCTCGTGATCGGGCAAAGCCATGTCGCCGCGATTCGCGCGGCGGCCAAGGCGCACCGCGAAGCACATCCCGACGAACCCCGCACGCGCGTGATCCATACGCGCGAGGAGGTATATGCGCCCGAACTCGAGGGCGTGACCCAGGGCGACCATTCGCAGGCGCGGTTCGGCCCCGGGCTGGTCGCCGCGATCGAGGATCAGCTGGCGCGGCATCAGCCGCGCGTCGCCTCGGTGGTCGGCGGCAATGCGCACAATATGCTGGCGCTGATGCGGCATCCCCGTCCGTTCGATTTCCTGCTGTCGGGCGAGGAGGGGCCGCCGCCTGATGCAGGGGCGGAGATCATCCCCGAGGCGTTGGTGCGCGCCGCGCTGGAAGAGCGGTTGCAGCCCGACTTCGCGCGGCTGCGCCTGCTCCGCGACGTGGCGGGCCCTTTCATTCATGTCGAAAGCCCGCCGCCGGTCCGCGACGAGGGGTTCATCCTCGAACGTGCCGAAAGCTGGTTCCGCGATCGGGCAACGGGCGAGATGGAGGTCGCGGGCGTCGGCGTGCGCTGGCGCATGTGGCGGCAGCTGTCGCGCCTGATGCGCGAGGCGGTCGAGGGGCTGAGCGGCCGTTTCATGCCGGTGCCGGAGTCGGTGTGCGATCCGGACGGCTTCCTCAGGATCGATCATGCCGCCGATCCGACGCACGGCAATGCGTCCTTTGGCGCAGCCGTGATTGCTGCGCTCGACCGGGCCTGAACTGGACCTGCCGGGCGCGCGCGGCTACCGCTCGCGCGATGGGCGAGGGACCTGACGGGATGGTGCGGCAGAAGCGCCCTTCGGCGGAGCGCACGGCGTGACGCGCGTCGGCATCCTCGTGCTCGGCATGCATCGATCCGGCACCTCGGCATTGACCTGGCTGCTCGGGCGGCTCGGCGCCGCACTGCCGAGCGACGCGATCGATGCGAGCGGCGACAATGCGCGCGGCTATTGGGAATCGGCAGGCTTGGTGAAGGCGGACGATCAGGTGCTGCGCGTCGGCCGGTCGAGCTGGTTCGATCCGCGTCCCCTCGATCTGTCGCGGCTGGATAGGGGTGCAATCGCGTCGCGCAAGAGCCGCATCCGCGAGGCGATCGAACGCGGCTGGGGGCAGGCGTCGATCCTCGCGATCAAGGATCCACGCCAATGCCGCTTCGTGCCGCTGGTCGCCGAGGTGCTGACGGCAATAGGGATCGAGCCGCGCGCGGTGCTGATGCTGCGCAATCCGGCGGAGATCGCCCGCTCGCTCGCCAGCCGCGACGGCACCACGCCGGCTTATGCCCATCTGCTTTGGCTGCGGCATATGATCGATGCCGAGCGCGCGACGCGCGGCATGATGCGCGCGGTGATCGATTATGACGGCATGCTCGGCGATTGGCGCGACGCGCTGGCACGGATGGCACCCCTCGCGGACCGTGCGGGGTGGCAACCGGAGTCCGGTGAAGCGCAGCAGATCCAGTCCTTCCTCGACCCGGCGCTGCGTCATCACCGCGCGACTCTCCCTGCCGAGCTCGAACAGCCGCTTGCCGGCATCGTCTCGGCGGTGGATCAGGGACTGCGCGGCTTGCTTGTGCGCGACGATGTAGAGGCACGCGCGACGCTCGACCGGGCCTATGCCCTGCTCGACGGCGCACCATGGATCGAGGGCGACATCGTCCATGACGAGCTTCGCCATCGCCGCGCTGCTGCAGATGCCCAGGCAAAGGATTCTGTGGAGGAGGTGGCGCCTATCGTCGCGGAGGTGCCTGCAACCGAGTGGCCGGCCGTCGCACCCGACCCGAGCGGCGAGGCCGGGCTGATCCGCGCGAGTGGGCTGTTCGACGTCGACTGGTATCTCGCCACCTATCCCGACGTGGCGGCGAGCGGGCTGGATCCGATCGACCATTATCTGCGGATCGGCGCCGCATGCGGCTACAACCCCAACCCTCTGTTCGATACCAACTATTATGCGCGGCAGATGGCGGCGCAAATGCGAGACGGCGACACGGCCTGATGCGCGCGGCGATCCATCTTCATCTCTATTATCCGGACGTCGCGCTCGACTTGATCGATCGGGTGGCCCGCCTGGGGCGTGCGGATATCGACGTGCTCGCGACTTTCGTCGGGGTACTGGATCCGGATGTGGATCGCACGCTCGACCGCATTCCTGGCCGGGTGGTGCGGGTCGAGACGCCCAATCGCGGCTGGGACATCGGGCCGCTATTCCACCTCCTCCCGCTGATCCGCGAGGAAGGCTATGAGGCGGTCTGCCATCTTCACACCAAGAAGGGGGATTCGGGCTTCGCCGGGGCCTGGCGCGAGATGGCCTATGATGGGCTGATCGCCGGCAACGATCTCGTCATGCGCATCCTCGCCAGCTTCGCCGAGCGGCCTGACCTGAAGATCGTCGGGCCCGCCAAGCTCTACAAATCCTCGGCCGCGCACCAATTCCGCAATGCCGAGATCGTCTCCGCGTTGGCGACTGAGGTGCTGGCGCCCATGTATCCGCTGGCCGACTGGGGCTTCTTCGCGGGCACCTTCTTCTGGGCACGGCCCGACCTGCTCGAACGCGTCGCGCGCGTCGCCGATTTCGGTGGCGAGAATGGCGAACGCGACGGCACGCTCGCGCACGCCATCGAACGGCTGTTCGGCCTCGCACCCGTGGCCGATACGGGCGCGATCGGGCTGGTGGGGGAGGACGGCGCGATCGAGATCGTGCGCGCGCCGGGTGAGCCCAGCCACGAGCCGATCATCAACACGCTCGCTTTGCACCGATCGAGCGGCGCGCACGCCGTCCCGCCCGACCCCGAGCTTGCGGCCCTGATCGCGGCGCAGAATCCGCTCGTCCACTATATCCGCCACGGGCGCGACGAGGGCGCGCTCGATCCAAATCCTTATTTCGCCACGCGCTGGTACAATCGCGTGCAGGGCGACATGTATGCGGCCGGGATGCACCCGCTGCATCATTATATCTTGCACGGGGCGGAGGAAGGGCGCTCGACCGGGCCGCTATTCGATGCCGACCATTATCGGCGCACCTATGGCGTGGCGGGCAATCCGCTGCGTCACTTCCTGGAAACGGGGCTGGTCCAGGGCCTATCGCCGGTGCCGGCGCAGCAGGGCGGCACGCGCGATCCGAACGAGAAACCCTGCCGCTTCTACAAAAAGTTCGACCTCGCGGCGGAAGCAAACTTCCTCCACCGCATCGCTGTGCTGCCGTCCGATCTGGCCGCGCGCGCGGCGGCGACCAAGGTCTCGGTGATCATGCCCGCTTACAATCGCGAGGCTGTCATCAGCGCCGCGATCCGGTCGGTGCTCGCGCAGACGCACGAAAATTTCGAGCTGATCGTGGTCGACGACGGATCGACCGACATGACGCGCGAGGTGGTGCGGTCCTTCGAGGATCCGCGCATCGTCCTGGTCGAGGGCACGCACGCCGGCGTATCGGCAGCGCGCAATCTGGGCCTGGGCCATGCCAGCGGCGAGATCGTCGCCTATCTCGACAGCGACAATCGCTGGAACGGCTGGTTCCTGGAGGTCATGGTCCGCTTCATGATCGCGGACGGGCTCGACGTCGCTTATAGCGCGATCAGCCTGCGCGACGATGTCGGTCAATTGGTCGGTTATATCGGCGACGATTTCGACTGGGAGGCGTGCCTCCAGCAAAATTATGTCGACCTGAACGCCTTCTGCCACCGGCGCGCGCTGCTCGACACGTGCGGCGCCTTCGATCCCAGGTTGCGGCGGATGGTTGATTGGGACCTGATCCTGCGGCTGACCAAGGGGCGCGAGGTCGGCTTCGCACCCTTCCTCGGTTGCGATTATTCGGACGCCAAGTTCACCAGTGGGCGCGTCACCACCGCCGAGCCCGCCGCTTTCCAGCGCCTGGTCTGGACCAAGAACCGATACGGGCTGGCGATCGGCTCGCCGGAGTTCATGGCGCAGCTCAGCCTGCGCTTCTCGATCAAGATTGCTGCGCCAGAGGAGGAGAAGGCCGCCTGGGGCGATTGGCATTTCGCCGAGTCTTTGGCCGAGGCCATCCGTGCGCTCGGCCATCAGGCGCAGGTCGACTTCCGCGGCCAATGGCACAATCGTTCGCTTGCGCAGGAAGATGTGGTGATCGTGCTGCGTGGGCTGATCCCTTACGAACCGCGCGTCGGCCAGCTCGCCTTCCTATGGAACATCAGCCATCCCGATCAGGTCGGCTATGACGAATATGACCGCTACAGCCGGGTCTATGTCGCGTCGGAAAGCTATGCCGCGCTGCTGCGCCACCTGATCGCCAAGCCGGTGAGCGTGCTGTTGCAGGCGACCGACCCGGCGCGCTTCCACCCGCTCGACGCGCCGCCGCCCGCGCCGGACCTGGTCTTCTGCGGCAATTCGCGCGGGGTGGAGCGCGACATCGTGCGCTGGGCGATCGAGGCGGACCGCCCGCCCGCCATTTACGGCGCGGGCTGGGACGGGCTGGTGCCGCCCGATCTGGTCAAGGCGGCGAACATCGACAATCGCGAACTCGGGGCGCTTTATGCCGGCGCCGGCGCGGTGCTGAACGACCACTGGCCATCGATGGCCGCCTTCGGACTGCTTTCGAACCGATTGTTCGACGTGGTCGCGGCTGGCGGCAAGGCGATCTCGGATCATGTCCCTGCGATTGCCCGCACCTTCGGCGCCGCGGTGGCCGAGGTCTCCGGACCTGCCGAGCTGCGCGAGGCTGTCGACCGGCTGAAGACTGCGCCGCGGCTGCCGGGTGCCGCCGAGGCGGTGATCGCGGATCACAGTTTCGACGCGCGCGCACGAACCTTGGTCGGCGATGCGCTAGCGGCCCTGGGGCTCGAAGCCGGCTTCGACATGCCGACCGAGGAGACGCGGCCGCTGCCGGTGGCGATACGGCCGGCCAGGCCGCTTCGCGTCCATCTGCTGGTGCCGTTCGGGCCCTTCGGTCCGCAAAGCTCGGCAACGATCCGGCTGATCGCGCCACTGACCGACGAGAGCATCGCCGGACGTTGCCAGATCAGCCTGGGCCGCGCGGGAGAGCCATTGCCCGGTTGCGACATTTGCATCGTCCAGCGCGCCGCTCTGCCCTCGATGGCAGTCCTGGACGCGTTGATCGGCCGGCTGGGAGAGATGGGCGCGGCTTTGGTGGTCGATCTGGACGATGCCTTCGTGGCGATGGACGACCATCCCGAGGCCGATCACTACCGCCCGCTCAACGCGGTGATCGAGCGCGCGATCGCCGCCTCGGCCGAGACCTGGTTCTCCACGCCCGAACTGGCGCGGTTCTACGCGCATGTCGCGCATCGCCATGCGGTGATGCCCAACATGCTCGACCCCCGCATCTGGCGCGACTGGCGCCATCCGCGGCCGGTGCCGTTCCAGCGCAGCGCGGTGCGGATGCTCTATATGGGGACGAATACGCATGGGGCCGACTTCGCGCTGATCCGCCCCGCGCTTGAACGGCTGGCGGAGGAACGACCCGGCCAGTTCGAACTGACGCTGATCGGCGTCTCGCCCGATATCGAGAATGCGACCTGGCTCTACCGCCAGTCGCCGCCCGCCGAGCATATCCCTTATGCCCGGTTCGCGCGCTGGCTGCGCGCGCAGGGGCCTTATGACGTCGGGCTGGCGCCGCTCGCCGACACGCGCTTCAACAGCGCCAAATCAGACATCAAGTTGCTCGACTATCTGGCGCTGGGAATCTTGCCGGTGGTGCAGGATATCACGGCCTATCGCCTTGATCCGCGTAGCGCCGACGTGGCGCTGCATGCGACCGACTGGTTCGAGACGTTACGGTCAGTGATCGATGATCGGGATGCCGCAGGCGACCGAGCGGTGCGCGGTCAGCACTGGCTGTGGGAAAATCGCGCTGTGGCGGCTATTGCCCCAACGATGATCGGGCGGCTGGAAGATCTGCTGTGAGGCGGTGGACGATGCTGGCGCCGCTCGGTTTGCTCGCCGCCGCCGGCCCCGCGCCCGCTCCGTCATTGCGTCTGTCCTGGCCGGTCGGCTGCACGCTTGGTCAGACCTGCGCGGTCCAGAATTACCCCGACGACGATGCCGGGCCGGGTGCACATGATTACGCCTGCCAGGGCCGAACCTATGACAAGCATGACGGCACCGATATCCGGCTGAGCAGCATAAAGCTGGAGCAGAGGGGAGTGGACGTGCTCGCCGCCGCGCCGGGCACGGTGCTGCGCGTGCGGGATGGCGTGGAGGACAGACTGGTCACCGATCAGCCATCAGGCGCGGTGGCGGGGCGCGAATGCGGCAACGGCCTCGTCATCGACCATGGCAATGGCTGGGAGACCCAATATTGCCATATGCGCCGGGGCAGCCTGGCCGTGCGCGCGGGCGAGCATGTCGCGGCGGGCGCGGTGCTGGGCAAGGTCGGGCTGTCGGGCGATACCGAATTCCCGCATCTGCACCTGACCGTGCGCAAGGATGGCAAATCGGTCGATCCCTTCGCTTTCGGGGCACCGGCCGGCGCCTGTCGGGCGGGGCAGAGCCTGTGGCGGCAGACCCCGCTTTACCGTGAAGGCGAGGTGCTGGTGGCCGGCTTCGCCACCGGCGCGGTCCAGATGCGCGACGTGCAAGACAGGGGCGCCGATCAGCAGCCGCAGCCGACGCGTCAGACGCCGGTCGTCGCCTTCGTGCAGGCGATCGGTCTGGTGCAAGGCGACGTGCAGCGTCTCACCTTGCTCGGCCCTGACGGAACCGCGCTCGCCGACAACAAGGCGCCGCCGCTCGACCATGACAAGGCCCAGATATTGCTGTTCGCGGGCCGTGGTCGCGTGCCGCCCGGCGGCTGGCCGGCAGGCGAATATCGTGCCGTCTATAATGTGATCCGCAACGGAAAGACCGTCTTGATCCATATGGCGAAGATTGCGCTCTGATGGCCAATATCCTGATCGTCCACCAGAATTTCCCGGCTCAGTTTCCGCACATCACCGATGCCCTGTTGAGGCGCGGCGACAAGGTCGCGGCGATCGGCGGCAAGACCGCGAAAGCGCGGCCGGGCGTGGATTTCCGGCGGTGGTCGACCAGCCGCGGATCGACCAAGGGCATATTCGAACCGGCGGTGCGCGCCGAAGCGGACATGATCCGCGGTATCGCCGCCGCTAACGCCGCGGTTCAGCTCAAGCGCGACGGCTTCACGCCCGACGTGATCATCGGCCATCCCGGCTGGGGTGAGACTCTGTTCCTCAAGGAGATTTGGCCCGACGCGCGGGTGATCCTGTTCGGCGAACTCCTTTATCGCAGCCATGGTAGCGACCTCAATTTCGACCCCGAGTTCGATTTCGGGCGTGAGGATCTGGCGCGGAATATGCGCTCGCACGCCAAGAATGCCTCGCAATTGCTGGCCTATGCTTTCGCCGATCGGATCGTCTG
>Ga0207702_10003301_pt1 | contig 14862 bp, 6 predicted proteins | sample KBSCornC62_FD_184302 | JGI IMG/M metagenome (GOLD analysis project Ga0207702, IMG submission 184302) | Corn rhizosphere microbial communities from Kellogg Biological Station, Michigan, USA - KBS Corn C6-2 (SPAdes) (version 2) | ecosystem: Host-associated > Plants > Roots > Rhizosphere > Soil ...
TCCGGCACTTTAAGTTGGGGACCAAGCGATTTCGGGCCAAAGCAGATTTCCATACCCATTCTCAATAACGGTGCAGTAGAGATAAACCAAGATTTCATGGTTCAACTTCATAATGCACTGCCGCTACCGACACAAACCGATCCTGGATATTTTGTTGGCGAAGTGAATCAAGCATTTGTCACGATTCGATTCGACAGTACGGAAGTGGCCGGCGGCCAATTCCCCGGCCAGCAACCTGCGGGCGCCGTTGACCGAAGCTGGAACAACGACAATGAAAACAGTTCCGATCCAGCTTTCAATCAGACACCCGGTACCACTCCCGGACCTGGTGGCACCGTCTATGCCGTTGCTGAACAGCCCGATGGATCCGCAATTATCGCCGGTAATTTCAATGCCTATAACGGCTACTATTATAATGGAATTGTCCGAGCGTTGCCCAACGGCGCCCACGATCCGAATTTCCAAGGGAATTACACCCCCTGGTTCAACAGCGGGGCGAACGGACAAATTTCGTCGGTGGCTCTTCAGCCGGACGGGAAAATCATCATTGGCGGTAATTTCACGGCCTTCAACGGCTATGACCGCCACTATATCGCGCGGTTGAATACCGATGGCTCACTGGATACGACTTTCAGCCCGGGACACGGTGCCAACGGGCGGATCAATGCTCTTTATCTGGAGTCGAATGGCCAAATTATCATTGCGGGTGACTTTACCGCCTATAATACAAACAACATTGTACGTGTTGCGCGTTTGAATTCTGATGGCTCGCTTGATACCTCCTTTAATACCAGCTCCGGTCCCGATGGCGCTGTGAACGCAGTGGCAGTGGATGCACTTGGCCGTATTGTGATCGGCGGCAGTTTTGTTACTGTGTCCGGGGTCGCCTGCGGTGCGGTTGCACGTCTAAATCTTGATGGTTCCTTGGATTCAACGTTTACGCCGGGTATCGGCACCTTTAACTCGGACACTCTCGCCACTGATCCCGTGAACGCCGTTGCCATCCAGGCTGACGGTCAGATCCTCATTGGCGGCTCGTTCGCCTATTACAACCTTGTCAGTATTGATGGCCTCGCGCGCCTGAACACGGATGGCACGTTGGACCTGAATTTCCATCCCGGGATTGGAACCTATAACCCAGTCACCGGTGATGCTGACACGGTTAATTCCATCTTGATTCAGCCGGACAATAAAATCTTGATCGGCGGTAATTTCGTATCCTACAACGAAACTAGGCGTTATGGCTTGGCCCGGATTTTCGTTGATGGTTCAGTGGATACCAGCTTTATGGACGCCACCTATAACCAGTTCGCTGGTGTTCCCAATTTCTATTTCAATTCCGCTGTCGTTTCGCCCACCTATCCCTTTTACAATAATCGAAACTCCGTTTACGCGCTGGCGATTGAAACAAATGCGATTAACACAAGCAGCAATGTTATTATCGGTGGTAGTTTCGAAATGGTTGGCGGCGGCTTTACTCGGAGCGATATCCGCCCACGAAGCAATGTCGCGCGGGTCATCGGCGGTGCAACTCCTGGTCCCGGAAATATTGCACTAGAGCAGAACAACTATTCTGCGGTCAATAACGGCGGTGCGCGTTATGTCCAGCTGGTCCGTACTAACGGCAACCTTGGGGCCGCCTCGGCCCTGTTCTCAGTCACAACGGCAGCGCCTGGTCCGGGCGTTGCAACTCCGGGAGTGGATTTCTCGCCGACTTTCGCGAACCCCCTGTGGGTCAATACCTGGACTCCAGAGCCGAGAACGTCCTGGACGACTGCGTTGGGTGAATACGGTCCGAATTACAACGAAATTCCCACGTTAAATCCGCGGAATACGCTGGCCGACGTGAGCATCAATCTATTCAATCCGCTGAATATCTCCGGAAACTTAAGCGCCAACTTTGTGCTTTCCGTGCCTACGGGAGATTTTCTGGCGGGCGGCGAAAATATTCCCAACCAGGTTGGCTTGGGAGCCATTGCTTCAGCGCCGTTCAATATCATCGACAGCAAGATTAACGCGGGTGTACTCGGTTTCAGCTCGCCGGTATATACACAGCTCGAAAACGGAAGCTCCGCCACGATTACAGTGACGCGCACCAACGGCAGCACCGGTGGAGTCACGGTGTTTTATGCCAGCAGCGATGGTACCGCCACAAATGGAGTAGATTATTTTGGCGTTACTAACTCTATAACTTTGGCGGATGGCGTGACCAATGGAACATTTACCATTTTGACCAAAGGCCATTATACATCCATTCAGCCCGACAAAACGGTCATACTCAGGCTATTTACACCGAGTGGTACGGCCACTCTGGGTTTGACCAACGCCGTCTTGACGCTGGTGAATCCTAATTACACACCGGGTCATCTTAGCTTTTCGACGACCAATTATGTGGTCAATGAAAATGCCGGCAGCGCACTCATAACCGTAAACCGCCTCGGTGGCAGTACCGGCACCATGAAGGTGACTTTGCAGACTGTCAATGGAACAGCCACCAATGGTGTCAACTATACCGGCATGTCAACGAATCTTTCCTGGAATAGTGGAGACGCCACGCCAAGGTATATCTCCATTCCCGTTAAAGACGACGGCGTCGTAACGCCGAATTTGGTAGCCAATCTGCAGCTTATCAACTGCCTAACCAACGGCGTTGCCGCTGGAGCACCGCTAAGTTTTGGCGGGACCAATGCCGCACTGACCATCGTGAATGTCGATTCTGCAGGCGCCATCCAATTCACCTATCCGACTTACTCTGTCAAAAAATATGCCGGCTACGCGTTGGTTCCGATCATTCGTACCGGTGGCAGCGTTGGAACCGTGAGTGTGAATGTTACAACACTCGACGATACCGCGATCAGTGGCACTGATTACACAACCGTCACCAACACCTTGGTATTTACCAATGGCCAGGTCATGCAAACCATCGTGGTGCCGGTTCTCCCGACCACAAATGGATTGGTTGACCTGTTCGTGCAATTGAACACCAACGGGCTCTCCACTCTCGCTTCTCTGGGCAATCCGGCCCAGTCCACGCTCTATATTATCGACAGCACAACCGTCAACGAGCCGCCGGGCTCCGTCGATACTACGTACAGCACCTTTGCCGGCTTTAATGACAATGTCTATGCGATCGCCCTGCAGGCCAACAACCAGTTGGTGGTTGGCGGTAACTTCACGATGGCTGACGGGGTCATCCGGAACCGAATCGCGCGTTTGAACTCCGATGGAACTTTAGACGCCGGTTTCTCGCTGCCTTCATCCTCCTACGGCGCGAATGACACCGTACGGGCGGTAGCCATCCAGAACGATGGACGCATTCTCATGGGCGGGTCATTTACCAATGTAAATGGAGAAGCCCGTGGCCGTGTGGCCCGGTTGAATGCCGATGGCACTGTTGACAACCTTTTCAATCCAGGTTCCGGCGCTGATAATCCTGTGTATGCCGTTGCGCAATCTTTTGTGGGTGGAGTCAGCAAGGTTTGGGTTGGTGGATCCTTTGCCACCGTTGCTGGTGACACATTTAACGGTATTGCGCGTTTGAATTCTGACGGAACGCCCGACACCACATTCAACGTGGGCGGCGTGGGTGCCAATAATACCGTCTATGCCATCGCGATACAGGCTGACGGGAAGGTTCTAATCGGCGGCGATTTCACCGCCTACAACGGCGTTGCCAACTTCCAGCACATCGCCCGGTTGAATCCTGATGGTACCGCGGATACGAATTTCAACGTTTCTGTCAGTGGTCCAAACGATTCCGTGCGCGCCATCGCGTTGCAACTGGATGGAAAAATCTTGATCGGTGGTTTGTTCACGAACGTGGATGGCGTTCCGCTGAATCATATGGCTCGCTTAAACGCCGATGGAACGGTGGACAGCACCTTCACCGCTGGTTTGGGCGCCAATGCCGCGGTGTTTAGCATCAATATTCAGCGCGACAACCGGATTGTGGTTGGCGGTAGCTTCACCACTTGGAATGGTGTCAGCCGTGGCGGAATTACCCGCCTGAACTTTGACGGTACGGTGGATCCTTCTATCAACTTTGGCGTTGGCGCCAATGGCTTTGTGGCCGCGATAGCCATCCAGCAGGACACGATCGCAGGCTATCCCACGAATGTCCCTGACGAAAAATTAATCCTTGGTGGTGGATTTACCCTGTTTGGCAACCAAACCCATCAGCATTTGGCCCGTATTTTCGGCGGGTCCATTGGCGGTTCCGGCGCCTTCCAATTCAGCGCCACAAATTATGTCGTCGATGAAAACGGATTCAGCGCGATCATTACTGTGCAACGAACCGGAGGTACCTCGAATTCCCCGTCGGGTGATGTGTTTGTAACTGCCTCGACAAGCGATGGCTCCGCAATCGCCGGGATTAATTATAGCAATACATCTGTCAACCTGGATTTCCCGCTGGGCGAAGTGCAGAAGACCTTTGTCGTACCAGTCATTGATGATCATGTCGTGACGCCGGACCTGACGGTGAACCTCGCGCTCTCCAACCCGACCGCTCCAGCCTCGCTTGGAAATCAACCGACCTCAGTTCTGACGATCTTGAACGATGATAGCAGCATCAGCTTTACGCAACCCACGTACACCGTTCCGAAGAATACCGTCAGCGGCTCCGCCGGCATCGGTCTGGCCCGCCAAGGAGGAACGAACAGTGCGATCACTGTAACCTTCATCGCCACCAACGGCACCGCTTTGCCAACCACCGACTACACGCCGGTGACTCAGAGCGTGGTCTTTCCTCCAGGCGTGACGAGCGTTACCGCTTATGTGCCGATTAATAACAACGGCTTGGCGGAAGGAAATAAAACGGTCCTTTTGTCACTGACCAATGTCGTCAATAGCACGCTGGTGGCGCCTTCCAATGCAGTGCTCACCATTCAAGACACCGTCACTGCGCCCGGTAGCCTTTATTTCGCTGCCACCAACTTTGCCGCCACCTCCAGTGACGGTGTGGCCACTTTGACTGTGCTGCGTACCAACGGAACTTCCGGGTTGGTTTCGGCCACGTATTATACAGTGCCTGGCACGGCCTTGCCGGGTGCAAACTACGTCACCACCACAAACACGGTGACGTTTAACGATGGCCAGATCAGCCAGACCATTACGGTGCCGCTGATTAATAATCCGACGGCCCAGTCAGCCGTTAACCTCACGGTTAACCTGTCGAACCCGGCGGGCGGTGCCACGTTGGTCCAGCCTACCAACACAACTTTGACCATTTTCAACACCAACGCCGTATTTGCCTTTACTTTGGCAACGAATACCGTCTCGGAGGCTGCCGGTACGGCCAGTGTCGTGATAGAGCGTTTTAATAATTTAAACATCGTATCGTCGGTTAACTTTGCCACCGTGGACGGGACGGCGGTCGCGGGAATTAATTACTCGAACACGGCCGGTCTTCTTACCTTTGGCCCAGGTGAGATATTTAAGTCCATTGGCATCCCGCTTATTAACCGTTCCAACATCACAGATGTGGCATTTGGCGTAAGCTTGTCCAATCCCTCTAACGCCCGCTTGATTGCCCCCAGCAATACGGTGGTGATTATCCAGCCTTCGGGCGTGGGAATCAGTTTCACCACCAACGCAACCAGCGTCGGTAAGAACGCTAACTTGGTTGTCATTGCAGTCGTTTGTTCAAATCCTGGCGCCGAACCTGCGGTTACCAGCAATACAACGCCGCTTGAAGTTTCCTATGCTACTGTTGACGGTTCGGCAAGGGCGGGCTTTGATTACAACGCCAGGAACGGCACGCTGGTCTTTACCAACGGTATTGGGACGAATTACATTTATATCCCGCTCCTGAGCGATCCGGTATTTTCCAGCAACCTAACCTTTAGCGTTACGCTCACCAACGTCACCCGACCCGGGTTCATAGCGCCTTATGGCACGGAAACCGTGACCATTGTTGAAACCAATTCCGCCTTCCACTTCTCTCAGGCCAATTACTCCGTATACAAGACGGCCGGCTTTGCGACTATCAATGTGACCAGAACCGGGTTCACTGATACCGTGGCGTCGGTCGATTTCCTGGTAACGAATGGCACCGCAGTTGCAGGCCAGAATTTCTACGCCACCAACGGTACGTTGATCTTCACAAACGGCGTGACCAGCCAGTCTTTCAATGTCCAGCTCATTGCGAGTGCTCAGGTTCAGCCCAACCTCTACGCGCTGATGGAACTGATGAACCCAAATAATGGCCTGCTCATCAGCCCGGCAGTGGCCACATTGACCCTGCTGGAGAACGGCGGCAGCTATGTGATACCGGCAGGCGCCCAATTGGTCACCAGTTCATCGCCCACCAATCTCGCTTATAATGTCATTGGGTCCAACGACACTGTTCAAGTGCAGTTCGCCTTCCGCGATGCGGCTGGCCTTAACGTAACCAATCTGATCGCTTATCTCCTTGCGACCAATGGTGTCACGGCCCCCAGTCCGGCGTCTCAGACCTACGGACCACTCACGGCTTACAACCACTCAGTATCGAGGCCGTTCACATTTACCGCGCACGGCACCAATAATCTGACCATTTCGCCCACGTTCCAATTATACGACAACGGCAAGTTCATTGGACCCGCTACCTTCGTGTTTACCGTGGGTGCCTGGACTACCACATTTGCCAATTCAAATGCCATTGTCCTCCATGACAAATCGGCGGCGTCTCCCTATCCGTCCATCATTACTGTGACCAACGTGGGTAATAGCCTCGTCAAAGCCACGGTTACCTTGAACAACCTCTCGCATCAGAACCTCTCTGACGTTGATGCGCTGGTTGTTTCGCCCACCACCAATACACTCATCATGGGACACGTCGGAGCAGGCTACAAAGCCGCTCATCTTACGCTAACGTTTGATGACGGGGCCACCAACAGCCTGCCACAGAACGGAACGGTTGTGAGCGGCACGAACAAGCCCACACAATACTATCCGATTCCCAACTTCCCGTGATGCATTGAAATTTATCGAGGTTATATGAATAAGACTTTGTTTAAGATCGGACTTGGATTCCTGGCGCTTGCTGGCGTCGCCTGGCCCGCTTGCGGTGCCCCGTCTGGATTGAAGACGCTTCACGGTCATGTGCCGGCAGTAGTTTCGCATTTGGCTCCGTTGGGCCGCGTTAATGCAACCAACATCCTGCATTTGGCTATCGGCTTGCCACTGCGGAATCAGCAGGATTTGAATACTCTGCTCCAACAACTCAACAATCCTTCAAGCCCCAACTATCATAAGGTGCTTTCACCGGAAGAGTTCGTGGCTCAATTCGGTCCTACGGAGTCTGATGACCAGCTGATAGTCGATTTTGCTAAAGCCAATGGTCTTATGGTGACCGGCATTTCGAGCAATCGCACCTTGGTGGATGTTGCGGGCAGAGTGTCCGATATTGAGAAGGCTTTTCACGTGACTCTGCATAGTTACCAGCACCCAAGTGAGGCACGTCAATTCTATGCTCCTGATATTGAGCCGACGGTCGATTCTAGTTTGCCCGTTCTTTCCGTATATGGAATGAATAACTACCGTTTGCCGAAGCCGCTTTTTCATCGCAATCTTTCCAGTAGCGGTCCAATGGGGCGTTTTGCAACTGGCTCAGCTCCGGGAAATAATTACTGGGGATATGACTTCCGAAACGCCTACGCACCAGGTGTTACACTGACTGGTGCAGGGCAAAAAGTGGCCCTGTTTGAATGCGATGGATATTTTGCATCCGATGTCTCGAGCTATTTATCGGCATCGGGATTACCGGTTGTGCCGCTTGTCAATATATTGATAGACGGTGCTTCGGGGCAGCCCAGTGGTTTTGGCGGGGAAGTTGAAGTGGCCTTGGATATCGATATGGCAAATTCCATGGCCCCCGGTTTGGACGAAATTATTGTATATGAGGCGCCGGATGATACGCCGGCGTTTAACTTGGATCAGTTGAACCGAATTGCATCCGATAATCTGGCCAAGCAAATTAGCTCCTCCTGGCTAATTGATGATACGCCGCAATTTGCTCAAATTTATTTGCAGTTTGCCGTTCAAGGCCAAACATTCTTCCAAGCTTCTGGTGACTCAGGGGCTTATTATCCAGGCATCTTTCAGTTTGAAGATAGCCCTTTGGTTACGCTTGTCGGCGGGACGACCTTGACATCCACCGGCCAGGGTGGAATTTGGGGTTCGGAACAGGTTTGGAACAACGGCTTTGATCCCTTTGCAGGGCATGAATGGGCTGGCGGCGGCGGTATTAGTCAAGTCTATCCAATTCCTTCCTGGCAAACTAACATAGACATGACTGCGAACCAGGGATCCACGACAATGCGAAATATCCCTGATGTCGCTTTAACGGCAGACAACATTTACATCTGGGGAGATGGGTCGCCGATTCCTGGCATAGGTGGCACTAGTTGTGCCGCTCCGCTTTGGGCTGGATTTATGGCCCTCGTGAATCAGCAAATCGCCACGGATGGTAAGGCGCCACTCGGATTTATTAATCCCGGCATATATGCCCTCGCTCAAAATACCAATTTCGTCTATACAAATCTTTTTCACGACATAATTGTTGGAAACAACACCAACGACGTCCAAACAATCTTGTTTAGCGCAGTTCCTGGATATGACCTTTGTAGCGGTTGGGGTACGCCCAATGGCACCAATTTAATAGACGCGCTCGTTTCGCTTGCCCCGGTAATTCCGACTTTTCCTGTACCCAAGCAGCCTTTGGGTAATAGCTTGAGTGTTATGAATGGCGCGAATCCAAACGGTTTGTGGCTCTTTTTCATGCAGGACGATACCTTAAACAATTATAGCGGGACTAACTACAACGGCTGGACCCTCAACCTGACCACTGCTAACCCCATCGGCTACGCAGCGGATAATCAGCTCTATATAAATGTAACCAATGTGCTGGTTGCACCAGGAAACCAATGGGTGACAACGCTGGCAGTGACCAATTATGGTCCTTCTAGCGCTACAAACGTGTATGTAGATGATTTGTTGCCGTCGGCGTCGGGTATCGGCTTGGTTTCAACCACCTCGACTATTGCCAGTTCGAGTCTCAACATCATTGGTGATACTTTGATTTGGAATGTTGGCAATCTTCCGGCAAATACCGGCGGAACTCTGAGCCTCACCTTCAAAGCTAATTCGCCAGGATTTTATACAAATGGTGCCACGGTGTTCGCGACGACGTCCGACCCGAATCCCGATGACGATTCCGTGGGCACAAGCATTACAGTTGCTGTAACCACGCCGCCCGTCATCGCCCCGCGCTTTGTCTTGGGCAGTGGCGGTGCGCTCCAGCTCTCGGTGACGAATGATTCCGGATCGACGATTGTCATCCAGGCGTCCACGAACCTGCTGAGCTGGTCGCCGGTGTTTACCAACACCGCGCCGTTTACCTTCACGAATTTCGATTCCACGAATTTCCAAAAACGTTTCTACCGCGCGGTTACCTCACCGTGACATGAAACTCTGCGGTTTGACCGGCGGCGTCGGGATGGGTAAATCCACCGCCGCCGGTTTCTTTTTAAAGTCTGGCGTTCGCATCATTGATACCGATGAGCTTGCTCACGAACTCGTCGAGCCCGGCCAGCCAGCCTTGTCGGAAATTGAAAAGGAATTTGGCTCAAGCTATATCGGAACGGACGGCCGTCTAAAGCGTCGGGATTTGGCTAGGCTCGTATTTTCCAATGCCGAAGCCCGCCAAAAGCTTGAAGCCATTCTTCACCCGCGCATCCGTGAGCGCTGGCAGGCTCAGGTTCAAAATTGGCGTGCGGAGGGGTGTGCTATGGCCATGGTTGTGATTCCCCTTCTCTATGAAACGAACGCGGAATCAAGTTTCGATAAAATAATCTGCGTCGCCTGTTCGCCTGCGGGACAACAAGACCGGTTGAAAACGCGTGGCTGGTCGCCCGCCCAAATTAAAGGCCGCATCTCGGCCCAGCTACCGGCTGAACAGAAGATTGCCCGTTCGCATTACGTCGTATGGACCGACGGCTCGCTGCAAAGCCATCACCGCCAGATCGAGGCCATCGTTAAAAAGATCCGTTCGTAAAACGCGTGCTACCGCTTGCCGCCCCCATATTTCAGGCTTAGACTTTTGCCATGCTGGGTTGGCGTTACTTTTTGAGATTTTTGGAACTTAGCTTCCAACCGCTTCTCCGCAACGGCAAATGAGCACTGCAACAGTAAACGACGCTGAAAAGAACTCGACACGCGGGAGCGCGGTCGCGTCCACGCCGTTGTTTACGGAAGTCGAGGCGTGGCGCGATGTTGGCAAAGGCTGGCAACCGCTGTTCGGCAGTTTTCGTGGAGCCGGTTTCAGCATTGAGTGGCACGATTTTAATACTCGCCGTGAAATTGATTGGGGCGCCAGCTTCCATCCCGGTTGCGTGGAGCTTTGTCTGAACCTGGAAGGCGATGGATTTGTTGACTGCGAAGGCCGCCGCTTGGAATTTACACCCGCTACCGTGGGCTTCTATCATCGCAAAGAAAAACCGCTTACCGCCTGCCGCGCGGCGAATCAGCAGCACCGCTTTCTTACCGTCGAATTTTCGATTCTCTTCCTCGCCAAACATCTCGCCGAAATGCGCCCCATGCTGCATCCGGTGGTGCGCGCAGCAATTGAGAATCGCCCCGGCGAACCGGTTTCCAGCGCCACTGTCCGACTTACGGCGGCTCACCAGCAGCTCATTGCCACGCTGCGGCAGCCACCCGTCTATGCCGCCGCCCAGGCCTTGTGGTATCAATGCAAAGCCTTGGAACTGGCCGTTACGTTTCTTCTTCAACCTCCGCCGGAGCAGGAAATGTTTTGCACCCGCCAGCAGCGGGTCGCGCAGGAGCGTGTGGAACAGGTGATCTTTTTATTGAAACAAAATCTCGCCGAACCGCCTTCGCTCGAAGAACTCGGCAAAAAAATCGGCTGCAGTCATTTCTACTTAAGCCGGATTTTTTCCTCACAAACCGGCCACACCATCACGCAACACTTGCGGCAATTGCGAATGGAACGTGCGGCCGAGCTTCTAAAATCCGGCGGCCACAACGTGACTGAAGCCGCCTTGGAAGTTGGCTATAACAGCCTGAGCCACTTCAGCGCCGCGTTTCACGAGACGTTTGGCTGCTGCCCCGGTTTGTACCCGCTAAAAACTCCGGCGCAGAAGGAAAAGTGACTCATGCACCGGGCATGGTTACTAATAAATCCCCGTTCTGGCTGACGGCTACGTTAAATTCCGGCAGGTTCCGCTTTGCCGGGCCTTGGGTCACCTTGCCGTCTGGATCAAAAGTTGAATCGTGGCACGGACAATAGAAAGTCTTGTCTGGCTCAGCCTCCAGCTTGCACTTGCGATGGGTGCAAATGGACGAAAGGGCAAACAAACTAGCGCCTTTCCTAACAATGAAAAAACCACGGTCGCGAAACCGGCTGTACACCCCGTCGGCCAGATACTGGCTCGCCGGGCCGGCGTTTACCGTCCGGTCCTTGTTTTGTGCTGACAGCACCGTATCGCCGGGAACTGAAACGCAACCGGCCGTAAACGTTGCTCCCAATATCAGGAATGTGCGGCGATCCATGCGCATTTTAAAATTCAAATACCAGGCTCGTCATGATACCCCAATGCAACTGTTGGCGCGAGCCATTGTCGGTTGGAAAGACGAACACAATTCCCGGACGCGGCTGTATGCGTCCTATGGTCTTTAAATTTGCGCGCAGCCCGATGTCCGCCGTGAGACTGTTCTGCCCGGCTTCACCTTTGTTGATGCCGGTTTCTCCCGATAGCTCAACGACCGGGATCAAATGGTCAACTCCCGGCAACGGCAACACCCGGCGTGGAATCGTGTACCCAATTACAAATCCATATTCAAATGTGCTCACCCCTCCCGCATCTCCAGGGCCAAATAACATCGAATAGCCGACAATTGTTTGCAGCGTAAAATTGCCCATTTTTAAATCGTCAAAGAGCTTCGGCACCAGTTCTGTATTGTGGCTCACCTCGGACATTGTCGGTATTCCCAGTTCTATTCCGGCCCCAATTGTTGAATCGATCAGACCGTTCTGCGAAACAAACTGGTAGAACGGATAGCGCGCCCCGAGATCAATATTTGCCATGCCTTTGGTAGTCTGCCCTCCAACGACATCGCGTTCGTAGGGCACTTCAAGTTCCAATGTCATCAGCCCGATTCCATATTCGATTTCGGCCTTTGTGATATCGCTGTGGTCGCTTCCCGTGGCTGTATGAAGCCAGTCAATCCGGAACTCGCCCGTTTCCAGGTCGGAATCATCAATCAAGAATGGTTCAGGAAACATGCCTTGCCCGTAATTGCTGCGGTGATCAAGACCTTGCAACAGCCCGTAACGGTCACTGGAAACGGATTCATCCGCTAAAAGAATCTTGCCGGACAGGCAAATCGCCAGTGACAGCCATACTCGGATCGAATTTCTGCTCTTCATGGCCGTGACGATAGCAAAGTGCTGCTGGTGCTGCTGTCGGCAGCTTGTTATTTATTTGTGGAGCGTTGCTGGCCACAAACTTGTACGCACGTAGCCTCCTCGCAATCGTGAGCGCCTGTTTCTTATGGCGCTGGACTCCGTTTGATTGCAGAATTTCCCGTGGCTTAAATCGATTTTTATATTAGATTGCCCCCGCCATGATACTGACATCTGACGAACTCCGCAGTCTGGCTGACCTCAAGCATCAATCTCCCCATACACTGCTGGGCATGCATCCGCTTGGCGACGAGTCCGGTCTCGTCGTCCGCGCATTGGTTCCCGACGCGAAGAAAGTCGAGATTCAGCCCGTGCATGAAAAGCACCGGCCGTCGTTTGAATTGAAGCGAATACCCAAGTCCGATGTCTTCGAAGGCGTCACCAATCAGGCCAAGGAAGTTTATGCGTACGACCTTGTCGTCACCGATAAGAAAGGCCAGGTCCGTCGTACGCGGGATGCCTATTCGTTTTTGCCCACGCTTGGCGAGTCAGATCTATATCTCTTCAATAAAGGCGACGAGCGCAGGATTTACGAGAAGCTCGGCGCCCAATTGCGCGTCATCGATGGTGTGTCCGGAACCAGCTTTGCTGTCTGGGCTCCAAATGCCCAGCGCGTCAGCGTGGTTGGCGATTTTAACAACTGGGATGGCCGCCTTCACCCGATGCGTATGCTGGGCTCTTCGGGTGTATGGGAAATCTTCATTCCCGGAGTGGGGCAGGGCACGTGTTACAAATATGAAATTCGCGATGCCCACGGTCATATCAAGCTAAACACCGACCCGTTCGGTTTTCTTTTTGAAGTGCCACCCAAGCAGGCTGCAGTCGTTTGGGACGCAAAAAAATTTAAATGGACCGACGACGAATGGATTAAGAAACGCGGCCAGCGCGATTCATTGCGCGCGCCCATGAGCATCTACGAAGTCCACATCGGTTCATGGCAAAAAAAATCCGCCTCTGAATCTTGGAGCTACCGTGAACTCGCCAAACCCCTCGTGGAGTACGTTCACAAACTGGGCTTTACGCATGTCGAATTTCTTCCCGTGGCGGAGCACGCCTTCTATCCGTCCTGGGGCTATCAAGTCACTGGTTTTTACGCGCCCACGAGCCGCTTCGGCACGCCGGACGATTTTCAATTTCTCGTTAACGCCCTTCACGAAGCCGGCATCGGCGTTATCATCGACTGGGTGCCCGCACATTTTCCCCGCGATGACTGGGCTCTCGCACGATTCGACGGCACCGCCCTCTTCGAGCACGAAGATCCGCGCAAAGGTGCACACCAGGACTGGGGCACGCTCATTTTCAATTTCAGCCGCAACGAGGTTTCCAATTTCCTCATGGCCAACGCCCTTTTTTGGTGCGACCGTTTTCACGTGGATGGTCTGCGCGTGGATGCCGTCGCTTCCATGCTCTACCTTGATTACTCACGCAAGGAAGGCGAGTGGATTCCCAATCAATTCGGCGGCCGCGAAAACCTTGAGGCCATCGACTTTCTCAAAAAATTTAATCACATCACGCAAACGGAGTATCCCGGTGTCATCACGCTGGCCGAGGAATCCACGGCCTGGCCGCAGGTTACCCGCCCGCCGTATGTCGGCGGTCTCGGTTTCACCTTCAAGTGGAACATGGGCTGGATGCACGATACCCTCGGTTATTTCTGCCATGAGCCCATTCATCGCAAATACCATCAGAACGATCTCACGTTCGCGATGCTCTACCATCACCACGAAAATTTCGTGCTCCCGCTGTCGCACGATGAAGTCGTCCACGGAAAACGCTCCTTGCTCGGTCGTATGCCTGGTGATGATTGGCAGCGCTTTGCGAATCTCCGCACGCTTCTCGGCTACCAGTGGCTTTTTCCCGGCAAGAAGCTCTTGTTCATGGGCTGCGAATTCGGCCAAAGCCAGGAATGGAATGCCAATGGCCAGCTCGATTGGTGGCTGCTCGACGCCGGTCCGTACCATTGCGGCGCGCTGAAATTCGTTTCCGACCTCAACCAGCTCTATCTCAAATCGCCCGCGCTCTGGCAGGCCGATTACGACAATGCCGGTTTTAGTTGGATAGACTGCAACGACCGCGACAACAGCATCCTCTCATTTTTCCGTCAGACCGCCGACGGCAAAAATCATACCGTCGTCCTCCTGAATCTCACGCCCGTGCCTCGCTCGCCGTATCGCATCGGCCTGCCGGTCGGCGGCAAGTGGAAGGAAGTCCTCAACAGCAACGCAAAAATTTACGGCGGCAGCGATTCCGGCAACGCCGCCGGCGTCACCGCCCAGCCTGTAGCCCATCACGGCCAGTCGCACTCGGGAGAGTTCTTTTTGCCACCCTTGTGCATCAGCGTGTTTCAAACGGAGTAATTTTCGGCGAGACTAAAATGACGGGGCGTCCGTAGTCTCGTG
>Ga0207702_10003305_pt1 | contig 14849 bp, 14 predicted proteins | sample KBSCornC62_FD_184302 | JGI IMG/M metagenome (GOLD analysis project Ga0207702, IMG submission 184302) | Corn rhizosphere microbial communities from Kellogg Biological Station, Michigan, USA - KBS Corn C6-2 (SPAdes) (version 2) | ecosystem: Host-associated > Plants > Roots > Rhizosphere > Soil ...
ATGCATGGGCCTTGGGATCCATGATACCGAGTAGGTAAGTTGAATGAAATCAGGCTCGAAGCGCGAGAGGCTCTTTGTGGGCATCCGCACCGTATTTTTAGACCGTGATGGGGTAATCAATCGCAAGCCGCCGGAAGGAAAGTACATTGGCGCATGGTCTGACTTCGAGGTGCTGCCGGGAGTTGAAGAGGCAATTGGGAGGCTCAATCGGTCGGGGTACAACGTGCTAGTGGTCAGCAATCAGCGCGGGATCGCGCTGGGGCTTTATACCGTGGAGGCGGTACTGCAACTTCACAAAGAGCTGCAAGCCCATCTGAAGCGCAAAGAAGCGCACATAGATGGCTTCTACTTCTGCCCACATGATAACAGTGAGTGCACCTGCCGAAAGCCAGGAACAGGGCTATTCGAGCAAGCGCGTCTGCAGTTTCCGGGCATCGACCCTGAGACTAGCGTCATAATCGGCGACTCACTTTCCGATATTGAGGCGGGACGCAGATTCGGATGCCGGACAATCTTTGTAACGGGCAATGCAGATACGCGGAAGCCTGGCACTGGAAGAGCTATAGCGCTCGCAGATGCAACCGTCGGATCGCTGGCTGAGGCAGTGGATGCGCTGTCAGGGTAGTGACGCTCAGGCGACCATGGGTTCAGTCATGGTTTCACGGATCCCATCTTCGAGAGAGGTGAACTGCAGATCGCATCCGGTCGCACGGAGCGAGCTCAGATCAGCCTCGGTGAAGTGCTGATAACGCGATTCAAGGTCCACCGGGATCGGCACGTACTCGATTTCAGCTTCGCCGAGGACCTGCATCAGCGCGTGCGCGACCTCTTTGAAGCTCCGAGCATAGCCAGTGCCAGCATTGACGACCGCCTGGTAAGCCTTGCGGGACGAAGCGTAAGGGCCAACCTGGGCGAAATACATGTTGAGTCGAGCGAGATCGCGAACGTAAACGAAATCTCGGCGCTGCTCACCATTACCATACCCGCCTGATCCTTCAAAGAGCTTCACGCGGCGTTCTGCGAGAATCTGCTTGGCAAAATGATGGATTACGGACGCCATGCGGCCTTTGTGCTGCTCGCGCGGACCGTAGACGTTGAAGTAGCGCAGACCAACCACGCTGCTGGAAAGAGAGCCTTCGTCGATCCGCGCGCGAACGTAATGATCGAATACTAGCTTCGAAAACCCGTAGACGTTCAGGGGCCTTTCGTTCGCGAGCGTAGGGGTGAAGTGGCCTGGACCGCTCAGGCCATATACAGCGGCCGTTGAGGCATAGATTATAGGAGCGTTCATTGAGACCGCGTACTCGAGGACCTCGACCGAGCAGGTGTGATTGTTATCCATCATGTAGACGCCATCGTCCACGAGGGTGTTCGAACAGGCGCCCTGATGAAACACCGCTTCTACGCGTGTAAGCCCGAGCGAGTTCTCCTTAATAGCGCGGCGGAACTCGTTTTTATCCATGTAGCTGGTGAACCGGGCGCCGTGTAGGTTCGCTTGCTTGCCTGCATTGGCAAGGTGGTCGACAACGAGGATGTCGTTAATGCCACAGGCATTGAGCTCGTGAACGAGATTGCTTCCGATGAATCCGGCGCCGCCGGTGACGATGTACATGTTTGCTTCAATCTCAGATATTGGATTGCCGGACTGCGCCGAGTGTTACACTTCGTGGGCGAGTCAGTTCCATTGATGAGGATATCGGATACTCCCAGAGTGCGGCGGGTGTGCGTCGCTGATGGACTCACGTGTATGCAGAAAGTGCGGGCGGACGCGTCCGTCACTGTGCAGACTGGCAAAGCCCCTCTATGGCGCTGGCAGCATCAAGGAATTATTGAAAAACGGAATTTAGCGGCGCAAAAAAAATGTGACGTATACAAAGCGCCGGATCAATGCAAGAAGAAGTTGCAGCCGAGCGGCTATCTGCAGTCGTATGCTGAGCTTCCCGCTAAAGTTATTTCCATGACGTCGATAATAGAGCAAAGGCTCATCGATATAGATGGCTTCTCCTCCATTCATACGATTACAAATTCCAATCCAGGCATCATGCAGAAAGATTTTGCGCTTCGGAAATGGTAATACTAGCTCTCGTAGAGAGGCCCGGAAAGCCATCGCAGACCCCTGGAATCTGTTCCGCAATATGTTTGGGAGCAGCGCCGACGTGAAGGCTTTTTGTTTCCAATCTTCGTGAGCAACAAGTGTTCGGCCGTGCTGATCGATGATCCGGATTCCAGTCGTTACAATCTTAGCCTCCGGATGCGCCTCGAAGGCTTGAAGTACTCGCTGGACTTTGTTTGGCGCCCAAATATCATCAGCATCGCTCAGAAATAAAATGTCGCCGGTTGCTCTTCTGATCGCTTCTTCAAAGGTGTCAGCTATACCTTGGTTCTTCAGATGAACGAACATCCTGACGCGACGATCATTAAATGACGCCACCTCTTCTCGCGTCTGATCTGAGGAAGCATCATCTACAATAACGAGTTCATCCTCATCACGGAGCTGCCTTAAGATGGACGCAACCTGCTCCTTGATATAGTGGGCGCTGTTGTATGAGGCCATGCATACTGAGATCATAGGCGAGTTGCGGGCTTGTTCGATGTGACCTCTCCCGTTATAGGTTCAACCGACACGAATCGTTCTCCGTTTCCTACCCATACGGCTCCCTTCCAGAATTTGAAAAATATAAGCCGCGTAATTGCCTATCCCTCCAATGGTGTCCATTCGTCTGATCCCCCGCACGAACAGTTTCAATATTGTGCCGACAATCTTTCCCGCGGGCCAATGCTCGAAGGCAAAGCAACTCTCGAAAAAGGCGATATTCTTCAAGCGATCCAACGATATCCTGCCGGAAACTAGCGATAGGTCGTGGTCTACTTCCACCCCGAGCTGCTTCACCACCCAACCGGTGCGGTGCGCGCTGTGATAGAGCCAAGTGTCGAGGGAATCCAGCCAGTAAAACTGCTCGACTCCGCCAATGTCTTCAATGAATCTAACGTTCACTACGGAGAACGAATTGATCCCATATAAGGATTGTGATCCAGGCTGCGGACCGTAATCGATCCACGCAAATACCCCAATAGAATATGGACTGATGCGTTTGCCGTAGCAGCCTACCTGGGGACACCAGATTGCTACCGATTCTGTCTGCTCACCAGTAACCTGAGTCAATGCGGAAATCAATTGTTCGTTCACCTCAGAATCTTGATCCAGAAGAACGAGGTGGCCGTAACCATTCGCTTTTGCTGTTAAATACGCCGCATGGTAAGCACTCGCGAGGCCTCTGTTTTCTCCAAACGAGAGATATGTAATGTCAGCATCTATCGAAAACGATTCAGCCGTTATTCCCGGGGTGTTATCAAATACCAGCACACGATCGCCATGTTCCCGGAGCAGGGGGCGGAGATCTAGAAGCGATCGAAGCGCCGGAACCTCGGTGAGTGACATCCGATAAACGACCACGACAAAGAGGAATCTATTCACGGTGGTCAAGTTTTGGCTGCCACAAAGCCTCTGGGCTGCCACTTCCGTCAGTATAATCATCCACGAGAAGGAAGGTCCATTTTAGGAAGAAGGTCGGACCAGAGGTAAATAGCCTCCAATGAAGGGCGGATGTCGGTTTACTAAAACGAGAGCAGTACGGCCGATTGTCTCGATCATCGTAGTGGTGTTTAGGGATGCCGAAGAACTCGCCGCCCTCCTCCAAAATTTATGTCCGTTTCGAGGCAGTGACACGGAGCTGATCGTTATAGATGGAGGTTCTGACGACGGTAGCGTTGATACGCTCAGTTCAAACAGCGACAGGATCGATTTTTGGCTGAGCGAACCAGATACCGGGATTTACGATGCAATGAATAAAGGTATTGCAGCGGCTTGCGGCGAATACCTTATTCATATCAATGCGGGTGATCGCTTACTCTATCTTCCACTTTCGACACTGGCAAATTTCGCGGCAAATGGGATTGACGTAGTCTGTTGCCGAGTTCTTGAAGACGGCGCCCGACAGTACACGCCACGGAGCGGTTGGTTGATTCGTATTGACAACCCGTGGCATCACCAAGGCACTTTCTATAGGCGTCAAGCTCATCTCGGCTACGATCCGTCCTACCAGGTGTTCGGAGACTTTGATCACAATCAACGCCTTAGTAAATTAACGAACTCTATACAGTTTTTGGATGCAGTAGTGGCCACGCACCGGACCAACGGAATCACCAGTAACAACTATGCGAGAAGAGAAATTTATCGTAGCATCCGGACCAATTTCGGCTGGTTGTACCTTGCGCCGGCACTGATCAGATTCGGTGTGAATCGGCTGCGCCGTATACATCGATTATCTCGTTCATAGCGTGGTCCAATGAACGACACAATGGGGCCCCTCTTTCTGAGCGCCGGAAAGCCATCGGGAACAAAAATTGCTAGAATTCTTGGATCAAATTGGCATTGACATTTGGCTGACCATCGCGGCCGTTCTAGTATCTGCTGTCATTCTGTTCTTTAGCTATCGGAAATTCATTGTCAGTATTTTCGATCCGCTCTGTATGTTTGTCCTCATTCTGGTAGCGGATTCAGCTTTGATGTTCGGTCTACCCTGGTCTTCGAGCCTGAGGTGGGAGTTCGTCGGATTTGTCATATTCTTTTGGGCTGGATTTAGTCTTCGGGGGAGATCGCGCCGGAAGGGCGCTGTCATTTCGTTCGATCGTCGATCCCTATTCGAGCTCGAACTTAGTCTGCTAATCCTTTGTTTCATCATCGTAGCTGCGAATATATACCTCGGCCTCTCTACAGGGTTTCCGCTCCTGTCTTCACACCCAAGTGAGTCTAAAGTGACTATCTATACCGGCGGCTTGGGCCTAGTCCGCCGAATCAACATGGGTCCATATCTGTTCTTTTGCTCCGGATGCATGCTGCTCATTATCAGTGGGCATAAGTCGCGGTTGGTATTGATCAGTTTTTGCTTAGTCACTGGTCTGGTGGGTCTAAATGGATCGAAGGGAGTAATGCTTCCCGGAATCTATGCAGCCGGCTTTATGCTGGCGCACCGCGGGTTAGCCCGGAGCGATAGTTTCAAAGCAAGAGCCAAACGGTACCTGTTCATTCTTCTTGCTGTTGGTGTCACAGTGGCTCTCCTCGTTACTACCAAAGATCAGGGTAGCTTGAGTGGGGGGATCTCGAACTTTGTTCTAAGATTTCTCCTTGCAGGAGATGTGATCCTTTACTACATGCCTAGACGGGAGGATATTTCTGCACTGATGCATTCTTGGAGCTATCTGCACTACTTGTTCGGCGATGTTCTTGGGATGCTCCGAATCAGTTCGTATCCACAAGCGTTAGGCTCGGTCATTCTCGGATCGGACGAGGGCTTCGGACCCAATCCCCAGTTCTTTATTCAAGCAGATCTTTTCTTCGGTCCTGCAATTGGCCTGTTCTATAGTCTTATTCTTGGATATGTAGTTTCGTGGTTGCGCAGAGATTTCTTTGATCGTACGGATACCTCTGCCCTATTGTTTGCTTTCAAGCTAATGCTCGCCGTGTCTGCTTTAGATTTAGCAATAGATTCAGGTGAGTTCGTAGTCGATGTTGTCGGTGCTTGTTTATTTGTTATACCCGCGTGGTTGTTTAGCCATCTAGCTTGGATCTCGTTGAAGAAGGTGCCGAGGAATTTTTCTCCAATCTCCGCTTTCCTGAGATGAGTGAGTGTCAGGTCCCTTTCTTGCTCGGATTCAAGGGATCGTTTACCGGTTCCTTGAACATTGGTTGCGGAGCTACCAACTTGAAGCATGGACAGATGGTCGACCGCTGTGCAGCAAAGCCTTTGAGCTATACTCAATGTGAGTGCCAGTCCGCATTGAAGGGTGCTCCCTTACACCGATCCCGCGCCACGTTTAGCCCCCAATGGAATCCATTTGGTACAGATATGTTCCTAACCGTCTGCGCACGAGGCTTAGTGGCCACGGCAGTCTGAATTCGATTCTGCACAACATGGGGTGGCTGTTTTTCGACAGATTTATCCGGATGGGATCCGGGTTATTTGTTGGTGCTTGGGTTGCGCGATACCTTGGCCCGGAACAGTTCGGATTATTCAACTTTTCCATTGCCTTTGCTGCGCTGTTTGGAATTGCTTCCACACTCGGGCTGGACGGGATTGTCGTGAGAGAGCTAGTAAAGGATCGGTCCCGCCAGAATGAAATCCTCGGCAGTGCATTTGTGCTAAAGCTAGGCGGCAGCGCGATCACATTAATGTCTGCCCTCCTAGTTACTAGGCTTATCCAGGGCAGAAACCCTCTGATGTTGTGGCTCGTGGGCCTTGCTTCAGCGGCTTATGTGTTTCAGTCCCTAAACGTGATTGATTTCTATTTCCAATCAGAAGTCCGGTCCAAATATACCGTGTATGCCTCGAATGCGGCCTTTGCCTTGATGACGATATTGAAGATTATTCTGGTCCTGATCCGCGCAAATCTGCTTGCATTTGCTTGGGTGGCGCTAGGAGAGGCTGTACTCACGGCCGGGTTTCTTATTATTGCCTATAGACACAATCACCACCGCATTCGAGAGTGGCGCTATGATGGCGAAATGGCGCTTGAGCTAATAAAGGAGAGTTGGCCGCTTCTTCTCGCGAGTCTTGCAGCGATGCTCTACATGCGACTCGATGTTGTCATGCTTCAAGAGATGGTCGGCGGTCGGGAAGTCGGCATCTACGCCGCCGCGACGCGAATCTCCGAGGTATGGTACTTCCTTCCGATGGTGATAGTCTCGTCGGTGTCGCCTTCGATCATCAATTCGCACGCGGAGAGTGCGAGCCTCTATATTCGGCGGATGAAACGGTTATATTTCCTGATGACATGGCTGGCGATTGGCCTCTCCTTGCCGATCTCCCTGCTTTCCAGATGGATTGTCACTTTGCTCTATGGACATCAGTTTGAGGCGGCCGGCCCTGTGCTTGCTGTTCACCTTTGGTCAAGCGTCGCTGTTTTTCTAGGTGTAGCAAGCAGTCAGCACCTGCTGGTGGAGAATTTACAGCGAATTTCTTTTTACAGGACGCTCATTGGTGCGGCCACTAACATTATGCTGAACCTCATACTCATCCCGAGGTTGGGAGCGATGGGGGCAGCAATCGCAACGCTCGTCTCTTATTCCGTGGCTACGTTCTCAATGATATGTTTTCGCGCCGCTAGATCCCACGCGGTCCATTTATTCCTGGCTCCCTTTGTTCGCTCGTGAACTCCGGCCCTCTTGCATCGGTCCGACATGAAAAAAACTCTAAGCGCATTCGTTCGGCAAACATTTTGGCGGCTCCTTAAGGAAATAGACCTTGATGGCCTTTACTCACTTAAGCGTACAGGCCCATTGCTGGAAGACGGCTGGCTTAGAAGCTACCGGGAGGGTGCATCTGTAGATGCAAGGGGAGAGCCGTTGCCTTGGATTACTTATCCTGCGATTGAATTTCTTAGGCGACGAATTCAACCAGGCATGTCCGTGTTTGAGTACGGGTCCGGCGGAAGTACCATCTGGTGGGCTAACCGCGTCGGAGAAGTCATAAGCGTCGAGCATGACCAGGAATGGTTCGAGAGAGTTCGGGAGGATTTGAGTTCTCGCGCAACCATCTGCCAAATTGACCTTGAGTACGGCGGAGCCTATGCCAAGGAGATTCAGAAATATCAGAGCCGGTTCGACATAGTGGTGGTTGACGGACGAGACCGTGTCAATTGCCTGAAAAACTGCATCTCGGCCCTTAAATGTTCAGGCGTTGTCATACTGGACAATAGCGACCGCCCCGAATACGCTGAGGGCTTCAATTTTATGCGCACCAATGGATTCAGGCACATAGAGTTCGTGGGCTTGTCACCAATCGTGAACATTAAAACCGAAACAAGTATTTTCTATCGATCTGACAATGCACTTGGAATCTAAAACTCTAGCGCGGCACCTTCTAAGAAGGAAGCACTCTGTGCTTGTCTTCGATGGAATACATCAATTACCTTCAGAATACGGTTGCGCTTCATGATATCAAGTTATTCTGGCGGCCTGTCGCCAATCGCGTTGTTTGTCTACAATCGACCTTGGCACACTCAACAGACTGTCGAAGCTCTCCAAAAGAACGAATTAGCTAAAGAAAGTGATCTGTTTATATTCTCAGACGCTCCGAAGCGAGCGGAGACGAGCGAGGCAGTCCAGCGAGTTCGAGAATACATCAAGACCCTTGAAGGTTTCCGCTCAGTCCAGGTGATTCTTCGCCCTGAAAATCTGGGGCTTGCCCAATCCATCATCGCAGGTACGACCGACTTGGTGAATCAATTTGGGAGGGTGATTGTCATCGAGGACGATCTGATTACCTCGCCCTACTTCCTCGCCTACATGAATGATGCTCTGGAGAGGTATGCGGACGACGAACGGGTGATCAGCATCCATGCGTATGTATATCCGACCGTACGGAAGCTGCCTGAACTGTTTTTCTTGCGTGGCGCAGACTGCCTAGGCTGGGCGACATGGAAGCGCGGATGGCGGCTATTCAACCCGGATGGGAAGAACTTGTTATCTGAGTTGCAGCGGCGAAGACTGACGAAAATCTTCGATTTCGACGACACCTACCCCTATATAAAGATGTTGGAGGATCAAATCTTAGGGAAGAACGACTCGTGGGCGATCCGCTGGTATGCCTCAGCGTTCCTGGCAGACAAACTGACCCTATACCCTGGCCGAAGCCTCATACGCCACATTGGGAACGACAACTCCGGAACGAATTTTGGTGCTTCCAACAGGTTGGATACTGTGCTGAGCGATTCACCCGTCGTGCTAAGTCAACTGAATGTTGAGGACAGTAAGCAAGCGAGGCGTGCATTCGAGGCATACTTTCGAAAGAACTACACAGGACTTTCAGGACGTGTCATCCGCAAAATTCGTAGCATAGCTACTAAAGGAACTTCATGAGCGATCTCAAGGATACCGTGCGAGATTGGCTCCCTCCCGCTGTCACCCGTTGGGTCCGGGAGCACCGCGTGAATGACAATCGGTTCGAAGGCGACTTTGGTAACTGGGAAGATGCCCGAGTGCGGTGCACTGGATACGATGCGGAAGAGATTCTCGCGAAGGTTCTGGCTGCAACCGTCAAAGTCAGACGCGGTGAAGCCGTTTACGAGCGCGATTCAATCCTCTTTGACACGGCTGAGTATGTCTGGCCGGTTACTACGGGTTTGCTCAGGGTTGCCACCCAGAACGCGGGCAGATTGAGCGTGCTCGATTTCGGCGGCTCCCTAGGAACCAGTTACTTCCAGAATCGAGCGATTTTGCAGGCTGTGCCAAGGATGTCCTGGTCTATTGTTGAACAGAGCCATTTTGTAATGGCAGGCAGGAGGCACATTCAAGATGCTTGCTTGCGTTTCTACCAGTCCATTGAAGATTGCATCGATGAAGCCCAGCCTAATGCCATTCTGCTTTCCAGCGTGATTCAATACCTGGAGGACCCACTTCGAGTGTTAGCAAGACTATCGAACTGTGGTGTGGATATGATCATCATTGATCGAACCATCATCAATAAATCCGGAACGGATCGCATATATGTTCAACATGTTCCGGATTCTATCTATCGCGCCTCATACCCTTGTAGATCTTTATCTGAATCCTCTTTAATTAACGTTTTCCAGCCAAGGTATCGCCTCCTAGCGGACTTCCCCAGTCTAGCTTTTCCCGCTCTGAGGCGGACCAAATCAATTTTCAAAGGGTATTTGTTTGAAAGAGTGCAGTAAATGAACTTGCTATTACCGTATGAACGGCTAAGTTATAGTCGGGACGCAGAAGCGTGTCCATATTTTTAAGGTGGCTAAACGTGAACCACTACTCGGATAAGCGCGTGCTAATCACGGGAGGTCTCGGATTCATTGGGTCCAATCTTGCCCGGGCCCTGACGCTGCAGCGTGCGCGCGTTACGCTGGTGGATAGTCTGATACCTCAATACGGAGGGAATCTGGCCAATGTAGCTGATCTTCGTGATCGCGTCACAATTAATATCTGTGACGTGCGCGATCCGTTTGCGATGGAGCATCTACTGCAAGATCAGGACTATCTTTTCAATCTGGCGGGCCAGACCAGTCACCTAGACTCGATGTCCGAGCCCCATGTGGATCTCGATATCAATTCAGCGGCCCAACTATCAATTCTCGAGGCATGCCGCAAGGTAAACTCAGCCATAAAGATCGTCTTTGCGAGCACTCGGCAGCTATATGGAAAGCCTGAGTATCTTCCGGTCGACGAAAAGCATCCAATTCGACCTGTTGATGTCAATGGCATCAACAAACTCGCCGGAGAATGGTATCACCTGCTTTATAACAACGTTTACGGTATACGGGCCAGTGCCCTGCGCCTGACGAATACATATGGTCCAGGGATGCGGGTTAAAGATGCTCGCCAAACCTTCTTGGGGATCTGGGTCCGCTCTCTCATCGAGAATCGCCCAATAAAAATATTTGGCAATGGGCTGCAACGAAGAGATTTCAATTACGTCGACGATTGCGTTAACGCCCTTCTCATCTGCGGAGAATCTGATCTGTCAAATGGCAAAATCTACAATCTAGGCAGCGCAGAGTTTATAAGCCTGAAAGATCTTGCGGAATTAATGATAGAGCTCAATCATGGTGGCCAATTTGAATTCATTCCATTCCCGCCGGAACGCAAGGTAATCGATATCGGTGATTACTATAGCGATTTCTCTTTTATAGAGAGAGAGCTGGGTTGGCAACCCAGGGTAGACTTACGTGTCGGCCTGGAGCGAACCTTAGTATATTACCGCGCCAACCGGGCGAAGTATTGGACGAAGGATCTATGATTTTGATGAACGATTTCAAAGCCGAACCAGCGGAGCTACGTGAGGAAATGCTAAATGCGGCTGCGCGGGTTATAAATTCCGGTTGGTATATTCTCGGGAAGGAAGTCTCTCAATTTGAAGAAGCATGGGCTCGTAATTGCGGTCTCCAGTACGGAATCGGGGTTGGCAACGGAATGGACGCCATCGAGATCGCGCTGCGGGCCTTAGATATTCGTGCAGGGGATGAAGTCATTACTACCCCCATGACCGCGTTCGCTAGCGTGCTTGCAATTCTCCGGGCCGGAGCGACACCGGTATTGGCTGACATTGAGCCGACCACTGCACTTATGTCTATCGAGAGTGCGGCACGGTGCATAACGCCACGCACGAAAGCTGTTCTGCTGGTTCACCTTTATGGGCAAGTCCGCGGAATGAACCCGTGGCTCGACTTCTGCAAATATCACGGCGTGGCTCTCGTGGAGGATTGCGCGCAGGCTCATTCGGCATCCGAGGGAGACAAAGTTGCTGGCAGTTTTGGCATGGCAGGAGCTTACAGCTTCTATCCCACAAAGAACCTGGGAGCACTTGGGGACGCCGGGATGATTGTTACCGACAATGAAGAACTGGCGGATCGCGCAGCCCGAATACGGAACTACGGTCAAAGCGACAGGTACCACCACCCGGTCGTTGGGCTCAATAGCCGTCTTGACGAACTTCACGCCGCCGTCCTGAATGAACGTCTGAAATGGTTGCCGGAGTTTACTGAGCGCCGACGGCAGATTGCAAGTATTTATAGCTCGCAAATTTGCAATCCGTCGGTGGAATGCCTTGCCAATCCGCAAGAGCTGCACTCACACGTCTACCATTTATTTGTAGTGACTTGCACCAGACGTGATTTGTTACAAAAACATCTTCAGTGTGTCGGAATTCAGACACTGATTCACTATCCGATCCCGGTTCACCTCCAAAAACCTTGCAGTTCAATCGCCCGCGATTCCCGAGGCCTATCGGCCAGTGAGCGCCACTCTGCAACCTGCTTGTCGATTCCTTGTCATCCCCAAATGTCGGATGATGATGTTTATGAGGTAGTTTCCAAAATCAACAGCTTCCGGAACTCGTGATGGAGCATTATGTCACCTTGTTCGACAGTCTGTTTTTGCCCCAGGGAATTGCGTTGCATCTCTCGCTTGAGAGACATGCTAAGCCGTACACGCTGTGGATACTGTGTATCGATAAGGAAGCATTTAGGGTACTCCAACGGCTCGACCTGCCCAATATGCGTCTGCTCCAGATAGACGAAATAGAAGGACCGGAGTTGAAGCAAGCCAAGGAGAGCCGATCACGAGTCGAATATTGCTGGACGCTAACTCCTTTCACGCCTCGATTTGTATTTGATGCTGATCCAACCGCTGCCCGTGTAACGTATGTTGATGCGGACATGTGGTTCAGGAAGAATCCCGCTCCGATATTCCGGGAATATGAAAATTCCCGCAAAAGCGTACTCATCACAGATCACTCATACGCAGCAGAGTACGACTACTCGTTTACTTCAGGTCAATATTGCGTTCAATTCATTACATTCGGCCGGATAACAAGTGAAAAGGTTAGAAAATGGTGGGAGGAAAGGTGCTTAGAGTGGTGTTATGCCAGATATGAAGATGGAAAATTTGGAGATCAGTTTTACCTAGACCAATGGCCTACTCTCTTTGCTCCCGATGTCCACATATTATTGGACAAAGAGCTGATCCTTGCACCATGGAATGCTTCCCGATTTCCGTACGGCCGATCAGTGTGCTGGCATTTCCATGGCCTGCGAATCGTACCGGGGGGGCGCAAGGAAAGGTTTGCGGTTGACTGCGGCGACTATCCAATCCCCCAGACGACAATGACTTATGTATATCGGGAATACCTAAAAGATCTTCAGTCCGCTCTTAGCTTGATCAGGAGTGCGGACGCGAGAATAAGGCCGCAAAGGAAGCCATCGCTGCCGAGGAGAGCCAAAAATTCCATCTTTGGGTACAGAAATCAGGTTTGGCGCTGCTTAATTCATAAGCGACTGCCGTTGTAGCGTGGTGCTTGAAATCCGGGTTGTGGATGGGTTCTTCCTCTGATGCATCTACACGACCCGGCTTAAATTTACCGGTCACACTTGTATGGCCTGCATATACCGAAAATCGTTCGGACGGTTGTTTTGAAGCCGATGTATTATCAAATATGGGACGGAATACCCGATGTTTGAGAATGCCACAGCACAGCCTCCTATCGAGGAATGGCGCCAGATTCAATCGTTTCCAAATGCCGAAGAGGAATCCTCGATTGACCTGATGGCGGTCTTTTTGTTGCTGATGCAGGAGAGAATGCAGATCGCTGCAGTCACAGTGTTGTTCCTCGTTGGTGCCACAGTCGTAGCCTTCCTGCTTCCGTTTAGATACACCTCTGTGACTTCCTTCATTCCTCCCGCTCTAGGCAATAACAGCTCTGTGCTTTCCGCGATTGCGGGGCAGTTCTCGGGACTGGGAGCCGGAGATTTGCTTGGTACCAACAAAACCTCGGAGCAACTCTACGCTGGCATATTAAAAAGCAGGTCTGTTACTGGCGAGCTAGTAAAACAGTTTGATCTAATGCGCGAGTTTCATGCGAAAAAGGAGAGTCAAGCAGAGAAGGCACTCCAAGACAGTACGAACGTTGTGATCGATACCAAATCGTCGATCATAACGGTCAGCGTGACAGCTAAGAGTCCCGATTTGGCCCAGAAATTGGCCAATGCGTATATGAACGCATTGCGGCAGACCAACGGACGTCTGGCGCTGAGCCAGTCTTCACAACGGCGTCTGTTTTTCGAACAGCAACTTGCAAGCGAAAAAAATTCCCTTGCCGATGCAGAAGTCGAATTGAAGAAGACCGAAGAACGCTCGGGATTGATTGCTCCGGCTGGGCAAACGGAAGCACAGATCAGGACCATGGCGGAAACTCAGGCCCAGATCGCGTCACGCGAAGTGGAACTCGCGTCATTACTTCAGTCGGCCACGGAGCAAAACCCGCAAATTGTGCGGTTACGGAGCGAAATCAGTGATCTGCAAAATCAGTTAACCCGCCTTCAAACCGGAAAAGAAAGTCAATCCGGTGTATCCGTTCCGGCTTCTAAAGTGCCTGGAGTCCAACTCGAATATGTCCGAAGATTACGTGACGTCAAGTACCATGAGGCTCTATTCGAAGCGCTGGCTCGCCAATATGAAGCAGCCCGGCTGGATGAATCTCGGGAGTCGCCCGTATTGCAGATACTTGATCCCGCGTCGTTTCCTGATTCAAAATCATCACCAAAACGCACACTAATCATGGGTGTAGGGACGCTCATCGGGTTCTTATTTGGCTGCGTGTGGGCATTGCTGAAGACTTGGAAAGCTCGGAGTTCCTCCGTGTAAAAGCGGGTCCGATCAAGGAGGCATCGCGCAGTGTATCACGAGCGTTCTGCTGTGGCCGGATGCTGGTTGGCCGTTGGGAACGCGTTGCCGAGCCGGTTGTGAGGCCAATTTACGGGTTCCAGAACAAAACTGTCCTAAGTACGGTCTAACCAAACGACATACAGTAAATGAGAGATATCTGATGGTGCCCGGAGGGGGACTTGAACCCCCACGACCGGTTAAGGTCTGCGGATTTTAAGTCCGCTGTGTCTGCCGATTTCACCATCCGGGCATGGTCTAATCCATCGTAAATCACTGTGCCTCAGCGGGCTTTGGGTGAACTTGCATTCGCTCGAGCCCCGGTCGCCATTGCCGGACAAACTGCATGCCATACCCCAGGTATCCCGTAAATTCCCGCAATCAACCCTTGCAGGCGGATGCCGGTTAGGCGTTCTGAGCGGCTTCGCTGCGGCTCCGGTATGGACCTCTACAGGGAAAGCTCTTAGGCAAAAAGACCATGGTCAAGTAGCGTCCCTTCGACTCGGCGGCTAGAAACGCCTCAAGTTCCGAATATGGAACATCTCGGTAGATGTATACCTGCCCGTGCTTGAATTCGATTCCGAGCCGCTGCCGCTCAATCTCATAACCCAGTGCAGATACA
>Ga0207702_10003306_pt1 | contig 14840 bp, 16 predicted proteins | sample KBSCornC62_FD_184302 | JGI IMG/M metagenome (GOLD analysis project Ga0207702, IMG submission 184302) | Corn rhizosphere microbial communities from Kellogg Biological Station, Michigan, USA - KBS Corn C6-2 (SPAdes) (version 2) | ecosystem: Host-associated > Plants > Roots > Rhizosphere > Soil ...
GACATCGAGGATCGCGTTCAGGGGCATGCCGATGGGTACCCCCGGCGGTGAGGCGGGTAAACGAAGTGACGATGAAGGACGTTCGGATCGGTTGCTCGGGCTGGGTCTACGACTCCTGGCGGCGCGGCATCTACAAAGACGTGCCGGCGGCGCGCTGGCTCGAACGCTACGCGGAGGTCTTTGACACCGTTGAGGTCAACAACACCTTCTACCGCCTGGTCAAGCGTGAGGCGGTCGAAGGCTGGGTCGAGCGGACGCCGCCCGGCTTCCTCTTCGCGGTTAAGGGGAGCCGTTACCTCACCCACATGAAAAGGCTGCGGGGGATCGAGCAGGGGCTGCAGCGCTTCTGGGAGCCGCTGGAGCCGCTGCGCGAGAGCGGCAAGCTCGGCCCGGTCCTATGGCAGCTGCCCGGCAACTTCCACCGCGACGACGCCGTCCTCGCCGCCGCCCTGGAGCTGATGCCGCCTGCCCGCCACTGCGTCGAGTTCCGCCACCCGAGCTGGTTCGCGCCGGCGGTGATGCGGCTGCTCGAGGAGCACGGCGCCTCCCTGGTAATCCCGCACGACGGCCGACGGCCATTGCCGGAGGCCAAGCCGGTCGGCGAGCTCGCCTACGTCCGCTTCCACCACGGCGCCCGCGGTCGCAACGGCAACTACTCGAAGTCAGAGATAGAGCGCTGGCGCCGCCGCATCGCCGCTTGGCGCTCGCGCCGCGAGGTCTTCGCCTACTTCAACAACGACTGGGAGGAATTCGCGCCGCCCAACGCGATTTCCCTGCGAGAGGGTCTCTCGGTTCCGCAGCTGGTGTAGGAGGGCGGGGACGTCGGGTAGAGGTTCTACATGTCAGTCAAAAGCACTCTCGCCCGGAAGGTCGCCAAGTCGGCAGCAAAGCACACCGCCCACGGCACCGCTTCGAAGCTGAAGCGCGATCCGATGCGGACGGCGACGCTGCTCGGCGTCGGCGGCGCCGTCGGAGCCGCGGCCGGCTGGATGGCTGCACGGACGGCCGACTCAGCCTCGGCCGGCGCCGAATCCTGAACCAGCGCCTCCGAACTTATGGGGGCTATGACCCCCACAAGTTCGGCGAGGCGAACGCCGCTCTAAGAGGTGAGGCGCGAGCGCAGGAGGTCCTTGCCCTGCTCGGCGCCCTTGCGGCTGGTCTCCTGGGCGCGGCGGAAGAAGTCCGCCAAGTCGGAGTCGCCATCGCGCTCGGCGTCTTCGATGTAGGTCTCGAGTCGCAGCACGTTGCTGAGGCACTGCTCGACGAACCAGATGACGTTGTAGTCCTTGTCTTTGGTGCCGGTTACCTGTCCGGTCTCCTGAGTCCCCATCGTTGCTCCTTCGATCGCTTTTGCTTGCACCTTGCGACTACCCATTCGAGAGCGGGGAGAAAACGATTCTGGGAGTTTCGTGCCTGGGCGGCAGGGGTAATCGCCGGGCATGTACCTGATACCGATTGCCCTGATCATCCTGTTGGCCCTGATCGCGGTCGCCTGGTCGCCGATCTTCGCGCTGATCATCTTCGTGATCGGCTTCGTCGCCTTTCTCGCCTACGCCGCCTCGAAACCGCGCGCCGACGAGAAACTGGCGCCCCCCGAGCAGCCCGGCCGCCAGCCTCACAACGAGGACGACACCCCGACTGGCATTTGGGGCGAGCGTCGGCCATCATGAGCACTGAGATGCGCCCCGACGAGGAAGAGCGCGACCCGATCGCCGAGGAAGAGGCCGACGCCGCTGCGGCCGAAGCCGCCGATATCGGCGGTCCGGCCCCGGACGGCCCCGTAGACGATCCCGCCGAGCGCCCGCTGGTCGAGGCCGGTGAGGGCGAGGCCGAGGGCTTCGAGGTTGCCGAGGCCGAGCTGATCGATAACGCCGAGCACGGCGACGAAAAACGGTTCCCGAACCGCGACGCGGGGCGTCCGGAGGAGCCGACCGACACCGCCTTCGGGGAAGCGGACGAAGAGATCCCCCAGGACGCCGACGAGGCTATCCGCCGCAACGATTAGGAGGCCCCAGATGCCCCACCGGGTGATTGCGATCGTTACCGACGAGCTGCATGGTGCCGAGCCGCTCGAGCAGCTGCAGGCGAACTCGAACGGCGACGGCGTGGAGGTGTGGGTGGTCGTCCCGGCGGTCGAGGCGAACCCCCTGCATCACACGCTCGGTGACATCGACGGGCCGCGGAAACAGGCCGAGAAGCGGCTGGAGCGCAACCTGCAGGCGCTGCGCCAGAGCGACCTGCAAGTCAGCGGCGAGGTTGGCGATCCCGATCCGGTCCAGGCGGCGCAGGACGCGCTGCTGAAAGCCCCGGCTGACGAAGTCCTGATCTTCGAGCACGCCGAGGGGCAGGCGGAGTGGTACGAGAACGGGCTCTACGAGCGGGCCCAGGAATCGATCGAGCCGCCGCTGCGGCTGGTCGTCCTCGAGCAAGCCGAGAACCAGCCCGACCACGTCGTCTCGACGGAGGAGACCGGCCGCGGCCTCGTCAACCCGATCGCCGACAAGGAAGTCGCCGGCGGTGCCTACATCCCCGGCCTCACCCGCTCCGACCTCGCCGGCATGGTCGCCGGCCTCTTCGGCACGATCGTGGTCGTCATACTCGCCGCGGCAATTGCCGCCGGCGCTGGCCACGAGCAGGGTTGGGAAGCGGTGGCGATCCTGATCGCGATCGGCGTGGCCCTGATCAACCTCGCCCACGTCGTCGGCCTCGGCATCTTCGAGAGCGTCCGCTACCGCGGCGGATTCGCCAAGTTCTTCCGCACCCTCGCCCTGACGATCACCCCCCTGGCGATCGCCATCAACACCGCGATTCTGATCTTCAACTAGGCGACGGGGAAACCGCTAGGCCGGCCGCGACTCGGCCGGTTCCTCCCGGCGCAGCGCCTCCAGGACCTCCTCGGCCAGTTTGGACCCGTCTTCGGGGCGCAGGGGGGTGGCGTTGACGCGGAAGACGACGCCGTCGGCATCAAGTTCCTCGAGGGAGACGCTGGGTTTGTAGCGGGTGGGGACGGTGATTGCCTGGAGGAGGCGGTCCTCTATCTGCTTCGGGCTCGTCTGCAGCGGGAAGCGGACCCGGACGTCAACTTTGTCGGGCTCGCGGAGGGGGACGACGACGAGGCTGAGGAGGACGTTGTTGGGGACCATCAGCCGGTCGGCTCCCTGGCTCAGCGTGGTGTAGAAGAGGCCGAGGGAGGAGACGGTGCCCTCGATCGAGCCGGCCAGGGCGCCGCCGACCAGCCGCACCCGTTCACCGACTCGGAAGGGTCGGGTGCTCTGGAGCACGATGCCGGCGAAGATCCCGCCCAGCGCCTGCTGCGCCGCCAGGCCGAGGAGGACGGCGGTGAAGGCACCGCCGACGGCGAGAGTGCTGGCGGTGACGCCGGCGATTCGCAGCGCCAGGATCACCACCGCGGTCGTCGCCAGCAACCGGATGACGAAGCCCGTCGTTCCCGCCGTCGCCGGGTCGAGCCGGCGGTAGAGGCGAGGCGAGAGCCCGCGGGCGAGCCAGTGGGTCGCGGCGGTGCCGACGATGATCAGGACCGCGACCGTACCGACCCGCACCCACTGCCCGTACCCGGGGGCGATGCTCTTGCGGTTGTAGTAGACGAAGAGGGTGCCGGCGATCAGCAGCAGCGCCAGCAGCAGGCCGCCGAACTGGCGTTTGGAGAACCGCGGCGCCAGCTCGTCGCCGAGCCCGAGCGAGTGCCAGGCGTGGCTGCGGGTCTCGAACAGCTCCCGGGGGAGCCGGGGACGTCGAGGCTGAGGAGGCATCCAGGTTCGGCTACCCCACGACCGGGCCTCCTATGCAGCCCTGGGACGCGACCTCTTGGGATGGTGGGGGATCTGGTTCAGCCGGCCATCGCGGCGAGGGCCTCGTCGCGGGTGCCGTGGACCGGGATCGAGAGTTCGAGGCCGGTGATCTCGAGCACGCGCCGGACCTGCTCGTTGCCGCTGCAGATGACCAGCGCGCGGCCGTCCTCGCCGCTGTCGAGGCGCTGCCAGGCGCGGACGATCAGGGCGATCCCGGTGGAGTCGATGAACTCGCAGCTGGAGAGGTCGATCAGGACCGAGCCGTCGCCGCTGTCGAGTACCTGCTCCAGCGGTCCCTCCAGTTCGGGGGCAGTGCTGAGGTCGAGCTCGCCGCGGACCGAAATCGCCCGCACCCCGTGCGCGGCCTCTCCCACCTCGACTTCGAAAGGCGCTGGATTCACCGCGCCGATGCTACCGCAGGACGTCCGCATGTCCGCAGGGCGTTTTGCGTCCCCGTGGCAGGGGTAAGCACCTCTTGATGCGAGGCAGCCGGATATGCTCGCGACTTCGTTAACGAGCCTCGAGGTTCCTGGGGGCAGGCTGGAATATTGAATACCTCAACCAACGATCGCTCGGGGCTTCAGATGTCCCTTCCGGCACGCGCCGAGAACGTGGCTGTGGTCCGGCATGCGCTGGCAGGCCTGGCGGAACGGCTGGGCATGGACGAGGCCTCGCTCGCCGACCTGAAGACGGTCGTTACCGAGGCTTCGATGAACGTCGTCGTCCACGCCTACGCCGGGATGGAGCCGGGACCGCTAGAGGTCGAGGCCGAGAGCGACGGCGACGGCCTCACCGTCGTCATCCGCGACCATGGCAGCGGCATCCGCCCGCGCCCGGACGTCGAGCGCCCGAGCCTGCGGATCGGCCTGACGCTGATCGCCGCGCTCTCCAGCAGCTTCGAAATCAAGGGCGGCGCCGACAAGGGCACCGAGATCCGCATGCACTTGCCGCTGGCGGCGCGTGAGGACGGTGCCAACAGCGGCTCCACCTTCGCCGTTGCCGCCGACGACGCGACCCGGATCAGGGTCGGGCCGCCGGAGATCGTCGGGCCGGTGCTGAGCCGCGCCCTCTCGGCCCTGGCCGCCCGCCAGGACATCAGCGTCGACCGCCTCTCGGACACGATGCTGCTCAGCGACGCGATCTCCGCCCGCGCCCCGCAGGGCTTTACCGACGGCCACGTCTCGCTCAGCATCGCCGAGCTGCCGCAGGGGATTGAGCTCAAGGTCGGGCCAATGACGCACGGGGGGGCAGAGCGCCTGCGCGAGAGCTTTGAGCTGCCCGAGGTCGGCGGCTCGCTGGAGGCGCTGACCGACGAGTTGCGGGTTGAGGACGGCGACGAAGGCGAGTACCTCGTCGTCGGGATTTCCTCGCTCTCGAAGAGCTAGAGAACCGGCTACAGAGCGCGGAGCTAGGCGTCTGCGTCGCGGCCGGCGGCGGCGCTCTGCTCGGCCACCTCCGCCCGGATCCGCTCCAGCGTGCGCCGGAGGATGCGGGAGACGTGCATCTGCGAGTGGCCGATCCGCTCGGCGATCTGCGACTGCGTCAGGTCCTCGACGAAGCGCAGTTGCAGGACCAGGCGCTCGCGCTCGTCAAGGTGGGGGAGGGCCCCCTCCAGCGCCAGTTTGTCCTCGACCAGTTCGTAACCGGAGTCTTCATCGCCGACCCACTCGGCCGCCGGAGATTCTTCGGAGTCCTCGCCGCCAACCGGGCGGTCGAGCGATAGCGGGCGCCGGTTGTGGTTCGCCTCCAGGACCTCGAGCACGTCGGTCGGGTCGACTTCGAGCCGCTCGGCGATCTCGGGCACCGAGGGCGAGCGCTGCAGCTGGACCGTCAGCTCGGAGATCGCTTTCTCGACTTCGGCCATGCGGTCGTGGAGCCCGCGCGGGACCCGCACCGTCCAGACCCGGTCGCGGAAGTGGCGCTTCAGCTCGCCGAGGATCGTCGGCGAGGCAAAGGCGGTGAAGGGAGCGCCGCGGTCGGGGTCGAAGCGATCGATCGCGTTGACGAGGCCGAGGCTCGCCACCTGCAGGAGGTCGTCGAAGGACTCGCTGGCGCCGCGGTAGCGGAGGGCGAGGTTTTTCGCGAAGGGAAGATAGCGCCGCACCAGCTCCTCGCGGATCGCCGGGTCGCGGTCCTTGACGAACCGCGCCCAGAGCATGCGCTCGCTGGCCAGGCCCTCGCCTGGTCCCGGGCTCGACTGGTCTTCACTTCTCGGAGATTGCTCGCTGTTCACAGCATCGATCGATCGATTGGGCGGGGTTACCTATCCAACGTCGCTGCCCTGAGAGCGTCAGTCCGAAGCTGTGCAGCGCGACGGGAATACCGTCCTGGCAACCATACCGACAAGGGAGTACGTCCCCCGGCCGCGGCTCAGCCGCTGGTTGCGCCCGCCTCCGGGCGGGCGGCGTCGGCGGGGGCGATCTCGCCGCCGGGTAGGCGTTTCGCCCGCCCCTGCGCGACCGCCGAATGCAGGGCCTCGTTGAAGCGGCCGGGGCCCCAGTAGCGGCCGCCGACGCGGCGCGCGAGCTCGCGGCGGTTGGCGCTGCCTTTCTCGCGCAGGGCGTTTTCGATGATCGAGATCTCGCTGTCGAGCGGCACCGGCGGGTGCGGGCCCGAGACGCCCATCGCCCGCGCCGAGTAGAGCGAGCCGGGCCCGGGGCGCCACCAACCGGGGTGGCGCCGGCCCGCGGCGGTGCGCGGTTCGGACGGCTCCGCCGTCTGCGGCTGGGCCGCTTCGGTGCCCTCCGCCGTCAGCGGTTCGGCGATGTCCTCGAGCTGTTTCTGCTCGGCCCGGACGCCGAAGAAGAGCTCCGCCATCGCGCCGACCATCATCACTCCGGCGCCGATGAAGAACCCGATCGCAACCTGGTCCTGACTGCCGCTGGCGATCAGGTGCCCGAAGAGCAATGGGCCGACGATGCCGCCGGCGGCGGTGCCAACCGCGTAGAAGAAGGCGATCGAGAGCGCCCGGGTCTCCATCGGGAAGATCTCGCTGACGGTCAGGTAGGCGGAGCTGGCGCCCGCCGAGGCGAAGAAGAAGATCGCGATGATGAATGCCATGAACGACCAGGTGGTGAGGCCTTCGCCGAGCAGGAGGACGGCGAGCACCGCGGTCAGGATCGCCGAGATCAGGTAGGTGCCGGTGACCATCGGTTTGCGGCCGAGGGTGTCGAAGAAGCGACCGAGCAGCAGCGGCCCCATGAAGTTGGAAGCGGCGAAGATCGCTATGTAGATGGGGATCGTGCTCGAGCCGACTTCGAAGAATTCGCCCAGCAGCGTCCCCAGGTCGAAGGTGACCGCGTTGTAGAGGAAAGCCTGGCCGACGAAGAGGGAGAGGCCGAGGATCGTGCGCCGGGGATATTTGCTGAAGGCGGTGGCGGCGATCTCGCGGAAGGGGATCCGCTCGCGCTGGTGGACCTTCAGCGTCCGGTCCGGTTCGGAGAGCTCCTGGCCGGTGCTCTCGCGCACTTCCTCCTCGATGTTGGCGACGATCTGCTCGGCCTCCTCCTCGCGTCCGTGGATGAAGAGCCAGCGCGGACTCTCCGGCACATGGCGGCGGACGATCAGAATCGTGACGCCGAGGATGGCGCCCATCCCGAAGGCGAGCCGCCAGCCGACGTCCATGGCGAAGAGGCTGGTGTCGAGCAGCGCCACTGCGGCGAAGGCGCCGGCGGCGGCCCCGACCCAGTAGCTGCCGTTGATGATCAGGTCGACGCGGCCGCGCACCCGGGCCGGGATCAGCTCGTCGATCGCGGAGTTGATCGCCGCGTACTCGCCGCCGATCCCGGCGCCGGTGAGAAAGCGGCAGAGGTAGAAGTACCAAGCGGTCCAGGAGAAGGCGGTGGCGATCGTGGCGATGATGTAGACGCCGAGGGTGACGAGGAAGAGCTTCTTACGGCCGAGGCGATCGGTGAGCTGGCCGAAGAAGAGGGCCCCCAAACAGGCGCCGCCGACATAGAAGGCGGCGGCGGTGCCGATCTGGCTGGCATCCATGACGATGCCGCTGCCCTTTTCGGTCAGGCGGTCGCCGATACTGCCGACGATCGTCACCTCGAGGCCGTCGAGGATCCAGACGGTGCCGAGGCCGATGATCACCATCCAGTGGAAGCGCGACCAGGGTAGACGGTCCAGGCGCGCCGGGACCTGGGTTTCGATCGTCCCCGTCTGCGCGTTCCCGTTGCTCATCGCCGCTCCTCTCCTCCTCAGGGAATGGACTTGACATCACTCCATTCCCGGAAAGAGCAGCAACCGAAACATCTATGTCTCGCGCGGAGGGACCGCACGAGTTGCCCGCCGCCGGCGCCGCTCGACTGGCTAGCGGCGCCGCGGCTGGCTTAGGAAGCGGCGGTCTCGGTCTCGTCGGCCGAGTCGCTCAGTTCGTTGGCGTTCGGAGACTTGAAATGCAGTAGGTGCACCTTGGCGAGCAGAGCATCATCGGTGCTCTCTGCCGCTCGGGCAGAAGCGGCGGTCTGGATTTCCATCAGCTGGTCGTAGGTGCTTTTGAGGAGGGTGGAGACCTCGTCCCATCCCGTCTTGTCGAGGACCATCGGCAGGCGGGTGATGTGAAGGTCGTCCACATCCTCGAGGGTGCCCGCTTTCGAGGCTGCCTCAATGTCCTCGAAGATCGATTTGAGAACGGCGGTAGCCATGCCTGGTCGAAGACTGGCGGGCATCTGCGCCCACTGGTCATCGGTCAGGAGCTGGCGGCGGGTGGCCCGATAGAAGTGCTCGGTCGCGCCGCGGCGCTGCTTCGTGTCAATGAGCTCGATGCAGTCGTATTTCTCCAGCACCCGCACGTGGTAGGCGACGAGGTTGAGGCTCTCGTCGAGCTGCTGGGCGAGCATGTTCGGGCTGGCGATCTTCTCGTTGAGAATGATCAGGATCTGCACGCGCAGGGGGTGTGCGAACGCTTTCGCGACGATCTGTTCGACGCCGTCTTTCTTGTTCTTCGTCTTCGGCAAGGCCTTGTTCCTTAGGTCCGATTGCAGGGGCAATGGCCGATAACAAGACTTTACAGGCTGTCGATCAGGAATTTCACAACGCTCCCGCTTTTTCCGATTATTGACGAGTTTTCCTGGAGCTCCCTTGATTGCTGGAATCATTTAGAGTATTTATTGCTCAGTTGATTTAGAGCACAAGCCGCGACGGGGCGGCTGCGCCAGACAAGGGAGAAAGGAAGGTGGGATCGATGCAGATGGGAAGCATGCAGGAGCGCGTCGCTCCGACGGCCAGCTGGCTGAAGGGCAGCTAGGGATTCGGGGACGGCGATCGGGGCGCTTGAGAAGCTTGGGGTGTCTCCCCGGAAGCTTCCGTTGATCGTCGCCGCAATCGCCGTCCCGTTCGCTTACCGGTCCATCAGCTCGTTGAACCGCACCGCCGCCCGCGTCGGCGCGACGTATTCCTCTCCCTGGTGAAGGAGGCCGGCGGCGGTGAGTTCCCGGACCGCCCGTTCGACCGCGTCCTGCGCGGCGAAATCGCTGCGCCGGGCGCCGCACTCGCGCGCCAGCTCCTCCAGCGTCAGCCGGCTCGGATGCAGGTCCAGCAACTGCTGCAGCACCGCAGATTCGACGCTCTCGTCTTCTGCCCAGGTCGTCTTGTATTCCTCGCTCATCTTCATTTGGGCACCTTTCGTCCTCAAGTAGAGGCGTCGCCGGAGCTTTCCCGGTCGCGCCGCCAATTGCAGCCCACTATAGAAACTGTCGGAGACGTCTTGTCTGTCGATTTAGTGTCTGAAACGTCTTTGTAACGAGAGGGTCACGCACCCTCACGAATTCCGCCCATCTCAGTGAAGACCGCGGTGTAGCCGCCGTTGGCGCGCCGCTCGTCGGCGATCACGTGGGAGACCGCGTTGATCAGCGCCAGGTGGGTGAAGGCCTGGGGGAAGTTGCCGAGGTGGCGGCCGGACTCGGCGTCGAGCTCCTCGGCGTAGAGGTCGAGCCAACCCGCCGCCTCGAGCAGGCGCTCGCAGAGTTCCCGCGCCCGTTTCGGCTCGCCGATCTCCGAGAGCGCCGAGACGAGCCAGAAGGAGCAGATCAGGAAGGTGCCCTCCTCGCCCTGGAGGCCGTCGTCAGTCTCGTCGACCCGGTACCGGCAGACCAGCCCGTGCGCGGTCAGGTCCGCGGCGATCGCGTTGACGGTATCGCGGACCCGCGGGTCGTCGGGCGGCAGGAAGCGGTAGAGCGGGATCAGCAGCAGCGAGGCATCGAGGGCGTCGGTGTCGTAGTGCTGACGGAAGATCCCGTCGCGGACCCCGCGCTCGAGGATCTCGGCTTTGAACTCGTCCGCCTTTGCCTGCCACTCCTCGGCTTTCCGGTTCCAAAGCTCGGCGTCGGCGCCCTCGGGCACCCAGCGGGCGAGGCGGGCGCCGCGGTCGACCGCGACCCAGATCATCAGCTTCGAGGAGACATAGTGCTGGGGCTCGCCGCGCGACTCCCAGATCCCCTGGTCGGGGTGGGGCCAGGCCTCGATCGCGGCTTCCACCTGGTAGCGGATCAGTTCGCGGTCGGCCTGGTTGCCGCTGCCCCGCAATGCCTTCTCGTGGATGTAGACCGAGTCCAGCAGCGACCCCCAGACGTCGTTCTGGCGCTGGTCGAAGGCGCCGTTGCCGATCCGCACCGGCTGGGCGCCGCCGTAGCCGGAGAGGTGATCCAGGGTCGACTCCTCGAGCTCGCGCTCGTGGCCGATCCCGTACATGATCTGCAGGTCCGGTTTGTTCCTGCAGACGGCGACGATGAAGCGCATGAAGTCGCGCGCCTCGTGGTCGAAGCCGAGCGTGTGCAGGGCCCAGAGGCTGAAGGTTGAGTCGCGGATCCAGCTGAAGCGGTAGTCCCAGTTGCGTTCTCCCCCAGGCGTCTCCGGCAGGGAGGTGGTGGGGGCGGCGACGATCGCCCCGGTCGGGGTGTAGGTGAGGCCCTTGAGGACGAGCGCCGAGCGCTGCAGGTGGACCCGCCAGGGGTGGTCGGGGAAGTTGCCGTCGCGCAGCCATTCGCGCCAGAACTCTTCGGTCGAGTCGATCCGCTCCAACGCCTCGGGGGCGCTGCGCGGGCCGCCGAGGCCACCGTCGCTCCAGGTCAGGGCGCAGAAGGCGTGCTGGTCTTCGTGCAGGGTGACCTTGCCGCGGGCAGCGCCATCGGCGATCTCGAGGTCGATGTCGCTGGTCAGCAGCAGCTCGGTCCCGTCCGGCGCGAGCGCGGTCGCTTCGCCGAGCTCGCCGCCGCTCCAGTTCGCCGCCTCGCGTCCGTAGTCGAAGCGCGGCAGGCATTCCATCTCCATCTCGACGGTGCCGTCGATGCAGGTGATCGTTCGCAGCAGCGAGTGGTCGGACTCGTGTTCGGTGTCGGGCCGGCCGCGTTTGGTTCCGCGCTCGCCCCGCGGCGGCACCCAGTCGGCGATCGTCAGCGCGTCCTTGACTACCGCCCAGCCGGTGTCGGTGACCCAGGTGGTCTCGATGACCAGCGTGCCGGGTGAGTAGCGGCGGCTGATCGGGACGATCACCCCTTTCGGCCGCAGCGACATGTGGCCGGCGCCGCGGTCGAGCAGGGCAGCGAACGAGCTGGGGGAGTCGAAGCGCGGGGTGCAGAGCCACTCGACGCTGCCGCTGAACGAGATCAGGGCGGCGGTGTGACAGTCGGAGAGGAAGCCGTAGCTCCCGATGGGCGGAAACTGATCTGCGGAGGAGCTCACGGGCGATGCCAAGCTAGCAGCGGGCTACGCTGAAAACGCAATGAACATCTTGCTGGGCCACGTGGGCGCCACTCTTGCCCCCCTCGAGCTGCTGCCGCTGTTAATCGCGGCTGCCCTGTACGCGAAGCGCTCGATGACCCTGGCCGATCGCGGCCGGCCGGTGCCGCTCTGGCGCCAGGTTTGCTTCGCGGCTGGCCTGTTGACCATCGTGGTCGCCTTGGTCTCGCCGATCGCCCACATCGGCGAGGAGCTGGTGATCGCCCACATGGTCGAGCACCTGCTGCTCGGGGACCTCGCCACGCTTCTCCTCGTCCTCGGGCTGACCGGGCCGCTGCTGCAGCCGGTCCTGGCGATCCGCTTCTTCGACCGGCTGCGCTTCCTCGCCCACCCGCTGGTCGCCTTCCCGCTCTGGGCGCTCAACTTCTACGTCTGGCACATCCCGTCGCTCTACGACGCCGCCTACGCCGGTGCCCCGGTCCATGCCTTCGAGCACACCTGCTTCATCTTCTTCGGCTGCCTGATGTGGATGCCGGTCTTCGGGCCGCTGCCGAAGCCGGCCTGGTTCACCGCCCCCTGGAAGGTCGGCTACGTGATCGCGGTGCGCTTCGTCGGTGCGATCCTCGGCAACGTCCTGATGTGGAGCGGCACCGTCCTCTATCCCGTCTACGCCGCCGGCGAGCGCTACTGGGGGATCTCGCCGCAGGCCGACCAGAGCACCGCCGGCGTGGTGATGATGGTCGAGGGGACCTTCCTCGGCCTCGGCCTGCTCGCCTGGTTCTTCTTCGAGTGGTCGCGGGAGGGGATCGAGAAGCAGCGCCTGCTCGACCTGGCGCTGGAGCGGGGGGTCGAGCTCGACGAGGCGCGGGCGCAGCGCGCAGTTGCCGCCGGCCAGGGGGAGCGGTTGGAGCGCCAGATCCTCGAAGCCGGCAAGGAGCCCCGTGTCACCGCTTGAGCGGCTGCGAGCCTGGCTGGTGACCGGGCCGATCGGGCGCGGCCTCTCGTTTGCGATCGACTTCGCGGTTGCCCTGCGGACGATGCTCGCGCAGCGGCGATGAGCGATCCTCTAGGGTCACCCGTCCGATGAAGACGACCGTCAAAGAGCTGCCGAATTCCCGGGCCGAGGTGCAGGTCGAGGTGCCTGCCGCCGACGTCGACAAAGCGACTTCCCGTGCCGCCCGCGCGCTGGCCAAAGAGATGCGGATGCCGGGCTTCCGGGCCGGCAAGGCGCCGGCCTCGCTGGTGATCCAGCGGATCGGCTTCGGCGCCGTCCTGCAGGAGGCGATCCGCGAGGCGCTGCCGGAGTGGTACGAAGCGGCGCTGTTCGACTCCAGGGTGAGCCCGATCGGCGACCCGGACATCGAGATGCTCTCGACCCCGGAGGACGAGGGGCAGCCGCTCGAGTTCAAGTTCACGGTGGGAGTGCGGCCGGAGGCGAAGCTCGGCGACTACAAGGGCCTCGAGGTCGCTAAGGAGGATCAGGAGGTTCCCGACGAAATCGTCGACACCGAGGTCGAGCGGATCCGCGAGGGCTTCGCCCGGCTCGAACAGGTCGATCGCGAGGCCAAAGAGGGGGACTCGCTGCTGATCGACTTCGAGGGCTTCGCCGACGGGTCAGCCTTCCAGGGTGGCACCGCCGAGGACTACCTGCTGGGGCTCGGCTCGGGCCAGCTGATCGAGGGCTTCGAGGAGCAGCTCGTCGGCTCGAAGGCGGGGGAGGAGCGCGAGGTCAACGTCACCTTCCCGTCCGACTACCAGGCCGAGCAACTGGCCGGTAAAGACGCCACCTTCAAAGTGAAGGTGAAGGAGGTGCGGGAGAAAGTCCTGCCCGAGCTCGACGACGAGTTCGCCTCCGACGCCTCCGAGTTCGACACCCTGGAGGAGCTGCGCTCCGACATTCGCGAGAAAGTCGGCGCCGCGCTCGGCAGCCGCGCCGAGGAAGACTTCCGCCTTGCCGCGATCGACGCCGCGGTCGAGGCGGCGACCGTCGACGTCCCCGACGAGCTGGCGACTGCCCGGGCCGAAGAACGCTGGGAGCGGATGGAACGGCAGCTCGCCGGCCGCGGCATGGACCCGAACACGTTTCTGCAGATGCAGGGCAAAACGCGCGAGGAGCTGATCGCCGAGACCAAGGAAGACGCCGAGAAGGAGCTGAAGCGGGAGGCGGTCGTCACCGCGATCGCCGAGGCCGAGGCGATCGAGGTCTCCGAGGAGGAGATGGTCGAGGCGCTCGAGCACAGCGCCGAACACGAACGCACCTCGCCGGAGAAACTTCTGGAGCGCCTGCGCAAGAGCGGCCGCGACTCGATGGTCCGCGAAGACCTTCGCGCCCGCAAGGCGATCGAACTGGTTGCCGAGGCAGCAAAGCCGATCCCCAAAGCGGAAGCCGACGAGCGCAAAGAGAAAGCCGAGGCCCGCGAGAAACTCCTTGCCCCCGAGGGCGAGAAAGGCTCGAAAGCCGGTGGTCTCTGGACCCCCGGCAGCGACTGAGTAGAGGGACCAAGCGCACTCGTAGGGAGGGGTGGGTGTCCCTCTCGAGACCTGGGTTGCCGGCCGCTAAGCAGCCGTCTCTCGCCGAGTGGTCTGTGCCGGCAACAGGACGCCGGCCCCGAGAGGGACACCCACCCCTCCAGCAGCACGTCCCGGCAGACGCCGAGCGACAAGAGCAAAAGTCGTGGTTCCTTTGTCGTCGATGACCCGACAAAGGAACCACGGGATGCTGCAGGTCGCCACCGGCTTGAGCTACCTGTTCCTTTTGGTCGCTATAGAGCCAAAAGGAACAGCTACCTCCCCCGCGCGGCTCGCCGTCTGCCGGTACGTGTCGCTAGGGGTCCGGTCGTCCTCCGCGGGAATGTCGCGAAGGCGCGATATGCAATCTGATTCCTGACCGCCAAGGCGGGCAGCATGCTCCGGAGCTGGCCCGATATAGGGCCGCGACAAATTCACGCGGAGGATGACCGGACCCCTTTACAAGGGGCGCCTCGTCCCCTCAGCCGAAGCGGCCGCTGACGTAGTCCCTCGTGCGGGGATCCCGGGGCTCGCTGAAGATCTTTTTGGTCTCGTCTGCCTCGATCAGGGTGCCGACGGGTTTGGGGCCGGCGGTCTCGAGGCTGAAGAAGGCGGTGCGGTCGGCTACTCGGGCCGCCTGTTGCATGTTGTGAGTGACGATGACGATGGTGAAGCGGCCTTTGAGGCTGTGCATCAGGTCCTCGATCGCGCCGGTGGCGATCGGGTCGAGGGCGGAGGCGGGCTCGTCGAGGAGGAGGACGTCGGGCTCGATCGCGATCGCGCGGGCGATGCAGAGGCGCTGCTGCTGGCCGCCGGAGAGGCCGAGGGCGCTGTCCTTGAGCC
>Ga0207702_10003307_pt1 | contig 14835 bp, 11 predicted proteins | sample KBSCornC62_FD_184302 | JGI IMG/M metagenome (GOLD analysis project Ga0207702, IMG submission 184302) | Corn rhizosphere microbial communities from Kellogg Biological Station, Michigan, USA - KBS Corn C6-2 (SPAdes) (version 2) | ecosystem: Host-associated > Plants > Roots > Rhizosphere > Soil ...
GTGCGTCATCACTTCGAGCAGCGCTGTCTGGCCGGCGGCGACCGAGGCCACGCAGCGCTCCAGGGCCGGCCGCAGTTGCGCGGGCTCCGCCACCAGTTCGGTGTGCGCGCCCAGCGCGCGGCCGATGGCGGAATAGTCGCCCGCCAAACGGTTTGACTGGTAGCGGTCGACGGCGTCGGGCATCCACTGGCCGTAGCCGCCCATCAGGCCGTTGTTGAGCACGATCGTGATGATCGGGATACGGGCGCGGACGGCCGTTTCGACGTCCATGCCGATCATGCCGAAGGCGGTGTCTCCCATGATGTTGACCGACAGCCAGTCGGGCCGGGCCAGCCGTGCACCCAGCGCCAGGCCGAAGCCCGTGCCGAGCTGCGTTGACTTGCCCCACCCCAGGTAGCCGCGCGGCACGATCGTCTCGTAGAAGGGCACGATCTGGTCGCGGGGATGCCCGGCGTCGTGGGTGACGACGGTGCGCGTGCGGTCGACCACCGCCATCAGGTCCCAGACGACGCGGTAGGGGCTGAGCGGAGCGGCATCCGACGTGAGGTGGCCCATCCAGCGCTCGGTGAACGCGGACCGGCTGGTTGCCACCTCCGCCGCCGTGCCCCGCGGCGCGGCTCCGCCGCCGCGCAGCAGGTCGATCAGCTGGCGCAGCACCAGCCGCGCGTCGCCGATGCATCCGAACTCGATGTCGTACCCCACGGCCAGGTCGGCCGGGTCGTTAACGATCTGGCCAATCGCTGCCTGATCGGGCAACGGCGTGATGTAGAGCGAGCGGGTGAGGCTGGTGCCGACGCCCAGGATCAGGTCGGCGCGCCCGAAGAACTCGTCCACCATCGCCGGGCGAGTGCGCGCGGCGGTGCCCAGCGCCAGCGGGTGGTTCTCGGGGAAGGCGCTCTTGCCGTTGAGCGTGGTCGCCACCGGCACGCCGGTCAGCTCGGCCAGCTCGACCAGCTCGTCCGAGGCACTCGCCCACAGCACGCCCTGGCCGGCCAGGATCACCGGGTTGGCGGCTTCGGTCAGCCGGCGCGCGGCCAGCTCGACGTCTGCGGCCGCGCCCAGCGTCAGCCGCGGCCGTGCCGAGGTCGCGTCCCATCCAGGGTCGTCGCTCTGGCCGTTCATGACGTCGTTCGCGACCGCGACCAGCACCGGGCCGTTGCCGACGCTGAGCGCGTTCAGCGCGCGGCGAAAGGCCTGCGGCCCGGCGGCGGCGTCGTTGACGGTGGCGGCGAAACGCGTGATCGGGCGGTAGGCCTGCTCGATCTCGAAGCTGGGACCCGCCTCCTGCTCGTCGCGGGCGTACTCGGTGGGCAGCATCAGGATCGGGCTGCGGTCGCCGTAGGCCTGGGCGACCGCACCGAACGCGGCCTCGGCGCCGGGGCCGTACTGCGTCACGCAGGGCAGCGGTCGCTCGCCGTTACAGGCCCGCGCGTACCCGTCGGCGATGTTCACCGCGACCCGCTCGGTGCGGGTGATGATCGGCCGCATGCCGGCGCGGGCGGCGGCGTCGATCAGGCGATTCTCCGGGAAGCCGACCACGTGCTCGGCGCCCTGTCGCTGGAGCAGTTGGGCGATCCTGTCGGCGACCAGCATGATTGGTATACCGTAGCATGGCATACCTCAACCGGCTGCGTCGACGGCCTCACCGACAAGCTCGGCGGTGCGCCGCATGACCGGCTCTCGCGCCACCGTGATCCGGGCGAATCCGGGCAGCCCGAACTCGGTGCCACCGCGGATCAGCACGCCCTCGCGCAGCAGCCGCTCGCAGACCGGGCCGTCGTCCATGCCCAGGTCGACCAGCAAGAAGTTGGCCTGCGAGGGATGCGCGGATAGCCCGCGCTCGGTCAGCAGCTCGCGCAGCAGTTCGCGCGCCGCCGCCACCTCCGCCCGTCGCGTCTCCACGAAGCCGGTCAGCGCGACGGCGGCGCGGCCGGCAGCCAGCGCCACCCGGTTCACGTTGAACGGCTCCTGGACGATGTCCAGCAGCCGCGCCACCTCGGGATCGGCGATGGCGAATCCCAGCCGCAGCCCGGCCAGGCCGTAGGTCTTTGAGAACGACCGCAGCATGATCACCGGACGGCCGTCCACCACGTCTTGGATGCGGTCGGCGCGGAGGGCCGGATCGGCGAAGTCCATATAGGCCTCGTCGGCGACGACCGCGCACGCGGGCGGCAGCCGATCCAGGAACTGCGACCAGTCGCCCGGCGAGACAACGCCGCCGGTGGGGTTGTTGGGATCGGAGAGCCAGACCACCCTCGCGCCGTACGAGCGAGCCGCCTCGGCGACCGCGGCCAGATCGATGTCGAGGCCGCGTCCCGGGACGCGCACCACCTCCGCGCCCGCGGCGGCGGACACCTGCGCATAGAGGCCATAGGTGGGGGTGGGTGTGACGACGGTCGTGCCCGCGTCCACGAATGCCGTCGCGATCGTGCCGATCAGCGACTGCACCCCGTGGGCGGGGATGATCGACGCCGCGGGCAGCCCCAGGTGTGCCGCCACCGCGTCGCGGAAGTCGGCGTAGGCCCGCTCCGGGTAGTAGGCCACCTTCCCCAGCTCGGCCGCCGCAGCCGCCAGCGCCTCGGGCGGCGGCCCGAACAGATCCTCGTTCCAGTTCAACGGCTCCAGCTCGGCGAGGCCGTGCCGCTCCTTCATCTGGTCACGGCTGGGGCCGGGGTCGTAGCGCTCCAGGCCCTGCAGCGACGGCCGCGCCAGCGCCTCCCAGTCGGTCATGCCGCGAGCTCCCTGAGCGCCGACTCCAGCGCCTGCGCACAGAGGGCAATCGCGTCCGCTCCAGTGGACTCCTCGGGGGCGTGGCTGACGCCTCCGGCGTCGCTGCGGACGAACAGCATCGCGCTCGGGATCCCGGCGGTGGCCATGATCGCAGCGTCGTGCCCGGCGCCCGACGGCAGGTCGACCGGATCCAGGCCGAGGTCGGCCACCGCCCGGCGCACGACGGCGGCCGTCGCCGGATCCATCGCCACCGGCTCGTACCGCCAGCGCGGCAGCACCTCGACCGTGCAGGCGCCGGCCGCCTCCGCGGCGGCAGCGGTGACGCGATCCACCAGCTTGTCCAGGGCGGCGGCGTCGGGCGCACGCAGATCGGCGAACAGCTCTGCGCGGCCCGGGATCGTGTTGGTCGCGCCCGGGAGCGTGACGAGCCGGCCGATGGTGGCGACCGCTCCCGGGATCGAGCGGGCGATCTCGTGCGCCGCCAGCACGAACCGGGCAGCGGCGCCCAGCGCGTCCGAGCGCAGCGACATCGGCACCGTGCCGGCGTGACCGCGGCTGCCCGAGAAGACGACGTCGAAGCCGGCCATGCCGGCGATCGAGGTGACGACGCCGAGCGGTGCGCCGGCCGAGGCCAGCGCCGGGCCCTGCTCGATGTGGGTCTCGAGAAAGCAGGCCGGAGGCGGGTCGGCCCAGCCCCTGGTCGGCAGCCGGCCCAGGCCCAGCTCCGCGAACGCCTCCGCTACGGAGACGCCGTCCGCGTCCAGCAGATCGCCCTCGTCCGGCTCGATGTCGCCCACCATCGCACGGCTGCCGAACACCCCGCGGCCGAACCGGCAGCCCTCCTCCAGCCGAAAGGCGACCACGGCGATCGTGCGACGCACCGACCCGGCTCCGATCGCGGTGGCCGCATCCAGTCCAGCCACCACGCCCAGCGCCCCGTCGAACATGCCGCCGTCGGGCGGCGTGTCCAGGTGCGATCCGGTCCACACCTCCGCCAGTGACGGATCCGACCCCGGCAGCCGGCCGATCAGGTTTCCGGCCGGGTCGACCTCCACCGCGAGGCCTGCCTCCGCCATCCAGGAGGCGACCAGGTCGTGCGCGCGCTGCTCGCCCTCACCCAGCCCCGGCCGGTTGGTGCCGGCCTGGCGGCCGATCTCGAACAGCTCGGCCAACCGCCCAAGCACCTGGCCGGCCCGCTGCTGCGGCGTGGATGCCGGCTGCAGGCTCACTCCTTCTGCCGCAGCCTCAGCCGCAGCCGGTCGAGCTTGCGCTCGGTGGCGCCCAGCGCCGCGGGCAGCAGCGCCTCCGGACGGGGCAGCGAGCCGTCACTCGAGCGCCTCTCGATCCTCAGCCTGGCCCATTCCCCGGCCATGCGGCCGGCGGTGCGGGTGGCCGTGCGCCGCTTCGGGTCGAGCATCCAGACTGCCGAGGCCAGAGCCGCCCGCCGGCCGGCCTTGCTGCGGCCACCCGGTATCCGCGAGATCAGCATCTCGGCCGCCAGCAGCTGCACCACCTCGCTCTGGGCGACCTGCGACAGCCCCGACAGCGCCGCCCGCAGCTGCCTGGTCGAGTGGCGGCGCTGGGCGGCACGCGCCGCCTCGAGCTCGTCGCCGGCCTCGACGTACTCGCTGCTGCCGTGTGATTCGCCGGCCGCCGTGACCATGGCACGCCAGCGCCCGTCGCTGCGCTCGAATAGCTCCAGCTCCAGGTCACGAGCGTCGAACCAGCGACGGATTGCCGCCAGCTCCTGTGCGGGGTCGACCCAGCTCATGCCCGAACGATATGCGAACTACCGCCGCGCGTCGCGCGCGGCCGGCGCGCCGCGGTACCAGGCCTGGCGCGGCGGCGCCAGCAGCCGCTCCACGTGCAGCGTGGCGAGGCCGAGCATCGGCACGTCGCGGTGCCGTTCGAAGCAGATGTAGCGACGCCGCCACTGCGGGAAGAACTTGCGGTTGAAGCTGAATAACCGCTCCAGCTGGAACAGGCGATCGAGCCGCAGCAGCGACCAGCGCGTGGCCCGCAGCGGCCACGACGCGGTGCCGTCGGCGCGCAGCACGTCGGCGAAGACCGAGAAGTTGAGGGAGATCTCGTCGGCGTGCTCACCGCGCGCCCAGACCGCCGTCTCGGCGATCAGGTACTCGACCAGCCCGTTGGGGCTGGTGCGCAGGCGTCGCATGGAGGACAGCGAATAGCCGCGCCGTGAGGGCACCAGGTGCAGGAAGCCCTCGAGCCGTCCCTCGCCGTCGCGGGCGAGAGCGAACCGCGCCTGCGGGTGCGCGTAGAGATCGTCCATCGCCATCGAGAAGCCGCGGTCGGGCCAGCCGTTCAGCCACTCCTGCGAGACCTGCTCGACCGCCGCGCGGTCGGCGCCCATGAGGTCGGCGGGAGATGCGACGGTGACCGTGTAGCCCATCCGTGCCAGGCGGTTCACCGACTGGCGCACCTTGCGGATCGCGCGCCCCTCCAACGTGAACGTGTGCGGGCACAGCACCGCCTCGTCGCCGATGGGCAGCGCCCGCATGCCGATCTCCCGGAACAGGCCCACCCATTCCTCTGAGCAGTGCAGCACCACCAGCCGCCAGCCGCGTTGGTGAGCGAGTGACGCGAACGCGCGCACCATGCCGGGGATCGACTCCGGGTTTCCGACCGGGTCGCCCGACACGAGCGCGCAACCGGCCACGACGCGGTAGGCGAGCAGTGCGTCGTCTCGCTGGGAGAAGGCGTAGCGGCGGTCGCGCCGCAGCGCGAAGAACGAGAGGCTGTCGTCGCCCCACTCGAGCACGATCCGGCGCGCCCGGCGATGGTCGTCCTCGCTCTGCGCATCCGGCTCCCGCCAGGGCCGCAGCCACAGGTGCACGAGCCAGATCGCCGTCATCACCGTCAGCGCCAGCACGCCCACGTGCAGGATCCTGATCTCGTCCATGCCATGCCCAGATGGCACCAGCAGCACCGCCACCACCAGCCACGCCAGCAGGGCACTCCCGGCCGCCAGCAGCCGCAACGAGGCGGGATCGCCGGGCGCGTCGAACCAGCGCCGCGACCGGATCAGCAGCACCAGCAGTGCCACGTTCGCGATCGACTCCTCGAGGTCGAGGCCCTTGGCGATGTGCAGCACGGCGCTGGCGGCGACCACCACGACGGCCAGCAGCCAGGCTCGGTGCTTGCGGCGCGCCAGCGAGCTCGCCACGAGCAGCATGGCCACCCCGGCCGCCAGCGTCAGACCGCGCGCGGCCACCTCCGCGTTGGGCGACAACACGGTCTGCACGACGCGGACGCGCTCGGTCAGCTCCGGCGTGAGGGCGGACACGATGTTCACCACGCCCAGGCCAAGCGCCAGCGCGGCCAGCCCGGACGGCGGCCGGGCCACGCGATCGATGCGTGCCCACATGCGAACAGGATAGGTGCCGGCGGCGCTGGAGCGATCGGTCATCAATGCGATCTTCGGCCCGCTAGCCTAAGGGCATGAGCGTCAAGGAGGCCATAGGCCGCGCCACACACCGCTCCGGCCAGCCGGTCGAGCCGGCGCCGCGCTGGCTGGCCTACGCATTCGTCGCCTGCTCGCTGGCGCTGATCCCGTGGACGGTCTGGCTCTACACGTCGCTTCCGTCGCGCACCACCGCCGACAACTGGGACGTCGCCTGGGCCGGATTCGACGTGGCGCTGGCGGCAGCGCTGCTCCTGACCGCGGTCGGAGCCCTGCGCCGGTCGGCATGGACCCAGGGCGCTGCGGCGTCGGCGGCCACGCTGCTTGCATGCGACATCTGGTTCGACGTGATGACCTCGCGAACCGGCCACGAACTCTGGGTGGCGCTGACGATGGCGGTGGTGGCCGAGGGGCCGCTGGCGATCCTGTGCGTGTGGGTCGCGCGCAACTCGGAGCGCGTCAGCGTCTGGGCGGAGAAGCTCGCGGGCAGCCGATCCGGGTGATGCCGCCTCCCCCGACCGGTTGATTCCCGATCACGCGGCGGCCAGCGATACTCGGAGAGATGCCTGAAGAAGTCACGTTCGAGTACGGGTACTGTCCGCTGCGCAGCCGCGCCCATCGCCTGGCGCGCGTCATGCCGCCGATCCGCGCGCTGGCTGGGATGGTGTGGCCGGCCGCGCGACGCGCCGATCGCATCCAGCTGACCCCGGACGGGCTGCTGGCCCGGTCGCTATCGGGCTACGTGCGGATCGGGTGGGACGAGGTCGGTGCGGTGCACCGCGCCCGCACCACCTGGGGCCGCATGACCGTGCACGTGGTGGCGGGGAACCCCAGGCGCCACATCGAGATCGCCGAGTCGATGCCCGGCTTCGACGCCCTCGTCCCGACCATCCTGCACAACGCGAGGATGGGCGAGATCGTGCACCTGCCGCAGGCTGCCTGACCGCCCCGCGCTACCGGCGCTTCCACACGGTGAGCATGTCGTACATGCCCTCCCATTGCGGGATGGAGAGCTTCTCGACCAGCTCGAACCCGGTCTCGAGCCGGTCGTGAAAGCCACGGCTGCCGGTGGAGATGCGCCACTCGCCGACGTGGATCACGTGTGTCCCCGCCCATCGCTTCAAGCAGTTGGTGGCCATCGCGCTGTTGTTGGGTGGCCAGCAGAGGAACAGCGAGCGGTCGCCGTGCGCACGCAGAACGGCGGGCCCGCCCGGCTCGATCTCCGTCCACAGCTGCCGCGCGAAGTAGTTGTCGGCGTGGGGACGCTCGCGGTCGTACGCGATCACATCGATGCCGCGTTCTCGCATCAGGTGCGACCAGTACCCGCCTCCCGCCCCCATCTCGACCACCGGGGCGTAGCGCGCGATCATGTCCAGCGCATCGTCGGTCGGCAGCGCCCAGGAATAGCGCTGCACCAGCGTGGGCCGCTCGTCCAGGTGCTTCGGCCACGCGATCGTCTGGTGCACGCGCACGAACTCGTCCAGATAGTCGTTTTGTCCCAGCAGGGTGTCGAACAGCGACGGCTCACGCAGCAGCGTGCGCCAGTCGAGTTGACGCTCGCTCACCAGCCGCGACGCCCGCGGCCGCGCCGCGAGGTGTACACCAGCCGCGGCGGAGCGACCGCCATACCAGAGCTGGTGAACTCGTCCTGCAGATCGAGCCTGGCCGCGATGCGGCTGACGTCGGCCTGCTGGTCGCGCGTCACGAGTGTCACGCCGATGCCGCTGCGCCCGGCCCGGCCGGTGCGGCCGACACGGTGCACGTAACCCTTGTTGTCCTCGGGCGGATCGAAGTTGATCACGTGCGAGATCGAATCAAGGTCGAGCCCGCGCGCGGCCACGTCGGTCGCAACCAGCGTGCGCGCCTTGCCGGACTCGAACCGCTCCCAGGCCCGCTCGCGCGCGCTCTGGGTCATGTCGCCGTGCATCGCCACGGCCGGCACGCCGCGCTCGCGCAGCTTGGCCAGCAGGCGATCGGCACCGCGCCGGGTGCGCACGAACACCAGCGAGTGATGGTCGCCCTCGTTCAGCATGTCGATCAGGGTCTGCACCTTGGTCTCGGGCGTCACCTGCACGAACCGGTGATCGACCTCCTGCACCGTCTCATCGCCGGGATTCGCCTCGTGGTGCGCCGGGTCGGTCGTGTAGCTGCGGGCGAGCCTGCCCACCTCGCCGTCGAGGGTGGCCGAGAAGAACATCGTCTGGCGATCCTGCGGCAACCGCCGCACGATCCGGTCGACCTGCGGCTGGAAGCCCATGTCGAGCATGCGGTCGGCCTCGTCCAGCACCAGGATCGACACGGCGCTCAGCGAGAGCATCTTGCGGTTGGCGAGGTCCTCGAGGCGACCCGGGGTCGCCACCAGCAGGTGCGAGCGGTCGGCCTTCTTGGCCTGGTCGTAGAGGCCGACTCCGCCGTAGGCGGTGGCAACTCGCAGGCCGCGTGCCGCAGCCAGCGGCTCCAACACCTCGCCCACCTGGGCGGCCAGTTCGCGGGTCGGGACCAGCACCAGCGCGGCCGGGGTGGCACCGTTCGGGTCGACTCGCTCGACCAGAGGGATGCCGAAGGCCAACGTCTTGCCGGAGCCGGTGGGTGCCTTTGCCAGCACGTCCTGGCCGGCGAGGGCGTCGGGCAGCACCCGACCCTGAATCTCAAACGGGGTCTCGATGCCCTGGGCAGCGAGCACGTCGGCCACGGGCGCACTCGCACCGAGGCCACGGAAAGTGGGTTCACTCATGTATCTCTCCTCGGCGGCCGGCCACGGCCGCCTCTCGATCAAAGGGCGAGGGTCCGGCCCTCGGGGAGAGAGTGGAACCTCACGGGGCGACACGCCGCCGCCCGTAGACACAGAGTAGCAGCAGGTGGGGTTTTCAACAGCCCGGGCCGGTCGTACGCTGGACACCGGTAGCACGATGCATCCTCGAAAGAGGCAGGTTCCGAGAGGCTGGCTCCAGACGTCCGTGGGCCACTCATGCTAGGCTCGCTCTGCTCGTAGTTAACTCGTGGTGCATCGCCGTCCAGGGCGGACGGACATGCGGGGGTAGATGAAAACGAGAGGCTTTTTGGGGTTTGTGGGCACGTCGTTCCTGCTGTTTGCAGTGGGTTCGGTGCTAACCATCGCGGCCTACGCCGGGACCGGTTCGGCTCCCCCGCCACCCCCGCCGCCGCCCCCGACCACCAGCAACCCGCCACCGCCGCAGACGACCACGCCGCCGCCGGTGACGACGACCCCAACTCAGACCACGACGACCCCGACGCAGACCAGCTCGGGCTCCTCGAGCACCGGCACGAAGGTGCGCGTTCACCACAAGGTCAAGCACACGCAGCAGACGCACAAGAAGAAGCATCCGGCCACCACCACGACGCCGCAGACCACCCGGCAGCAGGCCGACACGTCGGGCAAGCAGAAGACGAGCGGCCCGGTCTCCCACACGTCGAACAGCGGCGTGCCGCAGATCGCAGCCGTGGCGGCGATCGTGGCGGCAGCGCTCGTGGGGCTGGCGCTGCTGGCGCTGGCGATCTCGGTGGCGGTGATGCGGACGCGGGGTGCCCGCGGGACCCGCGGCGGCAACATCATGATCCGCTGAGATGCACCGCCGGCTTCCTCTGATCCTCCTCGTGCTGACTGCGGGACTCGTCTCGGGCGTCGCCGTTTCGTCGGCGGCTGCCCCGGTAATAAACGCATCCCCCACGAGCGTGTCATTTGGCGATCAGAAGGTCGGAACGACGTCGTCAGACAGTACGGTGCACATCACAAACACCGGAGATGCTGACCTTGTGGTGACAACGGTATCCGCGTCCGATACCACGGTCGGATCGACCGGAGAGTTCGCGGTGAGCAGTAACGGATGTGGCACTGTCCCCCCGACCGGCGGCTGCGACATCACCGTGACCTTCTCACCTGCCAGCGCCGGCCCCAAAACCGGGGTGCTGTCCATCTCGAGCGACGACCCGGCGACACCGACAACTGCCGTCAGCCTCACCGGCAACGGAACTGTCCCACAGGCTACGGTCGACGCCTCGGTCAGCTTCGCGACGCCTCGAAACGTCCCGCAGACCAAGGCCGTGACGCTCACTAACACCGGCAATGCCGTGCTCAATGTGGCCAGCGCCACGCTGAACGGCGACGCGACCTTCACCAACGCCGGCACGGGCAACTGCGCCGGTGCACAACTCCAGCCCAGCGGGTCCTGCAGCGCCCAGATCACGTTCCTGCCAACGACGGCCGGCACGTCGAACGCGACGGTCACCTTCACCGACGACGACGGATCGGCAGCCGGCAGCACGCAGGTCGTGAACCTCCAGGGCAATGCGCTGCTGCCGAACATCCAAGCAACTCCGGCGACGGTGTCGTTTCCCGACGTCGCGCTTGGCCGCGTTACCAGCGTCACCCACGTGATCATCACGAACACCGGGTCGGCCGACCTGAACATCTCAGGCTTGCACCTGGCCGGCAACGCGAGGAGCTTTGTGCTTGGCAGGCAGACGTGCACCGGCGCGGCGATCACCCCGGGTGGTACCTGCAGGGTGAACGTGCGATTCGCTCCGCGGAAGCTGGGCGGCCGGCTGGCCACGCTGGTGGTGGCAAACGATGCCGGCCCCGATTTGAGCGTTGGCCTCGGCGGCAACGGCGTGGCACCGGCCGACGCCAGCAATCTGCGCGCCGCCACCAGTTGCGAGTCCGTGCGGCTGACCTGGCGGGCGCCGGACGCGGCCGGCTTCTCCAGCATGGTGCTGGTGCGAAACTCCAAGCGCTACCCGCGCAACCCGGGGGACGGCGCCAGGGTCAAGCACCGAACCGGCCTGGCCAACGACACCGCCCCGCGCCAGTTCCACACGTACCGCTACACGCTGTTCGCGATGTACCGCTCCTGGGACCACAGCCGCACCTACAGCTCGCCGGGCCTGCGCGTCAAGGTGCACCTGGGACGGATCTGCCAGCCCCGCGACGGCGGACTGATCAGCGATCTGACACCGAAGGTGGACTGGACGAGCTACTCCGGTGCCAGGAGCTACGCCTTCATCCTGCAGCGCGGCAGCAGCACGCTGCTGGTGCGCTATCCACGCAGGAGCTTCTACCAGTTCGCGCGCACGTGGACCTACAATCACGCCCGGCACTCGCTCGCGCGAGGCTCGACCTACCACTTCTACCTGTACGCGTACACGCGTACGCACAGAAACGGCGTGATCATCGGCCACACCACCTGGACCGAGCGCTGACCCGCTAGGGCACCAGGTACCCGAGCGCCACGTAGCCGAACGCCAGCACCTGCACGACCGGCGCGAACACGACGTACCCCCGGTGCAGCGAGGGTTTGCGCATGCCCAGGTCGGCAAGCGCGAAGAACAGCGGGAAGGCCAGCAGCCCGAAGCGGCCGGACGACTGGAGCACACCCGCCAGCAGCGGCAGCAGGAAGATGCCGCCGACGTAGAGGGTGTCCTCCCAGCGGTGTGCGGCGAAGCGGCGCAGCTTCAGGATCGGGATCAGCAGCGCCAGGTAGACGATCACTGTGAGGCCGCTCAGCAGGTGGATGGCGCGGCCGGTCTGCGCGAACTGCCAGAACTCCTCGCCCAGCGCCAGCGGCGGGAAGCTGGCATGGCCGCCCCAGTGCCCCTGCGCGTGGACGAACGCGAGCGGGTCGCCGACCGAGTGCCACAGCCAGGCCATGTGGATGGCAAGGCCGATTGCGGGCGACAGGGCCACCAGCCAGGCGCCGGCCGATCGCTCGCGCCAGGCCACCAGCACCAGCGGCGCGATCAGGGCCAGCCCGTTCACGCGGGTGAGGCCGGCCAGGATGCCGAGCGGCGCGGCGTACAGGTGGCGACGCCGGTCGCTGAACACGAACAGCCAGCTGGCCAGGGCGATGAAGAGGCCCTCGCTGTAGGCCAGCGTGAGCGCGAAGGCGTAGGGCGACAACGCCAGGTAGAGCACGGCGCGCCAGGCGTGCTGGGGCGACAGGCGGTCGCGTCCCAGCACGTAGATGCCGAGGAAGCCGATCAGCGTGGCGATGTTCGAGACGGCCAGCGCGGCCACGGCGTCGCCCTGGGTGGTGACCGTCTCCCAGACGTGGATCAGCAGCGGGTAGAGCGGGAAGAAGGCCACTCGCGGCCCGGCCGCGTAGCCATCGTGGGCGATCCGGATGTAGTAGACGGAATCCCACCCGGTCAGCGCCGTCCAGGGCTGATGCTGCCACGGCTCCAGCGCCTTGTGCCAGCCGAGCCGAGTGCTGATCAGCCAGCCGAGCAGCACAGTGGCCGCGCGGCTTGCCACCCAGAGCACAACCACGCGGCGCCACATGACGGGGTATCTTACGGACGTGGTCGCGCACACGCGGCCCTAGGGAGAGGTGGCCGAGTGGCTGAAGGCGCCCGCCTGCTAAGTGGGTCTGGGGGGTAAACCTCCAGCGAGGGTTCGAATCCCTCCCTCTCCGTCGATTCGAATCGACACGCAGCCTCGTGGGCTACTCGGCCGCCACAGGCCGCGGCCGGTAGCTGTGCACCAGCTCGACGCGCGTTCGCACCCCCACCTTGCGGTAGATGCGGGTGAGGTGTGCCTCGACGGTCTTTGAGCTCATGAACAGGCGCTGCGCGATCTCACGGTTCTGCAGCCCGCGCACCGCCAGGCTGGCCACCTGGTGCTCGCTGGGGGTGAGCTCGTCGCGATCGGCCGGATCGCTGCGCAGCACCCGAGCGCTGCGGCCGTCCTCCTCGTCCGTCCTCGCCATCCAGGGCACGGCGTCGAGCGCGGTGAATCCCTCGCGGGCGGCGTCGAGCAGCTCCCGTGAGCGCTTCCGCTGCCCCGCCCGGCGCAGCCGCTCGCCGTGCGCGAGCTGCGTGCGGGCCAGGCCGAACGGGTCGTCGGCCAGGCGATGCAGCTCGGCCGCTTGATCAAACAGCTCCGAGGCATCATCGTCGGGGGCCAGCAGCCCGCGGCAGCGCAGCGCCAGGGCGCGGCCGCCGGGGCGGCTCGCCTCCTGCTCGAAGCGGTCGGTCAGCTCGGCCGCCTCGTCGCGCCGGTCACAACGCACCAGCGCCTCTACCAGGTCGGGCGTCAGCGACGGGTGCGTGGTGGCGTCGCAGAAGCCGAGCGCGCGCTTGCGGTCAAGCGCCCGCTGCAGCGCCGGGATCGCATCCGCAGCCTCGCCGGCACCAAGCGCCAGCAGCCCGCGCGCGGCGTCGGTGGTGAGGGCCTGGTAGGGCAGCCCCAGCCGCTCGGCCAGCTCCAGCTGGCGGGCGACGTGCATCTCGACCTGACCGGCCTGCCCGCGGGCGGCGCAGATCCAGGCCAGGATGCTGTGCGCCCAGGTCTCGTCGTTGGCGCGGCCGGTCTCGCGCGATCGCTCAATCGCGAGCTCGAGATCGCCGGCGGCGGCCGTCCACTGCCCGGTGCCGCGCTCCAGCCAGCCCTGCGCCGTCAGCGGGTAGGGCAGCATGGCGGGCGCCGCGCGCTCGCAGGCGGCCACCGTGTCGGCCAGCACCGAGCGGGCGCGATCCCATTCCGCGGCGAACGCCAGCGTCATGCCCAGGTAAGACCGCAGCTGCAGGTCGTGGGCCAGCTCGCCGAGCGCCTCGTCGGCGGCGGCGAGGGCCAGCCGCGAGGCCTCACCGGCGTCGCCCAGGAACACCTTCGCGGCGGCTGTTGCCACCTGAGCATACAGCGCGGCGGGGCCGGACGTGCCCGATGCCAGCCGGCTCGCGCGCTCCGCCGTCTCCAGCGCCAAGGCGGGCTGGCCGGAGCGAATGCAGGGGTCGACCGACTCGACCAGCGCGAGCGCAGCGGCCGCAGGGTCGACAGGCTCCAGCAGGTTTGCCGAGGAGCGCATCAGGTCGAACGCGCGCAGCGTGGAGCCGGTGCGGGCCTCGATCCGGCCCCGCAGCAGATCGGCGCGGGCGGCCTCGACGCCGGTCACGTGGAGCTGTTCGACCTGGTCGAGGCAGTGACGGGCGGCGGCGATCGCGCCCATCCGCTGCGAGCAGTCGGCTGCCGCCAAGATCAGGCGGGCGCGCGCGTCGCGGTCGGGCTCGAGCGTGGCCGCACGCAGGTAGGCGCGGGCGGCGGCGGCGAACCCGCCGCGCCGTTGGGCCGAGCGCCCGACGTCGCCCATCGCGGCGGCCACTGCCGCGTCCGGCTCCACTGCAGCCAGCGCCATGTGCCAGGCCCGCTCGTCCTCGCGGCCCTCCTCCACCAGCGCCGCGGCCAGGGCGGCGTGGGCCGAGCGCACGTCCGGCGCGGCGGCCAGGTGGTAGACGGCGGATGCCACCAGCGGGTGGCGGAAGACGACGCGGTCGGGGGAGAGAACGATCAGGCCGGCCAGCTCGGCGGGCTCCAGGGCTGACACCTCGAGATGCTCGACGGCGAGGGCACGGGCCACGGGCACCATCTCGTCGCTGCCGGCGGCCGCGGCGATCAGCAGCGCGCGGCGGGCGGGGCCGGGCAGCTGTTCAAGCCGCTGGCCGAACACGTGTTGGGCCCAGCCGCTGGCGGGTACCGGCTCGAGCAGGGGCTCGGCGCCGGCACGCTGGGCATCGGTCAGGGAGCCGGTCAGCTCGACCAGCGCCAGTGGGTTGCCGCCGGTGAGGGCGGCCAGCTGCGCAGCTACGGCCGCGTGCACGGGCGCCGCCGCGCCTGCCAGCTCGGCGGCGGCGCCCGGCTCCAGGCCGTCCAGTTCGATCACGGCCAGGCC
>Ga0207702_10003308_pt1 | contig 14835 bp, 10 predicted proteins | sample KBSCornC62_FD_184302 | JGI IMG/M metagenome (GOLD analysis project Ga0207702, IMG submission 184302) | Corn rhizosphere microbial communities from Kellogg Biological Station, Michigan, USA - KBS Corn C6-2 (SPAdes) (version 2) | ecosystem: Host-associated > Plants > Roots > Rhizosphere > Soil ...
CGGGGTGAAGCAATTCGCGGGTGGAAACGCCGCCACCATAATGGGGTTTGCGTTCGAGGACGAGCACCTTCTTGCCCGCCTTGGCCATGTAGGCGGCGGCGACGAGGCCATTGTGGCCCGCGCCCATGACGACGATGTCGTAAGGGCTCATTTCAATGTTCTCCGGACAGGAAGGAGCGGAAGCCCGCGAGGCCCGGAACATGGCTCGCGCAGCCACCATCGGCCACCAGCACCTGGCCGGTGACGTGGCGGGCCGCATCCGAAACGAGGAATCCCACGACCTCGGCAATGTCCTCGGCCTCGCCGAGCTGATCTCGCAGGGTTTCATCCTCGACCGTCCGGCGCAGGGCAGGGGGAAAGGCCTCGCGCAGGGCCGGGGTCATGGTCATGCCGGGGGCGACCGCGTTGCAGCGTATGCCGGCCTTGCCGTGGCTGGCGGCGATGGCGCGGGTCAACTGGATGATCGCGGCCTTGGACGAGGAATAGGCCGACTGGATCAGATGGCCCTGCAGGGCGAGGTTGCTGACCATGTTGACGATATTGCCGCGGGTGCCGCGCAGATGGGGCAGGGCGGCGCGGCAGGCGATCATCGTGCCGCGCACGTTGACGGCGTAGGTCCGGTCCCAGAGGGCCGTCGCCATGTGCTCTATGTCACCGTCGGCCCGGGCGATATCGGGGCCGAGCAGGGCGGCGTTGTTGTGGAGCACGTCGATACGGCCGAACCTTGCGACAACCTCGGCGATCATCGCCTCGATCGAGGCTTCGCTCTCAAGGTCGAGGGACACGGCGATGGCACCGGGAATTCCGGCGGCCAAGGAGCGAGCCGGATCCAACGCGATATCGGCGATCGCCACGCTGGCGCCGCGCCGCGCGAGCAGCCGTGCGGTGGCCGAGCCGATGCCCCCGGCGCCGCCGGTCACGATCGCCACCTTGCCGTCAAGACGAATGGCATCTTCGGCCATCATGCTCTCCCAATTCGTTGACCTTCCCGGCAGGCGGCATAATGTATCCGCGAACAGAGGGAAGACGGCACTTTTTTGTGCCCAGGGCAGATCATGACCAACGGGTGCAGCGATACTCCGGACCGTCCGGGCCTGGCCAGCCTGGCCCAGGAAATGGCACGGCACGGGACGGCGCGGGACGCCCCGGTGCGTGAGGTCATGGGCCTGCTGGGCGACCGCTGGTCGACCCTGATCCTGCTGGTGCTCGCCACGGGCGAGCTGCGCCAGGCCGAACTCAGGCGGCTGCTGGCGACGCTCTCGGCCGAGCAGGCAATTTCACAGCGGATATTGACCCTGAAGCTGCGCGCGCTCGAACGCGACGGCTTCGTGGCGCGCAGCGTAAGCGCCGACGTGCCGCCGAAGGTGAGCTATGCGCTTACCGGGCTGGGCGCGGCGCTGCACGGAGAGACGCGACGGCTGATTTACTGGGTGAACGCGAACGAGGAGGCGATCCGCATGGCGCGTGCAGCCTTCGACGCGGCTGACGACTAGAGCGATTTCACTTTGAGTGGAAATCGCTCAGTCTTTTGAGGCCGCATTTTCCAAGCCGTCGACCGTAAACGGTCAACTTGAAAATGCGCTGGGGGAGAGGCGCGCAGGTCATCCCCGGACGTGGTTCATCCGATATTCGACCTTGATCCAGTGCGATCGATCGCGACGGGTTCGCGGGACGCGATGACCGAGCGCATCTAGCCGGGCGAGATCATGCACAAGGCCGATCACACCGTAAACCACCAACGGGCCCCTTGAGGGGGGAGATTTTCAAGATGGAATGGTGCGCGACGCAGTCCGGAGCGGGCCGGTCTCAGTGTCGGGAATTCCCTAAACTCACCGATTTTAGGGTATTTCGCCGGAAAGCGGTTTGGAATGATCGATTCCGCAGGTGTGAAAGTGCTGAATTCTCGCGGGTTTCTGGAGAGAATTCCCTAGCTGAGCTTTAGGGTATTCGCGCCGCCTTTTAGGGAAGGGGCCGGTCAACTATAGCCATTCGAATCGTTCAGTCACCTTCGGCGAGCCGCAGGGGGAGGGGGCTTCTCAACCGCGCAAAACTTGGTCACGCTGCTACTGTCTTGCACAGGGTATGGCTCATGAAACGCAAAACGGAGAGTTCAGGGCGACGCAGGGGACGCCCTCGTAACGAAGATCGAGGCCACGTTTTGGCCCATTTCGAAGCACAGATTGCGTTGGGTCGGACGGTCACTGAAATAGCGGAGGCAGGTTTGACGTTCTATGGCGTCGGGCTGGCACCTGACGGTCGAACAATCGTTCCGATCGCTCGCCGGACACAGCGGGGCCTGTCTCTTGAACGCCGCTATCGCCAATATCGTGCGGAAATGGCCCGTTCTCTGGCCACGTTGCATCCGGATCCGCTCGAACTTGTTGAGCCGAAGACGGGCTTGAAAGGGCGGCGTTTCATCAGCCGCACCATCGGTATCACTTCCGGTCCGACATGCCTCTCCTTTCCTGCCCGCGACGACCTGAAACGCGGGCGACCAAAGAAAATGAAAATGGAGTGATTTTCCGCTTTATCCGCCGATTTTTTTCGTTCCAATGAAGTGTCCTCCATCGGATCAAGGGGGACAATATGAGTTTGCGCAGTGGTGAATTGAACGAGATTCCGGGGTTGGGTGACAATCTCTCCGCCGCGGTTGAAATCCGGGTGAATGACCTCCCGGCATTCCCCGGTCATCCATGGAAGATCAGCAAAGCGGACATCGACCGCGCGAAACCGATAGTCGCACGATACGGCGACAGGGTGCTCCCGGTCCTGGTCGATGACGAAAACCACGTGATGTCTGGCGAGATATTCATCGAGGCGACTCGCCTTCAGGGACGCAAGACGATCAGGGTGATCAGGCAATCCGGCCTTTCCAGTGCCGAATCACTGATGCTGGGCACCGCAATCACCAAACTTCAGACGCTGGGCGGCTGGGACGGTGCGGCGATGGAGGCAGCGCTTCGCGAGTTCGAGGAGTTCATAGAGGATTTTTCCGCCAGTCTGATAGGCTTTGCGCCGGGAGAACTGGACCGGATTATCGGCGCCGCTTCCGGCGGGGTGGAGGCTGACCGGATTCCGGCCATTCAACCGCTGCCGGTATCCCGGCCAGGGACGGTCTGGAAGTGCGGCAACCATATGGTGGTTTGTGGCGATGCGACCGATCCTGAGGCAATCCAGGCGCTGCTGGCCGGTGAACAGGTGTCGGTCGCCCTGTGCGATCCACCTTTCGGCTGCAAGATAGACGGTTTTGTCTCGAAGAAGGGCCGGCACCGGGAGTTTGTGCAAGCGTCAGGGGAAATGGATGATGACGCGCTGCTGGATTTCTTCGGCAAGTTCTGCCGGGCGATGGCAACGGCCCTTGCTCCTGGAGCACTTGTTTATCTCTTCATAGACTGGCGAAGTCTGCGATTGCTGCAGCAGGCGGCGGAGGCTGTGTTCGGGAAGCTGGTCAACCTGTGTGTCTGGGCCAAGGACCGGGCGGGCATGGGCAGCTTCTACCGCTCGCAGCACGAACTGGTGCTGCTGTTCGCCATGCCCGGTGCGCGCCATCGCAACAATGTCGAGCTTGGCCGACACGGTCGCGATCGGTCGAACCTCTGGTCCTGGCCCTGTGCAGCGTCCAGCCGGAAGGGGCGCGAGGGCGACATGCTGGGCAATCATCCCACTCCCAAGCCGGTCGAGATGATTGCCGAGGCCATCATCGACAGCAGCCTGAGAACCGAGATCGTGTTCGACTGCTTTCTGGGTTCCGGCACAACGCTGATCGCCGCGGAACGCACAGGCCGCCGTTTCAGGGGCATGGATCTCGATCCACTCTATGTCGATCTCGCTGTTCGCCGATGGCAGGATTGGACGGGAAAGGATGCGGTCGATGCCGCTTCCGGCCGGAGCTTCAACGATCTCGCCGAGGAGGTTTGCCATGAAGCGGAAGACTGATGATTATGAGGTCGGCTACGGTAACCGCCCCGGCACAGCCAGTTTCCTCCGGGTGTTTCCGGCAACAAGGGGCGCCGGCGTAAGACGGAGAATTCGGCCGAAATCGTGGCGAGGGTACGCGATGAATTGGTACTGGTGAATGGCAAGCATGTGACGAAGTTCGAACTGGCGGTCCAGCAGACCGTCAATCAGACCATTCGATCCGGCAAGACGATCACCGGCACGCATTGGAGCGGCAATCGCTTCTTTGCGCTGACGGAGCCCAGGAAGTGAAGTTGCTGCGCTGCGCGGTCTATACTCGCAAGTCCACCGAAGATGGGCTGGAGCAGGAGTTCAACAGTCTCGATGCCCAGCGCGAAGCTTGCGAAGCATACATTCTCAGCCAACGCCACGAAGGCTGGAATCTCGCTCCAGGTCACTACGATGACGGCGGCTTCTCCGGGGGCAACATGGAGCGCCCTGGCCTTAAGGCATTGCTTGGCGATGTTGACGCCGGGTTGGTTGATGTCATCGTCGTCTACAAGGTCGATCGACTGACCCGCAGTCTCGCCGACTTTGCCAAGATCGTCGAGCGGCTCGATGCGAAGCAGGCCAGCTTCGTATCGGTAACGCAGGCATTCAACACGACTACCAGCATGGGACGGCTGACGCTGAATGTCCTGCTGTCGTTTGCCCAATTCGAGCGCGAAGTCACCGGGGAGCGCATCCGCGACAAGATCGCTGCCTCGAAGAAGAAAGGCTTGTGGATGGGCGGGCCGGTACCGCTCGGCTATGAGGTGGTCGAGCGCAAGCTGGTGCCGGTGCCGGAGGAGGCCGAGCGGGTCAGAACGATCATGCGACGCTACCTCGAGATCCGGTCGGTACCGGCTTTGCTGGAGCAGCTTGGAGCGGACGGCGTCGTCACCAAGGTGCAGCGTCGAGTGAGCGGTCCCCATCGCGGTGGCATCCCGTTCCGGCGGGGCAGCCTGTTCTACCTGCTCAAGAATCCGGTTTACCGGGGTAAGATCGTCCACAAGGGCAAAGCCCATGACGGAGAGCATGAAGCGATTGTGGACGAGGATCTGTGGGAGCGCGTCCAGATGCAGCTCCAGGAGAAGGCTCCGCCGCGTACGCGGCCGAAGAATAACCGACAGAACGCGCTACTGGTGGGCTTGCTCGTCGATCCGCACCAGCGGCAGATCGTGCCGACTTATACCACCAAGGGAACTCGCCGTTACGCCTATTACGAGACCCGGAAAGACCTTGCTCGTCCTGCCGATCCGCCGTCGATACGGTTTACGCAAGGCCGGCTCGACGGGCATGTTTTGCATCACCTTGGAATGCTGCTCGGCGATGATCACGGCTTGCGTCGGTTGGCGAACCTTGAACAGGCCGACCTGCTCCGCGCCATGTTCGAGGGAGCCAAGCTCCTCGCTAGGCGCCTGACGCAGCCAAGCGATGCACAGGCTGCGATCCGATCTCTGGTTGCGCTGGTCAGGGTGGAGAGCGGCAGTCTGGATTTTACCCTCAAGCCCGCCGCTCTTGGGCTCGCCAATCAGCCATGCTGGCGTTTCAGCATTCCCCTTCCGGCCCGCAAGCCGTTCCGCGAAGCGAAGCTGAGGATCGATAGCGGAACGCCCGTAAAGCCAGTGAAAGACGACTTGCTCGCCCTGCTGGCTGACGCGCACTCCGCTCTGGAGCTTGTCCAATCCAACCCCGAGCTCAGCCTTCACCAGATCGGCAAGCGCGAAGGGCGCTGCCGGACCCATCTCGCTCGCCTCCTGCGTCTCGCGTGGCTCAGCCCCCGGGTTGTCGAAGCGATCGTCGAGGGCTCCCAACCCCGGAATATCAATCGCCAACTCCTCCTCGCGGCGAACCTGCCGATCGAATGGGCTGAGCAGGAGCAGCTGTTCGGCTTCGCTGGCTGATCGCCCAACCATCAAGCAAACCACAGTGAAGGCAGGTTATTCTCGACAGAGAATCCGGTCGTTTTTGTGCCACTAACCAAGGGCGGAGCTGCGTCTCTGACTTCAAGCCGGAAAGATGCGCCGCGAAATGCCGCAGAACCGCGCCGCATTCACGCGGGAGCCCCCGAGGGGGTGAATTTGGTTTGCTTTGAGAACTGCTTGGTGCGGTCGAGAAGACTCGAACTTCCACGGCCTTTCGGCCACAACGACCTCAACGTTGCGCGTCTACCAATTCCGCCACGACCGCACATTTTCCGGGAACCGGCGGGGCCGGTGCCTTGGTAGGAGGCGGCCCTTAGCAAAGGCTTTTTCCTCATGCAACAACCGATCTTCATTTGCGTTGTTTTGCCCGGAGAAAGTCGGGGAGCGAGTGAAGGATAGAGGAAGGGCTGCTCATGTCCGCGCGCTTCTGGTTATTTTCATGTGCATGCGCGGCGACGGCCCTCACCGGGGGCTATGGGCTGGGCCTATATGCCACGACGTCGCCGCGGGCCGCGCTGGAAACGCCATTGCCGCAAGCCGCGATGCCGCAGGATAGCCTTTCTGATCCTGCCGGTCTGACTGGCCCTGCGGTCGTTGATTGCAAGGGATGCGGCCCCACGCTGGCCGATCGGCAAATGGCGGCAGACCTGGCAAACTGGAACGGGTCGAACGATCCTGATGTCCGCCATGATGAGGCGCGGTATGACCTGGGCGAGGCCGTCCCTGAACCGCCACAGGCCGGAGGGGCGTCGTCTGTATCCCTGGAGGGGCTTGATGGTGGATCAAGCGACGGCGGCCCGCATGGGATGAAGATCGCCCAGGCCGCCGGAGACAGAACGTCCGCCGAGGATGCCCCGGCGGACGTTGCCATGTCATATTGATGCCGTTCTGCCGGACCGCCGTTTATTCGGCGGCCACAACTTCCGCCGGAGCATCGCTCAGCGGATGGGCGAGGCGGCTCACCATCTCCTTCGGGCAGATCTGCCAGAAATAACGGCGCCAGCGATCCCAGTCGTCCAGGATCGTGTTTGACCATTTGCTGTCGGTCGCCACGGCATGCTGGGCGACCAGGGCCTTCAGCTCCGCTTCCCAATGCGCACTTTCCAGCCGCTGCCAGAGGATGCTTTCCGGATTGGCCCGTGTCGGGAAGCTGCCATCTTCATCCAGGATGAAGGCCATGCCGCCGGTCATGCCCGCACCGAAATTCGCCCCGGTCCTGCCCAATATGACTGCGGTGCCGCCGGTCATATATTCGCATCCGTTCGCGCCGCAGCCTTCGACCACCACCTGTGCGCCCGAATTGCGCACGGCGAAGCGTTCCCCGGCCTGGCCCGCCGCGAACAGCTTGCCGCTGGTCGCGCCATAGAGGACGGTGTTGCCGATGATCGTGTTGTCCTTGCTCGACAGCGGCGAGGATACGGTGGTGCGCACCGTGATGATGCCGCCCGACAGGCCCTTGCCGACATAGTCATTGGCGTCGCCGAACACTTCCAGCTTGATGCCCTTGCACAGGAAGGCGCCCAGCGACTGGCCGGCCGAACCGCGCAGCCGCACGGTAAGGTGCCCGTCCGCCAGCGTCGACATGCCGAACTTCTCGGTCACGGCGGCCGACAGGCGGGTGCCGACGGCGCGATGCGTGTTGCGCACCGTATAGGTGAGCTGCATCTTCTCGCCGCGTTCGAACACGGCGCGGGCGTCCTTCATCATCTGCGCATCAAGGCTGTCCGGCACCGGGTTGCGCCATTCGGTCAGGCTGAAACGGCGCTGATCGTCCGGCGCATCCACCTTGGCCAGGATCGGGTTGAGGTCGAGATCGTCCAGATGCTCCGCGCCGCGATTGACCTGCTTCAGCAGTTCGGTCCTGCCGATCACCTCGTCCAGGCTGCGATAGCCCAGACGCGCCAGTATCTCGCGCACCTCCTCCGCGATGAAGGTCATGAGGTTGATGACCTTTTCCGGCGTACCGGTGAACTTTTCGCGCAGGCGCTCATCCTGCACGCAGACGCCGACCGGACAGGTGTTGCTGTGGCACTGGCGCACCATGATGCAACCCATGGCGACCAGCGACAGCGTGCCGATGCCGAACTCCTCCGCGCCCAGGATCGCCGCGATCACGATGTCGCGGCCGGTCTTGAGGCCGCCGTCGGTGCGCAGCTTCACGCGATGGCGCAGGCCGTTCAGGGTCAGCACCTGATTGGCTTCGGAAAGCCCCATTTCCCAGGGAGTGCCAGCATATTTGACCGACGTCTGCGGCGAGGCGCCGGTGCCGCCAACATGCCCCGCGACCAGGATGACGTCGGCATGTGCCTTCGCCACGCCCGCCGCGACGGTGCCGATGCCCGCCTGGCTGACCAGCTTCACGCAGACCCGCGCGCGCGGGTTGATCATCTTGCAGTCGTAGATGAGCTGCGCGAGATCCTCGATCGAATAGATGTCATGGTGCGGCGGCGGCGAGATCAGCGTCACGCCGGGCGTCGCATGGCGCAGCTTCGCGATGAACTCGGTCACCTTGAAACCGGGGAGCTGTCCACCCTCGCCGGGCTTGGCGCCCTGCGCGACCTTGATCTCGATTTCCTCGGCGCTGCCCAGATATTCGGCATGGACGCCGAAGCGGCCCGACGCGATCTGCTTGATCACCGAATTGGCGTTGTCGCCATTGTCATAGGGCTTGAAGCGGTTCGCATCCTCGCCGCCTTCGCCCGACACGGCCTTGGCGCCGATCCGGTTCATTGCGATCGCCAGCGTCTCATGCGCTTCCGGAGAGAGCGCGCCCAGCGACATGCCCGGCGTCACGAAGCGCTTGCGGATCTCCGTGGTCGCCTCGACCTCGTCGATCGGCACGGCCTCGCGGGCGAAGTTGAACTCCAGCAGGTCACGCAGATAGACCGGCGGCAGGTCGCGCACGCCGCGCGAGAATTGCAGATAGGTCGAATAGCTGTCCGTCGCGACCGAGGTCTGCAACAGGTGCATAAGCTGCGCCGAATAGGCATGCGTCTCGCCCCCGTTGCGCTGACGGTAGAAGCCGCCGACCGGCAGGCGCACCACGGCACCGTCATAGGCGGCGTCATGGCGCATCTTCGCGCTATAATGGAGCGATTGATAGCCCTCGCCCGAAATCTTCGCGGGCATGCCGGGGAAGAGATCGTTGACCAGCGCGCGGCTGAGGCCCACCGCCTCGAAATTATAGCCGCCGCGATAGCTGCTGATGACCGCGATGCCCATTTTGGACATGATCTTCAGCAAGCCTTCATTGATGGCGATGCGGTAGCGTTCGAAACAGGCCTCCAGTGACAGGTCGCCGAACAGGCCACGGGCATGGCGGTCCGCGATGCTCGCCTCGGCCAGATAGGCGTTCACCGTGGTCGCGCCGACGCCGATCAGCACCGCGAAATAATGGGTGTCGAGCGCTTCGGCGCAGCGCACGTTGATCGACGCATAGCTGCGCAACCCCTTGCGGACGAGATGGGTGTGCACGGCCGCCGCCGCCAGCACGCCGGCGATGGCGACGCGGCCGGCGCTGACATGCTCGTCGGTCAGGAAGATTTCGGTGCGGCCCTCGCGCACGGCCTGCTCCGCTTCCTCGCGGATGCGGGCGATGGCGGCGCGAAGCTGTTCCTGCCCGCCTTCGGCCGGGAAGGTGCAGTCGATTTCCGCGACAGCCGGACCGAAATGGCTCTTCAGCTTCGCCCATTCGGTCGAGGTCAGCACCGGCGAATCCAGCACCAGCACATGGCTGTTCTGCGCTTCCTGCTCCAATATGTTGTGCAGGTTGGAGAAGCGCGTCTTCAGGCTCATGACATACCGTTCCCGCAACGGATCGATCGGCGGGTTGGTGACCTGGCTGAAATTCTGGCGGAAGAAATGGCTGATCGTGCGTGGCTTGTCGGAAATGACCGCCAGCGGCGTGTCGTCGCCCATGGAGCCGACCGCTTCCTTCGCATCCTCGACCATGGGGGCGAGGATCAGCTCCATATCCTCCAGCGTCAGATTGGCGGCGACCTGGCGGCGCGTCAGTTCGGCCTTGTCCCAGGCGGGCAGGGCGGACGGCGCCTCGCTCAGATCATTGACCGTCATGAAGTCCTTGATCAGTTCCGAATAAGGGCGCTCGCCCGCAATCTGGTCCTTGATCTCCCGGTCGTCGAAGATCACGCCTTCCTGCAGGTCTACGGCGATCATCTGGCCCGGACCCATGCGGCCCTTCCGGACGATGGTGGTTTCGGGCACGACGACCATGCCGGTTTCGGAACCGACGATCAGCAGATTGTCGCCGGTGAGCGTGTAGCGCAGCGGGCGCAGCGCGTTGCGGTCGACGCCGGCCACGACCCAGCGGCCGTCGGTCATCGCCAGCGCGGCGGGGCCGTCCCACGGCTCCATGACGGAGGCGAGATATTCATACATGTCCGAATGCGCCTGCGGCAGTTCGGCGTCGGCCGACTGCCAGGCTTCGGGGACGAGCATGAGCTTTGCCGTCGGGGCATCGCGGCCGGAGCGGCAGATCGCCTCGAACACCGCATCCAGCGCGGCGGTGTCGGAAGCGCCGGCCGGGATCACGGGCTTGATGTCTTCGGAGTGATCTCCGAAGGCCAGCGACGCCATCTTGATCTCGTGGCTCTTCATCCAGTTCTTGTTGCCGCGGATCGTGTTGATCTCGCCATTATGGGCGAGCGTGCGGAACGGCTGGGCCAGCCACCATTGCGGGAAGGTGTTGGTCGAATAGCGTTGGTGGAAGATCGCGACCCGGCTCTCGAACCGCTCGTCTTGCAGGTCGGGATAGAAGACCGACAGCGATTCGGCGAGGAACAGCCCCTTGTAGATGATCGACCGGCAGGAGAGCGAACAGATGTAGAAGTCCTGGATCTGGGCGGCGATCACCTTCTTTTCGATCCGGCGGCGGATCAGGTAGAGGTCCTTTTCGAACTCGGCCTGATCGCGTTCCTCCGGCATGGGGCCGGCGATCATGATCTGCTCGATTTCGGGACGGGTGCGCTGCGCCTTTTCCCCGATGACGGAAACGTCGACCGGCACTTGGCGCCAGCCATAGATGGTGTAGCCTGCCTCGATTATCTCGCTCTCGACGATGGTGCGGCAGGTTTCCTGAGCGCTGAGGTCGGTGCGCGGCAGGAAGATCATGCCGACGGCAAGGCGGTTGGGCAGCGGCTTGTGACCCGAATCCGCGATCGCATCGTCGAAGAATCGTACCGGCAGGTCCACATGGATGCCCGCGCCGTCCCCGGTCTTGCCGTCGGCGTCAACGGCACCGCGGTGCCACACGGCCTTCAGCGCGTCGATCGCGCTGGCGACCACGCGCCGGCTGGCGCGACCGTCGGTCGCGGCGACCAGGCCGACGCCGCAGGCGTCGCCTTCCATCTGGGGATGATACATGCCCTCGGCCGCGATCCGTGCGCGCTCTTCGGGGCTGGCCATGAAATTGGTGTCGGTCATGATGACTTACCCTTGCATGTGGCCGTCCCTGTTCCTGGGTACGGCCGCTGTCATTCCGTTGGTTGCCGGCGGGGCCGGCGCTATTGTCAGTTGGCCTTCTTCGCGTCCGCGCCGATCAATGCGGTGAGACGCTCGCGTTCGGCCTTCGTCAGATCATTATAGGTTCGCGGCTTGGGCAGCTTGGCGAGTTGTTCCGCGGAGGATTTCATGATCTCCGGCATGGCCTGCATCATTTCAGGCATGATCTTCTGCATTCGGCCAATATAATGCGGGTCCGTGGCCAGCTCCATGAAGCCCGCACCGAATTTGGCGCCGACGGGCGTTTTCAGGAAGGCGCTGATCTGGTCCAGTTCGGCCGCGCTGTAGCGATAGGCGAAGGCCTCTGCCATGCCTTCCCGCATGTCCGGTTCATAGCGTCCCATGAAGCGACCCATGGCCGGCATCATGCTGTTGACCATCACGTCCATCCGCTTGCGGAAATTGGGGTCGATGATCGCCATCATTTCCTCGATCGTGCCTTTACCTAGGCTATCGGCCTTTTCCGGATCGAGGCCACCCATCTTCAGGAATTCGCGGATGGGCATTCGGGTCATGCCGTCCATCATTGGTCCCATCATCTTCTGCATCATCGGCCCCATCATCCTTTCCATGGTGCCGTCGGGCAAGATGATGGAGGCGATCGGCTGAGCCTTGGCCAGCAGTGCCGGGTCCACAGGCTGGACCGCCGCCGCCGCAACCTGTGCCTGTGCCTGTGCTTGTGCAGCGATCGGGGTTGCCAGCAGGAGGAGGAAGGCGGCGCGCATCAGGCTGCCACCCTTTCCCCGGCCGCCGCCTTGGCCTTCGCCTTCAGGTAACGGTGCATATGTTCGGTCACGTCGCGGCCGTCGCGGATCGCCCAGACCACCAGCGAGGCGCCGCGCACGATGTCGCCCGCCGCGAACACGCCGTCCATGCTGGTCATCATCGTCTTGTGATCGACGCGCAGCGTGCCCCAGCGGGTGACGGACAGGTCTTCCGCACCGAACAGCCTGGGCAGTTCTTCCGGATCATAACCCAGCGCCTTGATCACCAGATCGGCCTCCAGCACATGCTCCGTGCCCGGATCGGGTTCCGGGGCGCGGCGGCCCGATGCGTCGGGCTGGCCGAGGCGCATCTTCGTTACCTTGACGCCGGTCACATGGTCGGTGCCTTCGAAGGCGATGGGGGCGGAGAGCCAGACGAACTCCACGCCTTCCTCCTCCGCATTGGCGACTTCACGCTGCGATCCGGGCATATTGTCGCGGTCGCGGCGGTAGAGGCACTTGACCGAAGTCGCACCCTGGCGGACCGCCGTGCGGACGCAATCCATCGCCGTGTCGCCGCCGCCGATAACGACGACCTTCTTGCCATTGGCGTGGAGCGAACCGTCCTCATGCTCCGGCACGGCGTCGCCGAAGCCGGCCTTGTTGGAGGCGATGAGGAAATCGAGCGCCTTGACCACGCCCGGCGCACCGACGCCCGGCGCCTTGATGTCGCGCGGCTTGTACACGCCGGTCGCGATCAGGATGGCGTCGTGACGGCTGCGCAGTTCCTCCATGGTCGCGTCGCGGCCGACCTCGAAGCTTTCATGGAAGACGATGCCGCCATCCTTCAGGCGCTGGATCCGGCGCATGACGACGTCCTTTTCCAGCTTGAAGCCGGGAATGCCGTAGGTCAGCAGGCCGCCGGCGCGGTCGTGGCGGTCGTAGACATGGACATCATAGCCCGCGACGCGCAGATATTCCGCCGTGGTGAGGCCCGCCGGACCCGCGCCGATGACGCCGACCGACTGCCCCAGCGACGCGCCGGGCACGAGCGGCTCGACCCAGCCTTCCTTCCAGGCCGTATCAGTGATGAACTTTTCGACCGAACCGATAGTGACCGAACCATGGCCGGAAAATTCGATGACGCAATTGCCCTCGCAAAGGCGGTCCTGCGGGCAGATGCGGCCGCAGATTTCCGGCATGGTGCTGGTCAGGTTGCTGAGTTCATAGGCTTCGCGCAGGCGGCCTTCGGCGGTCAGGCGCAGCCAGTCGGGAATATGGTTGTGCAGCGGGCAATGGGTCGAGCAATAGGGCACGCCGCATTGCGAGCAGCGCGACGCCTGTTCCTCCGCCCTGTCCAGGATGAAGCTGCGGCTGATTTCCAGGAAGTCGTCGGCGCGATCGTCGGCCGAACGCTTCTCGGGATAGGCCTGGCCCGTTCCCACGAATTTCAGCATTGGATTGTCTGCCATGATGAGTCCCTGAAAAGAATTTGCAGGGTGCGCATAGCAGAAAAACCCGCAGAGTCACGTGGATTCTACGAATTAGGTCAGCACAGATGACATATTTATGGGAAAAACGCGCTGGAATGCACCCAAGTCTGAAATAATCTTGCGCTTAATATGGCCGATTTGGACCTATCTTAGGGAAAGCCACGCCAGGGCGGCGATTCCGGCGACGATTCGATACCAGGCAAATGGCGCGAAGCCGTGCCGCGACACCAGCCCGACGAACCATTTGATGACCAGCAGGGCGACGATGAAGGACACGAAGAAGCCCAGAGCGATGCTGTCCCATCCCACCGCCGCCGATGTCAGCTTGTCGCCATTCTTCAGCAGTTCCAATGTCGATGCCCCCAACATGGTCGGGATGGCGAGGAAGAAGCTGAATTCCGCCGCTGTGCGCCGTTCCACCCCCAGCGTCAGCGCGCCCATGATCGTCGCGCCCGAACGGCTGACGCCGGGGATCATGGCCATGCACTGGATCAGGCCGATGCCGACCACGCGAATTACGGGAATGTCGGCTATGCCGTGAAAGCGGTTTTCCTTCACCATCCGCTCGATCGCCAGGATCGCGACGCCGCCGGCGATCAGCGCCCAGGCGACGACCTTCGGCGCGCCCAGCAACTGTTCGATATGATCATGCAGCGCCAGGCCAATGATCGCCGCCGGGATGAAGGCTACCAGCAGATTGCGCAGGAAGCGCCAGCTTGTCGGTTCCCGGCGCAGCAGTCCCATGCCCACTGCCCAGAATGTACGCCAGTAAAGCACCACCACCGCCAGGATCGCGCCCAACTGGATGATGACGTTGAACATCGCCCATGTCGACGCATCATAGCCCAGCAATTCGCTGGCCAGGATCAGATGGCCGGTCGAGGATACGGGCAGGAACTCGGTCAGCCCCTCGACGATGCCGAGCAGGATGACTGTCAGATAATGCAGGTCCATGGGCGGATGAGATCCTTATGGGGCAAGCAGGGGAAAGCCCTCCCCCGAACGGGGAAGGGCGTCAGGAACGTGGCATCCATTGTGCAGAAGCGAATGGCCCGTGCAAGACGGCCTGTCGCGGTCCCATGTCGGCCCGCCTGATCGGATTGCGACCGATCAGGCCTGAGCACGGCCGGCAAAGCGGCCATGCTTGCGGTAACGGACCAGCCATTTCTCCGCGACGGCCGCCATCGGCGTGGCCGCGACGCCCAGTTCGGCAAGTCCCTCCGCGCCGGGCGCGACGACATTATCCTTGGCCAG
>Ga0207702_10003315_pt1 | contig 14804 bp, 17 predicted proteins | sample KBSCornC62_FD_184302 | JGI IMG/M metagenome (GOLD analysis project Ga0207702, IMG submission 184302) | Corn rhizosphere microbial communities from Kellogg Biological Station, Michigan, USA - KBS Corn C6-2 (SPAdes) (version 2) | ecosystem: Host-associated > Plants > Roots > Rhizosphere > Soil ...
GATGACTATACCGCCCAACTGGAGCGCTTTGCCTACCGCTCGGGCTTTGTCATGAAGCCGATGTTCGCCAAGGCCAAGACCCAGCCGGTTCGCGTGATCTATGCCGAGGGCGAAGACGAACGCGTTCTGCGAGCCGTGCAGATGGTATTGCAGGAGCAAGTCGCGCGGCCGATCCTGGTCGGGCGGCCATCCGTCGTCGAGGCTCGCATCAAGCGTTTTGGCCTGTCGATCCGGCGCGGTGCGGATTTCGACCTGATCAATCCGGAAGACGATCCGCGCTATCGGTCTTATGTTCAATCCTATATCGACGTCGCCGGCCGGCGAGGGGTGACGCCGGACGCCGCCCGCACCGTGGTGCGCACCAACGCCACCGTGATCGCCGCGCTGGCGGTGATCCGTGGCGAAGCGGACGCCATGATTTGCGGTGTCGAAGGCCGCTACATGAGCCATCTGCGGCACGTCAAGGAGATCGTCGGCTTTCGGCCAGGGGTCAGTGACTTCGCCGCGCTGGCGCTGATGATCACCTCCAAGGGCGCCTATTTTATCGCCGACACCCAGGTCAAACCAAATCCCAGCGCCGACGAGCTCGCCGAAATGGCGTCGCTCGCGGCCATGCATGTGCAGCGTTTCAATCTCAAGCCGAAGATCGCTTTTGTCTCCCATTCCGACTTCGGCAGTTATGATACAGATTCCTCGCGCAAGATGCGAAGGGCCACCGCACTCCTGAAGGAGAAACATCCAGAAATCGAGGCCGACGGTGAGATGCAAGGCGACACCGCGCTGTCCGAGGCCGCGCGCAAGCTGATTCTGCCGCATTCGGATCTCGAAGGAGAGGCCAACATCCTGATCATGCCAAATCTGGACACGGCCAACGTCGCCTATCAGATGATCAAGTCCCTGGCCGATGCTTTGCCGGTCGGCCCGATCCTGATCGGCCCGTCGCGTCCCGCCCATATCCTGACGCCGTCAGTGACGGCGCGCGGGGTGCTCAATATGACGGCGGTTGCTGCCGTCGAAGCGCAGGAGCTGGCGGGTCGCGCGCTGCCGATCATGACCGGCTGAGCCAAACTTCTGCGGAGAGCGGCTCACCGTTTGAAAAGCGTTGGACTTGAGGCCATAATCGGTTGCCGCCAGACGTGTTCGGCGCAGCAGCTTTTCGGTGGGGCGAACCATGTCTGCTTTCATTGCAATCGGGCGCGTATTGTTCGCGATTATCTTTATTGTTTCCGGTGCGCTAAAACTTTTCGACCTCGCGGCAACCGCCCAGGACATCGGTGCCAAGATTGTTATTCCCGCGCTGGCGACGCCTTATGTCGAACAGATCAAGGCCTTCACCGGTATGGAAATCAATCAGCTGCTCGCGATCCTTACCGGCGGCCTTGAATTGATTTGCGGCTTGATGATTGCCTTCAATCTGGCCGCGCGGTTCTTTGCCCTCGTGCTGGTGCTGTTTGTGGCCGCGGCCACCTATTACTATCACGACTTCTGGAACCAGAGCGGCGTTGAAGCCAGCAACAACATGGTTCACGCGTTGAAGAACTTGTCTATTGTCGGTGCATTGCTGATGATCGCGGGACAGGGACGCCGTCAGAGGCTACCGGATAATGCCTATGGCGGACTTTGACCCTTCCAGCGCTCAGCAAATCACGTTTAGCTATTTCGCCGCCAGGGCGTGACGCTGACTTCCTCTGCCGCATCGAGCACCTGAACGGGCCCCGCCATGAGACCGTGCGCGGCGAGCACTTGTTGCGGTGACCGGGCCGGAACGTTCGAAAAACACGGCTCGCCGTCGGGCAACCATACGCGTGATGCCTGGGATAGCCAGAACGTGTCGTAGCGGTCCATGAACATGTCGAAGACGACGGGACCGCCGATGATCGCCACCGTTCCGGTTTTAACACCGGCCTGATCGCAGGCTCGCTCGAAGGTGGCTCCTGCCGGATTCCAGAGCGTGGCCTTGGGATTTTCAGGGTCGGCCGCCACGCTGTCGATCTTCCGAGTCAGGATGATCCGCCTTCGTCGCGGAGAGTTCGGTTGATCCTCGTAAGAGTTGCGGCCGTGGACGATGAGATTGGCGCGATCGAGCGCGTCGTTGAAGAATTGCTTGTCGCCCTCGAATTTCAGTTCATCCGGCATGACATGACGGGAATCGGCGAGCATGCCGTCCGCTGACACGATGACATAACCTTCGATACGCAACGCTGCCATCCGCAAGGCTTGTGCTGCGATCACTATTCCGAAATCGTCTGAACGACGCTGGAAACAGGACGCGAGCTGACAGTTGGCAGCTTCGCTTCTTTTTGAAGCTGCTCGTCATATTGAGGAAGCGACTCCAAACGTCCCTTCGCCTTCATCTGCACGACCTTGTAGCCACCCGCTTTCAGCTTTCTCAGAAATTCGGGAAGGGCTTCCGCCGTGTGCTTGTGGAAGTCATGCATCAGGATGATGCCTTTGCCGAGCTTGTCGAGCTTCTTCATGGTCACGTCGATGACCTCCTGCGGATTCCGCGCCTTGAAATCGAAGGAGTCGAGATCGCAGGAGAACATGGCGATGTTCCGGGTACCGAGATAAGTCACCATTTCCGGCGGATGCTGAAGCGCGGGGAAACGGAAGAAGGGGGCGGGCGCGGTGCCGCCGAGCGCCCATTTGACCGCGCTGATCCCCTTTTCGATCTCCTCCTTGCGTTGATCCTCCGTCAGCTTCTTGTTGGTCAGCGTGGCATGAGACCAGGTATGGGTGCCGATGGTATGGCCGGCGGCGGCAACCTGCTTGAGGATCTCGGGATAGTAGGTCGCATGCTTGCCAATGGAGAAGAAGATGCCGGTGGTGCATTCCTCCGCCAGCGCCTTGAGCACGGCGGGCGTATTGCCCGGCCAAGGGCCGTCATCGAATGTCAGCACGACTTCTTTTTCCCGTAAGAAATCGAGCTGCTTGAAATGTTCAAATCCGAAACCGGGACCGCCGGTGGTATCGACCTCCACCACGCGGCCGACGCCGAGTGCATTCGGATTGGCGCAGGGCGGTTTGGCGGGCGCTGGAGTGGGCGCGGTGGAAGCCTGCGCCTTTGGAGCGGCCGCGCTGTTGGGCGCTGCACTCTGCGACCACGCCGGTCCCGCTGCCAGTATGAGAGCGGCGCCTGCAAATAACAGGTTGGTTGCGATACCCATTGTTTTCCCCTCGCACTGATCCCCGGCCCATCAGGCGTGCGCTTATGAACGCGCTTTGGCCTAAGCTGACGGTAACCTAGATGGAGCTCTGCCGCTACCGCAACGGCTTTTATCGTGGTTCACAACTTGCTGCGGGCGCGGGTTAATGTGGGTGAGCCTCACACCGGCGCTGGGCACCAGGGCAGCGCCATCAGCGGCATGTAGTACCGGTTCCATTCGCAGATCGATTCAGGTCCACGGCGCATGAAGGCGTATTTGATCGGTTCGGCCTGTCCAACACCCAGATGAAGCCCGAACAGGGCTAGGCCGATCGGATAAGCCCATCTGTGAAATCGGAGATCGGTGAGGCGGTCGAGCAGGACGGCGCCGGAAATGATGATCAGCGGGTCGGTGAAAACGAAGTATTCCGCCTTGAGCCCGCGCCGAACCCCGAGCGCATCGATGCCGATCGCGGCCAGGAGAAGCCCGAGCGATTGCAGGACGGCAAGCCGCTCGCCACGCCGCCATGCCAGCGCCAGGCCGGGAACGATCAGCCAGATCAGGAACACAGTCGGTCGGGGCGAGGAGTGCAAAACAAAGCTGTAGCGTGCCAGCACCGAAGCAAACCCGCTCACCAGCAACCACAGAGGCTCCAGCACGCCCGCACCCGGAGCGGCGGCCGCGGTGCCGGCGTCATCAAAGGTGAGCATCTTTTCCAGCGGGTTAAAGACGGCGATCACGTTACTGGCATTGTATTGCAGGTTAAGCACCAGCAGCGAAAGGGCTGCCCCACCCGCGACCGCCACCATGGAGGCCAACATTTCAAGCGGATGGACGCGCCAGATCGCGGCAAATGCCATCATGCATCCGCCGGTCAGTGCCAATAGCGCAATCTGATAAATTCCGAACCGGCCCAGCAATAACGGATGAAACTGCGCGGCATCAAGCAATGTCCGCTCAAATCCTGTGACGATCAGGGGCCAAGCCGCAGAGGTGCTTGCGATTGCGCCAGCGGCCAGCGCCATTGTGGCTCCCCAGCGAGCCCATCCGTGCCGCCAGAACGCGACGCTTCGGCTTGAGACATCGCCAAACGGCAGGACGAGCAGCGGCAACGCGCCAATCAACAAGATAGCCTGCACCTTGTTTTCGAGACCGAGAATGCAAAGCGCCGCCGCTACCGCGAGCGCCAGTGGTCGCGCGGCAAAAGCACGCCGGCCGATCACGATGAGGATGAGGAGCGCCAGGATCACCGGAAAGGCCGCGAGAAGTTCGCTGCGCAGGATCCGCTCATGCACCGCAACGCCACCAGAAAAGGCGAACGCGAAAGCGGCGATCAGGGCGACGCGCCAGTCACGAACCACACGCCTCAGCATGATGGCGAAAGCGACCACGCAGCCTGTGGCGATCAGCCAAGCCAGGATACGGCCCGCGCGGATGACGCTCGTCATTGCCGCATCGAACCCTGCGGGATCGGCAGCAGGTGGGAGGGTGGCTAACGAATAAGGCCTGAGCAGGCCAAGGTGATGCAAGAGGCTGAACCATGCCTTCACCGAAAGGATGGTCAGGTATGCCGTATGATCGAAGAATTGCTGCGGCTTGCCGTCATTGAGGGCAAGGGCGTTATAGACCACCATGAAGTCCATATCCGCGTTGCGCCAATAAATGAGCGCGTAGCCGAACAGGAAAAATGAAAGGGCACAACCGGCGACGATCGCAGTCAGTCCCCAGCCCCAGCCGAGCCGGGTCAGGCGATCGAACGCATCGTCGGGCATGACCGTGGCGTCGGGAATAACAGCCGCGGTGTGAGATGGATCCATGGGAAGCCTTCCGGTACCTTCGCGAAGGCAGATGTATCGCTAGCGCAAGGGAATGATGAAGTCCGTCCCTTCACCGGTTTCGCCGGTGCCGATTCCGAGATCGGAGATGATGATGGAGCTCCCGTTCGAGAGCGATTCGGCGATCCGCGACAGGGCTTCCGCAGGCAAGGTCAGGCGATCGAGCGCCTCGCTTGCGCTGTCCGGGAGCACTTTCGGTCCGGTCTCGGCGGCGCTGGCGATCTTGCGTTTGCGTGCCATTTCCTCTTCGTGCCAGCTGGAGGGAGGAAGCGATATCACGGACCAATGCAGTTGATTGGAATCTGCCTTATCGACCTCGGCGGTGAAGACATGCGTTCCCAGCGGACGCTCGCTGGCCGCGATCGTGACGGGCACGTCAAACAGCGGTTCAAAGTTCTGACGCACATAAAGCTTGCCGTCCTTGCGGCTGACGAATACCGCAATCTGCCCGGTGCGCTTCGGCAGGGCCGGATCGGTTTTCTCGGCGGAGACATCGGCTGCGCGCAACGGATCCTTGGACGCGTCTGTTGCAGATGCACTTCTATCCGTCTTTGGTGCCTCGGTTGGTAGCAAAGTAACCGATGAGGGGCCGGCGTCCGACAGCGTGGCAGGTCGGCCCGCCGAGGAACTGTCGGCATCGGCGGTGCGGGTCGGATGCGCTTGTTCGGCGACGGGGTTGGCACCGTCCTCATGGCCAAGCGTGGTGCGGAGCTCGGGCGCCGAAGCGACCGCTGAAGCAACGCTTTGTTGTGGCTCGGGCTGACGGGCCTTTGCTGATGGTTCAGCGGGCGGTAGGCCGGCTTCGGCAGACAGCGGGGCCGGTTTCCGACTTGCCAGCAGCGGATGAGAAAATGCGGCGGGGGTGATCTCGCCCGGCGTAATAATCACCCGTGCCCCCATGCGGGTCCAGCCCCACATCTTGATCGCAAAGGCGGTGGGCATCCGAATGCAGCCGTGGGATGCCGGATATCCCGGCAAAACGCCGGCATGCAGCGCCACACCAGACCAGGTGATCCGCTGCATATAAGGCATCGGCGCGCCGCTGTAGATGTTGGAGCGATGCATCCTCTGCTTCTGGATGACGCTGAACACGCCAAGCGGCGTCGGATGGCCTCGCATGCCTGTGGAGACCGGGCTTTCGGCGAAAAGACCGTTGGCGTCATAGAGTTTGAGATTTTGCTTTTCGATCGAAATCGCGATGATCAGCGGCCCCTGCGGCTTGGCCGTATCCTTTGCCGCCAATTCGATTTGCTTCTCGGCATGGCGGCGAATTTTGGCACGACGCGGCAGGGGCGCGGGAGCAGGCTGCACATACACGCTGGAGTAAGCCGGCCAGTAATAAAGCGCAGCTTCCGCCGGCGAGGTCAGCGCTACCAAGGCGATGGCGGCGAGCGCGGTCCATAACGCCCGACGGGCTCCGGCCCTCTCCGGACCACGATGGTCCGCCCGCAGAAAAGAACTTCTCAGCCCGCGCATTGTCCCCGAATCCCCTTGGCCTGCCCTGTTAGTGTCGTAGACCTCGTACGCGTTCACTTGCGGCCGCTTCTTTGCGTTCGCATGCCGGGCAGGGTAACCAAAAAAGTCTCACATTCAGTTAAACGCCGGGCTTATCGCGGGGACGGCCACTTCACCCGCCGGCCTTTCACCCTACATAGGCCCTGATCCTTACGTGGAGACGATCATGAACTGGCAAGTCCCCCGACATCTGACCAGGCGAACAATGATGGCGGCGCTGCTGATGGCGGTGGCGGGCTTGCAGATGATGCCGGCCCGCGCGGCCGACGAGCCGGATCTGATTTTCCGCCGCTCGACGGTATTCAAATGGGTGAGCCCCAACGACAAACTGGCCACCTATGGGATCGACGATCCAGAAGTGGAGGGGGTGGCCTGCCATTTTACCGTGCCGGAGAAGGGCGGCTTCAAGGGTTGGCTCGGACTGGCTGAAGAAGTCTCCGATATCTCACTGGCCTGCCGGCAAGTGGGTCCTATTCGTTTCAAGAATAAGCTTGAGCAAGGCGAAGACATGTTTCGTCAGCGCCGTTCGCTGTTTTTCAAGAAAATGCAGATCGTCCGCGGCTGTGATACCAAGCGCAATGTGCTGGTCTACATGGTCTATTCGGACAAGCTGATCGAGGGCTCTCCGAAAAATTCGACCTCGACCGTGCCGGTCATGCCCTGGGGGGCCTCCGACACGGTGATCCAAAAATGCGCTGATTATATTCAGTAACCAATACCGCCTAGTTGACAGGCCTGTACCATTTGCCGCGATTTCTTTCAGGTCCGTCCAATAGAAAAGCAGCATCTAGAATCTAAAGTTGCTAGCCGATAATTTTCCGAAGTTCGTGTGAGAAGTCCCAGCGATGGTTTCACGAACTTCGGAAAGTCGGCCCTAGCGCGTCGTTGTCTGCCGACATCCGATCAATCGAACAAGCCCCTGCGGCGTGGACTCGGTCCCGCGATGATATTGTCCACGCTGTTCGGACATCGCACCGGGGGCGCGCTCCGGCCTCCCCACCGGTTGCGCAAGACGAAATGGTTGGGGTTGCAAGGGCGCCTCATCGCCGAGGTCGATGCTGCCATCCAATACGCTAGTCATGACCTTTTCTTCCCCGAAGGATCACGCAAACCCCGAGAACATGCGCGCGATGTCGGCGCGCGGCGCGGCGCTTCTTGACCAGAGAAAAGTTAAGAAGTCGCGCCCCTGACCCTCGATGGCCTTCCGAGCTCGGCATTAAGCAGGGGATTACGACCGGGACGTGACAGGCCAAAAAACCGAATCGCCTGTGCGAACGGCCGGTGCGCGAACATGCGACGGGTCGCCGTCGGTCGCTTCGGCTCGCAGGAACAGAAGCTTATCGGGACTGCGGGCCGAGACGGGGGACGCATTTGCGTGCCCAGACCACCCCCGCGGGGGTCATTTGTGTGCCGGACACTTCCTTGATCTGGCCGGCGGAGCAAGTGCCGTCATCGACCTGAATTCGCTGACCGAGCCGCAAGCTGCCAATGTCCTGCTCGCGCGCGACCCGTTCGGCCAACGCGGGGCGGGCGAATCCAGCCAGGATCAGCATGAACAATGAGAGGCGCCAAATGAACCCGTGCTTCATGTGGCTACCAAAGCTATTTGTTCTCGATCTTGAGGCCGTTCGGTCCAACATTGATCTGCAGCCCCTCAGGCTGCTTCTTGGCCTGGTAGAGATTGTAGGCCAGCACACCTACGACCACCAGCAACGCGCCAATTATCAGAAACAGGATATTGCGGTTACCGGACATCTCGATCCTTCCATGCGGCTGGAAAGGCCGCAGTGTAGGCAGCGGCCCGCGATTCTGAAAGTGATCACGGCCAAATGGCCGTCACCAGAGCGTCAAGTCCGTCGGTAAGCGCGGCCGGGCCGGGCTGTAGGATCAGCGGCGACTTGATTTCGACGATGCGATTGTTCTTGACGGCCGGAATGTCGCTCCAGCCGGGCCGCCGGCGAATTTTTTCCGTAACGACTTTCTTGCCGCACCAGGAGGCCACGATGACGTCGGGCATCGCAAGGCGCACCTCATCTGCCGAGATGATCCGGTCCTTTGCTGCCGGCCGCAGTCGCAGGTGACTCAGGATGTCTGCTCCGCCGGCGATATCGATCAGTTCGGATACCCAGCCGATGCCGCTGATCAGGGGGTCATCCCATTCCTCGAAATAGACTTTGGGACGCAGCGCATTTCGCCGGGCGTTGGCGACATCAGCGAGACGCCGTTGATAAGAGCAGGCGAGCGCTTCGGCTTTCGTTTCCGCGCCAACCAGCGCACCCAGGGCACGGATCATCGCAAGAATGCCGGCAATGTCGCGTTGATTGAAAACGTGCACGGCGATACCGGCGCGAACGAGATCGGCCACGATATCTGCCTGCAGATCGGAAAACGCCAGCACCAGATCAGGCTCAAGCGCCAAAATTTTTGGAATGTCGGCCGATATGAATGCGGAGACGCGCGGCTTTTCGCGACGCACCTGTTTTGGCCTCACGGCATAGCCGGAAACCCCGACGATCCGGTCCTGTTCGCCCAACAGGTAAAGCGTCTCGACCGTTTCTTCCGTGAGGCATACGATCCGCCGGGGAGGGTATTCACGCATGGCTTTAAGGTAGGCCCCACAACCTCAGGCACTCTCGGAAGCCGCGACACTGTTCAGCGAATTTCTTCAAACTTACTCCTCCCATAACTCCAATTTGCTTGAAGGCGCGTTGAGTTTTGGATTCGGGACACGGGACCGCCGGTTGACCTTGAAGGTAATGGATTCACGCTGCTGGTCGAGAACAATCGCATTGAGCCGTTCCCGGCGCGGAAATGGAAGCGGAAATTGAAAATGGGAGGACGTCGTGACTCCGCTGGAAAAAATCAATGCCATCAAGCTTCCCTTTGCGGAACTCAAGGGAGTCACGTTCGTCGAGGCGACAGAGGATCGCGTGGTGGCCAGGATGCTGGTGCGAGCCGATCTATGTACCCTCGGTCATACCATTCACGGCGGCGCAATAATGGCTTTTGCGGACACGGTTGGCGCCGCCGCTACAGTGCTCAATCTGCCGGAGGGATCAAAGGGGACCACCACGCTGGAGAGCAAGACCAACTTCGTTGGCGGCGCTAAAGAGGGCGAGACAGTGATAGCTACCACCACGCCTGTTCACCGCGGTCGACGAACCCAAGTTTGGCAAACTCGCGTTGAAACCGAAGCCGGTAAACTGGTGGCGCTGGTAATCCAGACCCAAATGGTGCTGTAGCAGCTGCGCGGGCCTTCGAAGTCTCACGAAGTGAGGTTTTCACAAATCCGTGCCTTGAAATCCATGCTGCAATGCACAATATCGAGTCCCTAGGGATTCGACGCCTCCTCGAGGGTTTCCATGAGGAGTTGCCATGAAATATCAAAATCGCCCCCCCATCAAAGGCTATGTGCGGACGTTGAGCCAGCGGGAAGAATTGTCGCTGTTGCGCAACCATCTGCTGCGGCTGGACCGCGAAAGCCGGTATGATCGCTTTCACGGTGCTATCGACCATAGTTTCGTCGAGCGTTACGCCGCCCGATGTGCTGCTGACGGCACGATTATCGTCGCCTATCTCGAAGGCGGCGAAGTCAGAGGGGCGGCCGAATTGCACCCGCCTCAACGATCCCCGGATCACGTGCCGGAGATCGCCTTCAGCGTCGAGCAAAGTGTTCGGCGGCAGGGGGTCGGCAGCATTCTGTTCACGCGACTGATCTCGGAAGCGCGGGTGCGTGGCTATCATCGCCTGCGCATTACCACCGGCGCCCAGAATCAGGCGATGCGCGCCTTGGCCAGTAAATTCGGCGCCCATCTGGAGTTCCGTCATGGTGAATCCACCGGAACAATTAATCTGGATCGTCAACCCCGGCCTCCCCTGACACGGCTTGCCGCAACCGCCGTCGTCGATGCGGTTTGGGCCGCCGTGCAGATCCAGCGGATGGGCTGGGCGACTGTGCTCAGGATGTATGGCCTTGGGGGTAATTACAGCACGCGTTAGGTTTACGCGGGCGCCCGGTCTGTATGTCTTTTTATCGGCTGCAGCTTGCCTCGCGCCGTGCGGGCCGAAGAAGGTGCCCGGCGTCTGGCCGAACAGCACGGCGTTCAGGAAAAACCCTGCCTTTTAAGGGGTGAAGGGTGCAGACATCCGAACAGATTTTGTTCGAGCGGAAAGGCGGGCCGCGATGATCACGGGCGGGTTAGACGCCCGTGATCGGAGCTAGGGCGCAAGATGAAGTTAAAACCGCCTGAGCGATCAGGTGCCGGCTCGCCGGCTGACGCCAAGCCTCCGGCCAACGCGTCGCTCCACAACGACGGACCGTTGCGCGCCTTGCTCGCCGGCGATTACCCGCGTGGTCGATGAGCGGGCCGACAGACGCACGGTCTTTTTCACTTCGGCCCGAACGGCCTCGATCGGCAGGCCCATCAGCGATGCGGCGATCTCGGCTTGCTCATCATGGTCATCGGTGATGCCGACCGCCGCGAAGATGGCTTCTTCGAGCGTCGGAGGTTCACGCCTGACACGGCGCGTTCCATATTTCGTATTCCAGTCCTGATTCATTGCAGCTTCCTTGTCAGGCCCTACCTAGACCGGGACATGTTGCATTGCAATATGCTTTGAATGTGACGTCACCGCAATGCGGCGGCGAATTTTTACTCAAGAGTGGAGGGGAGAGAGGCCCGGGCGCGCGTCCCCTGTGGCCCCATCACCTGTGGCCATCGCGTTAAAGCTGCGTGACCCGCTTCGGTGAGGGCGTAAATGCCGCGTTCGGTCCGATCGAACCAGCCATAGACGTTGTGTTGCAGAATCTTCGGCGCATCGGGGATATCGGGCCTGAGCTCGCGGACCCGGCGCGGACCCTGGGACAGGGCGGACGCGCAGGCCAAAGCCTGCTGGCGATAGGCTGTCATGATCGGAGCGCGTGTACTGCCGCCAAGCGCAGGGTCCCCACGTCGTCGCTGATGCTCGGTCACCAGACGCGAGCGCTTCTTGGGATCCCGTCGCGGCACTGTGCTTGGATTTACCAGTACCTCCACCTGGCCCGCGGAGGTGACGGCGAGCATGCCAAAACCGAGCCGGCGGCAAAGATTGCGATAGCGACTGTCACTCTCGCGTCCCTTGCCGCGAACTGACATCCGTGCGGCAAGCCAAACCTCATCGCATGCGCCGGCACGGTCGACCGCTTGCAGAATTAGCTCGAGGTTGAAGCTTTGCTTGAGTTCACCGACCACCACGAGGGGCGATTCATCTCCTTTGAGGCCAACCAGATCGCAGCCGCCGACCTCGCCCTTCACGACAAAGCCGAGGCCTTCCAGGAAACGCTTGACCGGTAAATAAAGCGCGGTTTCCACCGATTGCGACTCCGAAGGCGCAGGGCGCGCGACTCAATTGCCGCAGTCTAACGAAATGCTGCCAACGTTACAGGCGCCCCGGGACCGGAATCAACGCACCGGTGATTCCGCTCGCGGCATCGCTCGCCAAGAACAGGATCACTTCCGCGAGTTCCGTCGGCCTGACCCATTTGCTGAAATCGGCATCCTTCATGCTGGCGCGATTGGCGGGAGTATCGATGGTTGAGGGCAGCACCGCGTTGACGGTTACTTTACCTTTCCATTCGGCCGCGAGCGCCTCAGTCAGGCGGTGCAGGGCCGCTTTCGAGGCCGCATAAGGCCCCATCCCGGCGTTGGCCTGAAGTGCTCCCATAGCGCCCATATTGATAATTCGGCCGGCGTTGGCCGCAGAGAGATGGGGGATCGCCGCACGGGAGGCGTTAAGTGCCGTCAACACATTGAGCGCGTAGAGACGCTGCCAGGTGCTGCCATCGCCTTCTTGCACGGTTTCGTAGGCGAAGCCGCCGGCGATGTTGATCAACGCATCGAGTCGGCCGAAGTGGGTGGCGGCCAGATTGATGGCGTGGGTGGCTTGCGCAGCGTCAGTGAGATCAACCGAGCCGATGACAATCTGTGTTGCGTTCGCGGGCAGGGTGGAAGGCGCATGATCAATGGCAGCAATTTGCGCGCCCCGGGATAGGGCGGTCGCGGCGACAACCTGACCGAGTGCGCCGGAGGCGCCGGTGATCGCGATAACCCTACCGTTCATGTTTGTCTCGCGATTAAGTTTTCCCTGCAACATCGGCATTTCCCCGGGAAATAACGATATCCGTATTCACCCGGATGTCGATTTATAAAATTTGCAGGTTTTTCCTAAGCGGAAGGAAGTTGCCCATCGGGTAAGCAGAAGCATCGTACAATTCAGGAAGTTGCCAAGATGAAGTATCTACCTGATCACGGTTTGCCACTGGTGCAGCTCAAGGAGCAGCGACGGGATCTGGTTGTCGCGCTCCAGAATCGCAATGGCCCCGTCAATGGATGGGAGCTGATGCAGATCGCCGCGGTTCAGCAGGCTATCTCGGCATTTGAGGATGTCATTGCCGATCTGGATGCGGAAATGGAAGCCGCCGCCTAATCAGATCAGCCGGCAAGATAGCGGCGCTCGAGCAATGCTCGCTCGGGCGTACCAACGCCCAATCCAGCGCTGAGATAGTTTTCAACGCTGCCGAAATCGGCGCGGGCCGCCTCGAAGGCCGCGATGAGAAAAGACGCTTCCACGGTGCCGATCGCCTGGCGAACTTCGATTGGAAGCGGAGAGACATTCGGATCGTAGCGGTAATAGCGATTGGTCAGGAGATAATCCTCAAGGATCAAATCCTCGGCGACGCCAAGGGCATGCAGGATCAACGCGCAGGCGAACCCGGTGCGATCCTTGCCCGCCGTACAGTGAATGACCAGCGGCGCGCGGTCCTGCAACAGATGTGCGAACAGCGCCTGGAAACTGCCGGTGCTCCGCCGAACAAACGATCGATAGCAGTCCTGCATGATTTCCCGCGCGGTTTCCGCCGACGGCGGCGAGCCTGATGCGATGCGCTCGCTCAATGCCGCCACGACCGTGGGTTCGATGGGCAGCGAATGGACCTCGATGTCGGGCATCGCGCAGTTCGCGAGATTCCTCTCGTCGACGCCTCGAAAATCAAAAGCGCTTCGGACGCCCAATTCACGTAGCACCGCTATATCGGATTGGGTGAGGTGGCCCAGATGATTGGAGCGGAAGATCTGCCGCCAGCGAACGCGCCTGCCGTCCTTGCCTGGATATCCGCCAAGATCACGAAAGTTGCTGGCGCCTGAAAGGTTGAGGTGACGGACGAAGGGGGAGGACATCGGCATTTTCCGGAATGGTGTTCGGCGCCCGAACGAATCGGGTGTCGCGACTAAAATAGCGCCGTACGACCTCACGTGCAGGATGGCAGGTACTTAACATTTGCATGGAGCCCGCAAAATGAAGAAGGGTCGAAACGCTGGTTTCGACCCTTGGTTACTCTTGATGGCTCATCGGGCGTCGGTGGCCGATGGATAACTTGGGTGTCGGCATCAGTGATCCTGCCTCGATTTGGCTTCCTGAATCGCGACCTCGTGGTACCAGCCGCTGTCGCTGATCATTTCGACCGGTTGCTGAGCCAGATTGGTTCCGCCCTCGGCGTCAGAGCGTCGGCCGAATTGGTTTGCGGCGAGCCCCGACCGCCCCCCGACCGGAAATTGGTAGATCCTTGCGGACCCTTCTCTGCCTAGGTGCATCCATGTCTCCTTTGCTGCGTCGTTGCACCTGAACTCATGGTGCGCCCGACTTGTTCCGGATTGGTTACCGAATTCGATATTGGAAATGCCCTCTGTGAATGCAACATGTTCAAAACAAAATCAGACAATGTATATTTTATAGGCATGTCTGCTTTTGCTTGGGCATTGGGCGTCCGGACCGAGCCTTCCAACGCGTTACGATGTTAAAGTTCGAGCGGCATGCCGAACGGGAACAAAAATTCCAGAGCAGTGCCCCTTTCTTGAACGGGCGCGGGGCGCTGCCGGTAAATGTCGCTAGATCAGGCGAAAAAGAGTTTCGGCTGTGGCTGCTACAGCCGGCGCTGCGCCGCTTTGTCGCAACTTTAAGCGCGCTGTCAGGGGCAGCGCGTGCCCCACTGGATTGATGTCGCGCTGCGGCAAATTGGCACGTTAAATGCTTAGTAACGATTGGCCGATGGTGGCCGGGTACGCGGGTGAGGGGCCGGGCAAATCACCACCAGGTTCCCGCCTTTTGCATCATCAACTCAAGAGAGAGTTCAATGACTAAGTACAAGCTCGAGTATATTTGGCTCGACGGGTATACGCCGACACCGAATCTGCGCGGAAAAACGCAAATCAAGGAGTTTGCTGCTTTCCCGACACTGGAACAGCTGCCGCTGTGGGGCTTCGACGGCTCGTCC
>Ga0207702_10003316_pt1 | contig 14804 bp, 15 predicted proteins | sample KBSCornC62_FD_184302 | JGI IMG/M metagenome (GOLD analysis project Ga0207702, IMG submission 184302) | Corn rhizosphere microbial communities from Kellogg Biological Station, Michigan, USA - KBS Corn C6-2 (SPAdes) (version 2) | ecosystem: Host-associated > Plants > Roots > Rhizosphere > Soil ...
GCCGTCGAGGGGATGCACGGAAGCCACCGGGAAGAAACGGCCCCCGCCGGCTTTTGCGGCCGCAATGACGGCATCGTTCTGCGCCCTCGTCTTCCCGGTCTCGCCCCTGCGGGCAATGACAATGAGCGCGCTCCTGGTGACCCCCGCCTCATCGTCCAGCCGGCGGATGGGGCCCGTGCCGATCCCCTGGCGTTCCTTGACCGCGTCCGACCGTCCGAAGCGGATATGGGCATGCCAGTCGATGATCGGTCCGGTATAGGATGGCGCCGCTACCGCGCCGCGCGACACAACGGCGAGAGCCGCTGCCAACAGAAAGCTTTTCAAGGGCTCCCCCAGGGCAAGAACAGTCCAGCACGTGCGGGCCGTCACAGCCTGCGCGTGCCCCCCCCTGGCATCAATGACGACTGAGCGAGCCCAAAGGATACGAAGGTCGCCCAGGAGCGAGACATCCCTGACGTTAGACTCAGCCGCGCCTGCTACAGTCGGTTTCAGCCAGCTCGGCAGCATGCGCCTGTGCAAGTTCGGCGAGCGATACGAAATAAAAGTCGTACTCTGGCATCTGGAACGCGCGCACCGTGGCGCCGCTACCAGATTTCTGATGGCGGCGATCGATCCACGCAGAGCTGAGGCCGCGCCTGTTTGCAGGAACGTGATCATGAAACAGGCTCTGCGCGACGTGCAGGATCTCGCTCCGCACAAAGCCGGCGTCTCCGAGCCGCTCCTCGAGATAGGCGAAGTTGCGCAGATCCGGCTTGTAGGAGCCGATGTCCTCGGCGGTGAACACGAAATCGAAGTTGGTCTGCAGCTGACGCCTGCTGCCGGCGAAGCTTCGATGGTCGACGTTCGAAAGAATCGCGAGCCTGAAGTGCTTTTGGAGATAGCCGAGCGCATCGACCGAATCCGGGAACGGCGCCCACGTGCCCACCGATGATGCGAAGTCGCCATCTTCGGCGTCAGTGGTCGCCACGCCAAGCTCGCGCCCGAGGTCACGGTGAACCAGTCTCAGCACGTCCGAATAGATCATCCGGGGAGTGGCCCGCTCCTGTGCCTCCTCGAGACGGCCGAAGGTCTCAAGCAGGAAATCATCGCCCACATCGGTTCCCGCGCGTCGCGCGAGCGGGCAAAGCGCTTCGAGAATTCCGGTTTCCCAGTCGATCAGAGTTCCGTAGCAATCGAAACTCAGGACCTTGAATTCACTCAGTCGCGCCATTGTCAGTCTCACTTGGTGTGGGGTTGCTCCGGCGGCGGAAGCTCGCAGCCGGAGCGACTACGGACGAACGGAGCGGAAGGACAGGTTGCCGGCGCACGGAGCCACGACAGCTGTCAGCCGCAATCCTCAAAGAAGGCCGCCGCCCTCGATGTCGAGCACTGTTCCCGTCAGAAACTCATTCGTCATTGCAAACAGATATGCACCCGCCCGCGTATCCCTGCGCAGGCACCGTCCGTATCCCCTCGTCAACGCGTCAAGGAGCGACAAATGGCGAGCGAACAGATCGAGAGAGTCCGCAATCACTGGCAGGCGCAGGCGGAGGCAAGGGAGCAGCCATCGCTCGAGGAGATGCGGCTCTATGATGATTATTGGGCGGCGCTGACGGGCGAGCCGGCTGATACCGACTATATCCAGGAGACCGTCGGCGGTGTGCCGGGCCTCTGGGCAGTGCCGAAGGATGCTCCCGATCATGCGGCGATCATCGCCTTCCACGGCGGCGGCTTCATCACGGGATCGCCCTACTCCCATCGCAAGATGTACGGCCACATCGCGGAGGCGAGCGGGACGCGCGTTTTCATTCCGCGGTATCGCCTGGCGCCGGAGCATGGCTTTCCCTCCCAGCTGGAGGACGCGGAAGCTGTCTATCGGGAGCTTCTGTCGCGGCTCGGCAGCGCCGACAGACTGCTGATCGCTGGTGATTCAGCGGGCGGCGGCCTCGCACTCGCTTTGCTTGTGAAGCTGCGCGACGGAGGCGTGGCCCTTCCGTCGGGAGCGATGGTTCTTTCGGCCTGGACGGACATGGAACTGGGCGGAGCATCCTACGAAACCAATGCGGCCAAGGATCCCGTCTTCCGCCGCGAGATGGTCGACCAGCTGGTGCACATGGTGATGGGTCCCGAGCCCGACAGGCGCAATCCCTACGCCTCGCCACTCCACGCGGACCTCAGCGGTCTTCCCCCCGTCTATCTCCAGGCAGGCGGCGACGAGGGTATTGTCGACGACAGCATCGAGTTCGCGCGCCGAGCGCAGCAGGCCGGCGTCGACGCAACGCTCGATGTCTTCCCGGAAATGCTGCACTCGTTCCAGATGGCGGCGGGCAGGGCTCCCGAGGCAGACGATGCCGTGGCCCGGTTGGGGGCATGGGCGCACGGGCGCCTCCGAAACGTCTGAGAAGATCGTCGCGGCACGCGGCGCGGTTTTCCGCCACCCATATCCTCAGCTCCGGAGAGTTCGTCTTCGATACGAAATCTCCGGAGGATCAGCAGATTGTGAGAACCGACGACAAACTTGAAGTACTTGGCCTTCCGGTCAGCAACTTCGTGCGCCCTGTGCGGATGCTCTGCGCGGAAAAGGGCCTCGATTATGATCTGGTCCCGATCCGCCCCCAGACACCCGATGCGCTCGATGCACGCCCGCTCGGCAGGATGCCACCCCAACATGGCCGCGATCGAGGCGGCGCTTCCGAAGATCGTGCCGCTGATCGCGATGCTTGACGATCGCCTGGGCGGCCGTGAATACCTCGCTGGCGATGAACTCACCTTCGCCGACATTCTCCTGATGGTGACGGTCAGGGTTCCGCAGGCGTTTCCCGAGGGCGCCAGGATGATTGTCGAGGCGCCCTGCCTCAAGCGCTACATCGAGCCTCATTCGTCGCGGCCAAGCTTCGTCAGCACGCAGGCCTGAACATGCCCTTATCCGACGACCGCCGAGCCCGAACGTGTGGACTACGTGTCGGCACGGGCACGGTCTTGTGCGCAGCCGCGCTTCTTTCGAGCGCGCTCTCGAGCGCGAGCCCCCCTTCCCCAGCGCGGCCAGCCCCAGGCGCTGCGCCCATGAGAGTCCCTGCGCGAGAGCTCGTCGACGAGGTGCTTCGAAACCTCAGCGCAGGGATTGATGTCGAAACATTGCATTCGCTTGAGCTTGAGGGCCGTGAAACGATCATGGACCTGGTCGAGAACGATCATCCCCTCGCCGCGCCATTCTATGTCCGATCGAGCGACGACGTCCGACGGGGCTGGGACTATGACAGGCGCATCCAGCGGCTCGACGTCGTTAAGGCCAACGAGGTCACCGCGACCACCCTGCTTACGGTAGACCATTCGGTCACCCTCACGGGACCGGCTGGGCACAGAACCCGCACGATCGGGATCTCGCCCCCTTCGTGGATGAGCAGGGACGCGGTTGGTGCGCTCCGCCTCGCCAAGGGCGCGTCCGATCTGCAGCTTGCTCCCGATGCGACGGAGCGCGGGACGAGCTATCATGTCCTCACGTTCCATGATGGGCGATACCCGGTCCGGGTGTACATCGACGCGGGCACCATGCTGCCAAGCGCCATCGAGGCGACGATCGCGCTCGACGACCAGCATGTTGCAGAATCCATCGCATGGAACGCGATGGGCGACATCCGCGAACGCATGGAGTTCATAAACTGGTCGTTCGAAAGCGGCATCCGTTATCCGCTGCAACAGGATGAATTCCGAAACGGCGACCTCTACCGCTCGTTCACGGTCAGGAAGGTTCGGGTCAACGCAGCGCTTGAGGTTGCGGATGCACGGCTGAACGCTGACGAGGGTGTTGCTCCGTCAAGCGTCCAAGCCTTTCGCATCGATCGTCGCGTTCCGGGCGGTCCCTATCCAGACAAGCCGGTGGCAGAGATCGCACCGGGCATCATTCAGATCCCAAATTCATGGTTCTCCGCAATCGTGCGGCAGGATGACGGGCTCGTCATCCTCGATGCGCCGATATCGGCCGGCTATTCCAAGAGCGTCATCGCAGAAGCCGAGCGGCGTTTTCCGGGCATCCCGATCAAGGCGCTGATCACGTCCACTGGCTTCTTCTGGCATGTTGCAGGCGTCCGCGAATATGCGGCGCGGGGGATCAAGATCTACGCCGAGGCGCGCAACATTCCCGTGCTCGAGCGCATGCTCCGGGCCCCCCAATGTCCTTAATCCGGATTCGCTCTCAGCGGTCACTGATCCACATCCCGAGCTTGTGGCAGTGAGCGGCCCAACGTCCATCGGCGATGGGCCAAACCGGATCACGCTCTTCCCGGTCACCGCAGCCACGCAGCCCATGCTAATGACCTACATCGCCGGCGCACGACTCCTTCATACTGGCGAGATGGTTCAGCCGCTTGGTCCGGGCGGATCAATTCTTTTCCCCGAATCCCTGATCGAACTCACCGACACGGTGCGAGCCAACAATCTCGCCGTCGAGCGCATCATCGGGATGCACATGAGTCCGACACCCTGGAAGGCCGTGGGTGAAACCTTGCGACAGGCCGGCGTCAGCCGCGTCGCGGGCTGAGCGAGCCGGCAGGAAGAACCGCCGACGCGTCAGCTGGCGCCGTGACCGCGAGATCGCGGCGCCAGGCATTCCCTAAGCCCTTAGGCCGCGGCCGCTTCCCCATCGGCCGGGAGCGCCCGTGCGAGGAATTCCGAAAAGGTTGTCGGGCGGACGCCAAACCGGTCATGCGCGGTAAGATCGACCTTGGCGCGCGGCGCCTCGAGGCGGGCCATCACCTGCTCGATCAGGCCATCGACGAAATAAGGGGGGAGACCAGCGGCAAGAAGGTCCTGCCTGCGCTCCTCCGGCGAGATCGGCACGTAGCGGACTGGCCTGCCGAGCGCCTCCCCGAACTTGCCGGCGATCTCGTCCATGCTGAGCGCCTCGGGCCCGGTAATCACCCAGGTGCGGCCTTCCTGGTCGGACGATGTCACGATTCTCGCCGCAATCCGCGCGACATCGCGCGCGTCGACGGACGCCAGGGTGATGTCCTCGGCGGCAAGGCGCAGCTCGCCCGTCCTTGCGATCCCTGGCATCTCCCGCATGAAGATCTGCATGAACCCGGACGGACGAAAGTTCGTCCAGGCGAGGCCCGACTGCTCAAGATATTCCTCGATCTCCGCATGCATCCGGGCGAAGCGGAAGCGCTCGCGCCGGAAGCCCAGCTCGGTCCCTGAATATTTGACGACGTAGCGAACACCCGCCGCAGAACAGGCATCGACAAACGCGCACTGCGTTTCGAGCATCTCCTCACTAGCTGAGGATATCATGAGCGCCGTGTCGACGCCCGCAAGCGCCTCGCCAAGCGTTTCACGGCGCGCCATGTCGCCCACGAAAACCTCCACCAGATCCTTGTCAAAGGCCGGCACGCGCGAAGGGTCGCGCACGAGCGCTTTCACCGGGACGCCCTGATCGCTGAGCTCGCGGATAATCATCTCGCCGCTCATGCCGGCGGCTCCAGTAACCAGTATCATTGCATTGCTCCTTGTGCGGAGCGGTCAGCTCCCTCTCCCCATGACGATCTCGCTGCCCGAAAGGATACGGGGAGAGCGACAGGCGCGGATCAGGCGCCAGGCGCAGCCAGCTTCCGTCAGGTGAGAGTATCTTTTGAGGCGCGCGCGGCGTCTTAGGGCTGAGCGGTCCAGCCGGTGAGACCGCCAGCCTCGCCCAGAAGGAGCCAGCCATGAAGCGCGTAATCGTCAGCTATAGAATCAAGCCGGAGCATATCGAGGAGAATGGGAGGCTGATCGAGGCCGTCTTCGCTGAGCTGAGCACGAGCAGGCCCGAGGGCCTCCGCTACATGTCGTTCCGCGGAGAGGGAGGTCGCTTCGTGCACATCGCCGAGCGCGCCGAGGGTGCGGCGGATCTACCTGAGTTCGACTCGTTCCGGAAGTTTCAGAAGTCGTTCGCTGAGCGCTGCCTCGTCCGCCCCGACGTCACATCCATTGAGATTGTCGGATCCTACGGAATGGGCGGCGAGCAGCCCCCGCCGGCCGCCGTTCGAGGCCAGAGAGGGGGCGCCCTCTGACGGGCCCGTTCCGCATGGCATGCCGCCAGATCCCTACTGCAGAAGCTGGGCAAGTTCCCAGACGTGACCGGCCGGATCGGCGAACGCTGCGGTGCGGCGGCCCCACGGACGGTCCACGGGCCCGTTCAGCAGCTCGACACCGGCCGCAGACAGTGAGGCGCACAGCCGATCCACATCCTCCACCCGGATCGTCAGCAGCGCTCGCGGTGATGCATTGCGGGGAGCGGGGCGCAGCGGCTCAACCAGTTCGGCCGCCTCGCTGATCGCGAGCAAATTGATCATGACCTCGCCGAGCCTGATCATCGTCGAGACCTGGTCCTTGAAGATGGTCTCGCCGCCAAAGAAGCTGCCGTAGAAAAGGCGCGCGGCCTCGAGGTCGTCCACGAACAGCGTGATCGTCTCGATATTGTCAATCTGGCGCACGACGTCTCACCATCCCTGAATGGCGCGGGAAGGATCCGCGCGGGCTATCCGGCCGTTCCATCCGACCATTCCGGCACAGGCGTCAAATAGACGGTTACGGGCACCACGCTGTCGCTGCTGGCAATGACCGGCGAGCCGGGCAGGTTGGCGCCCCAGGCCGAGGCAGCCGCGGGTGGAAGGAAATACATGAGATGGGGATGCCAATGGCCGCCTGCCTTGTCGCTCAGGTAGCCAAGCCTCGACATCATGAAGCACATCGAGCCCACTTCCGGCGCGCCGATCTCGCGCCTCGCCACCGCCATGCGCGTGAGCGCCCGCAGCCGGTCCCGGCTCAGCCCCCGGAGCGCCCAGCGCGTCCGCTCAAGATCGACGGCGAGCACGCTCCGCGCGGCGGCGCGGTTGAAACAGATTGGCGCGCGGATCCTTGGGTTCCAGAATTCGGGATCGTCGAAATCGCTCGCCCAGGAGCGCTGGACGACGCAGGTGAAGCCGTTGGTGCCTTTCCTTGCTTCCTCGAACCCCTGTTTCCCCAGCACCAGGATGCGCGCATCGCCGGAGATCGACAGCGGAGCAGCTGACTCGGCCAGCCGGATCTCGAGGGCCCGGTCGGCAATGCGGTAATCAGCAAACGACCCCGGCCGGGGATATTGCGCATCGCGGGCATCGGCTTGTGCTGCGCCAAGCGTAAGGCCTCCGAGCGCTGCCACGATGGCGCGCCACAGGTGAGCAGGGTCCGGCGTCAGTCGCATGAATGTCATCGCCCCTTTGCGAAAAGTTTCTAGGATCCGGCCTTGGCTTGATCAGGTCGAGCCTGCGCAGGCGCCGAAGGGAATGAAATCCGCGCATTCCGCTGCATATTGCGCGTGACGGAAGTCGCGGATTCCGGTGACGCGGTCACCCTCGAACTCGAGCAGCACGAAATAGGATGGCCGGTCGCTGCCACTCTCCGGGTTCATGACAAGGATAGCTGGCTCGAGGTCGACGAGGCCGGGAACCATGTACCAGTCGTTGATCCGCGAATAGTTCGAGAAGTAGCTGGAGACCCGCCCCCTGCCCTGCGCCTGCAGTCGTGCGACGAGGTCGAGACGAACGTCCTCGGCAAGCATCTCCGTCACGGCGTCGAAGTTGCGCGCATTGAACTGGGCAACATAGGCGGACAGGCGGAGCAGATCCTTGTGGCCAAGCTGCGGGATCACGCGGTCGTCGGGCTCGGTCTGCAGGCGCCTGAGGCGCGTCCGGGCGCGGTGAAGTGCCGCCTTGACCGCGCCGACGGTCATCCCGGCAATCGCCCCGGTTTCCTCGAGCGAATAACCAAGGACATCGACGAGGATCGCGCAGGAGCGCTGGGTGACCGGAAGACGCATGAACATCTTGAGGCTCGCCGAAGCGACGTGCCGTCCGTCCGCAGCGGCTCCTGAATCAATTATCATGCTGGGGTCGATGTCGGACATCCTCGCCTCCGATCGGGCACGCGCTCGCAGAAAATCGAGCGCAGCGTTCCGAGCAATCCTAAAAGCCCACCTGTCGAGATCATCCACGTGGCTGTCGGCAAGAGCCACGAACGCGCTTGCGAGCGCGTCCTGCGTAATGTCCTCGCCATCGATCGCCGAGCCGACCATTCGCGAGCAGAAGCGATGAAGTGCCGGCCGAAGATCAGCAAGCCGCTGCCGCTGCAGCGCAAGCACATCTTCATCAGACGGGCGAGCTCCGGCCATCTGGCTGGCCCGATCGTCGCTTGCACTGGCCTTCAAGGTCAAGCGCCGGATATCCCTTCCTTGCTTTCGAGGATACTGAACTCGAAGGAATGATGCAGCGCTGGGGCAACTTTCGTCGGCGCCGCACCATTCCCCGTGTTGCTGACGAATGACCCGTGCGATTTGATACGCCCTGGACATAAAAACTTTTCAAGGCCCGCCGGCGTATCTTCCGGCCCTCGGCGAACGTCATAGACGTGATGGAGCAAGAACTCGAAAAATCGGGGCGGTTCGACGACCGCTACCTTGCATTCGTGACCGCGCTCGAGACGCTTCGCCCTCGCCTTCACCGCTATTGCGCCAGGATGACCGGCTCGGTCTTTGACGGCGAGGACGTCGCCCAGGAGGCGATTTTCGAAGCGTATCGCAAGATCGAGCTGCACGACCCGTCGCTGCCGATCGGGCCGTGGCTGATGCGGATTGCGCACAATCGCTGCATCGATCTCCTGCGCCGGCGAAAGGCCTGGTTCGCGATCGAGCAGGAGATCGGCAACGCCGAGGAGGCCTCTCTCCCCGACGATCCCACCGGCCCGTGGATCGGGAGGGCATTGGAAGCGCTGGTGCTGATGCTCCCCCCCATGGAGCGCGCGTGCATCCTGCTTAAGGACGTGTTCGATTACTCGCTGGCTGAGACCGCTGAGCTTACCGGCTCGACGGTTGGCGGGGTGAAGGCCGCCCTGAAGCGCGGCAGAAGCAAGCTCGCCGGCGAGCCGCTGCGGCCGGCAACGGCCAGCAAGGCCCGCTCGGACATCTATGCGCTCTACGCGGAGCGCTTCAATCGGCGGGACTGGGACGGGGTCCGCGACCTCATCCGCGACGATGCACGGCTCCGCATTGGGGACATTTACGCGGGGCCCGCCCACGGCGCCTATCTCACCACCTTCGAGCGCATGCCGCACCCCTTCAGCCTCGTCCCCGGCGAGGTAGATGGAGAACAGGTGCTCGCCCTCGTTGGCGGGCTTAACCCCGGCGATCGCATCGGCGCGATCATCCGGTTCGAGCTTGCGGACGACCGCATTGCCCGGATCCGCCATTACACCCGGACGCCGTGGGTCCTGCAGGCGGCCTCAAGTATCCTGGTCGACGGAAAGGAACGCCGGCCGGAGCTGCAGGCCCTTGGCCCGGGTATGCTGGCCTGAATGCCGGATGGCGACACGACAGCATCTCTCGAAGCTGAGGTCGGCGATCCGCTGGCGAAAGCGCTTCAGATCGTCGGCGGGCGCTGGACACTTCTTCTCCTCTTCTCACTTCTTGACGAGCCACGGTCGTTTACGGCGCTCAGGGGCGCAGCTCCGGGCATCTCCGCCAACGTCCTCAGCCTGCGGCTGCGCCATCTTACGGCGAGCGGAATGGTGACCCGCGCCCAATCCGACGGCACCTACCGCCTGACCGCCAGGGCGCGCGAGCTTTCTCACCTGCACGGGGAAATCCGCCGCTGGGTAACGTCCGTGCGAGCACCGTCCGCTTGCAGCGCCGCGCGTCCCGGCGGGGAGTGTTCATCGGGGCGGGTGCGGCGGGCGAACAGTCCCGCGGAGCGGGTGCCGGGCAGGAGCTGACGCCTCCGGACGGGCAATGATTTGATCGCAGCTTCTGCCGAACGGCGAATCCTTTCCGCCGTCCACATCGTCAGGACAGATGAAGGCCGCGGCTCATTGCCCCTCGGCCGCCGCAAGATGCCGCCGAGCGGCTCGCCCCAAGGAGCAATCAAGTCCATGACGAGCAGAATTCTCATTGTTGGCGCAACCGGCCGCCTTGGCCGTCAGTTCACCAGGGTCCTTTCGACGGACCTACACGAGGTGCGCGCGCTGATCCGCGCGGAACCCTCCTCGGCCGAACGCGATGAAGTGCTCGAGCAGCTTGAGGCATCGGGCGTGCAGCTCGTGGAAGGGTCGCTCGAGGACGAGCAGAGCCTTGAGCGCGCGTGCGAGGGTGTGACCGAGATCGTGTCGTGCGTCGATCACCGCCCGGACCATTTGCTGCAGCAGGCAGCGCTCGCGCGGGCTGCAGGCAAGGCAGGCAGCGTCAGGCGACTGATCCCGTCACAGTTCGGGATCGACTCCCGGCTCTACGGCGAGGCACGAGTTGACCATGGCGACGCGAAGCGCGCCGTTCAGAAAGAACTCGCGAACTCGGGTATCCCCATCACCTACATCCACACCAACGGCCTCGCGGCGGAATGGGTCGGGAGCCTCGGCCAGCTTGGCCTCCGCGAGCCGCCGCAGGGGCAAGTCGAGGTCTATGGCGAAGGCGACGTGCGCTTCTCGACCGTGGCCGTCGAGGATGTCGCCAGGTTTGGAGCGCGGGCCCTGTTCGATCCTGCCGCTGCCGGCCGGCATCTCCTGATTGCGCCGCCTGACAATCTCCTGACCCAGGTCGAGCTGATCGAGGCATGGGAGAAGAAATCAGGCACGTCGCTCGAGCGACAGACGATTAGCCGGGAAGCGCTCGATGAGCGCATTGCGCGCCTTGCCGCCGATCCGGCCAGCCGCCCCGCCCTCGCAATGGCCCAGCTCGTCCGGGCTGCGTGGCTCGACGGCCTAGGCGACGGTCGCCGGCTTCCTGACGTCCTCGATGCCGTCGAAGCCTATCCCGATATCGAATATGTCCGCGCGATCGACTATCTCGATCGATATCGGTGACGCAAGGGAGGGAGCCGCGCCCTGGTGACAATCCCATCCATCGAGGCGCGGCTTTCCCACCAGTGATCTGCGGCGCCGTCCGCTACGGCGTGAACGATGCCTTCATCTATGCGGGCCGCGGCCCTCGGCAGCAGCCCATGACCGTCAGGCAGCGGCCCTTCTCGGGGCATAGTCAGGCCGATAGGTGTGAACCACGACGCCATTGTGGAAGGTCTCGCAGGAGGCGAGCGTCAGGTCACAGCGGATCTTCTGGCTGCGAAGACCCTCTCCCTTTCCGACCAGTACCGGCTTGATGGCCATCCGCAGCTCGTCGATGAGCTGGGCCTCGAGCAGCGTGCGGGCGAGCCGGCCATGGCCAAACACCACGAGATCGCCGCTCGTCTCCTGCTTCAATCGTGCAGCTGCTCTCGCAATATCATCAGCCGGCAGGATGGTTGAATTCACCCAGCCCGCCTGCGCGAGCGAGCTGGAAAAAACGAATTTCGGAAGCGTGTTCAGGCGATCGGCAAAGGCCCCCTGGCGGTCGGGCCAGACGGCGGCGAACGCCTCGTAGGTCAGGCGACCCATCAGCAACCCGTCGCTGATCAGCATACGCTTGACCGCATCGCGCCGCTGGTCCTCGTCGAAGTAGCGCATGCCCCACTCGACCGGCGCCTCCGTGATGCCGTCTGCCGAGACCATCATCGTGCTTACGATCCGCCCCATCTCAATCTCCCTTAAAGCTCCAGCTGCAGCAGATACGAGCGGATATGCTGGCGGGGTACGTCCGGCTTCAGCGGGCTGATCGGCAAAGTCGTCGCTTCCGTAAGGGAGTTCGACATTGTTGCGGTGAGCCACTCTGCGATTTGGGGCGTTTTGCTCCCGCCGACGCCAGAGGCAGCTCCTCCCACGATCGCTTTTGCATCCGGCTTCCGGGGTCGCGCCTGCCCCGCTCAAGCCGCTCGATGGCCATTGGCCTTGGGCTCCGCCGCTGGGTCTGGCACGATCAGGTTGAGCATCACCGCGATCAGCGCGGCGGGCAGCACGCCCGAGGTCAACAGGATCCGCAGGGTTTCGGGCAGATGCCCGATCGTGGCGGGCTCCAGTTCCAACCCCAGGCTGACCGACAGGGCGACGCCGAAGATCAACATGTTCCGCTGCGTCCAGGGCACTTCCGACAGAATTGACAAAGCGGCGGACGCGACCATCCCGAACATGACGATGACCCCGCCGCCCAATACCTCGATCGGGATCGTGATGATCGCCGCGCCGATTTTCGGTGCCAGCCCGCACAGCACCAGAAACACCGCGCCGATCGTCACGACATGACGGCTCATCACCCCGGTGATCGCGATCAGCCCGACATTCTGGCTGAACGATGTGTTGGGCATGGCCCCGAAAACCCCCGCAATTGCGGTGCCAACGCCGTCGGCGCACGTCGCGCCGATCAGTTCGCGATTCGTCGCCGGCCGTCCGGCGGTGCCTTCGCAGATCGCCGATACGGCCCCGATCGATTCGATCGCGGAGATGAACCCCATCAGGCAGAAGCCCGCGATCGCGGAGATCGAGATGGCAAAGCCGAAATGGAACGGCGTCGGCAGCATGAACCAACCCGCCGCAGCGACCGGCGCGAGCGACACTTTTCCCATCACGGCTGCAGCCGCATATCCTGCGATCAGGCCGATCAGCACCGCCGCGGTCGACCAGATGCCGCGGCCGTAGAAGCTGAGGCCCAAGGTCACCGCCACGACGATCCCCGCCAGCAGCCAGCTCTCCCCTGCGCCATAGGCGGCCGTGCCCTGCGCAGGCACGCCGCCGGCGGCATATTCGACACCGATGCGCATCAGCGATACGCCGATCATCAGCACGACCAGGCCCACGACCATCGGCGGCAGCGCAAAGCGGATGCGACCGACCAAGAAGCTCAGGCAGGTATGGAACAGGCCACCGCACAAAGCCGCGGTGGTCAAGGCCGCCATCGCGGCACGGCCCTGTCCGGCGACGATCGGGATCATGATCGGCAGGAACGCAAAACTCGTCCCCTGCACGATCGGCAGGCGCGCGCCTGCTGGTCCGACGCCGATGGTCTGGATGAGCGTGGCGACGCCGGCGAACAGCATCGCCATCTGGATGAGGTAGATCATCTCGCTTGGATCTTTCGACCCGTAGCCGAAACCGGCGGCCCCCGCGACGATGATGGCGGGCGTCATGTTGCTGACAAACATCGCGAGCACGTGCTGGATGCCGAGCGGGATCGCCACGGCGAAGCCGGGGAAGTGTTGGGGATCGCGAGCCTGTTGGGGCGTCAGGATTCCGGTGCCGTGCGGCGGCCCGGCCGATGGCGGGCTGTCATCCGGCGCTCCCTCCAATGCCACGGGCAAAACGGTCATCACATGCTCCCTATCGATGCGAGGGAAGGTCGCTGGGCATTAGGCCAGGCTTTGGAGCCGGGTCAGTGACGTGTCGGCCGCGCGCAGGATGTCCCGCCTGCTCGCCTGGACGAGATCCCCGTCCCGGACCACGGCGCGACCCTCGACGAAAACCTCACGTGCCCGACCCGGCGGGCTCAGGATCAGCGCGGCGACCTTGTCCCACGCACCGGTCGAGGACGGATCCGAAATATCCCAGATCGCAATGTCCGCCCTTTTGCCCACCGCCAGTGCGCCGCAATCGTCGCGGCCGAGCATTTCGGCGCCGCCACGCGTCGCGAGAAACAGGGCATTCCTCGGATCGAGCGCCGCGGCGCCACCGACCGCGCGCTGCAGCAGCAACGCCTGCCGCGCCTCCAACAGCAAATTGCCGCTGTCGTTGGATGCGGACCCGTCGACGCCGAGGCCAAGCGGTACGCCCATTTCGAACATGCTTTTCAACGGCGCGATGCCGGATCCGAGGCGGCAATTCGAACAGGGGCAGTGCGCCACGCCGGTCCGGGTCCTGGCGAACAGGTCGATTTCCTCCCGGTTCAGCTGAACGCAGTGCGCGTGCCAGACATCCGGCCCGACCCAGCCTAAGCTTTCGGCATATTGGCCGGGACGGCAGCCGAAGCGTTCGAGCGAGAAGGCGACATCGTCGGCATCCTCGGCAAGGTGCGTGTGCAGCATCACGCCTTTGTCACGCGCCAGCAGGGCCGCGTCGCGCATCAGCCCCTGGCTGACCGAAAAGGGGGAGCAGGGCGCGACGCCGACCCGCACCATCGCGCCCGGCTGCGGCTCGTGGAACCGGTCGATCACGCGGATCGTGTCGTTCAGGATCGCGGCCTCATCCTCGACCAGGCTGTCAGGCGGCAATCCGCCATCTTTTTCCCCCACGCTCATCGCGCCACGCGTGGGATGGAAGCGGATGCCGATGCCCGCCGCCGCCGCGATCGAATCGTCAAGCGTCACACCGTCGGGAAACAAATAGAGATGATCAGTGCTGAGCGTGCAGCCGGACAGCGCAAGCTCCGCCAACCCCAGCTGGGTGGCGGCGAAGACGTCCTCCGGCCGATAACGCGCCCAGATCGGATAGAGGCATTTGAGCCAGTCGAACAAAGACGCATTGGTCGCGCCCGGCAGGGCTCGGGTGAGCGACTGGAACAGATGGTGATGCGTATTGACGAGGCCGGGCGTGACCACGCAGCCGCGCGCATCGACGATCTCGTCCGCCTCGCCGATCAGATCCGTCAGATCCGGCGTCGGCCCGATCGCTTCGATCATCCCGTCGCGGAACGCGATCGCGCCCTCTTTTAACTCTCGGCGCAGATCATCCATGCAGACTATCACGTCGGCGTTCCGGATGACCGTCAGGCTCATAGGTCCGCGCAAGCCCTCATCGCCCGATCTCTCATTGCGGCACGGTCTTTTCGTAGCGGTCCCAGTGCGTCGTCAGTTCGTCGATCACCTTGGACCCGACCTTGTACAGGCTCTCCAGCGCCGCATTCAGCCCGGCATAGCCCTGATTCTCGCGCAACAGATATTCGGCGGCGCCCACGCCGGGCGGCGGCATCG
>Ga0207702_10003331_pt1 | contig 14752 bp, 12 predicted proteins | sample KBSCornC62_FD_184302 | JGI IMG/M metagenome (GOLD analysis project Ga0207702, IMG submission 184302) | Corn rhizosphere microbial communities from Kellogg Biological Station, Michigan, USA - KBS Corn C6-2 (SPAdes) (version 2) | ecosystem: Host-associated > Plants > Roots > Rhizosphere > Soil ...
GAGCGAAGCGGTTCTCCGGAGGCCGGCGGGCGGCGGCTCGGGAAGAGGCGCTTCGGTAAACTGACGCCGCTGAGCGGCAGGCTCTCGTGCCGCGTCGGTCGAGCACCCGACACACCTCTCCAGGAGACGCATGCCTGACCAACAGAACGGCCAGAATCAGAACGTCGGCAAGGTGATCGAGATCCGCGGCGTCGTCATCGACGCCGTCTTCACCGAGTCGCTGCCGGAGATCTACAACGCGCTCCGCATCGCCCGTCCCGACGGCGAAGGCGACCTGATCGCGGAAGTCCAGCAGCACCTCGGCGACGACCGGGTGCGCGCGGTCGCGATGGACGCCACCGACGGCATCCCGCGTGGAGTCGACGTGGTCGACACCGGCGCGTCGATCACGGTTCCCGTCGGCAAGGCGACGCTCGGCCGCCTGTTCAACGTCCTCGGCGAGACGATCGACGAGGGCGAGGGCGTGGCCGACGCGGAGCGCTGGCCGATCCACCGTGACCCGCCGTCGTTCGACTCGCTGCAGCCGACGATGGAGATCTTCGAGACCGGCATCAAGGTGATCGACCTGGTCGCCCCGTTCGTGCGCGGCGGCAAGGTCGGCCTCTTCGGCGGCGCCGGCCTCGGCAAGACGGTGCTGATCCAGGAGCTGATCCGGAACGTCGCCCGGGAGCACCAGGGCAACTCGGTCTTCGCCGGCGTCGGCGAGCGCACGCGCGAGGGCAACGACCTGTGGCTCGAGATGACCGAGTCCGGCGTGCTCAAGGACACCGCGCTCGTCTTCGGCCAGATGAACGAGCCGCCGGGTGCGCGCCTGCGCGTCGCGCTGACGGGCCTGACGATGGCGGAGTACTTCCGCGACGAGGGCGCAGACGTGCTGCTCTTCATCGACAACATCTTCCGCTTCGTCCAGGCCGGTTCCGAAGTCTCGGCGCTCCTCGGCCGGATGCCGAGCGCCGTCGGGTACCAGCCGACGCTCGCGACGGAGATGGGCCAGCTGCAGGAGCGCATCACCTCGACGCGGCAGGGCTCGGTCACCTCGGTGCAGGCGATCTACGTGCCGGCCGACGACCTCACCGACCCGGCGCCGGCGAACACGTTCGCCCACCTCGACGCGTTCATCACGCTCTCCCGGCCGATCTCGGAGAAGGGCATCTACCCGGCGATCGATCCGCTCGACTCGTCGTCGCGCGCGCTGGCGCGGGACGTCGTCTCGCCCGAGCACTACGACACCGCGACCCGCGTGCAGGAGACGCTGCAGCGCTACCGCGACCTGCAGGACATCATCGCCATCCTCGGCATGGACGAGCTCTCCGACGAGGACCGCCTGGTCGTGCAGCGGGCGCGCAAGATCGAGCGCTTCCTCTCGCAGCCGATGTTCGTCGCCGAGACGTTCACCGGCCAGCCCGGCAAGTTCGTGCGCCTCGAAGACACGATCGCCGGTTTCACCGAGATCCTCGACGGCAAGCACGACGACTTGCCCGAGCAGGCCTTCTACATGGTCGGCACGATCGACGAGGCGGTGGCGAAGAGCCGCGGCGAGGAAGAGGCTCCGGCCGAGGAAGAGCCCGAGGCTGAAGCCGAAGAGGCCGAGCCCGTCCCCGCGTAGTCGTGGCGACGTTCGAGGTCTCCCTGGTCACGCCCGACGGCGCGGCCTTCGAGGGCGAGGTCGAGATGGTGATCGTCCCCGGCGAGGCCGGCGAGATCGGCGTGCTCGCCCGCCACGCCCCGCTCGTGGCGATGCTGAAGGCCGGCTCGACCCGGATCTACCGCGACCGCGGCTCGGAGGACGTGGTCGAGTTCGCGACCGGGCCGGGCTTCTTCAAGGTCGAGCAGGACCGCGCGCTCGCGCTCGTCGACGACGCCGTGGACGCGCGCCACATCGACGCGTCGCGGGCACAGGAGCAGCTCGAGACGGCGCGCGCGGAGCTCGAGCGGATCGAACAGGGCGACTCCGACGCCGACCGCTGGCAGCTCGAGCAGCGCATCCGCCACGCCGAGAACCAGCTGGAGGTCGCAGGCCGCGGGACGTGACTCGCTGCTAGGCTCAGGGCACCCGGAAAGCTTTGAAGGCAGCTTGGCGACCGGGTTACCAAACGCCTAAAGAGCCCGCGAGCACCCGGCTCTCGAGGTCTTGGGCAGGGAGTCGAACGGCTTGCAGAACGCGCGCGAACACCTCGAAGCACTTCTCTCGGAGCGGATCGCCGTCCTCGACGGCGCCTGGGGGGTGCTGCTCCAGAACCGCGGCCTGACGGAGGAGGAGTGGCGCGGCGAGCGCTTCCGCGACCACGCGCGCGACGTCAAGGGCGACCCCGACCTGCTCAACCTGACTCGGCCGGAGATCGTCGAGAGCGTCCACCGGGCCTACTTCGAGGCCGGCGCCGACATCGCGACCACGAACACCTTCACGGCCACGAGCATCGGCCAGGCCGACTACGCGCTCGAGGCCGCCGTGCGCGACATGAACCTCGAGGGCGCTCGGCTCGCGCGGAAGGTGGCCAACGAGCACGGCGGTCTCGTGGCCGGCTCCGTCGGGCCGCTGAACGTGACGCTCTCGCTCTCGCCGAAGGTCGAAGACCCGGCCTATCGCGCCGTCCGGTTCGAGGACGTCGTCGAGGCGTACTCCGAGCAGATGCTCGCGCTCCGCGACGGCGGGGTCGACCTGCTGCTGATCGAGACGATCTTCGACACGCTCAACGCGAAGGCGGCGATCGCGGCCGCGCGCGAGGCCGTGCCGGAGCTGCCGCTCTGGATCTCGTTCACCGCGATCGACCGCAGCGGGCGCAACCTCTCGGGTCAGACGGTCGAGGCGTTCTGGATCTCGATCGAGCGCGCGCAGCCGCTGATCGTCGGCGTCAACTGCTCGCTCGGCGCCCGCGAGATGCGGCCCGTGATCGAGGCGCTCTCGCGCCTCGCGACCACGTACGTCTCGTGCCACCCGAACGCCGGCCTGCCGAACGCGCTCGGACTCTACGACGAGCAGCCGGGGGACACGAGCTCGCTCCTGCGCGGGTTTGCCGAGGACGGGTTCCTGAACGTCGTCGGTGGCTGCTGCGGCACGACGCCCGAGCACACGGCGCAGATCGCGGCCGCGGTCGAAGGGCTCGCGCCCCGCGCGATCCCGCAGCCGTCGCGACGCCCGCGCTACAGCGGCCTCGAGCCGTTCGAGATCGGGCCCGACACCGGCTTCGTGATGATCGGCGAGCGCACGAACGTCACCGGCTCGTCGCGGTTCCGCGGCCTGATCGAAGCGGACGACTACGGAACGGCGGTCGAGGTCGCGCTCGAGCAGGTTCGCGGCGGCGCCAACCTGCTCGACGTGAACATGGACGCCGACCTGCTCGACTCGGTCGAGGCGATGACGACGTTCCTGCGCCTGATCGCCTCCGAGCCGGAGGTCGCACGGATCCCGATCGTCGTCGACAGCTCGCGCTTCGAGGTGCTGGAGGCCGGGCTCGAATGCGTGCAGGGCAAGGGCATCGCGAACTCGATCTCGCTCAAGGAGGGCGAGCAGCAGTTCCTCGAGCAGGCGCGCCGCGTGCGCGAGCTCGGCGCCGCGGTGATCGTGATGGCCTTCGACGAGCAGGGGCAGGCGGACACGGTCGAGCGCAAGGTCGCGATCTGCGAGCGCGCGTACCGGCTGCTCGTCGACCGGCTCGACTTCGCGCCCGAGGACATCGTCTTCGACCCGAACGTCCTCGCGGTCGCGACCGGCATCGAGGAGCACGCGGGCTTCGCGAAGGCGTTCATCGACGCGATCCCGCTGATCAAGGCGCGCTGCCCGGGCGCGCTCGTCTCCGGCGGGATCTCGAACCTCTCCTTTGCGTTCCGCGGCAACGACCACGTCCGCGAGGCGATGCACGCCGCCTTCCTCTACCACGCGATCCGCGCGGGTCTCGACATGGGGATCGTCAACGCCGGCCAGCTGATGGTCTACGAGGACATCGAGCCGGACCTGCTCGAGCTCGTCGAGGACGTGCTCTTCGACCGCCGGCCCGACGGGACCGAGCGGCTGGTCGAGTACGCCGGCCGCGTCAAGGGCGAGGCGACGCGGCGCGAGGTCGACGTCTCGTGGCGCGAGGCGCCGGTCGAGGAGCGGCTCTCGTACGCGCTCGTCCACGGCGTCGTCGACTACATCGAGGACGACACCGAGGAGGCGCGGCAGCAGCTCCCGCGCCCGCTGGACGTGATCGAGGGCCCGCTGATGGCTGGCATGGGCATCGTCGGCGACCTCTTCGGCAGCGGCAAGATGTTCCTCCCGCAGGTGGTCAAGAGCGCGCGCGCGATGAAGCGCGCCGTCGCCTACCTGGAGCCGTTCATGGAGGAGGAGAAGGAGCGGACCGGCGTCGGCCGCGCGCAGGGCAAGGTCGTGCTCGCGACGGTCAAGGGCGACGTGCACGACATCGGCAAGAACATCGTCGGCGTCGTCCTCGGCTGCAACAACTACGAGGTCCTCGACCTCGGCGTGATGGTCCCGGCCGACACCATCCTCGACACCGCCGCCGAGATCGGCGCCGACGCGGTCGGCCTCTCGGGCCTGATCACGCCGTCGCTCGACGAGATGGTCAACGTCGCGCGAGAAATGGAGCGGCGCGGGCTCGACCTGCCGCTGCTGATCGGCGGCGCGACGACGTCGAAGCAGCACACCGCCGTTCGCATCGCGCCGACGTACTCGCAGCCGACCCTCTACGTACGGGACGCGTCGCGGGTCGTCGGCGTCGTCTCCGATCTGCTCGACCCGGTGCGCCGCGCGGCGCTCGACGAGGAGAACCGCGCCGACCAGCACCGACTGCGCGACCTGCACGCCGAGCGCGACCGCAAGCCGCTGCTGCCGTACCCGCGCGCGCTCGAGAACCGGCACCGGGTCGCCTTCGACGACCTGCCCGAGCCGGCGTTCCTGGGCACGCGCCTCGTCGAGCCTGAGCTCGAGACGCTGCGGGCGTACGTCGACTGGCAGTTCTTCTTCCACGCCTGGGACCTGAAGGGCAAGTTCCCGGCGATCCTCGAGCGGCCCGAGGCACGGGAGCTGTACGACGACGCGCAGGAGCTGCTCGAGCAGCTCGTCCGCGAGCGGCTCCTGACCGCGCGCGGCGTGCACGGCTTCTGGCCGGCGTCCTCCGACGGGGAGGACGTCGCGGTCGGCGACGAGCTGCGCTTCTGCATGCTCAGGCAGCAGGTCGACTACGGCGACTCGCGTCCGAACCGGTCGCTTGCGGACTACGTCGCGCCGTCCGGCGACCACCTGGGCGCGTTCGCGGTCGGCATCTTCGGCGCCGACGAGGTGGCGGCGCGCTTCGAGGCCGAGCACGACGACTACCGCGCGATCCTGACCAAGGCGCTCGCCGACCGGCTCGCGGAGGCCTTCGCCGAGTACCTGCACGAGGAGAGCCGCCGCTCGTGGTACGAGGACGGGCCGCGTCGCGCGAACGAGGAGCTGATCGCCGAGCGCTACCGCGGCATCCGCCCGGCGTTCGGCTACCCCGCCTGCCCCGACCACAGCGAGAAGGCGACGCTCTTCGAGCTGCTGGGCGCGGAGGAGCACGGCTTCGCGGTGACGGAGACGTTCGCGGTCACACCGGCCGCCGCCGTCTCCGGGATCTACCTCCACCACCCGGACGCGCGCTACTTCTCCGTCGGCCGGATCGCGCGCGACCAGGTCGAGTCGTACGCCGCGCGCCAGGGGCGGCCGCTTCCGGACGCCGAGCGCTGGCTCCAGCCGAACCTCGCGTACGAGCGCGAGCCGGTTCTCGAGAGCACGCGCTAGCAGCGAGCCGTGGACGTCAACTACGGCGCGAGCCGTCCGTTCAGCCTCGGCGTGGAGGAGGAGTTCCAGCTCCTGCACGGCGAGTCGTTCGAGCTGACCTCGCGCTTCGACGAGATCTTCGAGGCCGCCGGCTCCGACCCGCGGATGAAGGCCGAGCTGATGCAGTCGACGATCGAGGTCGCGACGCACCCGGCGGAGACGGTCGCGCAGGCCGTCGAGGAGGCGCGCTCGCTCCGCGCGCGGCTCCGGGACGCCGCCGCCGAGAACGGCGCGCACATCGCCTCGGCCGGGACGCACCCGTTCTCGCGCTACGAGCACCAGGAGATCACCGACCAGGACCGCTACCGCGAGCTCGTCGAGGCGATGCAGTGGGTCGCCGAGCGCGAGCTGATCTTCGGCCTGCACGTCCACGTCGGCCTGGAGACGGCGCAGCAGGCGATCGCGGTCGCGGGCGCGCTGCGCACCTGGCTCCCGGAGCTGCTCTCGCTCTCGGCCAACTCGCCCTTCTGGCACGGCCGCGACACCGGCCTCGCCTCGACGCGCATCAAGGTGTTCGACGCCTTCCCGCGCAGCGGCCTGCCGCCGGCGTTCTCGTCGTTCGAGGAGTTCGAGTTGCTGATCGACCGCGGCGTCAAGACGGGCTCGTTCGACGACTACACCTTCATCTGGTGGGACCTGCGCCCGCACCCGAAGCTCGGCACGATCGAGGTCCGGATCTGCGACGGGCAAACGCGGCTCGAGAGCCTCGCCGGGCTCGTGGCCCTCGTCCAGGCGCTCGCGGCCACGCTCGCCGAGCGGCACGAGCGGGAGGGCGCGCTGGCGATCCAGCCGGTGACGCTGATCGGCGAGAACAAGTGGCGCGCCGCTCGCTACGGGCTCGACGCGGAGCTGATCGACCTCGAGCGCGACCAGGTCCGGCCGGCGCGCGAGGCCGCGCTCGAGCTCGTCGAGCTCGCCGAGCCGGCCGCGAGACGGCTCGGCTGCGAGGACGAGCTGGCCGAGATCGAGCGGCTCTGCGCCCGCGGGAGCGGCGCCGAAGAGCAGCGCCGCGTCGAAGAGGAGCAGGGGACCCTGCTGGCCGTGGCGAAGTGGCTGGCGGAGCAAACGGTGGCAGAGGTGTAGTCGCCGGACGGTCGGCTATCCTTGTCTCTGCGGGCGCCTTCGAGGGCGTCCCTTTTTCGATGCGGACGACGCTGAAGAGAGGAATCGGTCGCGGCGCCGTCAACGGCAACGGCCACGGGATGCTGCCGCCGGGCGCGCTCTCGCCGGTCACCCTCTACCGGCAGCCGCCGCCGCCCCGGCGCTCGTTTGCCGCCCAGGTGGGCCGCTTCTTCCTCTGGCTCGGCGTCACCGCGGCAGTCGTCGTCTGCGGCCTCGTCGGCGGCTTCTACCTCTGGATCCACGAGAGCGCGGCCGCGCTCCGCCCGCACACCGCGGCCGGCAAGGCCGCCGAGGCGCGGCTCGACCCGCCGAAGTCTGCGGCGATCGCGCTCGTGATCGGCTACGACCACCGCGCCGGCGACGGCAACTCGCCCTCGCGCTCGGACACGATGATGCTGATCCGGGCCGATCCGGGGTCGAAGACGATCTCGCTGCTGTCGTTCCCGCGCGACCTCGTCGAGCCCATCTACTGCCCGGCCAAGGACGGCTCGACCGTCGGCTACGGCAGCGGCCGGATCAACAGCGCCTACGCCATCTGCGGCCCGAGCGGCTCGCTCGAGACCGTCCGCCACCTCACCGGCCTGCCGATCAACTACCTGATTCGCGTCAACTTCCTCGGCTTCATCGGCGTCGTGAACAAGCTCGGCGGCGTGTGGATGGACGTCGACCGGCGCTACTTCAACCACAACAACGGCTCCTACCTGACGAACTACGCGAACATCGACCTGCAGCCCGGGTACCAGCACCTCACGGGCAAGCAGGCGCTCGACTTCGTCCGCTTCCGCCACACCGACTCCGACCTCTACCGGCTCGCGCGCCAGCAGGAGTTCGTCTCCGCCGTGCGCCAGCAGGTCGCGCACTCGTTCGGCCCGACGAGCATCCCGGGGATCATCAACACGATCACGCAGCACCAGTACGTCGAGGTCGCGCGCGGCGGGCGCGAGCTGAACCTGAGCGACATCTACAGGTACGCGACCTTCGCCTACGGCCTGCCCCACGGCCACGTCTTCCAGGTCAAGATCCCCGACGTCTCCTGCCTGAACGAGTGCGAGGCGGCGAGCTCCTCGATCGAGTCGGCGGTGCAGCAGTTCCTCAACCCGGACGTGCAGGCGTCGACGACCGCGACGGAGGTCGCGCTCGGGCGCAAGCTGACCGCACGCAAGCGGACGATCCCGCCGAAGCAGGTGACGCTGACCGTCCTGAACGGAAACGGCGTCGCCGGCTCTGCGTCGAACGCGAGCTACCTGCTCGGTCAGAAGGGCTACGCCACGGTCACGCCGCCAAGCGGCCAGCCGGCGAACGCGCCGACGTGGAACTACTTCCACTCGAAGGTCTACTTCGACCCGGCGCGGCCCGGGAACGGCAAGGTCGCAGCCCAGCAGGTCGCGCGCCTCGTCGGGAGCGCCGACGTCGCGCCGATGCCGCCGAAGATCAAGCCGCTCGCGAACGGCGCGCTGCTGGTCGTCGTGGTGGGCTCGACATTCCACGGCCAGCTGACGCCGGTCGCCCAGCCGGCGACGCCGACGCACAAGCCGGCGAAGGTTCGCCGCGACCCCGGCGAAACGCGCTCGACCCTGCTCGGCCTGCGCAAGCGCCTGCCCTTCCAGCTCCAGTACCCGACGCTGCTCGAGCGGAGCTCGACGCTCGACAGCGGCTCCGGCGAGACGCCCACCCGCATCTACCCGCTCGGCGGCCAGCCGAGCCTGCGCCTGACCTTCAAGACCGGGATGATCGGCGACTACTGGGGCATCCAGGAGTCGCGCTGGGCCAACGCGCCCGCGCTCGCAGACAAGAACCGCACCGTGTACTTGGGCGGCCGGCCGTTCGACCTCTACTACAGCGGCTCGGACCTGCACATGGTCGTGCTCCGAACCGGCGGCGCCACCTACTGGGTCGTGAACACGCTCTTGAACTCGCTCTCGAACGAGACGATGCTCGCGATCGCGCGAGGGCTGCGGCCGCTGCCGCGTTAGGCTCCGGCCGTGAAGCCGAGGATCGGAATCTTCGGGGCCGGCTGGGTCGGCCTCGTCACAGGGGCCTGCTTCGCCGAGCTCGGCCACGAGGTGGTCGTGCGGGACGTGCTGCCCGAGCGGATCGAGGCGCTGCAGTCCGGCCGCGTGCCGTTGCACGAGCCGGGCCTGGAGGAGCTGCTCGAGCGTAACCGCGAGCGGCTGACCTTCACGCTCGACGTCGAGCAGGTGGTGACGGCGCCGGTGATGTTCGTGTGCGTCGGCACGCCGCCGACGTACTCGGGCGACGCCGACCTCACCGCGGTCTGGACGGTGGTCGACCAGCTGCCCGTGCTCGAGGAGCGCGCGATCCTGGTGATGAAGAGCACCGTCCCCGTCGGCACCGGCGAGAAGGTGCGCGCCGCGCTGGATGCACGGGGGCTCGCGCACGTCGGCTACGTCGCCAACCCCGAGTTCCTCGCCGAGGGCGGTGCCGTCCACGACTTCATGCACCCCGACCGGGTCGTCGTCGGCGCTTACACCGAGGCCGACGCGGCGACCGTCGCCGGCCTCTACGAGCCGCTCGACGCGAACGTCGTCCGCGCGGACGTCGCCTCCGCCGAGATGATCAAGCTCGCGGCGAACGCGTTCCTGATGACGCGGATCAGCTTCATCAACGAAATCGCGAACGTCTGCGAGGCGACCGGAGCCGACGTGGTCAAGGTGGCCGAGGGCGTCGGGCTCGACCACCGGCTCGGCCCGCACTTCCTGCGTGCCGGGATCGGCTGGGGCGGCTCGTGCTTCCCGAAGGATGGCGTCGCGCTGAAGCAGCTCGCGTCGAACTCCGGCTACCACTTCCAGCTGCTCGCGGCCGTGATCGAGGTGAACGAGCTGCAGAAGCGCCGCGTCATCGGCAAGCTCCAGAAGCACCTCGGCAAGCTTGGCGGCAAGAGGGTCGCGCTGCTCGGGCTCGCGTTCAAGCCGAACACCGACGACCTGCGCGAGGCGCCATCGCTCGTGCTGGCTTCACGGCTGCTGGCCGAAGGCGCCGAGGTGCGAGCGTGGGACCCGGTCGCGGACGCAAGCCGGCTCTTGCAGGGCGTCACCTTCGCCGAGAGCGTCCTCGACGCCGTGGGCGACGCCGACGCCGCCGTGATCGTGACCGAGTGGGCCGAGCTTCGCGGCCTCGCCTCGGACGAGGTCAGGCAGGCGATGCGCCGGCCGCTGATCGTCGACGGGCGCAACCTGCTCGACCCCGAGCAGGTGCGTTCCGCGGGTTTCGCCTACGAGGGCATCGGCCGCGCCGCCTCGCCGCTCGCCGACCTGCCGGAGACGGAGGAGCCCGCAGCCCGCGAGACCGCCCCTTAGTGGAGGCGGTCATCCTGGCGGGCGGGAAGGCGGAGCGCCTCGGAGAGGCCGCGGGCGGACGCCCGAAGGCGCTCGTCGAGCTCGGCGGGAAGCCGCTCGCCGCGTACCAGGTCGAGCAGCTCGCCCGCGAGGGCGTCGAGCGGGTGCTCGTCAGCTGCGCCGCGGGTCAGGAAGCGCTCTTCGAGGCGGCGCTTGGCGGGATCGGCCCCGAGATCGCGGCGGTTCCGGAGCCGGAGCCGCTCGGTCGCGGCGGCGGGATTCGCTTCGCCGCGCAGCAGCGCCGCGAGCCAGGCGACCTGTTCGCGCTGAACGGCGACGAGCTGGTCGACGTCGACCTCTCGCGGCTGCTGGAGCACCACCGGCAGGCGGACGCCGCCGCGACGATCACCGTCGTGCCGCTGCGGTCGCCGTTCGGCGTCGTCGAGCTCGACGACAAGGATCGAGTGACGGGCTTCCGCGAGGCGCCGCGCCTCGAGCACTGGGTCAGCTGCGGCGTATACGTCCTCGGCGAGGCCGCCCTCGACCGCTTCCCGGAACGCGGCGACCACGAGACGACGACGTTCCCGGAGCTCGCCGCCGAGGGGCGGCTGCGGGCGCTCCGCCACGAGGGCATCTGGCTCACCGTCAACACGCCCAAGGACCTGCGGGTGGCGAGCGAGTACCTCGCCGAGCACCCGGGGTGGCCACAGTGAGTCCGCAGTGGTAGGTTCGCGCGGCTCGTGGCCGGGCACGATCACTTGACCTCGCCCAACCTCGGCGGGCTCGACAGGTTCGCGATCGAGCCCGAGAAGGTCGAGAAGCCCTGGGGCCACGAGGTGATCTGGGCGAAGACCGAGCGCTATGTCGGCAAGACGCTCTTCCTCAAGGCCGGCGAATCGCTCAGCCTTCAGTTCCACAAGGTCAAGGACGAGGCGTGGTACGTCCTCTCCGGCCGGGCCGAGGTCGAGCTCGGCGCACCCGGCGAGCGAATGCTCAACAGCGAGGTGGTCGGGCCTGGTGCCGCGTTCCACTTCCCGCCCGGGACGGTGCACCGCGTGCAGGCGGTGGAGGACACGACGATCCTCGAGGTGTCGACGCCGCATCTCGACGACATCGTGCGGCTCGAGGACCGCTACGGGCGCGAAGGGACGACCGAAGCCTGACACGTACGTGTTAAGGTTCGGCGCGTGCGAACCGCAACGGTCGGACAGGCGGCGGAGCAGACGGGCTGGTCGCCGCGGATGCTGCGCTACCTCGAGCGGGCCGGCCTCGTCGTCCCCGGGCGAACCGGCACCGGCTACCGCCTGTACGGGCTTCCCGAGCTGAACCAGTTGCGGTCGCTCCAGCAGCTTCGGCGCCGCTTCGGCGTCGAGCTGCGTGAGCTCGCCTTCGCCGCGCGCCTGCGCCGCGACCCCGAGTTGCGCGCGGCGGTGGACAGCTGGCTGGCCGGAACCGAGTTGAGCGCGCTCGATTGGGAGCAGCGCAAGCACGAGCGGCTGCTGGCCGCCTGAATCCAGAGCGAAGGAGCGAGATGGCTACGACGAGACGGCACGACGTCAAGGATCTGGAGCTGGCGCCCGAAGGGCTGAGCCGGATCGAGTGGGCCGACCGGCAGATGCCGGTACTGGCCGCGATCCGGGAGCGCTTCGAGCGCGAGCAGCCGCTGGCCGGCTACCGCGTCGCCGCGTGCCTGCACGTGACGAGCGAGACGGCAAACCTGATGCGGACGCTGAAGGACGGCGGCGCCGACGTGGTGCTCTGCGCGTCGAACCCGCTGTCGACGCAGGACGACGTGGCCGCGGCGCTCGTCGACGAGTTCGACATCTCGGTCTTCGCGATCAAGGGCGAGGACAACGACACCTACTACCAGCACATCGAAGCGGCGGTCGACCACAAGCCGCAGCTAACGATGGACGACGGCGCCGACGTGATCGGCGTCCTGCACTCGCACCGGCGCGAGCAGCTCGGCGACATCCTCGGCGGAACCGAGGAGACGACGACCGGCGTCATCCGGCTGCGGGCGCTCGAGCGCGACGGCGCGCTCGGCTTCCCGGTGATCGCGGTCAACGACGCGCTCACGAAGCACCTGTTCGACAACCGCTACGGCACCGGCCAGTCGACGATCGACGGCATCGTCCGCGCGACGAACATCCTGCTCGCCGGGCGCTCGTTCGTCGTCGCCGGCTACGGCTGGTGCGGCCGCGGCGTCGCCTCGCGCGCGAAGGGCATGGGCGCGCACGTGATCGTCACCGAGGTCGACCCGCTGCGCGCGCTCGAGGCCGTGATGGACGGCTTCCAGGTGCTGCCGATGAGCGACGCCGCGAAGGTCGGCGACATCTTCGTCACGGCGACGGGCGACAAGTCCGTGATCACGCGTCAGCACATCCTGGCGATGAAGGACGGCGCGATCCTTGCCAACACCGGCCACTTCAACGTCGAGATCGAGATTCCGGCGCTGCGCTCGCTCGCGACCGAAACGCGCACGCTGCGGACGTTCGTGGACGAGTTCACGCTCGAGGACGGTCGCCGGATCTTCCTGATCGCCGACGGCCGGCTCGTGAACCTGTCGGCCGCCGAAGGGCATCCCGCTCAGGTGATGGACATGTCCTTCGCGAACCAGGCGCTCTCGGCCGAGTACGTGGTCGGGAACGCGGCCAGCCTCGACAAGAAGGTCTACCCGGTGCCGCAGGAGATCGACAAGGAGATCGCCCGGCTCAAGCTCGAGACGATGGGCGTCACGATCGACCAGCTGACCGAGGAGCAGGCCAAGTACCTCGCCTCGTGGGACGAGGGAACCTAGAGCCCGAGCGGATAGTTCGGCTCGAGCAGGACCGCGTCGTCCTGCTCGACCAGCGGCGGCTTCCGGACGAGGAGGTCGAGCTGGCCTGCGCGTCGGCCGCGGAGGTGGCCGAGGCGATCCGGACGCTGGCAGTACGGGGCGCGCCGGCGATCGGCGTCGCCGCGGCATACGGCTACGCGCTCGCGGCCCGGCGCGGGGAGGATCTGGACTCGGCGTTCGCCGTGCTCGCGTCGTCCCGGCCGACCGCCGTGAACCTCGAGTGGGCGCTGCGCGAGGTGTGTGCGGCGGACGACCCGGTGGCCCGCGCGCGGGAGCTGCACGCGGAGGAGGTGGAGCGCTGTCGGCAGATGAGCGCCCACGCAGCCGCGCTCGTCGGCAACGGCGCGAGCGCGCTGACGCATTGCAACACCGGCGCGCTCGCGACCGGCGGCGTGGGAACGGCGCTCGGCGGGCTGCGAGAGGCGTGGTCGCGCGGGCTGCTCCGGCACGTGTTCGTCGACGAGACGCGCCCGCTGCTGCAGGGCGCGCGGCTGACCGCCTGGGAGCTCGAGGCGGCCGGGATCCCGCACACGCTGATCGCGGATTCGGCGGCCGGAGGCCTGCTCGCCGCGGGTGAGGTCGACTGCGTCTTCGTCGGCGCCGACCGCGTCGCCGCGAACGGCGACACCGCGAACAAGGTCGGGACGTACCCCCTCGCGGTGCTCGCCGCGCGCCACGACGTGCCGTTCTACGTGGTCGCGCCGAGCTCGTCGGTCGACCTCGAGGTCGCGACCGGGAGCGAGATCCCGATCGAGCAGCGCGACCCGGCCGAGGTGAGCACGCGCTTCGCCGCCTGGAACCCCGCGTTCGACGTCACGCCGGGCGAGCTGATCGCCGCCGTCGTGACCGAGCACGGCGTGCACCGCGCGCCGTACGCCGAGTCGCTGGCGCAGGCGGTGCCGGCGTGAAGGCCGTCATCCTCGCTGCCGGGTACGCGACGCGGCTCTACCCGCTGACGCTCGACCGCCCGAAGGCGCTGTTGGAGGTGGGCGGCCGCCCGATGCTCGACCGCCTGCTCGACCAGCTCGAGGGCGTGGAAGGGCTCGACGAGGTGCTCGTCGCGACCAACTCGAAGTTCGCCGGCGCGTTCCGCGACTGGGCCGCCGGCGGTTTCGGCGTGCCGGTGCGGATCGTGGACGACGGCACGGCCGACGAGGAGTCACGGCTCGGCGCGATCGGCGACCTCGACCTCACGATCCGGGACGCGGACCTCGACGACGACCTGCTCGTCCTCGCCGGCGACAACCTCTTCAGCGAGAGCATCGCGCCGTTTCCGGCGTTCGCGCTCGGTAAGGGCGGGGCGGCGCTCGGGGTCTACGACGTCGGCGACCTCGACGCGATCCGGCGCTACGCCGTGATCGAGCTGGACGCCCACGATCGGGTGACGCGGCTCGAGGAGAAGCCCGACGAGCCGCGCAGCACGCTGGCCGGGATCGCGCTCTACTTCTACCCGCGATCGGCGCTGCCGCTGGTGGCCGAGTACCTCTTCGAGGGGAACAATCCGGATCAACCAGGCCGCCTCGTGCAGTGGCTCTACCCGCGGACTCCGGTCTACGGCTGGCGGGTGCCGGGACGCTGGTACGACGTCGGCTCCAAGGAGACGCTGGCCGAGGCAGACCGCGCTTTCCGCGGCGGGGATAACCCGGCACACACTCGTCGCAGAGCCGTGACGGACACGTGACGGTTGTCGCTCTA
>Ga0207702_10003333_pt1 | contig 14742 bp, 13 predicted proteins | sample KBSCornC62_FD_184302 | JGI IMG/M metagenome (GOLD analysis project Ga0207702, IMG submission 184302) | Corn rhizosphere microbial communities from Kellogg Biological Station, Michigan, USA - KBS Corn C6-2 (SPAdes) (version 2) | ecosystem: Host-associated > Plants > Roots > Rhizosphere > Soil ...
CATCGCCGCCTCTGCGCCCAGAAGGGAATGCAGATCGGCTCCGAAGGAGTGCAGCTGCTCGGCGGCCACGGCTTCGTCAAGGAGCACCCGGTCGAGCGCTGGTACCGCGACCTCCGCGCAGCGGGCGTGATGGAGGGCGCCCTGCTCGTCTAGCGCCAAGCGCTGAGAGCTGAAAGGAACCCATGATCAATCTCGAGATACCCAAGAAGTTCAAGCCCCTCGCCAGCCAGGCGAACCAGGTCGCGACCGAGGTCTTCCGACCGATCTCGCGCAAGTACGACGAGGCCGAGCACTCCTACCCCAAGGAGCTCGACATGCTCGCCTCGCTGATCGACGGCATGAACGAGGGCTCCGACATCGGCGGCGCCGGCGCCGCCGGCGTGCGGCGCGAGTCGAACGGCGACGGCGATACCGGCAACCGCAACGGCTCAAACCTCTCCACCGTGCTCGGCATCATCGAGCTCTGCTGGGGCGATGTCGGACTGCTGCTCTCGATGCCCCGCCAGGGGCTCGGCAACTCGGCGATCGCCTCGGTGGCGAGCGACGAGCAGCTCGAGCGCTACGGCGGCAAGTGGGCGGCGATGGCGATCACCGAGCCCGAGGCGGGCTCGGACTCGGCCGCGATCCGCACCACGGCCGAGCTCGACGGCGACGAGTACGTGCTCAACGGCGAGAAGATCTTCGTCACCTCGGGCGATCGCGCCGACCTGATCGTGGTTTGGGCGACGCTCGACCGCAATGTCGGGCGAGCGGCGATCAGGTCGTTCATCGTCGAGCGCGACAACCCCGGCCTGAAGCTGGACCGGCTCGAGCACAAGCTCGGGATCCGCGCCTCCGACACCGCCAACTTCACCCTGCAGGACTGCCGGGTGCCGAAGGAGGCGCTGCTGGGCGATCCGGAGGTCAAGTCCGATCCCAAGCAGGGCTTCGGCGGCGCGATGCAGACGTTCGACAACACGCGGCCGCTGGTCGCCGCGATGGCCGTCGGCGTCGCCCGCGCCTCGCTGGAGGAGACGCGCAAGCGGCTCGCAGAGGCAGGGGTCGAGATCGACTACGACACCCCCGCCCTCTCCCAGTCGGCGGCGGCCGCCCGCTATCTCGAGATGGAGTCCGACTATGAGGCGGCCCACCTGCTCACCCTGCAGGCAGCGTGGATGGCCGACAACGGCAAGCCCAACTCGCTGCAGGCATCGATGGCCAAGGCAAAGGCCGGGCGCACCTGCGTCGACGTCGCGCTCGGCTGCGTCGAGCTGTGTGGCAGCGTCGGCTACGGCGAGAACGAGTTGCTCGAGAAGTGGGCGCGGGACGCGAAGATCCTCGACATCTTCGAGGGAACGCAGCAGATTCAGTTGCTGATCGTGGCGCGGCAGCTGCTCGGGAAGAGCTCCAGCGAACTGCGGTAGGTGACTTCCAGGTCAGCGGGCTCTGGTGAGCCAGACTGTGGACCACGAAACCGTCTAGAGCCGCCATATCCGCGGTTCCAGGCGGTTTCGCGACGAGCCAAGGGGTTCTTAGGCGAGACTGCCAACCGTGAACTTCGTTGAGTGGATGGAAGGGTCGCCGGCTTCGCGGCTGGGGATCGTTGCGGTTGACGCTGGAAGCAATCGGCGCGACTGGTACTTCGGCGAACTGATTGCTTGCTCCGCTGGGCTCTCCGGCGCCTTCGCCGCCCGTGGGGTCAAGCGGGGGGATGTGGTGATGACGCTCGTTGGGAACCGGGTCGAGTGGGTTCTTTCGCTGCTGGCATGCTGGCGGATGGGAGCGGTGGCGCTGCCGTGCAGCACGATGCTGCGGCGGCAGGATCTGGCTCTGCGGGTGGCTGCGGCTGATCCGAAGCTCTGCGTGGGCGAGGACTCGCTGCTGGCCGAGCTGCCGGATGGAGTGGCGACGATGACGATGGATGAGGTCGCGGCGGCGCTCGATGAGGATCTGCCGCAGGAGACGCCAGCGCCGGTCGAAGATGTGGGTCCGGAGGACCCGGCGCTGATCGTCTTCACCTCGGGCACCACCGGCGAGCCGCGGGGCGTGGTGCATGCCTATCGCTACCTGTTGGGCCAGCAGGGACAGGCTGAGCACTGGTTCGGCGCAGGCAAGGGCGAGCTGGCCTGGTGCACCACGGCGACGGGATGGTCGAAGTCGGCGCGCAATGTCTTCCTCGCGCCCTGGCTGACAGGGGCGGCGGCGGTGATCCATGACGGGCGTTTCGACCCGGGTGAGCGCCTCGACTTCGTCGAGGCGCTCGGCGTCAACGTGCTCTGCCAGGCGCCGACCGAGTACCGGATGATCGTCAAGCGGACCGCCCTGCGACCCCTTCCCGCCCTGCGCCGCATGGTCTCCGCAGGAGAGCCGTTGGAGGCCGAGACAATCGACGCCTGGCGCGCCGCCACCGAGCTGGAGGTCGCCGATGGCTACGGCCAGACCGAGACCGGACACGTCAGCGGGAACCATCTGGGCATGCCGGTCCGCGCGGGCTCGATGGGCAAACCGCTGCCTGGGCTGGAGGTCCGCCTGGTCGAGGGCGAACTGCAGCTCCGCCCCGCCTCCTCCCCCACCTTCTTCTCTCACTACCTCGACGGCGAGCGCTTCGGAGGCGAGTGGTGGCCGACCGGCGACCTGGTCCGCGAAGACGAGGACGGCTACCTCTATTTCGAGGGCCGCGACGACGACATCATCCTCTCCTCCGGCTACCGGATCGGACCCTTCGAGGTTGAGTCGGCGCTGCTCTCCCACCCAGCCGTGGCCGAAGCCGCGGCGGTCGCCGCCCCCGACCCCGAGCGCGGCGCGGTCGTGCGGGCGATCGTCGTACCGAACGGGCGTGAGCCGAGCGACGAGCTGGCGCTAGAGCTGCAGGAGCACTGCAAGCGCGAAACCGCCCCCTACAAGTTCCCCCGCATAGTCGAGTTCGCCGCCGAGCTGCCGAAGACGACGAGCGGCAAGATCAAGCGGGGCCAATTGCGGCAGGGGTAAGCTGGCCCATGGCCATCAATAGCGAGGCGTTCGACCCAGTCACCGTTGCCCGCGGTTACTTCGAGGCGGTCGCGCGACAGGACGTCGAGGCGATGGCGGCGTTCTGGGAGCCAGGCGCTCCCGACGTGATCCACGGCGTGGTCGACATGAAGGTGCCGGACGACCTTCGCGCTTGGTTCGGCAAGCTCTTCGCCTCCTTCCCGGACTTTCACTTCGAGGTCCTCGACGTCCTGACCGCTGGCGAGAAGGTGGCGGTCCGCTGGCAGGCCAACGGCACATTCGACGGCGCGGTCAGCTTCGAAGGGCTGATGCCCAATGGCAGCAAGGTCGCCCTGCAGGGCTGCGACGTGCTGACCGTTCGCGACGGCCTGATCCGGCGCAACGACGCCTATATGAACGCGATGGACATGGCTCGTCAGCTCGGTGCTCTGCCATCGCAGGGCTCGCCCGCCGAAAAGGCGATGTACGCGGCGCTCAACCTGAAGACACGCCTCGCCGGCAAGCTCAGTCACCGCTGATCGCGGCAGTCGGCGACTGGCCGGTCTAGAGAGCCTCGGCGACGTCGACCGGGCGACCCAGGTGATAGCCCTGGGCCATGTCGACGCCGTATTCGCGCAGCATCTGCGCGGTGATGTCGTCCTGCACGTACTCGGCGATCGTCGTCTTGCCGAGGCCGCGAGCGATCTGCACGATCGCCTGGACGGTGAGCTGGTCGGCATCGCTGTTGGGCATGTCGCGGACGAAGGAGCCGTCGATCTTGATCAGGTCGAAGGGGATGCTCTTCAGGTAGTGGAAGGGCCCGAAGCCGGCGCCATAGTCGTCGATCGCGACCTGGCAGCCGAACTCGGTGATGCGGTCGGCGAAGCCGGCGGCCGCTTCGTAGTTGTGGACGGGCGCGGTCTCGGTGATCTCAAAGGTGCAGCGCGATGGATCGGCCTCGCCCTCGTCGAGCTGCCGCTCGATGAATTCGAGCACTGAGAGGTCGGCGACCGAGGCGCCCGAGAGGTTGACGTGCAGCGAGACCGGGGCGCCATCCTGCTCGCGCTGAGCAAGCAGCCCAAGGGCCCGAGCCACGACCCAGCGGTCGAGCTCCTGGACCATGCCTGAGCGCTCAGCCGCCTCGATGAAGGAGGCGGCCGGCAACAGCTCGCCGTTCTCGCCGGTCATCCGCAACAGCAGCTCGTAGCGCTCGATCCCGCCCGAGGCGAGCGAGCGAATCGGCTGGGTATGCAGGCTGAGCCGGTCCTGGGTGAGCGCATCGCGAATCCGCGCGCTGGTCGTCTGGCGGCGCAGCTGCTGGCGCTGCGGCTCGGTCGGATCCTGGAAGAGGGCGATCTGGTTGCGGCCCTCCTCCTTGGCTCGGTACATCGCCTGGTCCGCGGCAACCAGGACCGCCTCGGCGCCGATTCCCCGCTCGCCGCCGAACATCGTGATGCCGACGCTGATCGTCGCCTGCTCGATGTCCAGCCCGGCGGTGGCGTTCTCGGCCACCTGGGCGCGCAGGTCCTCGCCCAGCTGCAGGGCGCCGGCGGTGTCGGATTGCGGCATCAGCACCGCGAACTCATCGCCGGAGAGGCGGGCGACGATGTCGGTGGCGCGCACCCGCTCGCGCATGATCGCGGCGACATGGCGGATCAGGTTGTCGCCGGCGTGATGACCGAAGCTGTCGTTGATCGTCTTGAGGCCGTCGATGTCGACGATCATCACCGCGCCCTGACCCCCGTAGCGTCCGGTGAAGGAGACGAACTGGTCCAGCTCGGCCCGGAAGCGGCGGCGGTCGAGCAGGCCGGTCAGCGAGTCATGATCCGCGATGTAGCGCAGCTCGGCCTCGGTTTTCTGGGCCTTGGCAAGCGCTTCGTCGATGACCTTGCGGTCCTCGGGGTCGAGCTTGGCGAGCACCGACTCGATCGTCGGATCGCTCTGAATTAGGGGGTCGTCGCGGCTCAACTCACTGAAGTTAGAACTTTCCGCGGCGGTTCGGATCGGAGCTCACGCACGAGCACCGAGATGCGTACGAATTTCATCTACACGATATTGCCAATCGTCAGCGGTCAATTGTCCACGCTGGGTCCACAGCCGTCGCGGGTAACGTGAGTCCATGGCCAACCGCTTGGCGCAGGAGACCAGCCCCTATTTGCTGCAGCACCGCGACAACCCGGTCGATTGGCATCCCTGGGGCGCGGTGGCCCTGGCACGGGCCCGCGACGAGGACCGGCCGATCCTGCTCTCGATCGGCTACTCGGCCTGCCATTGGTGCCACGTGATGGCGCACGAGTCCTTCGAGGACCCCGAGACCGCCGCCTACATGAACGAGCACTTCGTCAACGTCAAGGTCGACCGCGAGGAGCGGCCCGACGTCGATGCCCTCTACATGGAGGCGGTGCAGGCGATCAGTGGCCAAGGCGGTTGGCCGATGACCGTCTTCCTCGACCCCGAGGGCGTGCCGTTCTACGGCGGGACCTACTTCCCGCCGGACGAGGGCCGCGGCATGCCGAGCTTCCGCATGGTGATGGAGGCCGTGGTCGACGCCTTCGCGAGCAAACGCGACGAAATCGAGGAGCGAGCGCCGCGGATGCGCGCCCGCCTCGCCGCGATCGCCCGGGTCGAGCCCGCCGGCTCGCCGCAGGCAGCGATGCTCGACGAGGCGGTGGAACGTCTGCGCATGGCGGCGGACCGGACGCGCGGCGGCTTTGGCGGCGCACCCAAGTTCCCTCCCGCCTCCGCGATCGAGCTCTTGCTGGCCCGCGGTGAGGTGAAGATCCCGGAGCTGACGCTCGACGCCATGCTGACCGGCGGCATCTACGACCAGCTCGGCGGCGGCTTTGCCCGCTACTCGGTCGACGCCGCCTGGCAGGTCCCCCACTTCGAGAAGATGCTCTACGACAACGCCCTGTTGGCCCGCGCCTACCTGCACGGCTGGCAGCGACTCGGCCACGCGCGCTACCGGCGAATCTGCGAGCAGACGCTCGATTGGGCCCTGCGCGAGATGCGCGGGCCCGAGGGCGGCTTCTACTCGGCTCTCGACGCCGACTCCGAGGGCGAGGAGGGCCGCTTCTACGTCTGGACGCCCGAGGAGATCCGCGCCATCCTCGACCCCAGCCAGGATGAGTCGAACCGCAGCGAGTTCTCCCCGCAGCAAATCGAGAAGTTGATGCGCTTCTACGGCGTCAGCGAGGGCGGCAACTTCGAGGGGCGGAACATCCTGCACCTCGCCGGCGGCGCCGATGCCGCCGAGCCCGAGGGATTGGACGAGATGCGCAGTGCCCTTTGCACGGCACGCGCCAAGCGCGTATGGCCCGGGCTCGACGACAAGCGACTGACCGCATGGAACGCGCTGATGATCGCCGCTCTGGCCGAGGCCGGCGCCGTGCTCGGGCGCGAGGACTATCTCGCGGCGGCGCGCGCCTGCGCCGAGTTCGTCTGGAGCGAGCTGCGCGACGACGAGGGAACCCTGCTGCGCACCTACAAGGATGGCCGCGCCCACCTCAATGCCTACCTGGAGGACCACGCCTTCCTGCTGAGGCGCTGCTCACGCTCTATGAAGCGAGCTTCGAGACCGTCTGGTTCGAGCGCGCCCACGAGCTCGCCACCACCCTGCTCGCTCGCTTCGCCGACGACGAGCGTGGTGGCTTCTTCTCCACTGCCGCCGACCACGAATCGCTGATCGCCCGCCGCAAGGAGATAGGCGACCACCCGATCCCCTCGGGCAATTCCGCCGCCGCCTTCGGCCTGCTGCGTCTCAGCGCCTTCACCGGGGACCGCGCCTACGAGAGCGCCGCCGAGGGCGTCTTCCGCCTCTTCTCCGATTCCGCCGCCACGCACCCCGAGGCCTTCGCCCACCTGCTCAGGGCGATCGACTTCCACCTCTCCCCGACCAAGGAGGTCGCCCTCGTCGGCAAGGACCTCGCGGAGCTCGTTGCGGTGGTCCGAAGCGAGTTCCGCCCCCACGTCGTCCTTGCCGGCGGCCCCGAGGGCACCGACACCCCGCCGCTACTCAGGAACCGGGGCGAAATCGACGACAAACCGACTGCCTACGTCTGCGAAAACTTCACCTGCCGCACCCCCATCGCCGACCCCGAAGCCCTGCAACAAGCTCTCTGACGAGAATCCTGTGACGGGCTCGGTCGGGGCCGGGGCGCCCCTTCCAAAACACTCAAGCGAGGCTCCTGCCGAGCGTTTTGGAAGGGGCGCCCCGGCCCTTCACCCACCCGCCTCAGAGAATCGGCAGAAACTGCTCGATCTCGAAGGGAGTGACCTGCACCCGATACTCGTCCCACTCCTGCCGCTTGATCTCGACGAAGCGGCGGAAGGTGTGCTCGCCCAGCGTGCGCAGAACCAGCTCTGAGTCGGCGGCAACCTCGATCGCCTCGCCCAGCGTCGCGGGCAGTTGCTCGATTCCCTGGTGGGACAGCTCCTCGGGCGAGAGGTGGTAGAGGTTCTGCTCCATCGGCTCGGGCAGCTCGTAGCCCTTCTCGATCCCCTCTAGGCCCGCCTGAAGCATGCCGGCGAAGCAGAGGTAGGGGTTGCAGGCGGGGTCGGGACAGCGCAGCTCGGCCCGGGTCGCTCCCTCCTTGCCCGGGTGGTAGAGCGGCACCCGGATCAGCGCCGAGCGATTGCGGCGCGACCAGGCGAGGTAGACCGGCGCCTCATAGCCGGGGACGAGCCGCTTGTAGGAGTTGACCCACTGGGCGAAGAGCGGCGAGATCTCGCGCGCGTGCTTGAGCTGGCCGGCGATGAAGGCCTTCGCGGTGGCGGAGAGGAAGAACTGGTCGTCGGGATCGAAGAAGGCGTTCTTTCCGTCTTTGGTCAGCGACTGGTGGACGTGCATACCTGAGCCGTTCTCGCCGAAAAGCGGCTTGGGCATGAAGGTCGCGTGCCAGCCGTACTTCATTGCGTACTCCTTGACCACGATGCGGTAGGTCATGCAGTCATCGGCCATCGCCAGCGCGTCCTTGTAGCGCATGTCGACCTCATGCTGGGAAGGGCCGACCTCGTGGTGGGTGTACTCGACGTGGATGCCCATCTTTTCCAGCGCCAGGACGGTGTCGCGACGCACGTCGGAGCCGGCGTCGAGCGTGGTCAGATCGAAGTAGCCGCCTTCGTCGAGGACTTCGGGCACGCCCCCGTCGGGTTTGGCCGAGCGGAAGTAGAAGAACTCGAGCTCGGGCCCGATGTTGAAGGCGTCGAAGCCCATCTCCTCGGCCCGTTTGAGGGCCCGCTTCATGATCCAGCGCGGGTCGCCCTCATACGGCTCGCCGCCGGGGACCTGGACGTCGCAGAACATCCGCGCCACGGCGTTCTCGTCCTCCGGGCGCCAGGGGATCAGGGCGAAGGTCGAGGGGTCAGGCATGGCGATCATGTCGGACTCCTCGATCGGATTGAAGCCGGTGATCGAGGAGCCGTCGAAGCCCATGCCGCCCTCGAAGGCGTCCTCGAGCTCGGAAGCGTTGATCGAGAAGCTCTTCAGCTGGCCCAGCACATCGGTGAACCAGAGCCGGACGAAGCGGACCTCGGCTTCCTTGACCAGCGCGATGACGTCAGCGGCGCTCTTCGGTTGATCTGCCATGTTCAGGGTCCTCCTGGGCTCGCGCTGGTCCGCTTCGAGCGGGCAACGATAGGCCAAAGCTCTGTCGCAAACCGACTCGGGCCGTCAGGCAGTGAACCGCTTGGGTAGAAGCGCTCGTATTCGGGTAAAGACCGGTTGCCTTCAGGCGGCTTGCAGGGCGACGTAGAACCAGGTATAACTTACGAGACGTAAGTAGACGGCTGAAAGTAAAGTAAAGGCCAATTAAGGGCTCTGTAAAGCGGAATTCCCCCCAGCAGAGCCGGAGGCGGATGCCACGTGACAGTTAAAACAGATGTCAGCAGGTTCCAGATCCACGACGAGTTGACGGCCCCCGAGGAGAGCGCCCCCCTGATCAAAACGATCCAGGCCACAGGCGGCGCGGTGACGAAGTTCGTCGGCGTCCTCGCGGGAGCTCCGGCTGTCCTGCGCGCCTACACGCGGATGCGCTCGGAGCTTCGCGGCGGGGTCCTGCCGCGAGCGACGCGCGAGCGGATCGCCCTGGCGGTCGCCGAGTACCGCGACGACACCTACAGCATCGCCCAGCACGCAAAGTCGGCGCGCGGCGCCGGCCTTGGACTCGACGAGGTTTCCAGGGCCCGCAGCTTCAGCTCGGGCGACCCCAAGGAGGCAGCGCTGCTCGAGTACCTGCACGGAGCGCTGGAGGCCAACGGCCATCCCCCGCTCCACCTCCACGAGGAGGCGCGGGAGATCGGCTGGACCGACGAGGAGCTGCTGGAGGCGGTCGCCCACCTGGTGCTCAACGAGTTCCAGAGCCTGATTGCGGGGGCAGCGGAGCTTCCGAAAGACCAGAGCGGGCCTCGGGTTCTCCCTTCGGTTGCGTAGACGGTAGGGGCCCGGGGCAGGTTCTCAAAACGCTCGGCAGGAGCCTCGCTTGAGTGTTTTGAGAACCCGCCCCGGGCCCCTATGCGCTTCCCAGCCAAGGCAGTATCTCGGGCGCACTAGGCGGGAAAGCTCAACTGCCCGCTACTCAAGGGGGTCGCCCTCACCGATGGGTGCGATCGACGAAATCGAAGCTGAGAGAGGGTCCGGAGCCCATTCCCAAAACACTCCAGCGAGGCTCCCGCCGAGCGTTTTGGGAATGGGCTCCGGACCCTTCCCCGCTCTAGTCCTCGACGACCGTTGCCGTGTAGAGCAGGCGGGCCGTGGAATAGCGGCAACCGTATTCCGCGCGGCTGCCGACCTTCTCTTGGGGTTCGCCCTGGCGGACGTCGGTCGAATTGACGCACTTGCCGACTTCGCGGCTGGCGCGCCAGGCGTTGCTCGAGGGCTGACCCTGGGCAAAGGCCGGAGCCCAGGTGGGGACCGTGATCCCGATGATGTCGCCTGCTTTGACGCGAAGGGAGGCGCCGAATTTGACGGTTTGACCCAGGTAAGGACTGAGGACATGGACCGAGCCCTGGGCACGGAGGGCGTAGCGCGGCGGGTTGGTGCCTGCCACGCGGCGCAGAATCGCCAGGCGTGCCTCGGGCGGGGTGCCGAAGAAGCCGTTGAAGAAGGAGCGCTGGCTGCTGGTCGGTTGCGAGAGGGTCAGCGTCCAGGACTTGATCTTGCCGTCCTTGCGTACGCGGAAGGGCAGCGAGCCCTGGCTGGTGCTGACCTGGAAGCCGGTGACGCTGCCGATCGCCTGGCATGGCGACTCGGGACAGGACGGATCCGGCATCGTCGCGGTTTCGCCGAGCACAACCGTGGTCTGGGCGGTTTCGTTGTCACCCGTGGCGGCGCCGGCCGTCCCGGCGAAGACGACGAGGAGCATCAGCAGCCCGGCGTAGATGGCCGCTAGCAAAGACCTCGACATTCAAAAGCTCCTCTCGTTGGAAACCTGCCCGTTCCGGGGCAGATTTACCATCAAACCGAGAAATCCTGCTTAGTCGCGCTAGCCGGAGGAGCCGACGGCAACCGCGTAGCGAACCTTCCCAACCCCTTCGAAGCCAAGCGCCAGACGGGCGCCGTTGGTGAGGTCGAAATCGTTGCCCGGCGTGTAGGGGCCGCGATCGATCACCTTGGTGACCAGGGAGTGGCCGTGGTAGTTGATCTTTACCGTGGTCCCACAGGGCAGGGTGCGGTGGGCGACGCCGATCGTGCCCGGCCGCAGGGTCTGGCCGCAGGCGGTGCCGTTGCCGTAGAGGCCCGGTCCGTACCAGGTGGCGCCGGCCGAGCGCATCGGAGCGCTGAAGACAAGGCCCGCGCCTCCGAAGGGGGCGGTCGCTTCGCCCGTTGGTGCGCCGGCGCCGCCGGTCTGCGCCTCGGCCGCGAGCGGCGTGAGGGCCAGGGAGAGCAGCGCCGCCGCAAGGGAAAGGTGGCGCAGCCGTCGGCCGAGGTACCCGCGCGCAGCGTGCCCTTGCCGTGAATGATCTTTCCGCCCGTGGCGGTTCCTGCCTGTCTTCATAGCTCTTTACGACGCTTACGGGGTTAGCTGACGGGCTCGCGCTGAAAGAGCTGCGCTACGTGGCAGATGCCGACGATTCGCCCCAACAATTGGGTCCCCCGCTCTTCGCGATATGTGGGCGAAGATTCAGCGGAAGTTGGCGGCAGATTAGCAAACGCTAAGACAGAAATCTTGCAAGGCATGGAAAAGGCCCTCTTTCGAGGGCCTTTTCGTTAGCGGGCCTGTAAGCCGGATCCTGTCGTGAGCGGCTATCTGTCTCACCGGGACCGGAATCCCGGGGGCCGCCGAGGCGGCCTGCGGCCTACCTGGACCTCGCCGGGCAGGGTCGACGGTCCTGCTTGGCCTTGCACCGGGCGGGGTTTGCCTGGCCGCCGCGTCACCGCGACGCCGGTGCGCTCTTACCGCACCATTTCACCTTTGCCTGTTCGCGACTCACGTGTGGTCGCGCCATCGGCCGTGTATTTCTGTGGCACTGTCCCGCGGGTTTCCCCGGGTGGGCGTTACCCACCGCCTTGCCCTCTGGTGTCCGGACTTTCCTCGAGGGGTTTTCTCTCCCCCCGCAGTCGCTCGGCCCGCTCCGCGATGGTAGCGCGACGGGGCGGGCTCGAGACAAATGCATCGAATAACCTGACCGCCGATGCCCGTTGCCGTCGTCACCGGAGCAGGGGGTGGCCTCGGCCGCGCGATCGCTCTGGAGCTGAGCGTTCGCGGCTTCCTCATCCACGTAACCGACATCGATGCAGACGCGGCCGCTCGCACGGCCGCCGAGATCGGCACAGGTGCGCGCTCATCCGCGCTCGACGTGCGCGACGAGGCGGCCAGCCGGGCACTCGCCGCAGAAGCCGCCGCGCGTGGCGGCACGCTCGACGTCTGGGTCAACAACGCCGGCGTCCTCTACACCGGCCTCTCCTGGGAGCAGGACGAGGCGACGCGGCGGACGATGCTCGAGATCAACGCGCTGGGAACGATGAACGGCACCGTGGCCGCGCTCGAGCCGATGATCGCCGCCGGCCGCGGTCACGTGATCAACGTCGTTTCGCTGGCCGGCATCGTCGCGGCGCCGGGCGAGGTCAGCTACTCGGCGAGCAAGCACGCGGCGATCGCGTTCACTCTCGGCACCCTCTTCGACCTGCGCCGCGAGGGCATCAAGGGAGTCGAGCTCTCGGCTGTCTGCCCGGACGGGATCTGGACGCCGATGCTGGAGGACAAGCTCGACGACCTCGACGCCGCCGGCTCCTTCTCCGGATCACTGCTCACCCCCGAGCACGTCGCAAGGGAGGTTGGCAAGCTGATCGAACGACCCCGTCCCCTGCTGATCCTGCCGCGCTGGCGTGGCCTGCAGCTCCGCCTTCTCGACCTCTTCCCGCGCCTCACCATGCGCCTGCTGCCCCTGGCGCTGAGCGACGCGCGCCGAAAACAGCGCCGCTACAAGAAGCTGATCGAGGCTGGCAAGTGGCCTAAGTAAGCGCCACGCCCGATCGGCTAAATCTTTCGGAAAACCCCAACCACCTTGCCGAGGACCGTGGCCTCGGTCGTCCGGATCGGCTCCATCGTCTCGTTCTCGGGCTGCAGCCGAATGTGATCGCTTTCGCGGAAAAAGCGCTTGACCGTGGCCTCTTCCCCGATCAGGGCGACGACGATCTCGCCGTTGGCCGCGTCGTCCGCCGGCCGCACGACCACGTAATCGCCCTCGAATATGCCCGCGTCGACCATCGATTCGCCGCGCACGTTGAGGATGTAGTCGCCGTCCTCACCGCCGATCACGTCGGGCACTTCGATGTATTCCTCAACGTTCTCTTCGGCCACAATCGGCGCACCGGCGGCGACCTGACCGACGAGGGGTAGCCCGTTGCCCGGCATGATCGTCTTCTTCGCCTTGTCGAAGAGCAGCTCGATCGCCCGCGGCTTCGAGGGATCGCGTTTGAGCAGCCCGATTTTCTCCAGATTGGCGAGGTGCGCGTGCACGGTCGAGGACGAGTGCAGGCCAACCGCTTTGCCGATCTCCCTAACGGTCGGCGGGTAGCCCGTCTTTGCCGCATAGCGGCGGATGAAGTCGAAGATCTCTTTCTGCCGCTTGGTCAGATCCAGCTCCACGCCTAAATCCCCTCCTCAGCTCGCCGGGTATCAAATCGCTCGAACACTTGTTCGCAACTGTACCGCCCCACCCGGATGCCCGCAACCAAAAGCCCGGGAATCCCCAAACATCTAGAATCGTCGCCCCTCGAGCGGCTGTGGCGGAACTGGTAGACGCGCAAGGTTGAGGGCCTTGTGTCCCTAACGGGACGTGATGGTTCGACTCCATTCAGCCGCACTCGGAAGCCCCCGCTCCGCGGGGGTTTTCGCTTTGTGAAGCCGCCTAGGAAGCGGTCCAGCTCGTGCTTTCGGACACGAGGTCGCAGTAGCTTCCGCCCACCAAGTCACCGTCATCGATCTCGAATGCCTGTCGCAACCTCGCCACCTGCGCTTCCTGGTGGGACAGGTCCGAGGTGGCGTCCGCGATGGCCTCGAACTCGATGAAGGCGCCGAGGCCGGCCACCTGGTCGAGGTGGATACGCACTCTCTCCCACAGAGGAACAGCCATCGCTTCTTCGCCACCACAGCCCTCAATCCGAGGGTGCCGCGCAGAGCGGCCTTCAAGTCCTCGGGCTGATCTATCTCGATGATCCGGTACCGGCTCTCGCGACCGCCAAGAACGTCGGCACGCTCGTAGCCGATCAGATGCGGTCGCGCGCCTTCTTCCTCACGTAGCTTCAGGCGTCCGTGCGGCGCCTGGAAATAAGTGTCTTGCTGAACCAATACACCCTGCGACGCTGCGCCTATGTCCTCGCAGATCGCAAATGACCGAGCCTGATCCGGATCTCTCGCCTTCAGCTCGACGTTGCGTCGCAGCCCAGCGAGCTCCGTTCGGGAAGGCGAATCGTCTTGTCCCAAAGGCACGTCCATTGGCTACGGGGACTGCGGCAGCTTGGCGGCGCCGCGCTGGGTGACCGGGGCCGACGGGGGTGGAACGACCGGGCCGATGTCCCCGTCAGGGGCCTCGTCGAGATCGACGATCACCGGGGCGTGGTCGCTGGGTCCTTTGCCCTTGCGCGCCTGCCGGTCGACCCAGGCGGCGCGCACTCGGTCGAACACTGGGGCGCCGGCCAGGATCAGGTCGATCCGCATTCCGAGGTCGCGATGAAACATGCCGGCGCGGTAGTCCCAGTAGGTGAAGATCCGCTCTCCCGGCCAGCGTTCGCGGACTACGTCGCGCAGGCCGAGGCCCTGAAGCTCCCCCAGAGCCGCTCGCTCGGGCTCCGTGATGTGGGTCTGGCCGACGTAGGCGTCCGGGTCGAAGACGTCCTCGCCGGCCGGGGCAATGTTCAGGTCGCCGCATAGGACCGTCGCCTCTGGGCCAGCCGCCACGGCATCGCGCAGCGCGGCCAGCCAGGCGAGCTTGTACTCGTAGTGCTCGGAACCCGGCTCGCGCCCGTTAGGAACGTAGACCGAGATCACCCGAAGCCCCCCGCAGGATGCGGACACCGCGCGCGCCTCCTGATGCGGAAACCCGGGGGCGCCCGGGAGGCCCGGCGAGACGTCCTCCAAGCCAACGCGCGAGAGGATCGCTACGCCATTCCAGCTCGCCTCGCCGTGGGCTGCGATGCCGTAGCCGCGCACCCTCAGCTCATCGCCGAGCAGCTCGTGGAAGGCATCGTCGGCAAGCTTCGTCTCCTGCAGGCAGACCACGTCCGGGAGCCGTTCGTCCAGCCACGGCAGCAGGCGCGGCAACCGCTGCTTGACCAGTTCACGTTCCAGGTGGCGA
>Ga0207702_10003338_pt1 | contig 14722 bp, 11 predicted proteins | sample KBSCornC62_FD_184302 | JGI IMG/M metagenome (GOLD analysis project Ga0207702, IMG submission 184302) | Corn rhizosphere microbial communities from Kellogg Biological Station, Michigan, USA - KBS Corn C6-2 (SPAdes) (version 2) | ecosystem: Host-associated > Plants > Roots > Rhizosphere > Soil ...
CGCGCCAGCCGGGTATGAGGGTCATCGACCACGGCAGTCCCTTCCAGTCGGGCAATTGCGGGTAGGTTCTGAATCCTCCCGATTCCCATGCTTCCATCATGCTGGCGAGTACCTGTTCAGGGCTGCGATACAGGTAAACGAACCGTGCGTCGGGAAATACTTTGGTGAAAAATGGAATGCGCAGGGCATTCTTGGGCGTCTTTTCCAATAGACGGATGCGGCCCGGTACCTTTTGCCCGTTTCGATCGAAGGCGCGCCGGCGGTACCGTTCGCGGAGCGCCGCAATGATCTGGGGCGTCGCATCGAGTGCATCGAGCCGATTGGATTCGTAATCGCGCGCGGCTGCGCCCAGCATTCCAAAAGCGGTGTTGCCCTCGATGATGCCATGGCTTTCACCACCGATCGTGCACACATTGCGGCCCAATGCCAATGTTTCGAACAGCAGCGACGAACCCGAGCGCGGCGGCGACACGATGAACACCGGGCGATCGAATTCGTAATCTGCCGAAGAACCGGTTGCTTTCACATGCACGGGTGCGCGCGTACGTTCTTCGCTAGCGTCGGCGCCGCCCGGTTCGCGTGCCGCCTGGCCAAGCAATCCATTGAATGCAGATGCCAGTTGCACGTGGTTTCGCAACGAAACCTCGCTGCCAAGGCGCCGCATGCGCGCAAGAAATTCGTCTAGCAAACCCCGGAACTCGGGCAGGCCGTCCGGATTCGAGCCATGCCGAAACCAAAGCGTCCGCCATTCCATCACGAATTCGTTCGCGCAATGCCGGACCACGGGCAACAACGGGTGTTCCTCGCACTCTCCGAGCAGAAATTTCACGTGGCCGCGCAGTTCCCAATAGCTCATGGGGGACATCAAGTTGACGGACTCGAACATGAGCCCGTTCGCAGACGGGTCCGCGCCGGGCGAAACGTGGCGGGGATTCCATCCATCCGCCGACTGCGTGTGCCGGCGCCCGGCATCGACCAGCCTTCCGAATGCGGCGCTGCCGACGGTATCCACCACCAGATGAACGCGGTCGCGGCCCGAACCATTGGTCACGCGATGCAATCGCCAGGTATCGAAAATCCAGCACTCGCCCGCGCGCATGTGGACGTGCGCATCGTCGCAGAAGAACTGCACGGAAGGATCGGTGGTGACGGGAATGTGCACCCGCACCCGTTCGTTCCAGTAATGGTTGGTATCGACGTGGGGATCGACTTCGGCACCGGGCGCGAGGCGCATCAGCCGCACGCGCCCCAGCACCACACCCAGGCTGCCGAGCGCCTGGCGCAAATAGGGGCAGCGTTCCAGCGCGGGCGTCGCCCGCATGGCGCCTTGCAACGCATCACCCTGCGCGGGATCGCCGCCGACGGCTACCAGTGGCAGCGCCGTGTTGCCCGGAAGGCCACTGGGATGCGGCTGCCACAGACCCTCTTCCAGCACGTCGACCTCCGCGGCCAGCGCGTCTGCATCGAACAGCAGCGGCAGTTGGATGAACGGGACGGGAAGTTTCATGGCAATGCTTCTTGTCCGACTTTGGCCGGAGTGCGCGCCTCGTCACCCGACGGGCGCTCTCGTCGATCGGCCAGGGCGACACCCAGGACCATCGAGCGTAGCGTGTCCATGAACCGCATGCCGTTGACCAGTCGCAACGGCGCTGCGGGCGCCTGCATGCTTTCAATGACCGCATTCAGGGCTTCGCGGTAGGCGGGCCACCCCTCACGATTTTCCCCGTAGCGCGCCCACAACGCCTGCCAGCCCACGACAAAACGGGCAGCCTGCCGTTGCACCGAGGCAAGCTGCGGATGCGGCTCGACATGATCAAGGATGAACTGGACGTGGTTGCGCAGTTCCCAAGGCGTCATCACTCGCGGCACGTTGATCGACTCGAAGACAAGATTCGCCATTGTTTCCCCCTCGCCGTTGAATTCCTCTGCATGCCAACCATTGAAAGTACCGCGGCCGGGAGTGCGGCCCCGTTCGGCGAGTTCCCAGAACGCCGCGCTCCCCACCGTGTCCGCAACCAGATGGATGCGATCTTGCGCGACCGGGTTGATGACGCGGTGCGGGCGCCAGGTATCGAAGATCCAGCACTCCCCTGCGGCCATGTTCACCTCGGCTTCGCCGCAGACAAAGCGCACTTCAGGGTGCGTCAGGATCGGCACATGCACACGCACGCGATCGCGCCAGTAATAGTTGATGTCCGCGTGCGGGGTCACCTCCGCACCAGCCGTGAGCTTCATCAGCCGTGTGCGCCCCCACACGGCACCCAGGCGCGCCAGGACGTCGTGCAGGTAGGGACAGCGCTGCAGGTATTCCGTCGGCCGCATCGGGCCGGCAATCGCATCGCTGCCAGGATCGCCATCGACCGAGATCAGCGGCAGCGCGAAGTTCCCCGGGTACTTCTGGGGGTGTTCACGCCATGCGGAGTCCCCCAGCATCGCCACTTCTCCAGCCAGCCTTGCAGCATCGAAGAGAATCGGTAATTGAACGAAAGGAACCTGCAATTGCATGAAGCTCTCACCCTCGCCGATATAAATGATTGCCGGAGCCGCGGAACTCTGCGGCTTTCTCGGCCATGCCCTCGTCTAGCGCCTCGCTTTCATCGACGCCGTGCTCGCGCGCGTAGTCGCGCACGTCCTGGGTGATTTTCATCGAGCAGAATTTCGGACCGCACATCGAACAGAAATGCGCGGTCTTGGCGGCGTCCTTGGGCAGCGTTTCGTCGTGGAATTCCTTGGCCTTTTCGGGATCCAGCCCTAAGTTGAACTGGTCTTCCCAGCGGAATTCGAAGCGTGCCTTGGACAGCGCGTTGTCGCGCGCCTGCGCGCCGGGATGGCCCTTGCCCAGGTCGGCCGCGTGCGCGGCGATCTTGTAGGCGACGATGCCTTCGCGCACGTCGTTCTTGTCGGGAAGCCCCAGGTGTTCCTTGGGTGTGACGTAGCAAAGCATCGCGGTGCCGTACCAGCCGATCATCGCGGCGCCGATCGCGGAAGTGATGTGGTCGTAGCCCGGCGCGATATCGGTGGTGAGCGGCCCCAGCGTATAGAACGGCGCCTCGTGGCATTTCTCGAGTTGCCGCTCCATGTTTTCCTTGATGAGGTGCATCGGCACGTGGCCGGGACCCTCGATCATCACCTGCACGTCGTGCTTCCACGCGATGTCGGTCAGCTCACCCAGCGTATCGAGTTCGGCGAATTGCGCCGCGTCGTTGGCATCGGCGATGCAGCCGGGGCGCAGCCCGTCGCCCAGCGAGAAGGCGACGTCGTACGCCCTCATGATTTCGCACATTTCCTCGAAGTGCGTGTAGAGGAACGATTCCTTGTGGTGCGCGAGGCACCACTTGGCCATGATCGAGCCGCCGCGCGACACGATGCCGGTGACGCGCCTGGCGGTCAGCGGCACGAAGCGCAACAGCACGCCGGCGTGGATCGTGAAGTAATCGACGCCCTGCTCGGCCTGCTCGATCAGGGTGTCGCGAAACAGTTCCCACGTCAGTTCCTCGGCCGCGCCGCCGACCTTTTCCAGCGCCTGGTAGATCGGCACCGTACCGATCGGCACCGGCGAATTGCGCATGATCCATTCGCGGGTCTCGTGGATGTACTTGCCGGTGGACAGGTCCATCACCGTATCGCCGCCCCAGCGGATCGCCCACACCATCTTTTCGACTTCTTCCGCGATGGAAGACGTGACGGCAGACGTGCCGATGTTGGCATTGATCTTGGTGAGGAAGTTGCGGCCGATGATCATCGGCTCGGTTTCGGGATGGTTGATGTTGCACGGGATGATCGCGCGGCCGCGCGCCACTTCGTCGCGCACGAATTCGGGGGTGATCTCGCGCGGGATCGCCGCGCCGAAAGACTGGCCCGGATGCTGTTGCGCGAGTGCGCTGCCGCGCAGCGCATCAAGCTTCTGGTTCTCGCGGATCGCGATGAATTCCATTTCCGGCGTCACGATGCCACGTCGCGCGTAGTGCATCTGGGTGACGTTGGCCCCGGCTTTGGCACGGCGGGGTTTGGGCAGGTTCGGGAATCGCACGTCCGCCAGCAACGCGGCTTCGGCGTGGCGGCGGCCGAATTCGGAGGTGCGGTTCGGCAGTTCTTCCGTGTCCGCGCGTTCCGCGATCCACCCGGCGCGCAGCTTCGGCAGCCCCGCCACGAGGTCAGCCGTGAACGCGGTGTCGGTGTAAGGGCCAGAGGTGTCGTACACGGTGAACGGTGCGTTCGCTTCGACGCCGAACATCGCCGGCGTGTCGGTCAACACGATTTCGCGCATCGGCACGCGCAGGTCCTCGCGGCTGCCGCGCACGTACGTCTTGCGCGATCCGCGGATGGGCGCGGTGACGGTTGCGGAGAGGGTCTGCGCCTGGCGCAGCAATTCGGAGGGTTGGGCGTTCATCGGCGTCGATCCGCTGCGTGGAAGAGCCGCGCGTTTGCGCGGAACATGAGCGGTGGTGCCAGGCGCACGACGGGACGGGTCGTGCGACGAAGCTCCCTACACCGGTGCGAACCGGATCAGGTTCCAAGGGTATGTCTCAGCCGACGCGATCCTTCGCCTGCGGCACCCCCGCTTCAAGCCGCCATTGAAGCACGTTTGCGGAATCATGGCGAATGCTCGAGGGAAACGTGGCGATGCGCCAATGACATTCATTCGAAGCGGCTGTGAACGCTCGATCGAAGCGGTTGTTGTGAAAAGTCAGGCCATGGATGGCCGTTCTGGATCAGCCGAAGCCGGGAAGCTTCACCTGCCCGCGACGCCGAACGAAGCCGCAATCATGGACGATCGCACGAATATGCCCTCAGGAACATGTCCACCGTCGCTTCGACGTGCGCCTCGGCTTCCTCGACCGTCGGCTGGCCGCAACCGAACAGCATGCGTGCGTGGTGCTCGCCCTTCAGCAACGCGAAGAACTGGCTGGCCGCGCGGCGGGTGTCGGTGATGTCCAGATGCCGCGCGGCAACTTCCTTCTGCAGCATCTCGGCCAGCGCGGCCTGCACCTGCATGGGGCCGGCTTCCCAGAACAGCTTGGCAAGCTTGGGCGACTGCTGCGAACTGGCCACCAGCGTGCGATGCATGCCCAATGCTTCCCCGCTCATCATCAGCCCGAAAAACGCCCGGGCGACGCCAAGCAACTGTCCGCGCACCGGCGCGTTCACGTCCACTTCGAACAGCGTGCAAGGGAGCAGGCCATCGCACTTGCAACGGACGGTCTCGATGAACAGCGCTTCCTTGCCGCCGAAGTGGCTGTAAACCGTCAGCTTGGAAACCCCGGCCTCGGCGGCGACCGCGTCCATGCTGGTGCCCTCGAAGCCGTGCTGCGGGAACAGGCGCTTGGCCGCTTCCAGGATCGCGGCGCGTTTTTCGAGATCCTTGGGCCGGCCGGGGCCGCTGCAACGTTCGGGTAAGGCGTTCATGGGCTTCGCAAGGCACTAATCTGCAATCGATGACACGAGGGTTAGTATACGCTTCAGTACATATTTGTCCGATTGACCTGGATCACAATCCCTGTCCGGGGTGTCCGCGGGCCGTCCGCGGACAGCTTTCGTGACCCGCGGCCTACTCCATGTGGCTGATTTGGAAAGCAGAATTGCACATCGGGATTTGGCCCGGAACATGCTTTTACCCCTCCGCTTGCGCAAATGACCGCCGTCACCGAAGCGCGGTGACTTCCGGCACTTCGTGGGTAACCATGCCACCGGCACGCTGCACGCATTGCCCGCCTTGCGCTGCGCGCCTTATGCTTGGGCGATTTTGGTCTACGCAGGAAGTTGTGATCGACATGAACATGAATGCCCAGCTCGAAACGGCCCGCCGCAACATGGTGGAAAACCAGGTCCGGCCATGGGAAGTGCTGGATGCGCGCGTGCTTGGCGTGCTGTCGGCGCTGCCGCGCGACGCCTTCGTGCAGCCCGCCTACAACGCGGTGGCGTATGCCGACGTGGCGTTGCCGCTCGGCCACGGCGAGATGATGTGGAAACCCATCCTGGAAGGTCGCGCGCTGCAGGCACTGCTGCCGTCGCCGGGTGAGCGCATCCTGGAAATCGGTACGGGCAGCGGCTATTTCGCGGCCTGTCTTGCCGGGCTCGGTGCGCAGGTGACCAGCATCGACCGCCGCGCCGACTTCGTCGATGCGGCCCGGGCCCGCCTGCGGGCGCTGGCCATCGCGAATGTCGAGTGTCTCCAGGCCGATGCCTTCACGGAATTCCGGCCGGCGCAGCCTTTCGACGCCATCGCGGTCACCGGCGCCGTGGCGGAGCTGCCTTCCCTTTTCGGCGGCTGGGTGAAACCCGACGGCCGCATGTTCGTGATCCGCGGTGCCGAGCCGGCGATGCAGGCGCTGCTGCTGCAGCGTGCCGCCGACGGCGGCTGGATCGAGGATCGCCTGTTCGAAACCGACGTGCCCTATCTCGCGGGCGCGGAACCCCAACCCGCCTTTTACTTGTAACCCGACCGACGCGATTCGCGCCGACGCAGTTCGGCCGCACGCAGCCAAGGATTCTTTTCGCATGAATTCAAGTTCCGCCTCCCGTCGTCCCTTCGCACTGCGCGCCTGCGCCGTCGCCATCGTCGCGGCGCTCGGGCTTGCAGGCGCGGCTTCGGCGCACGCCGAGGACCTGATGGACGCCTACCGCCAGGCGTTGCAGTCCGATCCGGTATTGATGCAGGCGGAGGCGCAAAGCCGGATCGGGCAGGCGGGCGCCGCGATCTCGCGCTCCACCCTGCTGCCGCAACTCAATGGCAGCGTTTCGTTCAACGACAGCCACGGCACCGGCTACGAGTCGCAATTGATCCAGCGGCCCGATGGCGGGCAGCAATTCGTGAGCGGGTCCAGTTCCAGCGGCGGCCTGCGCTCGCGTACCGAATCGGTCGGTCTCAACCAGGTGCTGTTCGATCTGGGTCGCTTTGAACAGTGGCGCTCCAGCAAGGCCAACGCCCGATCGACCGAAGCCCAGTATGTCGCGGCCGAGCAGGACTTGATCCTGCGCGTGGCGACCGCGTACTTCACGGTGCTGAACGACCAGGATCAATTGCGCTACGCCGAAGCCAACCAGAAGGCCCTGCAGAAGCAACTGGACGCGGCGCAGGCGAAGTACAGCGTCGGCCTGTCTGCGATCACCGACGCCGATTCCGCGCGCGCCCAGGAAGCGGCGGCCGCAGCCGCGGTGATCCAGGCGCGCACCACGCTGTACAACGACCGCGAAGCGTTGGCGCAGATCACCGGCAAGGCGCCGGTCGACCTGCGGGTACTGCGGGACAAGTTGCCGCTGAATCCACCGCAGCCCGACGATCCCGAGGCGTGGGTCAACACCGCGCTGAGCACCAACCCTTCGCTGCAGGCGCAACGCGAACAGGTCGAGGCGGCGCGCCATGACGTCACCGCCGCGCATGCCGCCCACCTGCCGACGCTGGGCGCGTCGGTCAGCTATTCCCGCAATCCCGCATGGGGACCGGACAACATTGGCGCGGCGATCGATGGAAGCCACGATCCTGTCCTGCGCGACAACAGCCGTCGCAACGACACCACCGTGGGCTTGGTGCTGACCGTTCCACTGGTCCAGGGCGGTGGCATCATCGCGCGTGAAAGACAGGCGATCGCGCAGCGCGACCAGGCCAACGACCTTCTGGAACAGGACCGCCGCCAGGTCGTCGCCAACACCCGCAACGCGTTCAATTCGATCCGCGCCGGCATCAGCCAGGTGCAGGCGCAGAAGGAAGCCGTGGCGTCCGCGCAGAAGGCGCTGCAGTCCACCCAGGCCGGCTACGAAGTCGGCAGCCAGACGATCATCGACGTGCTATTCGCGCAGCAGACGCTGTTCCAGGCGGAAAGCAATTATTCGCAGGCACGCCACGCCTACGTGATCAACCAGCTCAACCTCGAATTCGCGGCGGGCACGCTGTCGGTGAAGGATCTGGAAGCCGTCAACGCGTTGCTGCAGTAGAGAGAACCGGGCTGGCGCGCTGTCCCGCAATTCCGATTCCCCCAGCGCCGCCAAATTGCCTGCATGCCGGATCAAGTCCGGGCAGGCTCTGGCGCCGCAGGCAATCCTGATTCACGACTCACGATTCCCGATTTCCGATTCCCGGCATTCCGCGTATCGGGCGCGGGCGAAGATCCTGCCGAGCAGCACCATGGTGCGCCGCGCGGCACCGCGTTCGCGCGCGCACACCATCCGCGCCGCCGCGCCCATCCGCGCGAGTTCCACCGGATCGCGCAGCAATTCGAGTACCGTTGCGCCCAGTTCCTCTGCCGACGCCACCCGGCGCGCGGCGCCGGCGTCGATCATGGTGCGGGTGATTTCCTCGAAGTTGAAGGTGTACGGCCCGACCACCACCGGCTTGGACAGTGCCGCCGGCTCGAGCACGTTGTGGCCGCCGATCGGCACCAGCGAACCCGCGACGAACGCCAGATGGCAGGCCGCGAAGTAGCGCATCATCACACCCATCGCGTCGATCACGAGGCACTGCGTTTCGGCGTTCGCGTCGGCGGCGGAATGCGTGGCCACCGCGAAACCGAGGTTGCGCGCGGCGTGCTCGATCGAGCGGAAGCGCTCCGGATGCCGCGCCGCGATCAGCAGCAGTGCATCCGGCATCCTCGCAAGCACCTTGAGGTGCGCTTCGAACACCGCCAAATCTTCGCCTTCGTGGGTGCTGGCGGCCATCCACACCGGCCGGGTCGGTCCCCACTGCGCCTGCAGGTCGTCGGCGCGCTGCCGCGCCCCTTGCGGCAACGGCATGTCGTATTTCAGGTTGCCGGAAACCTGCACGCGCTCCGCCGGCGCGCCGAGCGCGCGATAGCGACGCGCGTCGGCGTGCGACTGCGCGGCCACCAGCGCCACGTGCCGGAGCGCCTGCCGGACCAGCATGCGGATCGGCCGGTAACCGCGCAACGAACGTTCCGACAAGCGCGCATTCACGATCGCCAGCGGGATGCCGCGCCGGCCGCAGTGGTAGTACAGATTCGGCCAGATTTCGGTTTCCATCACCACCGCCAGCGCGGGTCGGATGCGATCGAGAAAACGCTTCACCGCACGCGGGAGGTCGTACGGCAGGTAGACGTGGAACACCTCGTCCCCGAACAGTTTGCGCACGCGCTCGGAGCCGGTCGGCGTGACGGTGGTGACGACCATCGGGCGCGGCGCATAGCGCCGCCGCAATGCCTCGATCAATGGCAACGCGGCATTGACTTCGCCGACCGAAACCGCGTGCACCCAGATGCAATCGCGCAAACCGGGATCGGGGAAACGCCCAAAGCGCTCGCGCCAGCGGCGGAAATAGCCGCGATAACGGAAGCCGCGCCACGTCAGTCGCCACACGATCACCGGCGTGGCGAGATACATCGCGACCGTGTAGAGGATTCGCAGCATGGCGCGCAACCGCAACGTCGACGGACGAGTATAACTTTCGCGTCCGCCGGTTCAGCGCGCGGCCATGCCGGCGCGCGCCCCGGTGCAGACCACGCGCCGTATCAGCCGAGCGCGTTCAGCGCCGCGGCGTAATCCGGCTCATGGGTGATTTCGTCGACCATTTGCGCGTGGATCACCTTGTCGTGCTCGTCCAGCACCACCACCGCGCGCGCGGCCAGTCCGGCCAGCGGGCCGTCGGTCATCGCCACGCCGTAATCCTTCAGGAATTGGCGGCCGCGCATCATCGACAGCATGGTGACGTTCTGGATGCCTTCGGCGCCGCAGAAGCGGCTCTGCGCGAACGGCAGGTCGGCCGAGATGCACAACACCACCGCGTTCTTCAGACCCGCCGCGTCCTGGTTGAAATGCCGCACCGACGCGGCGCACACGCCGGTATCGACGCTCGGAAAAATATTGAGCACCTTGCGCTTGCCGGAAAAATCGGAGAGTGACTTTTCCGAAAGATCGCCCGCGACCAGCTTGAACGCGGGCGCCTTGTCGCCGACCTTCGGAAACTGGCCGTCCACGTGGACGGGATTGCCCTTGAAATGAGTGCCGGACATGGCGTGACTCCTTGCTTGTCTTGGGACGCGGGATCGTAGCGGCGGATCGCCGCGGTTGGCCTTCCAGTCTAGCTCACGGTGAATTCGCCCGCGCCGGCGTGGGTGCCGCGGCATCTTGCGGATGACCGTCGCCGCGATCGAGCAGCGGCAGCTTGTCGGGGATGCCATCCCACAGGTCTGCGCCTTCCATCGCCGGAATCTTGCTGGCGATGACCGGCCATTCGCGCGCGAGCTCCGCGTTGATGGCGAGAAAACATTCCTGCCCGGCCGGCACGTCCATCTCCGGAAAAATCGCGTTCACCGGACACTCGGCCACGCACAAGGTGCAATCGATGCATTCGTCGGGATCGATCACCAGGAAGTTCGGTCCTTCATGAAAGCAGTCGACCGGGCACACCTCCACGCAATCGGTGTATTTGCAGTTGACGCAGTTGTCGGTGACGACGTGGGTCATGGCGATGCGGCGGGATGGCGGAATTGCACTGTGTCGCGATGCGCCGTGCACCGCATTGATGCACGTCATTGATGCAGGTCATGGCTGCCGCCGCCGCGAAGCGCGACGCTGGCGGCATGCCGCAACCCATTCCCGCCAATCTCGACGAAGCGCAACTCGCGACGCTGGTCGACCGGTTCTACGACAAGGTGCGCGCCGATCCCTTGCTCGGGCCGGTGTTCAACGCGCTGATCGACGACTGGGGCACGCACAAGCAACGCATGACGTGTTTCTGGTCCACCGTTGCGCTCCGCACGGGCCGCTACCGTGGCAATCCGCTCGCCAAGCACGCGCCGCTGCCGATCGACACGGGACACTTCCAGCGCTGGCTGGTGTTGTGGCGGGAAGCCGCGAACGAAACGCTGGACCAGGAATCGGCCACGCTGATGATCGGTTACGCGGAACGCATCGGCTACGGCATGCGGGTGGGCATGGGCTTGACCGGTCACCTGCGCCGACGCGAATCCGGTATTCCCATCCGCGCGCGACAAGCAGGTGCGACGATCACGACGAGCTGAGCGTCACTCGGTGACCGGCGCACCAGCCTGCTGCAAAAGCTGGCCCACTTCCTGCGCGACCACGACCTGGTCACGGCCGCGCGCCTTGGCCGCGTACATCGCGTCGTCGGCGGCACGCAACCAACTGCCGACGTCATGGCAACGCATGCCATCGAACAGGGCCATGCCGATGCTGATGGTGACTTCCAGATCGTCCGGCGCATTCGGGAATTCCAGCTCGGCGATCGCGGTGCGCATCTCGTCGGCAAGCTGCAGCGCGGCGGCGCCGCCGATGCGCGGACACAACGCGATGAATTCCTCGCCGCCCAGCCGCGCGAGCCGGCCGCGTTTGCCGACCACTTCGCGCAGGCGCTGCAGCGAAACATTCAACACGATGTCGCCGAACGGATGGCCGCAGCGATCGTTGATGCGCTTGAAGTAATCGAAATCGAACAGCAACAATGCATGCAGCGGCGGCTTGTCGGCCCCGTGTTTGCCGAGCAGTTTTTCGGCGCGCCGGAAAAAACCGCGCCGGTTGTCCACGCCGGTCAACGGATCTTCCAGTGCCTGGCGCCGCAGTTCCTGCGTATAGCGTCGCTGCGAGCGCAACAGCAGCAACAGTGACACCACGCCCACGACCAGCCCGACGGCCGCAGCCAGCGCGGCGACGAGCGTGGTGCGCTGGCGGCGCATCTGCATCACGTTGCGCTCGGCGTCGGCCTCGGCGGCTTGGAGTTTCAGGTTCTTGATCTGGTTGTTGCGCTCCAGCTCCCGGATGCGGATTTCCTTTTCGCGCGCTGCATACCGGGTCGCGAGTTCCGCCTGCTGGGAGCGCAGGCTGCTGGTCCAGTGGCTGCGCGCCACGGCCATCGATTCGCGCACCGCGGCCAACGCGAGTTTCAGGTTGCCATTGCGCTCGGCCATCCGCGATTGTTCCTGCAGCAGATCCGGCAACTGCCCGTCGAGATGCGCCTTGCGCGCTTCGTCCACGGTCGATGCGATCAAGTCCATCGCGGCACTGCGCTGGCCCATCGCCTCCATCGCGCGTGCGACGTCGTATTGCGAATTCAGCGCATCGGATTCGCGTCCGGTGGCGCGCTCGTCTGCCAGCGACGCCCGTGACAGCGCGATCGCCTGCTTCGGCTTGCCCTGTTTCAGCAGCACCTGGGCAAGGTTGTCGCCCACCATCAATGCCTGGGGACGGTCGCCGGCCTTCTCGTACAGTGCGCGCGCCTGCTCGTAGAAAGCGCCGGCCACGTCGTATTGGCCCATGCCATAGGCATTGTTGCCTTCGTCGTTCTTCGCCTGCGCCTGGTTCCAGTCGTCATGGAGCGCGCCGAAGGCCGCGTCGGCTTGCTTGCACAACGGCTGCGAATGGTGGTGCTGGCCAGCCATGCTGTAGACGTCGCACAACTGGAACTTGGCCAGTGCGCGGTGTGCGGGATCGGGGTTGTCCAGTTGCAGGGCGGCTGCCTGCAGCGCATCGCTGACGCCCCTGCCGTCGCCATGGGCGATGCGAAGATCGGCATTCAGGAAACCGGCATACGATTCGGCCAGCGTGTCGTGCCCGACGCTTCCCAGGCTCTTCAAGCGTGCCACGGCTTCGGTGACCGCGGCGTCGTCGGAAACATTGATCGCGGCGTGGCCCATCCACCACAGCGCCTCGCGCTCGCCCGCGGGGTCGCCTGCGTAAACCCCGGCATCGAGCGCCGCGCGCAACTTGACGATCAGCCCCTGCGGGTCACTGGTGGAGAGGGTGCGCATTTCCACGGGCGGCAGTGCGTCCGCGGCCCACGCCGTCGACAGCGTCCCCCACAGCAGCAACCCCGCAAGCAGCTTCCGCATCAGCCTCTCCGCGAAGCATCCCGGGTTCATTGTCCGTTCGGTGCAAGGATCGGGCCAGTGGAACGGTAAACTTGCCGGATGCAGATTGGCAATCTCCGCATCGATCCGCCGGTGGCGCTCGCGCCCATGGCCGGCGTCACCGACAAACCTTTCCGCCAGCTTTGCAAGCGGATGGGGGCGGGCCTGGCCGTATCGGAAATGACCACGTCCGACCCGCGCCTGTGGCAAACCCGCAAATCGCTGCACCGGATGGACCACGCGGGCGAGCCCAATCCGGTGTCGGTCCAGATCGCCGGGTCCGATCCCGGGCGCCTGGCCGAAGCCGCACGCTACAACGTCGCCCACGGCGCGCAATTGATCGACATCAACATGGGGTGCCCCGCCAAGAAAGTTTGCAATGCCTGGGCGGGCTCGGCGCTGCTGGCCGACGAACCGCTGGTGGCGCGCATCTGCAGGGCCGTGGTCGAAGCCGTCGAAGTGCCGGTGACGCTGAAAATCCGCACCGGCCAGACGCCCGAATGGCGCAACGCGCTGACGGTCGCGCGCATCGCCGAGGATTGCGGCATCGCGGCGCTGGCGGTGCACGGCCGCACCCGCTCGCAGAAATACGAAGGATTCGCCGAATACGACACCATTGCGGCGGTGAAGGCGCGGGTTTCGATTCCGGTGTTCGCGAACGGCGACATCGATTCGCCGGCGAAAGCACGATTCGTGCTCGACTACACCCAGTGCGACGCGCTGATGATCGGCCGCGCCGCGCAAGGCCGGCCCTGGATTTTCCGCGAGATCGCGCATTTCCTTGCGACCGGCGAATCCCTGCCGGAACCGGACGCCAACGAAGTCCGCGACATCCTGCTCGAACATCTCGATGACCTGTACGCGTTCTACGGCGAAGCGGCCGGCGTGCGGATCGCGCGCAAACACCTCGGCTGGTACGCGAAGGACCGGCCCGAAAACGCCGCGTTCCGCGCCGTGGTGAATGCCGCCGAAAGCGCACACGAACAACAGCGTCTGACCCGTGACTATTTCGACGCGCTGGCTGCCGGCGTGGCGGACGAATTCGCCGCCGCGGCGTGAACGCTCCGCGGCTGGACGCGCTACCCTCGGCGATGCACCGCGTCGCCACTCCCTGTATCATGGCGGACTTGCTTCATCCTTCCATCCGTATCAAAGGATATAAACCACGATGAGCCGTTACCTGTTCACCTCCGAATCGGTGTCCGAAGGCCACCCGGACAAGGTCGCCGACCAGATTTCCGACGCCGTGCTGGACGCGATCCTGGCGCAGGACAAGCGCGCGCACGTGGCGTGCGAGACGATGGTCAAGACCGGCGTCGCGATCGTGTCGGGCGAAGTCACTACCGACGCGTGGGTCGACATCGAGGCGCTGGCGCGCAAGGTGATCCTCGGCATCGGCTACGACTCATCCGTGGTCGGTTTCGACGGCGCGACCTGCGGCGTGCTGAACCTGATCGGCAAGCAGTCGCCCGACATCAACCAGGGCGTCGCGCGCAAGAAGCCCGAGGAACAGGGCGCGGGCGACCAGGGCCTGATGTTCGGCTACGCCTGCAACGAGGCGCCGGAATTCATGCCCGCGCCGATCTACTACTCGCACCGGCTGGTCGAACAGCAGGCCAAGGTCCGCAAGGCCGGCAAGCTGAAGTGGCTACGTCCGGACGCCAAATCCCAAGTGACGCTGCTGTACAACGACGACCACTCGGTCGCCGGCCTCGACGCGGTGGTGCTGTCGACCCAGCACGATCCGGAAGTGAAGTACGCCGACCTCGTCGAAGGCGTGCGTGAAAACATTTTGAAGCCCGTGCTGCCGAAAAAGTGGCTGGATGCGCTGCCGAAGAACAAGGTGCACATCAACCCGACCGGCAAGTTCGTGATCGGCGGCCCGGTGGGCGACTGCGGCCTGACGGGGC
>Ga0207702_10003340_pt1 | contig 14720 bp, 8 predicted proteins | sample KBSCornC62_FD_184302 | JGI IMG/M metagenome (GOLD analysis project Ga0207702, IMG submission 184302) | Corn rhizosphere microbial communities from Kellogg Biological Station, Michigan, USA - KBS Corn C6-2 (SPAdes) (version 2) | ecosystem: Host-associated > Plants > Roots > Rhizosphere > Soil ...
TGGCATTCCAGAAGGACCGGGCGGTGCAGACGACGGCGTGAGCCCGGAAGTTATGCGTGGGCGCGAAGCAGGTATTCCTTGAACTTCGCATAATCCGCGCCCATGTGATCGAAGTCTTCGGGCAACCGGAGCGCGGCGAGCATGTTTTCGGGAACATCCGGCGGCCAGCCGACGACTTTCTCGACTTCCTCGGGGAATTTCGCGGGATTGGCGGTTTCGACGATGACGGCCGGGGCGTCACCGAGCGGTTCGATGGCGTTCCAGTCCTGAAAACCCTGCCAGGCGACGGAGCCGTGGGGTTCGAGGAGCAGTTGGAAGCGGTTCCAGAAATCGCGCACGCCGGCGACGGTGCGAGCGTCGTTGACGGACGTTGAAAAAATGTCCCGGCGCATCGCGGCCAGGTCCGGCTGGCGATGAATTTTGCCGGTCTCATCCATCTGGCCGCCATAAACCGAGACGAGCCGGGCAAGGTTGCTGGGGTGCCCAACGTTCATGGCGTTGGAGACGGAGTTGCGCGAGGGGGAAATTTTTTGGTACGCGCCGGTTTGCAGGAAGCGCGGGAAAGCGTCGTTGTCGTTGACGGAGGCGATGATCTTGCGGACGGGCAGGCCCATCTCGCGGGCGACTACAGAGCCCATCATGTCGCCAAAGTTTCCGCTGGGCACAGAAAAGACGATAGGTTCGCCGGGCTTGGCGAGGCGCGAGGCGGCGTAAAAATAATAAACGCTCTGCGGCAGGAGCCGTCCGATGTTTATTGAGTTCGCGGACGAGAGCGGGATGTGCTTGAGGTCGGGATCCGCGAAGGCCTGTTTCACCATGGCCTGGCAATCGTCGAACTTGCCGTCGATGGCGACGGTGCGGATGTTGTCGCGCAGCGTGGTCATCAGCTTGCGCTGGCTGACGCTGACTTCGGAGATGGGAAAAAGGACGATCACGCGGACGCCGGGGACATTGTGAAAGGCGTGCGCGACGGCCGAACCGGTATCGCCACTGGTAGCGGTGAGAATGGTGACGTGCCGGCCATCCTCGACGAGAAAGCGGCCGAACATGCGGGCCATCATCTGCGCGGCGAAATCCTTGAAGGACGCCGTGGGTCCCTGATCGAGCCGCATGAGGAAGACGCGGTCGTAGATTTTTTCCAGCGGGATGCTGAAGTTATAGGCGTCGCTGCACATTTTGTGCAAATCGGCGTTGGGAATAATTCCGTCAGTAAATTTGGAGAGGACGCGATAGGCGACTTCGTGATACGGAAGATTTGCGAACGCCGCGATTTCGGCCAGTGCGAGCTGCGGAAATTTTTCCGGGAAATACAGGCCGCGATCGGGCGCGAGGCCTTGCAGAAGCGCTTCGCGGAGGTTGACCGGCGGCGACTGCTTGTTTGTGCTGTGAAAGAGGAGTGTGGACATTACTTGAGGTTCTCCACGCGAAACATGACGGGCCTGGCCTTCACGACTGGAAGCTTTGAAATCTTATCGAGCGCCTTGCGCATGGCGGCGTTGGGTGCCTCGTGAAGCATGAGGATGAGCGGCACGCTCTCGCCTTCACGAGCTTCGGGTTGAATGACCGATGCGATGCCAATTTTGGCGCTGGCCAGGACGGCGGCAATTTTTGCGAGAACACCGGGTTTGTCCACGATGCTTAAACGCACATAGTACTGAGAAGGAACTTGGTCCAGCGACGCTACACGACATTTTTTTCCGTAAGCAACGAAGGCGGGCACGCGGACTTTGGCGCCGTTCTTCAAATCGAGCGCGGCGTCGGCCACGTCGCTGAGCACGGCGCTGGCGGTGGCATCTTTGCCCGCACCGCGGCCGTAGAAGAGGGTGTCGCCCACGACGTCGCCACGGACGAAGACGGCGTTGAAAACCTGGTTTACGCTGGCCAATACGTGGCAACTTGGGATGAGCGCGGGATAGACTGAAACTTGAATTGCCGGTTTGGCGGGAATTTGTTTTACGATGCCGAGGAGCTTGATCGTGTAGCCGAGTTTTTCGGCGAATTCCATGTCGATCTTGGAGACTTCGCAGATGCCCTCGGTGTGGATGTCGTGGTGGTCCACCCAGAAGCCGTGCGCGAGCGAGGCGAGAATGCCGGTCTTGTGCTGGGCGTCGTGACCATCGATGTCGAGGTCCGGGGGAGTCTCGGCGTAGCCTTGCTTTTGGGCGTCGGCGAGCACGGCGGCAAAGTCCGCGCCCTCGGATTTCATGCGCGAGAGGATGTAATTGCAGGTGCCGTTGACGATGCCGTAGATGGCAGGAAATTGATTTGCGACGAAGCCTTCGCGGAGCGACTTGATAATGGGAATGCCGCCGCAGACACTGGCTTCGTAGTAAAGATTGGCGTTGTTCTTGGCCGCAGCCGCAAAGAGCTCGGGGCCGTGGGTGGAAAGCAGGGCTTTGTTGGCGGTGACGACTGTCTTGCCCTTGGCGAGAGCGGCCAGAATCATGGTCTTGGCAATGCCGCAGCCGCCGACGAGTTCGATGACCACGTGAATATTGGGATCGTTCACGACTTCCTGCCAGTCGGTGGTCATCAGCTCACGGGTGATGGGGTAAGGGCGGGGTTCGTCAAAGGACTTGACGGCGATTTTGCGGAAATTGATCTTCACGCCGAGGCGCGCGGCGAGGAGGTCGCCGTTTTTCTGCCAGGCATGGAACACGCCGCTGCCGACTGTTCCACCGCCAATCATACCGAGATTCACTTGCTGCATAGGAATGTTCAGTTTGCCGTGAAACGGGGTATGGAACAAATATATTTTGAAAGAGTAACAGGAGTTTTACGAATGCGCCAAGGTCGCTCGGCAAGATTCGCAATCTCAGTTTTTCGATCAGCTCAAATCTTTTATAGACTTGGACAAGCCTTTTTGCCGCAAAATGAAGCTGGTGTCCGATTTGCGAATTTACCGACGAAGGCGGAAGAACTTCGTAGGCATTGTAAAGTCAGAGTTGGTAAAACAACAGCCGTTCATGGGGATGTCCTGGAATGGTCCTGCCGGTGACGGCGCCCATTGGAGTGTAGCGCCAGCGGACCAGTTCAGGACAAGGCCCGATGGGGAATTTGAGGCCATGAGCATTCCAGCGCTCGGTATAAGCGCCAGGCCGTGATAATTGCCGGACACGACACCGGTTGCGTTGGTAACCACAAGCGGCACGTTGGTCTGGGCATACGAGTTGTCACCCCAGCCCACAATATGGCCGCTCGCGAGCAGGGCGTAAGTATGGAAGTCGCCGGCGGCGATGGCCACGACGTTCGTTAGGCCGGCTGGCACGCTGGCCTGGCCAAAAGAATTGTCACCCCAAACGACGACGGTCTGGTTGGATAACAAAGCGACGCTATGGAGATAACCTGCGGCGATGGCCACGACGTTGGAGAGGCTGGCGGGGGGCGAGGCCTGACCATAGGCGTTATATCCCCAGGCAGCTACAGTGCCGTTGGCACGCAAGGCCAAACTATGGTCTCGTCCGGCAGCGATCGCCGTGATGCTGGCAAGTCCTTGGGGCACGGATGTCTGGCCTACGGAATTGTTGCCCCATGCAGTCACAGTGCCGGCGCTTAACAAGGCGACGCTGTGCAAATCGCCGGCGGCCACGGCCACCACTCCGTTGGTAGCAGCGGCTGGAATGTTACACTGTCCGTAATCGTTGCGTCCCCAAGCGACGAGCGATCCTTTGGAAGTAACGGCAAGGTTGTGATCGGTGCCGGCAGCGATGGTCACAAACGGCAGCGTGTTCGTGGGTGCATTTGTCTGGCCATAGCCATTGTAACCCCAAGCGACCAAAGCACCGTTATGGCGCAGCGCCAGCGAATGGTAATCGCCGCCTGCGGCGGCTACGACGTCTGCGAGAGGGGCGGGCACATTGAGCTGCCCTCCCGAGTTGTCGCCCCACGCGGTAATGCTGGAAATCAAGGGCAAAACGCTTACACGACCGGTTGAGGAGGTGCTCCCATAGGCGTTGGTGACCGTGACGCTGTAAAAACCGGACTGCGCTGGCTGCAGGTTGGTGAGGGTGAGGACGGAATTTGAATTGTTAAGTAAAAGGCCATTTAGACGCCAGAAATACGCCAGGGTTGGAGTGCCCAGCACATTAGCCGAAAGCACGACACTGCTTCCGGCGTCCACCACCTGGTTGGACAAAGACCCGACAAATGTTGGGACCTGGTAAACCGTTAATTGCGCGGTGCTACTGGGAGTTATGCCGGCTGAGTTGGAAGCAATCAGAACATACGGGCCGCCGTCATTGACGGAAATGTTTGTAAGCGTCAGCGACGTGCCAGTGGCGCCTGGAATATTTGTGCTGCTGTGCTGCCATTGGTAGCCAATCGGCTGCGACCCATTGGCCACCCCGGTAAAGGTGCGGCTTGAGCCGCCACTAACGGCGGCCCCTACAGGCTGGGTGGTAAAGTAGGGTGCCAGAGGAGTGACCGTGAGCGAGGCGATCGTGCTAGTGGCGGTGCCGACGGCATTGGAGACAACAACATAATAATTCCCGGCATTGACGGATTGAATTCCGGCAAGCGCATATTGTGCCGCATTGGCGGCGGCAATCGGTGAACCGTTAAAGAACCATTGATAGCCCAGCGTCTGGCTTCCAATGGCCGTGACGGCAAAGACTGCATTGGATGACGCAGGTAGCGTGAGCGAAAGTGGATTACTCACAATCGTCGGACCGGCAGGAGTGATGCGAACAGAAATCACGGCGCTTGTGGACGAGCCGACAGAATTAGCCACGACCGCGCGATAAATGCCTTCATTCACCGGCTGGGCATTATTGATGACCAGGTTGCTCGAGGTGGCACCGCTGATGACTGTGTTTTGGAAGTACCAGGCATAGCTCAACGGCGCAGAACCGGTGGCGGCCACCCATAGATTGATCGGCTGGCCAGCCAAAACAGAAGTGCTGGAGGACTGATTTGTGACAACTGGCGGGAACAGCACCGTAACGTTCGCCACGGAACTGGTAACCGAGCCCACGGAATTGGCGACGATCGCACGGTAACTGCCCTGTTGTGAAATCTGCACCGACGGCAGCGACAGGAAATAGTTGGTAGCGCCGGGCAAATTCGTGCCCAAAAAAGTCCATTGATATGATAACGGCCCCAGTCCCATGGCGGACACCGTCAGATAAACAGGGTTGCCAACCAGCACGCCCGTGTTAGCGGCCGGCTGTTGGGTAATGGAAGGCGATTCGATTACTGCCATCGGCAGGTTACCAAGCGTTCTATTGACGCTATTGTAGTACCAAAACTTCTGGTTCTGACCGTCCACTACGGAAACGGAACTTGAAACGGGAAGGTTATAAATTACCGCGCGTGAATTTGCGTCTACAGCCGTGGTAGCTCCGAATGCCACACTGCCGTTACTGTTGCAGCAATAGATTTCGGTGCCGACGGTGCCCAATTCATTCAAATTGGCATCGAATTCGTAGCTGTTCCAATACAGGCGGGATCCATCAGCCGAAAGGACGAGGTTTCGCGTTCCGTAAGGATGTTGGTTGCTGCCGGCTATCTCTACCAGCGAATCATTGGTAATCGAAAACTTATGCACGTAGGCATCGGAGATATTATTGTCGCAGTGATAATAATAACTACCGGTCGGATCTGCTTCTCCGTCGCCCTCCCTTTGAAGGCTTGACGTCAGGCTCGCTCCCGTGGCCGTGTCAATAATGCTCACGGAAATCCATTGGTTTTCTCCTTCGGTAATGAGTCGTCCGGCACGGCCAGCATTGATTTTGTAAACGTCCGTACCGAGGTTCATTGAGGGGAGGAGAGTTTGCGTGTTTAAATCCACCACATATGTGGCTGCTTCAGTCCAACTGGCAATGTAAAGCCGGTTTTCGCCGTAGCTTACGGTCAAGTCCAAGGGATTGATGCCCACCGGCAAGGTCTTGTCGATGTTTCCCGTGAGTGTATTAATAAACAGGAGGGTGCCGTTTTGACCGGACAGAACTGGTGGCTGCAGGGCATAAATGTATGGGCGCACCCGGTCGGCTGCCATTTTGGTGATGTTAAGCGCCGCAATATTGATGGTGACGGGAACCTCCACCTTGGTGCTGCCGATCGTAAACTCAATGTTATTGGTATAAGTGCCGATTGCCAAGGCAGCCGTCGAGAAGGAGACGGTGATTGAGGAAGGTGTGGTGCCTGTCGTTTGACTCAGCCCCAACCACGATGCTCCGGTGACGGCGGCGGACCATGAGGTGGGAACAGCGCTCGTCAGCGAGAGTGAGGTGCTGGCCGGGTTATACCCGAGGATGCCACCGGCAGTAATTTGCGTCGGATTAATGGCGACAGTGGCCACCGTGAATGACCAAGCCGTTCCCTGGTTCGTGGCGTTGAACCCGATCTGATCCACGCGCCAGTAATATGTGCTGCCGGGGGCAAGAATCTGACCAGGCGGTATGCTCGTGGCGGTCGTCCGGCCGAGGTATAGTGGCGACGCCGCAGTGGCTGCGGCGACTGCCGCCTGGTTCGTCCCGAAATAGACATCATAGGACAGCGCAGTGGCTGAGGGCGACCATAACAAGTTAGTCGGCGACTGCGCGACCACACTGCCATCTGCCGGTGTGGGCACCAACGTCAGGCCGTTTACCGGAGCGATGTTTGCCATGTTGTAGATGACCACACTGGCGGTTGTGGGATTGTAACGGAACAGCCGGGTCTGGTCACCGGACAGAGTTTGGACCGTAGCGGAAAACGGAAAGTTAGTTATGGTGATCCCAGTCTGGGCGTTGAACACCTCGGTAGGTCCAAAAGCCACGCTGCCGTCCAGGGAAATAGCATAGATATTGTCGGTGAACTGGGTCAGGAGAACAGCCGTGTTGGTGGCGGCAACTTTTTGGACTTTATTGAAAACCCATCTTTGGGCCCCGTCGAGCATGATGGGAGTATTTAATGGGTCCCGACTTTGGTTCGGTCCCGTGGTCAAGGTGGTCAATGAGCCGGGGGCAACGGAAAAGCTCACAATGGATGAATTGATGCTTCCCGCGCTCCAACCATACTGTTGCCAGATAAAGAGCGAGCTTCCATCACGAGACAACACCAATCCGCCGGCACCCGAGGATTGGTTGCCTCCGGTATTCAAGACCATTGTTTCGATATCGTTGGTGTAGTCGAACTGATAGATTTCGGGACCCCACGCGCCGTCGGTAAAATAAACGGTACCGGAGTTGTTGGCCGTGAGGTAAAGAGGATTGGACAAACTGTAGGTGCTGGGCGTGGTAATGGGCTGGGAAGATTGCACCGTAAAGGAGGTCAGATCCACCTTGGAAATTGTGCGGCTGCCGGTATTGATAACGTACAGGGAATCTCCAGCTGGAGTTACGGCCATATCCGTCGGGTTGACGCCCACGGTGATTTCATTAACCACTGTGCCGTTGGTTGCATTCAAAGCCAGCAACGTGCCTGCGCTGGAAGATCCGGGCGCGTTAAGCGCATAAACGACAGGACGCAGATAATCAGGTGTCAGCTTGACAAGGGTACGACCGGGCAGTTGATTGGTGATTTGCGCCACCGCTGTAAAACAGCATAGAGACAACAAGAGGCCACAGGCGAACTGATATGTGCTTTTCATAATTTTGACATTACGGTTTTCCTTAAAGAAATGTCCTTTTCTGATATCCGGCATTCAAACAGGTATTCCATTAGTTTTCAATGAAAAATTAGAATTTAAAATGCAGGTGATTCCCGGGAAAAAGCCATGTTTTCCCAAGAAATCCAATTTGAATATGGAAACGCCAGCATCCACGACGGTTGGTGGTTCTTTGTGCGGCACATTAAGTTGAAACCTAAAAATTTTCTGAGCGCTATTTTTCCTTGTCAGACGATATCGGGAGGCTGACGGCTCGCCGATTTGCCGCAGAATGGCACAACTGTTCATTTGGCCGGAGAAACTTTGTTTGCGCGCAGCACGAGCATTGTGCCGACAAGGAATAGTACTGCGCTGTAGCTGAAGGCGGTTGCGGTGCCGAAGGCGGACCACAGGACGCCGACGATGGTGCTGGAGAGGAAATCGCCAACGCCGTTGACAGTGGCGAGGACGCCGAAGGCGGTGCCGTGGTGTTCTTCGCCCACGAGTTCGGCGCAGTAGGAGTCTTCCAAGGTCTCGGTGACGCCGATGAAGATGCCGGAGAGAGTGAAGATGAGGCCGAAGGTCCAGAGGTTGAGCGGCGCGAGAATTATCAGCAGGGCCATGACGGCGGCGAGGGCGTAGCCGGAGGCGAGCACGTATTTCTTGTTGAAATGGTCGGCGAGCCAACCGGCAACCGGCGCAAAGGCGGCGTTGAAGATGTTTCGCAGCACGTATAAGGCTACGGCGAAGCTGGCGGCGGTGGTGGCGCCGTATTGGGGTGAGAGTCTCTGGGTGGCGAGAAGGATCAAGAGGGTCGGGGCGAAGTCGCCTGCGCCGAAAAGGCCGACGGCAATTAGAAATCTCCGGTAGGGCGGGGGCAGGACGCGGAGACGTCCGGTGAATGAAATGTGCGAGACGCGTTTGCGTTCCTTTTCCTTTACGAGAAAGGCGATGAGGGCGGCGGCGAGTATTCCGGGAATGAGGGTGACGAGAAAAACGTGGCGGTAGTTATGGGCGAAGAGTGCGAGCAACAGCCACGCGCTGGCGGGTCCGACGATAGCGCCGAGGGTGTCCATCATTCGTTCGAAGCCGAAGGCGCGCCCGTAGGTATCCTTGGTCACGGCGGCGGCAAGGAGGGCTTTGCGGACGGGGGTGCGCACGCCGCGTCCGAACCAGGCGAGGGAGCGCGAGACGAGGATTTGCCAGGCGGCGGTGCTAAAAGCGAAGGAGGCTGTGCCGAGCGCGGTGACGAGGTAGCCGATGACTGCGATGGGTTTGCGGCGCTCCAGTTTGTCGGTGTAAAAGCCGGAGGCCATTTTGGCGAAGCTGGCGAGGCCGTCGGCGGTGCCTTCGATGGCCCCGAGCCACGCGGCGGCGGCGCCGATGCTGGCAAGGAAGGCGGGCAGGACTGTGGTGGCAGTTTCGTGAGCCCAGTCGCTGAACAATGAGGCCAGACCGATGCCGATGACGGTGCGGTTGAGCCAGCGAGGGGATGTTTGAGTTTTGGGCTCGCTCACCTAAAACTTCTCCATGAACCATTGTTTGGGATGTGTGAGAGCGTGTGATTAGACGACGCGTCCTTCCCCCTCACCCCGACCCTCTCCCTCAGGGAGAGGGAGTCACAGTTTCCGCGTCCTTGCGAGATGGGAGCGCTACATGCGTCACAATTCAGGGGTTCAATGCGCGAATTTTTTAGGGGAAATCTCTCCCCAAAGTGAGAGGACTTTTTACCGGGCACGGTCTTGGATGCGCGCGAGGTTGTGGAATCTCTCCAGTGTTTGGGTTGATGTGCGGGATGCCGTCCGGCGTTCATAGTCCTGCGGCGATGGAATTGGCGATGTCCTGGAGGGAATTGATTTCAGCAGCGGAATATTCGCGTTCGTGCATGGTACCAACGCCGAAGGTGCCGACGATTTTTCCGGTGTTTCCGCCGATGCGAATGGGAACACATACTGCGCCGCCAACGCCAGTTTGTTTGGCACCGGGTTTGGCCACGCCGCTGGTGTCATTTTGAATGTTGCAGATGGTGACGGGTCGATTTTTGGCGACGGTTTCGCCGGCGATGCCTTTGCCGACGGGGATGGTTTTTACGATGTCGATCATCTGCGGCGGCAGGCCGGCGTAGGCGACGAGGTGGAGCAGTTGAGCTTGGTCGTCAAGGCGGTGGATGGTGCCGGTCTCGGAACGAAATTGAGCGAGGGTGTCGCGGAGAAGCTGGTCGAGGTTTGGTTGGGACATAATCAAGATGCAAAGCAGCGGCGGGATTTGAATTTTATTTTGTTTCGACTCCTTCGCCAGAACGGTAATGCAGAACCTTCACTTTTTCCAATGTGACGAGGCCGCCACCGATCATTTTGTCGAGGGTGGGGAGGAAGGCGTTGATGTTGTCCTCGCTGTCCACGATTTCTATGACGAGGGGGAGGTCCATGGAAAGGCGGAGGATTTTGGCGGTGTGGACGCGACTGGATTTGCCGAAGCCCATGGGGCCGCGGAGGACGGTCGCGCCGGCGAGATGCGCCTCGCGCGCGGCGAGGACGATGGCTTCGTAGAGGGGTTTGTGCTCCCAGCGGTCGGATTCGCCGATGAAGATGCGGAGCAGGAGGGCTTCAGTGGGTATTTGCATAATTATTCCTTAGCCACAGATGGACACAGATGAAACACAGATTCTGAATTTACGATATACGATATACGATATACGCGCGGAGGGTTGCTCATAGTCCTCGGGAGATTGAAAATTGACTTCTTAAATTCCGGGTACGGCGTATTTCTATTCATTGGTGGTTAGTGTTTGATGGAATTGAACGCGGAGCCGAGGAGGTAGCCGAGCCAGACGGCGATGAGGCAGAGGATGACGGACAGGAGGATGTTGCCGCCGGCGTAGAGCCATTCGCGGTCACGGACGAGATTTAATGTCTGGAGGCTGAACGAGGAGAAGGTGGTGTAGCCTCCGCAGATGCCGATCATGACGAATTGTGTCGTGAACTGGCGGGTTTGGGAATCCATACGGCCTTCGGGACTGGCGAGGGCGCCGGCCACGCCGATGACGAATGAACCGGCGATGTTGATCACGAGCGTGCCCCAAGGGAAGGTGGCGCCGACTTTATCGGAGACTAATCCGTTGATCCAGTAGCGGCTGACGCTGCCGAGGGCGCCGCCGAGGGCGATCCAGAGATAGGCCAAGTTCATAATGATGTTCCTGCGAATGTTGTATTATTCGTAGGAGTCATCAGCACTGAACCAGTCAGGCGGTTTTCCCAAGAGGGAAGGCAAACTCCATTGCCGAGGAAATTGTCGGGTAATTGCATTATCTGTGCAAACATAAATCGACTGGCCTTGATATGAATGGTGCGTTGAGAACCTCACCATGAACTGGAAAATTAGAGCGCCTGTCTAACGTGCGAGCTCCCTCACCCCGGCCCTCTCCATGAACCCTGGTCGCGTTGTCTGAGAGCGCGTGATTAGATAACGCGTCTTTTCCCCTCACCCCGGCCCTCTCCCTTGGGGAGAGGGAGGCATTGTTTCCGCGTCTTTGCAAGACGGGAGCGCTATATGCGCGTTGGTTCAGGGGTTCAATGCGCGAACTTTCTTTGGGAGAAATCTCACTCCGTCCCGGCCACAAAGGCAGGCAGCCCCCAAGGGAGAGGGAGGCATTGTTTCCGGTCTTTTGCAAAATGGCTTTGCCGGATTTACGACTGTTCAGGGGATGGGTGTGGCTCAGCATGCTAATGAATGAGGGCATTGCCTGTGGGAGTCAACGGCTGTTTAGCGAGGCCGGGGCCGGACCAGGTGATGTGGACGGATGGGGAACCCGTGGTGTGGATGTATTCGATTTTTAATTCCACCGGTTTATTGGCGGTGAATCTGATTTTTTTGGAGATTTCTTTGTTGTTTGATACATCCTTTTTCAAGAGAAGTTTGGAATTTGCGTAGAGGTTGAGCTGGCCGTCGCCGTCGGCGGAGAGGGTGTAGCGACCGCTTTTAGGGGCTTGGATGGTGCCGGTCCAGCGGATGGAGAAGTCTTCCAACGGCACACCGGCGGAGGCGTCGGGGGAGCCGGTGCCGGGTTCGGTGCCGAGGTCGAAGTCGATCATGGGGGTGACAGAACTTTTGGCGAGGGTGGTGAAGTTGGTGTCTTTGTAATATTCCACTTTGAAGAGCGGGGCTTGGGCGAAGGCGTCGGGGCCGAGGAGGGCCTTGACGTCATCAACGGACCACGGGTGGCCGTCGGGATAGACGATGCCGTGGAAAGGTTTCGGCGTCTCATCCTCGCGCGGGTTTTGGCGATTGTCGTGCCAGGCGAAGCGGCAGTTGTCGCGGCCGATGCCGAATTCCCACATGATGAAGCCGGTCTTGTCCTTAAAATGTTCGACGATGCCGGGGACGTCCTGGCCTTCGCGGTTCATGCACTCGGTGCAAAGTTCCTCCGGTGTGCCGGTGTAATTGTAGTTGCCGTACTCGTGCCAGGAGATGAAGTCGGAATAGGGACCGCCGGAAAATTCCCGATCTGTGGCGGTGACGGGAATTTTGGTGCCCGTTTCGTGGACCCAGGCGATGGAATCCTTTAGGAGTTGGACGGTTTCCGCGGATTGATTGGGTTCGTTGTAGGTTTCCCAGAAGGCGATTCGCGGGTCGGCTTTGTGGGCGTTGACGATGTCCTGGACGTAGGCTTTAAGGCTGTCGCGGCTCTGGGCGTAGTGCTTGCGGATGTCTTCGCCGGGCGACACGAGCCAGCGGCTGTTGTGGACGCCGTGGAGGGGCGGGGGATAGTGATAGTCTGGCGACAGGAGGTTGGGGTCGGGCTGGTTCCAGCAATCGTCGAAGAATATGAATTCGGTCTTAATGCCGTATTTGTCGGCGCGGGTAAGAAAATCTTCGATGTGATTTAAGAGGGCGTCTTTATTTTTGAGGTAGATAAGGTAGTGCAGGTAAACGCGAACGCAGTTAATACCGTAGACGGAGGCGTAGTGGAGTTCGCGGTCATTGACGACGGGGTCGTATTGGTCCCATTCCTGGGCCTCGTTAACGGCGGTGGTGGGGACGAAGACGGCGCCTTTAACCCAGCGCCAGTCGGCTTTGTAGGCCGGGGCCGGTGGTGCGTTCGTTGCCGGGGCCGCGGCAGAGACCAGCGGGATCGCTGCGAGAAGTATCGTGGCGGTGGCGATTGTTTTGATCGTCCTTTGATAGATTATACCCGTCATAAATTTCTTAGCTGTATGAATTGCATCAATTGCATTCCAGTGGCGAGGAGCATCTTTACACCGGAAGGGTTGTTGCTTTCGAGGAAAATCTTGGGAGGAGCGTGGCGCGCGACAGATGGTTCGTGAATGACGAATGACAAATGACGGATGGAGGGAGGGAGTTTTCGTTGAGGTCGGGGCGCCCGGGAGGGAGAGTGTTGTGGCGACAAGCTGTCGCCACCCCATTTTGGGGGGATCCATGCCTCGGGTCGGGGATTCTTTCCAGATTTTGCTTGATTAACTTTGACTAACTTTGGCTGTGTTTGACCCTCCGTATTTACGATTTGCGATATACGATTTACGAGCGCGTTGGTCAGCGATGGCAGTTTTCGAGGATGATGAATCAGGGACGATTCGTTCGGACGGAGTTCGCCGGGCAATTTATTTAAAAATAACATGTTTATTTCTGTTAATTACTGTTTATTTCCGTATTACAGGTTGTATTACGCAGATTGGGGCAAATGACGAATGGTGCGGGTGCAGTTTCATGGTGATTCGAATGCCTACGGTGCGGGCGAAAGCGGTGTCGCCGCTGCGCTCCCGCCTTCGCTTTGCTTCGGCGCGGCACGTTGCCACCGCGGTCCAAGACGATGCGGGTTGTTGGATGCAATTGTAAGGAGGAGCACCGGCGGGTATGCCACGTTGCTGCGGGTCATAGACCCGCGGTCCAATCGCGTTGGGCGCTTTCTTTGCCTCTGCTGTAATTTAGCCGTCATGGCACCCAGTATGGCACATCTGTTGAAAACACGTTTGTAAGCCAATTACAAAATCAGCAGATTTTTGAAGATTTTTTGTAAGCGAATTACAAAATTGGTGTTTCGACACGAATTTCACCAATTTTTGCGAATTCATTCACCAAGGAGGTGCAGAGTGGCTGAGAGGGCTGAATCGTTAATGAGGTTGGAATGGAAAGGGGGGGCTGTTAATGTTCAGGTTTACTTCAGGTTAAAAGTGCTGGAATGACAATGCCTTTCTTGACTGGCGTCGCGCGCAATCTATTATAAGCGTTCTGAAATTTGCGGTTTTACAATCATTTTAATTTAATATGACAAAGATACAAAACATCCAGGCGCGTGAAGTCCTCGACTCGCGCGGAAATCCGACGGTGGAAGTGGACGTGACGCTGGAATGCGGCGCGGCCGGTCGCGCGGCAGTGCCCAGCGGCGCCAGCACCGGTGAACATGAAGCAATTGAATTGCGTGATGGCGACAAGAAGCGTTATCTCGGCAAGGGCGTAAGCAAGGCCGTGGCGAATGCCAACACCAAGATCAAAGCAGCGTTGCTTGGCGTGGACGCGTTGGATCAGCTCACCGTCGATAACACGATGTTGAAGCTGGACGGCACTGAGACCAAGGGCAAGCTCGGCGCGAACGCCATTTTGGCGGTGTCGCTGGCCAATGCCAAGGCGGCGGCCGCGGCTGTGGGCCAGCCCCTCTTCAAGTACCTCGGCGGGCCGAACGCGAAAGTGTTGCCGGTGCCGATGGCGAACGTCATCAATGGCGGCGCGCATTCCGATGCCCCGATTGATTTTCAGGAATTCATGATCCAGCCGCATGGCTTTGATACCTTCAGCGAAGGCTTGCGCGCGATCACGGAAACGTTTCATGCGCTCAAGGGCGTGTTGAAGAAGCGCGGTCTCTCGACGGCGGTCGGCGACGAAGGCGGTTTTGCGCCGAAGTTGGACAGCGTGGAAGATGCGATTGAATCGATTCTCGAAGCGGTGAAGAACGCGGGTTACAAGGCCGGCAAGGAAATGTACCTGGCGCTCGACGTGGCCAGCTCGGAATTTTACAACCACGACGGCACGTACACGTTCAAGAAATCGACCGGCAAGACTGTATCCGGTGCAGAGCTCGTGGATTTCTATGCGAAGTTGTGTGCGAAGTATCCGATTGTCTCCATCGAAGACGGTTGCG
>Ga0207702_10003342_pt1 | contig 14711 bp, 9 predicted proteins | sample KBSCornC62_FD_184302 | JGI IMG/M metagenome (GOLD analysis project Ga0207702, IMG submission 184302) | Corn rhizosphere microbial communities from Kellogg Biological Station, Michigan, USA - KBS Corn C6-2 (SPAdes) (version 2) | ecosystem: Host-associated > Plants > Roots > Rhizosphere > Soil ...
GCCGCCGCGGCGATGGCGCAGCCCGCGCCGGTCGCTTCGCCCGTGGCGCAAGCGCCGGCGGTGCCTGCGGTTTGGAATCCTGTCGCGCCGTACATCACGGCAGGGCAGGACGAGCCGGGCTATCGTTCCTGGTATCTCGCCGGGCCCTGGCGGGCCGCGCAGGTCAAGGCGTTCAACGACTATCTGGTCAGCAATCAGGTCGGCGGAATCCTGCCGACCTGGACACTCCTGCGCACCGCGACGTCGTGGCAGGAATGCGGACAACAGCCCTTCGAAGTCCCACCGGCGGACGAATGGCCCCACATGGTCGAGACGCTGCGCTACGTGCGCGACTATGTGGTTCCCGCCGTCGGGCCGGTGGAAGCAGTCTCGGTCTATCGCAATCCGGTCCTGAACAAATGCGCCGGCGGAGCGCCAGAGAGCGCGCACAAGCTCGATTCGGCCATCGATATGGTGCCGCTTCGGCCGATCACCCGCGAGGCGCTGATGCGCACGCTCTGCGGCATCCATTCGGAGCATGGCGCCGCCTACAATGCCGGCCTCGGCTTCTACGCCTACCTGCGTTTCCACGTGGACAGCACCAAGTTCCGCCGCTGGAACATGGACCCGGCGGTGCTCGCCGACTGCCCCCCCCTGGTGCACCCGGAAGACATTGCTTCGGTGGGCCAGCTAATTCCGCCTGCGCCCGGTACTGTTGCGCCTGGCACCGTTGCTCCTGCCATTCCAGCTGCTGCTGCTCCGGCCGCGGCTTCGCCGGCCCCCGTTGCGCAGCCGGGCGCTGCACCGGTACTGACCCCCGAACGAGGGCAGCCGCAGTAGTTCGCCAGCCTTGTGTTGCCGTTCTGCAACACCATATCGGTGTTGAAGAAAAGAGGGGTCACGGCACATGGATTTTGAAAAGCTCACCGACCGCGCGCGCGGCTTTTTGCAGGCCGCGCAGACGATTGCGGTTCGGGAGCATCAGCAACGGATTGCGCCCGCGCATCTCTTGAAAGCGCTGCTTGACGACGAGCAGGGCATGGCCGCCGGGCTGATCAATGCTGCGGGCGGCGACGCCAAGGCTGCGCAGCGCGAGGCCGATGCGCTCGTCGCGAAAATTCCCGCCGTCACCGGTAGCGGCGCGACGCAGGCGCCGGCGATGGACGGCAATACGATCCGCATCCTCGACCAGGCCGAGCAGGTCGCGAAGAAGGCGGGCGACAGCTACGTGACGGTCGAGCGTATTCTGCTCGCGATGGCGCTCGCCAAGAACACCGACGTTGGCGGCGCGCTCGCGAAGGCGGGGCTGACGCCGCAGAACCTCAACGCCGCGATCGACAAGTTGCGGGGCGGCCGCACTGCCGACACCCAGGGTGCGGAAGACCGTTACGACGCGCTCAAGAAATATGCGCGCGATCTCACCGAGGCGGCGCGCGACGGCAAGCTCGACCCGGTCATCGGCCGCGACGAGGAAATCCGCCGAACGATCCAGGTGCTCGCCCGCCGGACCAAGAATAACCCGGTGCTGATCGGCGAGCCGGGCGTCGGCAAGACCGCGATCGCCGAGGGGCTCGCGCTGCGCATCACCAACGGCGACGTACCTGACGGCATCAAGGACAAGCGCCTGCTCGCCCTCGACATGGGTGCGCTGATTGCGGGCGCGAAATATCGCGGCGAGTTCGAGGAGCGCTTGAAGGGCGTACTCGACGAGGTGCGCCAGGCCGAGGGCGACATCATCCTGTTCATCGACGAGATGCACACGCTCGTCGGCGCCGGGAAGGCCGAAGGCGCGATGGACGCCGGCAACCTCTTGAAGCCGGCGCTTTCGCGCGGGGAGCTGCATTGCATCGGCGCGACCACGCTCGACGAATATCGCAAATATATCGAAAAGGACGCGGCGCTCGAGCGGCGCTTCCAACCGGTGTTCGTCGGCGAGCCGACCGTACCCGACACCATCTCGATCCTTCGCGGACTCAAGGAGAAGTACGAGCTTCACCACGGCGTCCGCATCACCGACGCGGCAATCGTTGCGGCGGCTACGCTGAGCAACCGCTACATCACCGACCGCTTCCTGCCCGACAAGGCGATCGACCTGATGGACGAGGCGGCGAGCCGAATCCGCATGGAGGTCGAGTCCAAGCCCGAGGAGATCGAGAATCTCGACCGGCGGATCATCCAGCTCAAGATCGAGCGCGAAGCGCTGAAGAAGGAGCAGGACAAGGCGTCGAAGGGCCGGCTTTCAAAGCTCGAAGAGGAGCTTGCAAATCTCGAGCAGCAGTCGGCCGAGCTGACCCAGCGCTGGCAGGCCGAGAAGGAGAAGATCGCCGGCGAAGCCAAGATCAAGGAGCAGCTCGACGCGGCGCGGCTCGAGCTGGAGCAAGCCCAGCGCAATGGCGACCTGGCGAAGGCCGGCGAGCTCCAATATGGACGCATCCCGGAACTGGAGAAGCAACTTTCCGACGCGCAGGCGGCCACGCACGGTGCCATGTTGCGCGAAGAGGTCACGGACCAGGACATCGCCGCGGTTGTCAGCCGCTGGACCGGAATCCCGGTCGAGCGAATGATGGAGGGCGAGCGCGAGAAATTGCTGCAGATGGAAGCGGCGATCGGCGCGCGCGTGATCGGCCAGGAGGATGCGGTGAAGGCCGTATCCGCGGCCGTCCGCCGCGCCCGCGCGGGTCTCCAAGATCCGAACCGGCCGCTCGGCTCGTTCCTGTTCCTAGGGCCCACCGGCGTCGGCAAAACGGAGCTCACCAAGGCGCTCGCCGAGTTCCTGTTCGACGATTCCTCGGCGATGGTCCGCATCGACATGAGCGAGTTCATGGAGAAGCACGCGGTCGCTCGGCTGATCGGAGCGCCTCCTGGCTATGTCGGCTATGAGGAAGGCGGCGTCTTAACCGAGGCGGTGCGCAGGCGGCCCTACCAGGTGGTGCTGTTCGACGAGGTCGAGAAGGCCCACGGCGACGTGTTCAACGTGCTCCTCCAGGTGCTGGACGACGGCCGGCTGACCGATGGCCAGGGCCGCACGGTCGACTTCACCAACACCATCATCATCCTGACCTCGAACCTCGGCTCGCAATATCTCGCCTCGCTGGGCGAGGACCAGCCGGTCGAGAAGGCCGAGCCGCAGGTGATGGAGGTCGTCCGCGCGCACTTCCGGCCCGAGTTCCTCAACCGGCTCGACGAGATCATCCTGTTCCATCGCCTTAGCGCCGGCCACATGGGGCCGATCGTCGATATCCAGGTCGCTCGGCTCCAGAAGCTGCTCGAAGACCGCAAAATCAGGCTCGACCTTACGGATGCCGCGCGCGCGTGGCTTGGCCGCGTCGGCTACGATCCGGTGTACGGAGCGAGGCCACTCAAGCGCGCGGTGCAGAAATATTTGCAAGACCCCCTCGCCGACAAAATCCTGTCGGGCGAAATTCCGGACGGGTCAGTCGTGCGGGTCGATGAGGGCGACGGCCAGCTGGTGCTGACGCCCGCGGGCGAAAAGGTGCGTGAGGCGGCAGAGTAAGGCCCGACCGCTTACATCGGCCGTAGCGTCTGCGCCTTGTCGATGTCCTGACGGTCCAGCCGCCGCTGCTCCGACCACTGCCCGCGAGTCATGCACACCTGGCGAACGACAATCCGGCTGCTGGAATCGCGCTCCTTCTCGCAAACCACCTCGTTCGGATCGTGACCTTTTTTCTGAGGCTGCGACCCAGTAATGGTGATTGGCGTCGTCTGCGCGGGCTGTTGAGCATAAGCCGGCATGCAGGTGACGCAGAGTACCAGTCCGGAGCTGCAGACGAGAGATGTTCGCATCAGGGCCTTCATTCGCTTAGTGAGGCGAGCTCATGGGTGCCTGCGTCTGCGCCTTGTCGACATCCTGACGATCGAGCCTGCGCTGCTCGGCCCACTGCGAGCGAGTCATGCAAACGCGCTTCGTGGCGATGCGACTTCCGAGCTCCTCCTGCTTCTCGCAAATGACTTGGTTCGGATCGGGCGCTGTCTTGCCGCTCTGCTGCTGCTGCTGCTGCGGTTGCTGAGCCTGGGCGAAAGCGGTCCCAGGCACGAGGGGGATCACGACAAGCGAGGCTCCAGCGAGAAAAACTAGCTTACGCATTCCAAGCTCCTGCTGAGCACCCCATGGGCGCATCGAAAACTTATACCTCGGCGAACCTGAACGGAACCTGCGGCAAGTCAAGGTTCCGACACTTCTCCTCGGATTCACAGGCCCTGTCCCGCGGCCGCGCTCGAGGAAATCAGAGCCGCGACGGCGGCGCGCTCGGTGGGGCTGATGTCCGGGTGCCAGACGTCGCAGATGAACACGACGCGGAGCTCGTCGGACGGGTTCGCCGCTTCATGCTCCATGGTGTCGTCGAACACGAAGGCCTCGCCGGTTTTCCACAGGCGGGTTTCCGCTCCCACGCGAAACCAGCAGCCTTCGGGCACAATCAGCGGGAGATGGCAGACGAGGCGGGTATTGCTAATTCCGACATGCGGCGGAATCCGAGTTTTTGGCGCTAGCAGCGAGAACATGGCGTTGGGCGAAGCGCCGGGGATATCGGGCTGCGGCAGTCCTTCGAGCAAGGCCATCGTCCGCGGGCAGTGCCGCGCGTTCGCACCGTTGACCCGTCCATGCTGGACAAGATGAATGGCGGTCCAATCCGGGTTCCGGTTCAGGGGGCGCCATTGGTCCATCGGGACATGCTCTTCGAACTGGACGTAGGGAACCAGCTCGGCGCGTTCGGCAGCCATGACCGCGCGCAGCTCGGCGGTAACTTCCTCGGTCGCCGCTTCCAGCTTTTCAAGCCACGGAAACATCCGCCGCGGATGAAACTCGCGCTCGGTCAGCTCGGGAAATTGGAAGTCGGTGGGCTCGCTGTGGTAGGGGCGCGTGCGCCGCACCGCGTTGCTCCTGAAACGATGGATGCGCTTGCGCTCTTCCTCGCTCGCTTGTTGCTCGGCGTCAGCCATGCGCTCCTTGAGCGCGGCTTCCTTCTTGGTCTGCCATTCCGCGTATTTTTCCTCGGCCTCGGCAATTACGGGCGTGAGTTGCTCAGGCAGATCGCGCTCGGGCTTCTGCGCCAGGGCATGACCCCAGGCCTCGCCCGCGCCCGGCAGCTCGAGCTTCTGCAAAAGGCTGGCGCGCATCAATAGCGCGGTGAAGTCGCGCGGCGCGATTGCGAGGACTTTATGAACCGCATCCAGCGCGGCGGATGCATCCCCAGTGCCCCTGCGGATTGCGGCGATCCGCATCCACAGCGTGCCGTCGGCCGGCGAGATCGCCGCGGCCTGTTCGAGGAGTGAGACAGCCCGGGCGAAGTCGCGTGCGGCGACCGCTTTATCGGCGTCCCTGACCAGTTCGGCGGCGTCCATTGTTCACGCGCTATAACCGAATTTCTCGATCCAGGGCTTCAGGACCGGGAGCACCGGCTCGAGATGCTTGCGATATTTCTCCCAACGACCCGCCGAGCGCGTGTAGATCGGCTCGACCACCTGCGCATAGCTCGCGGTCTTGATGCGTCCGCGCTTCTTCGCGGTTTTTTGGTGATCCAGGACATCGTCGTGCCACTCCACGCCCAGAAACTCAAAAAGCGCACGTAGCTCTCGCTCTCGATCGGAAACGACATTCTCATAGACGACTGCATGTGACGACAGCGGCATCAGACTCTGGACATGCTCGTAATAGCTGAAGCTCGCATCATAGAGGTCGGCGGCGGTATCGAGCTGAAGAAAGCTCGCCATGCCGTCGTTCAGCGAGAAATTGGCGACAAAGCAGCTGAGAACGACGTCGCACGGATGGCGGAGCGCGAGGATGACGCGAGCGTCCGGAAAGATGCGGCGCACGAACGGCAAGAGGTTCATTGTCAGTGGGTTCTTGTCGATGAGAGTCTTGCCCGGCGCGAGCGGGGTCAGTTCCGCGGCGCAGTCGAAATAGGCCTGGCGGGCCGCCCTGATCTCCTCGTCGCTCACGGCAGGAAGAGTTTCCAGGTCCTTGATCAACTGCTGGGCTTTTCGAAGCGGCGGCTCTTCTTCCAGAACTTCGAGCTGCGGATGACCCATAAGAATCGTGTCGAGCAGCGTCGTCCCCGATCGAGGAAAGCCGACCAGGAACACCGGGGCGGGCCTGGCGTCAGGCTCGGACTCGTCGCGCCAACTCCCTGCCCACTCTTCGGTCGTGAATTCCCGCCAATCGCGAATGAGATTGCGATAATTCTGCCCACGCTGATCCGGATTCGTTGGATCCTCGCGAAAAATCTCGTTCATCCGCGAAAAGGCTTCAAATGCCTCGTCGTACCGGCCCGCGCCTTCGAGTAGTTGACCAAGGAGGTGCTTCCGCCGCGGATTTTCGAGCTCCTCCGGGACAGTTTCCAAAGCAGCTAAGCCGGCCTCGAAGTCCTTCGTACGACGATAATGGTAGGCCCGAATGAAATTGACCGCATTTTCCTCGACTCCATTATTAACCGCGTCATCGACGAGAGCCGCAAGGTCAGCGTCGCGATTGCTTAGTTCATAAACGAGCGCCAGCCCGAGATAGGCGTTGGAGTTCGTCCGATCGATTCTAAGCACGCGCCGGTACGTCGCTTCGGATGCCTCCATCTTGTGAAGGAATGAGAAATGGCTCGCCTTCTCGAGGAGCAGCTCGAGATCCTCCGGCGCGCGCGAGACAGCGCGTTCGATAGCCACAACCGCTTCGTCGTCGCGCCGCATGTTCTTCAACATGACGTAGAGCTCGCGATACGGGTTCGCGTCCTTCGGGAATTCCTCGGCCATTCTATTGAACTCGGCCTCGGCTTCGTCGTAATGGCCGTTTTCGCGGAGCATCCTCGCGTAATTCAGGCGGCTGGGAGCCGCCAACGGATTGATCTCCACGGAACGCTTTAGCGCCGCGAGACTACCTTCCCAATCCTCTACGGCACGGCGTGCGTTCCCCAGGTTGTTCCAGCTCTCCCAATCGGCGGGCGCAGCGGCGACCACATGCTCCAGCGCTTCGACGGCTGCGTCAAAGTCGAGCAATTGGTCCGCTGCGAAGCCGCGAATCCGCGCGAGCTGCAGGCTGGGATCAACGAATGCAAGGTCGCGACTGGCGACCTCGAGTGCCCGTTCGTGCCGACCCAGAAGAACGAGCGCATTCGCGAGATTGGTCGCAATCCTGATGTCCTCGGGCCGATGCTCGTGCGCAAGCTCGAGATTCCGAACCGCCGCTTCTACATCGCCGAGCTGCAAGCGCAGCGTGCCCAACAGCGCATTGATCGCCCCCAGATCTGCACCATTGGCAAGGGCCGCCTCGGCGATCGCGCATGCTTCCTTCAGACCACCGCTCTGAGCCGCACCGAGAGCGCGTCGAATGGCTGTTGCCGTCGTTTCATCAAGACGAGAAGCGGTTGCGGTCTGAATTGTCACGAAAATCTCAAATCCAACTCGATGCCAGACCGTTACAGCCGGTTTGTTCCAAAAAGAAGGGGGCGGCGGCACAAGGCCACCGCCCCACAGTTCGTTTCTCGCGGACGCTTAGAAGTTGAGCGTCGCGCCGGCGAAGAAGTACCGGCCCAGGGTGTCGTACGTGCCCCCGTAGGTGTTTCCGTTACACGTTGCGACCGCGCAGGAGCCGGCGCTGCTGGTGAACAGCGGGGGATCCTTGTCGAGGATGTTGTTCACGCCGAGGCGGAGATTGTAGTGATCGCCAACGGTGAACGTACCCGCGAGGTCGAAGTAGCTCTGCGCCGGTACATGGGCGTTGAGCAGCGGCGGCGTGCCGGTGAGCACGACGTTGTTCGTCGTACGCTCGTGGTCCACCTTGCCGATGTAACGCCACTGCGCGGAAATCCCGATACCGTTCGGCATCTGGAGACCGACGCGCAGCTTATGGCGCCAGTGCGGAAGAGGTCCGCCGCCGCCGCCCACGGCACCGCCGCAGGTGGAGCCATAGAGCCCGGCGCAGTCGAACGCGGGATCGATGCCGTCGTCGATGATATAGTGTGAGACATACGTTCCCACACCGCTAGCCGATAGCGTTCCGATGCTGCCGAGGCGGTAGCTGTAGGAGATGTTGCCATCGATACCCTTCGTTTCGACCGAACCAACATTCTGCGGAAGGTCGGTGATGAACCCGCTCGATGACAGCCAGAGCGATCCGCCCGGAGCACGGTGGATCAAGGCGCAGGATGCCGGCGTGAAGGTGGCAGTCGTGTTGTTCGTGCAGTTATTGACGATTGCGTCAGCGCCGAAGCCCTGAATCGCGCCCTTGATCTTGATGTCGTACCAGTCAGCCGTGATCGCCAGGCGCGGGATGAATCGCGGTTGGAGCACCACACCCAAGGTCTTTGTCGTTGCCTTTTCCGGGTTGAGAACCGGGTTACCGCCAAGCAGACCGTTATACTGGGCGGCGGGGTTCGACGGCGTCTGAGTGCCAGCCGCGACTCCCTGAACGATACAACCGAACTCGGTCGGAGCGATAATGTGGCCCGAGCATGGGTCAGTGGAGCCGTCAAGGCCGACGAACTGCGGTGCAAACAGCTCCTGGATGTTCGGAGCCCGAACCGCCCGGTTGTAATCCGCACGGAAGCGGATGTCGCGAACCGGTGCGAATTCGGCGGACAACTTGTACGTGTCCGTACTGTAAGTCCGGCCCTCCACCGGCGCGCCGGTGAGCGGATCCACTGTGCCCGGTCCCGGCATGGTCTTGTACCAGGACTTACGATAGCCGGCCGCCAGCGAGAGCTCGTCGATGAACGAATGCCTGACAATCGGGATCTGCGTTTCGCCGAATACTTCGAGTACGCGGAAGGCGCCATTGACCGGAAGCGTCGGAGCGCCCTGGCCGGTGAGGTCGCCCGTCTGGAACTCCTGGTCCGGATTCAGGTCGAGCGATTCCTTGCGATACTCAGTACCGAAGTTCACGCCAATCCCTTCGTCCGACCAAGGCGTCTGGAGGCCATACTGACCAAGAGCACCGGTGAAGTTCGCGTCCGCTACCTGCTCGTTCGTCGTGCCCTCGATCACGCCGAACACATTGAGGAAGTTGATCGCCGCGGTCGATGGACCGGCAGCCGTGAAGATGTCGTAGGGCACGCACTTCGGGTCGCTGTTATCAAGCACCGATCGGCACTCGGTTATCGAACCCGGCGTGCCGAGGGGAACTTCCTGCCCCGTCGTGGGGTCGATATTCACGACGTTAAGCGCCTCGTTCAGGCGCCTGGTCGACAATTCATTTCGGTAGACCAGCGAGTAATCGGTGCGGCCGTACTGGAAGTAGGCGTCGTATGACCACGCCTTGTCCAAGTCGCCGCGCGTGCCGAGAACGCCGCGCCACTCGGTATGCTTCAGGTCGGCGACACGGGGGCCGCCCTCGACGTTACGGCGAAGCAGGTTGAAAAACGCCTGATTGAACTGATTGCCCGCCGCATCGGTGATCGTAAGCGGTGGCGTGCCGGCTGGGAAACCGAGAGCCGGAGCGAAGCTGGCGCCGGCCGCGACCGGGAAACCGCCACTAAAACCGACGATCAGGTTGTCCGGGTTACAGATCAACTGCCGCTCGGTGAGGTTGGGGTTCGTAGTTGCGGCGCCACCATTGATCGCGCCTGAACCAGGAACGTCGCTGAGGAACGGGTTGTCACAGTTGACGAGGAAGGTGTTTCCGAAGTCACCCGATGGAGCGATCTGCGCCAGCGTGTGGTCATCCATGAACATGAATTCCATGTACGGATGGATCGCGGGCGTGATCTCGTAATCGGCGAATGCGCCGGCCGTGTAACGCTCGTCCGGACGCTGGAAGTAGTTGGTCGGGTTGAAGTTGTACAACGGGCTCGAGCCGCGGAACTTGAGGCCCGTGCCCGGCAGGATGCCGACGATCGTGGTTGCACCATGAATGGTGACGCTCGGGTGGGTTGCCCCGTTGGCAGTTGTCGTGGTCGTCGTGAAGGTGTGGAAGATGAAACCGTTGCCGGTCGCGCTGGTCGCCGAGCCGCCGCAAGTGATATTGCCGGCGCCGGAGAGGCCGCATGCGGAATAGTCACGCCGCTGCTGCAGCACCGCATCCACATGCCGGTACCCGAAGTAGGCCATCGCGTGTCCGCGGTTGTCGTCGAATGCCGCGCCCACAGACATCGTACCGTCGAACGCGCCACCGTCGGCAACGCTGCCCTTCGGGAATGCATAGCCCGCGAGGCCCTGGCCCTGCCGTACGAGGTTCAGGCTGCACACGGTGCCGCCGTTGGCAGCACTGGTCGGAACGCTCGGGCAATCATTGCTGTGCTGATAGAAGCTGTACTGGCCGTCGAACCGGACACCGGTGAAGTTGGTGTCCATGATGAAGTTAACGACGCCCGCGACCGCGTCCGCGCCGTACACCGACGATGCGCCGCCCGTCAGCACGTCGACGCGCTTGATCAGCGAGCTGGGGATGAAGTTGAGGTCGGCAGCCTGCGCAGTGCTGTTCGGGTCGCCCGGAAGCAGGCGGCGGCCGTTGATCAGCACCAGGGTGCGCTTCGGACCGAGATCGCGAAGATCGACGTACGCAGTACCGGTCGCGCCGTTCGACACGCCGGAACTCTGGTTCGCCTGCACCGACGGCAGCGCGTTCAGAACGTCTTCAATGCGGGACGAACCCGAAAGCTTGACGTCCTGGTTCGTGACCACCGTGACCGGCGCGGCCGAAGTCAGGTTCGGCTGCGGAATACGGGTGCCGGTGATGATGATGTCGTTTGCCGATTGAACCGGCGCGCCCGAGGCGTTCTGGGTCGGCGTCGGCTGGCCCGAAACGTCGCCCGTCGGCGGAGCGCCGCCCGGATTGGTCGCGACGTTTTGATCTGGAACCGTCGACTGCGTGTTCGCCGCCGTTCCGCCGGTCGGCGGGACGGGCTGAGATTGCGCATAGGCCGGGTTGGCGAGGACGCCTGCGCCCACGAGCAAGGTCGTCGTGAGCAAGCGCTGACGGAAATCGAGCATCATTGTATTCTTCCCCTTCACTAGCCGTGCGCAGCGGCACGACTGCCGTGGAACGGCGAAGCTGAGCTCGCCGAACTGCTCCTTCTGATAGGTGAAGCCTAGAGACGCTGGCAACGCTTGGCGGGTCGTTACGGGCAAGTTGTCAAAGCGCTGTATCAATTTTGCAACAGCGGAATCTTGCGCTGCAGCCGTTGGGAATCGTAGGCTGAATCACACACCGGGGAGCGTCGGCTATGCGACAAATCATTGTGATGTCAGGAATGTTGGCGATGTTGGGAGCAACCGCGACGATCGCCCGGAACAATCTCCCGGCGGGCAACCCGGCGATCGTCCAAAGCCTGCTCCAGTGCCGTGCGATCACCGAACCAACCCAGCGCCTCGCCTGCTACGACCGGCAGAGCAACGCCATCGCGACCGCAATCGAAAAGAAGGATCTCGTGGTCATCGACAAGGAAAGGGCGACTGCGGCGAAGCGCTCGCTGTTCGGCTTCTCGGTCCCGAGTTTCGCAGGCCTCCTGGGCGGCGGCGACCTCAATCAGATCGAAGGGACGGTCACCGGTGCGCGGCAGAACGCCGACGGCGGCTGGACGATCCAGCTCACAGATGGCTCAGTCTGGAGCCAGACGGACGACACTCCGGTCGCACTCGAGCCGAGACGCGGCGACAAGATCACCGTGCGGCGCGGCGCACTCGGGTCCTATTTCCTGAAGATCGGAAGCCAGCCCGGCTTCAAGGCGAAACGGATCGGCTAGCGTTCCGAAGTTGGTGCGGATGTAGTCGCGGGCCGAAGCGACACTCCCAGGTGAGCGGCAACCGCATCTAGCCACTGCAGGACCATCCTTAGCTCTTCGCCATGCACCTGCATAAGCGCCTCGTGATCGCGCTCGCGCGCGCTCGGGCTGTAATCGACTGTCGAAGATTTGCTGTGTTTCGAGAACGCTGGACCGCCGACGATCTCAGACACCTGTCGGTCATTGAGGTTCAATTCAAACAATGATTGGACGCGCCGCAATGTGGTTGCCGGTTCGCTGAGCAGGTCCGCGGCATCCACGACCATCACTCGCTCAGGGCCGAACCGATCGACGATCGACTGAAAGTGGGCGATTTGCATGAGCCAAGCGAGAGACGCGATCTGCAGGTCGCTCTGTTGGAATGTCTCACAGTCAGAAAAACCGAATTGGAGGCAAGTCCACGCGACAAGATTCTGATAGAGCCTTCTCGCGTTGATCCGGGCCAGCAGTCCGCGCTTGAGAACGGAGCGCAGAAACGTCCCCGCGTCCGAATAAAGCAGGACCGCGCGCGAGCCTTCGCGTAGCGCCAACACCGGCTCCAGGAGCCTATTGGCGAAGTTTGACGGCTTGACGATGATCGTCTCGCTGCGCGTAAGGGGCCGCTCTAGGAGTCGCAATGCAAGCTCAAGCTGGAGTGCATTTTGCCCAGTGCCTGCTTCGATTAGCCGCTCGGCGACGTCGACGAGGATGTTGGGCTCCCTGAGGCTTGCGGATAGGCCGGGCACCTCCAGCGCCTTGGCCAGAAGCGTCGAGCAGCAAAATGAGGTGTTGAAGATGAAGTGCAACGGTGCCTGCCCCGCCACGACGACCTCTGATGCCACGGCCGCCGCTGGAAAGGTCTCTTTGCGGAACTCCCCCCTGTAATGGCCGTCGCTGAGGAACAGGAGGCTCGCCCGCGTGGCCTTCGGCACGAATACTGAGGTTAGACGCTGCCCATCGCCCTCGAAAGCGTGCGGGAGCCACTCCGGATCGAGCGCAATGTCACGCACGGATAGATCTGCGGCCATCGGGGTCCTCAAGATATGGACGCGAAGAAGGCGAAGCGGATGGGCTAGCGCTTGCGCGCGGCCGACTGTTCCGCCTTCAGGCTCGCGTCTGCGTCGGCATAGGGCTCTTGCCGCTCGACGCTCCAATATTTGAGCTCGTGGAGAGGAATCCGAACGCCGGTGACGGCGCAGACCACATGGTCGCCGTCGCTCAGCAGCCGGAAGGTCCCGGGAAGATAATGGATACGGGCGGCCCGGCCGCTTCCGCTCATCAGCATGCGTCTAATCCTCCGCCTGGTCGAACAATCCAGGCTGCCCCTTCATGTAGGATGCGCGCGACTTCCGCTCAACCGGCCGACTGCCGCCGTCAACGGCGGCCGCGTCAACCGAACCGTCGGCGAATCGCAACGTCAGCAGGCGCTCGGCACGGGCGGCGTCGGCATGCGTCAGGGTCCGGCCGTCGCGGCTAGTGACTCGGACATAGCCCTTGGAGAGCGGCCGCTCCGGATGGGCGAGCTCGGCCATCCGCCAAAGGCCGCCCAGCTGCTCGGCAAGCCGGGCGATGCGCTGATCGAGCAAGTCGCGCCGCAAGCGTCCCATGACCAGGTTCATGTCGGCACGGGCGTGGCTCGTGCGCGCGGCCAATGACCGCGGGAGCCGCTCGCCAAGCTCGTCGAGGCGCTGCGTCATCGGCGCAAAGATCAGTTGCGGCTCCGGCCAGCGGCAAACGGTCAGCTCGAACCGTTCGCGGCAGCGGTCGGCGCGGCTCGCGAGGCATTGTCGCGACCGATGCGCGAGTTCCGCGAGCTGAGCCAACAGTTCGCTCCTGACCGGTACCGCCATCTCAGCGGCGGCCGTGGGGGTGGGCGCGCGCCTGTCGGACGCGAAGTCGATGAGCGTCGTATCGGTCTCGTGACCGACAGCGGAGATTAGCGGGATTGGCGATTCGGCTGCGGCGCGCACCACCTCTTCCTCATTGAACGACCACAGGTCCTCGATGGAGCCGCCGCCACGCGCGACGATCAGCAGGTCGGGCTTCGGGTTGAAGGAGGCGAAGGCGCGGATTGCCGCCGCGATTCTCGTAGACGCACCCTCCCCCTGCACCGGAACCGGCCACAGGATCACGCGCGTCGGACAGCGGTCCTCGAGGCGGTGGAGGATGTCGCGGATCACCGCGCCAGTGGGTGAGGTCACGACTCCGATGACTCGCGGAAGGAACGGGAGTGCCCGCTTGCGTTCGGAGTTGAAGAGGCCCTCGGCCGCCAGCGCCTTTCGCCGGCGTTCGAGCAGTGCCAGCAATGCCCCCTCGCCCGCCAACTCCAACCGATCGACGACGATCTGATATTTGGATCGGCCCGGATATGTGGTCAGCTTGCCTGAGGCGATCACCTCGGCGCCGTCTTCGGGCCGAAACGCGAGCCCTGCCGCGCCCGAGCGCCATATAACCGCGTCGATGCAGGCGTTCTCATCCTTCAGGGTGAAATAGCAATGGCCGGAAGCGTGGCGCTTGAACCCCGAGATTTCGCCGCGGACGCGGACCTCTCCGAACGCAGTCTCGATGGTGCGCCTCAGCGCTCCCGAGAGCTCGGTCACCGTCAGCGCCGGCGAATTGTCGCCCGCCGCGACGTTCGCTAACAGGCCGGGCGGTGTCTCTTCGGGAAAGTCCATGAACATTCTGCTGTTGGGGTCAGGCGGACGCGAAGATGCGCTCGCCTGGCGGCTTAGGCAATCGCCGAGCTGCGACCAGCTGATCGCCGCGCCCGGCAATCCGGGCATCGCGCGGTGGGCCGAGCTGGTCGCGATCGATCCTTGCAATGCGAAAGATGTTGTCGACCTCGCGAAAGCTCAGGCGATCGATCTGGTCGTCATCGGCCCTGAGGCTCCCCTGGTCGCCGGTGTCGCGGACGCTCTACGCGCCGCAGGCATCGCCGTGTTCGGACCGAATGCCGCGGCCGCGCAGCTCGAAGGTTCCAAGGGATTTACCAAGGACCTATGCGGGGCGAACCATATTCCTACGGCCGAT
>Ga0207702_10003345_pt1 | contig 14703 bp, 23 predicted proteins | sample KBSCornC62_FD_184302 | JGI IMG/M metagenome (GOLD analysis project Ga0207702, IMG submission 184302) | Corn rhizosphere microbial communities from Kellogg Biological Station, Michigan, USA - KBS Corn C6-2 (SPAdes) (version 2) | ecosystem: Host-associated > Plants > Roots > Rhizosphere > Soil ...
TTTCATAGGTGTAGAAAATGATAATGGGTCAACATCATATCCATCTAATCGCAATTGCGCATACTTCGCATTGGGTCACGGACTGACAGCAGCGGAAGAAGCGGCACACTATACCATTATACAGGCGTTTCAAACAGCGCTATCAAGACAAGTTTAACATGAAACGATACTTATTTCTCATTCTATTATTCCCGATATTAGCACAGGCGCAGTCATGGCAGAACAGTGGCAATGCTTTGCAATTCAAAGTACGTGCGCCTTTGGATACTGTTTGGCGGTTTAATCTTGGCCCAATTGGATTTTTGGGGTTCAATCCGCACGGTGGTGGCGGGGGTAGTGTTGCGTGGGGTTCAATCATAGGCACATTATCATCCCAAACAGATTTACAAACCGCTTTAAATGGCAAACAAGCGTCTTTAGGGTTTACGCCCTATAATGCTACCAATCCTTCAAATTACATAGCTTTAACGGCGTTATCTGCTACTTCACCAATATTCTACAATAGCTCGACTGGTGTAATATCTTCACAGGCAGCGAGTGCATCACAAAACGGGTATTTAACCTCTACTGATTGGAGTACATTTAACGGTAAGCAAGCAACTTTAGTAAGCGGGACAAATATTAAAACAATTAACTCAACCTCACTTTTGGGGAGTGGTAATATTTCTATCACTTCAACAAATCTGGGTAATACTGATTTAACAGCCAGCGCAAACCGAACATTTACATTAGGTTCTAATTCACTTACGTTCTCATCTACTAACGGCAACCTGTACATGAGCGACGGAGGCGGAACAAACCCGACCTATAAAATCAGTACGATTAATTCAGGGTCAGGGGCTCAAACAAATGTAGGTTCTCATAATGGGCAGGCTGATTTTTTAACGACTGTTGGCTTTAATTCGGCGGGATTTCAAACAGATTTGGCGGGGGATATAAACGTTATTGATGATATCAATTCAAACGGACTTATCTACAATAAGCACATGAACTATGCCGGGCTGCAGCAGATTCCTGATGTGCAGATGGTGGATAGTTTAATTACGGCGGCAGGTGGTGGTGGCGTTACATCGGTTACAGGAACAACCAACCGTATAACATCTACAGGCGGAACTACACCGCAAATTGATATATCAGCAAGCTATGCAGGGCAAAGCAGCATAACAACGGTGGGGACACTTGTTGCCGGCGTTATTGACTTTAGCCTGTTATCAGGCACGCCTCCGACATGGAATCAAAACACTACGGGTACGGCTTCGAATGTTACAGCAACAACAAATTCGACCCTGACAACATTGTCAGCGCTCTCATTACCGTATAGTCAGTTGACCGGTGCCCCCACCATACCAACGGGCGCGAATCCAACAGCCACAGCAGGGGCGACAGCGATAAATGGTTCATCTGCTAACTTTATGAGAGCAGATGCTGCCCCCAAAATAGACAGTGCAGTTTTTCAAACCGTTTTAAACTTTAAGCCGCTGGGGAGTACTTATTGGCTGTCAAAAACAGCAGCAGCTGGAGGTGATTTAACAGGTAATTACCCAAACCCAACCTTAGCATTAAGTGGCGTTACCGCAGGGACATATATCAACCCTGTTATTACTTTTGACGCTAAAGGACGCGCTACATCAGCCTCTAACGGCACCGGGGCTGCAACATTCAGCACTATAACAAATGAAACGCCAAGCGGCTCAATAAATGGCACTAATGTGACCTTTACACTTGCTAACTCCCCGATAACAGGATCCTTGCAATTGTATAAAACAGGGATTCTGCAAAATCCTGGCGGAGGCAACGATTACACAATAACAGGGAATACAATTACTTATAATACCGCCCCTGCTTCTGGTCAAATACTTTTAGCCACTTATCAATTAGCTTCAACGACCAGCGCAATTACAGGAATAACTACCGACAATGTTATTTATACAACCCCGGTTTCAGTTACTTCGGGGACTGCCGCTTTCAGTTTAAAAACACAGACGGCAAACACGGTATTGGCCGGGCCTACAACAGGAAGTCCGGCGTCGCCGGCATTCAGGCAAATAGTAAATGGTGATATCGCCGGTTCAACAATTGATTTAGCGGCAAAAGTCACAGGGTTGCTTCCTGTCGCTAATGGAGGTACGGGAACCGCTTCGCCTGGAATTGTAGCCGGTACAAATATTACGGTAACAGGAACATGGCCCAATCAAACCGTTAATGCTACCAGCGGCGGAGCAGGCACGGTAACAAATGTGAGTTCAGCCAATAGCGATATTTCGGTCGCAACAGGTACATCAACGCCTGTGTTGACTTTAAATAGCGGCAATGGGGCTAATCAAATAGTGAAATTGGATGGCAACGTCAATGCCACTATAAACAGTGTTATAGATGGCTACACGACAACGGCGACCGCAGCCGGAACCACTACGCTGACAGTATCAAGTACTTTTAAACAATTGTTTACCGGGTCAACCACGCAGATAGTTGCTTTGCCTGTGACCTCAACTTTGGTTTTAGGCCAATCATATTTAATACTAAATGCCAGTTCGGGTAACGTAACAGTCAACTCGTCGGGTGGTAACACTATTTTAATTCTACAACCGGGATTTACTGGAATATTCAGATGCGTACTTACTTCCGGTACAACGGCAGCAAGCTGGAGGGGTGAGGTTTGCGGTGCAATAGCCTATACAGGGAGTGGTAGCATGGTTTTTAGTGCTTCACCAACCTTCTCTGGTAATATTGGTGGTACGATAAGTTTCACTGGGGGTATTACTGCTTCTGGGTATTTACGTACAAGCTCTGGCATCACCCAAAAGGTTACGACAACGGCCATTAATACTTCGGCAACTGTTACCGCAGCACAATTAGGCGGCGGCGGGTTGTCTTCTACATCCGCTGCAGCGGTAACCATGACATTGCCTACCGCTACGGCGATGGGTACGCAACTTGGCGCTACGGAAAATACCATGTACCAGTTTAGTGTAGACAATACCGCCGGTGCCAACACGGTAACATTAGCTGTAGGATCGGGTATGACGGCAGTGTCGGCGCTTACGGGAGGAACGACTTTAACAATACCTGCAGGCCAGTCAGGAACATTTTTATTAACATTTTCATCGGCAACGGTTTGCCAAATATCAAGGATTCAATAAATGGCTACAACAGATTCATTATTAGCAAATACACAGGTTCGGCCAGGTTATAATACGCCTAAACTATATAACTGGCTTAAGAAAGCTACAGCCAGTCCATCAACGGTAAAAATCGCGTGGTGTGGTGATTCCACGTCAGACCTCTCAGGTAACGCCAGTTCAATACTGTCGCTGATATTGCCGCATACCGCTGCGGGCGGCTTGTTAGAAGGGTTTGACAGTGTAAATAATATGCAAAACTTCGGCGCCAATGGCAACACCTTAACAGGATTTCTGAATAATACGCCCACAGGTTTTGGTATCGATAGCCTGATAACTTACGCACCCGATCTGATCATTTTTAGTTATGGCATTAACGATGTCAGGCAAAATCAAATGACGGCCACACAGTTAACCGCTGCCTTGGTCCGGGCCATTAATAAAATACGCGCTGCACTTCCTTTAACAGATATGGTGTTAAGGATGCCTAATAACTTTATGTCGGTTTCCCCGCATTCTTATATACAGCAGGGAAGTTACGCAGATATCGCTACGGCCGCCCAGGCACAAACGGACATTCTGTATAATGGCTGGTTAGCTGTTAAGGATATTGCAGATAATGTGGTTTTTTGGAATGCACAGGAGCAGGTATTTGGAAGGACTGCCCGGGCTGTAGATAATAACCATACCGATGAGATTCACCCGCAATATACTTACATTGTTAACGGAATTGTTCCGTTAATTACTTTCAATAATAAACCATTTTCGCCGGCGCTGTCGGCCGATGCACTAACGCAAAGCTATACAACCCCCTGGACTATTTATAGCCGGGCGCTTGAGGATAATACCCACTACGTTAAAATAACGCAAGGAATACTTAACGCTGCGACGACTGCCGGCAGTTTTATGGATATAAAGTATCCTAACCAGGATGCGAAAAAATACCCGTTGATCCGCCCGGGTGATATTATCAATATTGGCAACACCAACTTCATAAAGTTACCAAACGGCGTTACGCGCAGTTTTATCAGCGCCGGTGATATGCGAATCAGCTCATCTGCTATTACATCAGATTCGCGCACTAATGCAGTTGTAACAGTTTATCGCAGTATTTTCAACCATACCCAGGCCTGCGAGGATTATGTAAACCAAAGAGACGCTTACCCATATTGGCGCAAGGTTGTAATTACAGCCAGCGGCACAAATACTTTCGACATTGGCACAGCCCATGATGACAACGGCATTACTACGCCCACATACGTTTACACTCCATTTAAAACGCCGTCAGTTTATAGTTTATCTACATCTGATGTGCTTATCGTTGATGGACAAGCGCCATTAACATTGACGGGCGCGACATTTGCGGCCCAGGGGAATGCATTAAGGGTAACCTTAGCCGGAACATGGACGCAATACGTAGGACTAACAGCTTATATATTTGGCAATCACGATCACGAATAAACGATATGAAAAAAACACTCATCACCCTTTTACTTTTCTCCTTAACCTTTGTTGTTAAAGGACAAACGAATACAGATGGCCCTCGTATTAACTTAGGCAATGATAAACCGGGGGACATATACTACCGGGGGGCAGATAATCTCTTACATAGGCTGGCAATAGGATTAAACGGGCAAGTATTAACTATATCCAATAATATGCCTGCTTGGATTACTCCGGTCGTTATACCTGGCCCGGCTGGCCCAGTAGGAGCAACAGGCCCGCAGGGTTCACAAGGTATTGCCGGAGCGCAAGGAGTACAAGGATTGACCGGGCCAGCGGGGCCACAGGGGCCAATAGGCTTAACAGGTCCACAAGGCCCGGCAGGAACAAACGGAACACAATTCCCCGCCTTTGCAAATCAATATGATATTTTGGCTTTTATAAATGGTAATTGGACGAATGTTCCGTCATCGTTTTATATGTCGCCAACTAACTATCCGGGGCTGTCAACTTCTTGGAGTTTATTTTCTGATTTGGTTGATGTAGATGCCACTTTAATGATTGGCGGTAACGTTAATCCTACGAGCATCACAGGGGCCGCTACAGTTGTTTTAACCTATTCGTGGACTGACCAATCAGGAACGGCAAAAACGTTTTCTTTCCCGCCTGTAAGCACAACAGCAGGCAGTACATTTAGCCCTGTTCAAATCACCGTTAAGGGCGGTACAACACTATCGTCTTTTACTACCGTAAGCGGTACTGGAATAATAATTTATAATGCGGGTACGGATGTACGACGAGTTAAATAATTTTTTATATTTAAGCACGGTTATTGCGGATACTTTTTTATATTAAGCCGATGAAAAATGGAAGCATTAACATTAATACACCTTAATGAAATGAACGAGAATAGAACAGGTGTTCTTGATACAGAATTTAAGTTAAAAGACATAGTTCAATTCGTTGGACTTGTTATAACGGCGACTATTTTTATAGTCACTATGAACGCTAAAATAGATGCGTTAACAAATGCCATAAATGAGTTAAGGGATAATAATAATAAAATGTCGGTGGCTAACGATTTAGCGATTAAAGCCCTGCAAAATCAGGTAGGCACTCAAAGCGTTCAGATATCACTTTTGCAAAAAGATGTTGACTTTTTAAAAGCTGCGCGAAATTTAAAATAATTATTACATTTGTTTATCTGAAACGGGCTGCTCAGGCTCACAATTTATTATTTTCATATTTAAAATTGGTTTAGGAAAATGCTTACTTACCGCGAGGGTTTAAGTAAGCATTTATTTTTTTCTTTTTTCTTGATAAGCATGTCGGATATGGTTGGTTTAATTAGTATATTTGTGTACCGTAATTCAGCGGTGTAAAAACCTTTCAAAAAATGAATAATTACCCACAAGTAGTTGAGCAAATTCATAATGAGTTCAACATGGCAGGAGAAAAGTTGTTGCAAGAAAGTTTAGCCATAATAGAAAAGGCTGAAAAAATAGACGTAACAAAAGCACACCTGTTAAAAACAAACGGTTTTACTAATAACGAATTAGTAAAAAAAGCCGATAAAATACAAAGTAATATACTCGAGCCAACCACTGTTGCAAACATTGTTTTGCAATACAAAAGAATCTTCCCCCTGCATAAATTCATTATATCTTCGGATGTAGATAAGATATGTAAAAAATATAATCTTAAAAAAGGCTTTACGGAACAATATACAGGATTCGTTCCGCAGAAAAACCTTTCCGACATTGTAGCCTTTAAGAGTGCTTACAGTGGTCGTTTAAAGAAACGACTTAAGATAAATAAACTTAAGGTTTCAGCGCTTTTTTCAGGTAGTTTAAATAGGCTTTTTAATCCAAAATGCAGACACGTTAAAAACTTTGTGGTAAAAAATAACGGTGTTTTTTGGGTAGATACTGAACGAGAATTAGTTAATCTTTTAAATGCGACATCAAGGGAGATAAAAAAGGATTGCTGGTTTGAGATAAACAGTATGGAATGCGTAGAACTATCAATTTTTGATATATGTGCGCCCGAAAAGGATATGCTTTCAAATAGCGTATTCGACAAGATGTTTCCAAAGTTTCAAATGGAGGTTATCCCCGATCCAGTTGTATTATATCCAGTTGAACACGGGTATATTATTGTGACTGCATGGGGTGACGAAGCAAGCGACCCGTTAGTGGTTAACGAACAAATGAATTAAAGAGCCTTGATAGTTTCCTGAAAGGTTCTTTCGGGGGAAATTGCCTCACTTCGGTGGGGCTTTTTTATTTGCAAATAACTCATTAATTATTTCTAAATTTGATTATGGATATAATAGTAAAATGAACATTAAAACATGGCATCACCAACGTTATGACAATCCGCATACTAATCCGCAGATTGGCTTATCAATTTGTTGCAATGCGAGACCGCAAATTATACCGGCATGTTTTGGCGATCCTGAACTGATATTATGCTCAAACTGTAATGAATTTTGTGAAATAGTTTGGCAACCTATTTTCGAAAAAGTTAGCAAGGGGACGTATCGAAAAATAGTTTATCCAATAAATGAACTGCAAACGTTTTGATTAAGATGATTATCATAAAAATAACAGCCACATCTAAATATTACGAGCAGGAAACTATTGATAAGCTCGTTAATAATTTAGTTAAAGATTTACCCGTTATCGGAAGTGAAGTATTAAGTGCAGAAGTAGATCATAACGGGGTGGTAGTGGATATTTTGGATAAGTTTAAAAAAGCATGAAGCAGCCACTATGGATATTGATTTTAGGTTACATTATCATTGTGTTGGCGGTTGCTATCCCTGTTTATATTATTGCTAATTCATGATGGAAATACAAACTTTAGATCAAGCGGGTATCGACCTTATTAAGCATTTTGAGGGCTGTATTTTGCACCCTTATAAGGATCAGGTTGGAATACCAACGATAGGTATAGGCCAGACGTATTACCCCGGCACTGGAAAGAAAGTAACAATGTCAGACCCGCCAATATCACAAGCTACTGCCGATAGTATGTTTTTGAATATGGTTAAACCTTTTGAACTGGCTGTTTATTCAACAACACGCGACGATTTAACGCAAAATCAATTCAATGCTTTGGTTAGCTTGACGTATAACATAGGTACGGCTGGATTTAAGGCATCTACAGTTCGCCGGTTAGTAAACCTTAATGTATCTGACGCTCGTTTACATGACGCGTTCCTAATGTGGGATAAGGCCAATCATAAAGTATTGCAAGATTTAGTTAACCGGCGTACAAAAGAATATCAAATGTATATCAGCTAATGGAACTAAGCCAAACTTTTATATCAGAATACGGGATACTGTTCTTTTATACTGGTTATGGATGGTGGAAACAAATGAAAATTAAAGAGACATGAAGTATAAATTATTTCTTTTTTTTCTTTGCTTGGCAAGCGGATGCGGTTCGATAGCACTGGCTAATCAAGTTAACAATGTCAATCAATCTTTCACTTATAAAGTAAAATAATTATGAAAACAACGTGGTTATCCGATAACATTAAGCCAGTATTAGCACTTGTAATAGTGATATTTGGTTTCTCTTATTTTTTTATGTGTTCAATCCGTAACATCAAGCCAGATCCGCAAATACTGATTGCTATGGTGGCCGCCGTTTCCGCAGCGACAGGTTATTATTTCGGCAGTTCATCCGGCAGTTCAAAGAAAGATGATGTAATGTCGGATATTGTAAGCACCCCTGCCCAAACTGTTACCAACGCTGAAACAGTTAATCAAACCACCAAGCCATGAAGCTACTCATATATTGCTTTGCTTTAGCCCTGTTAATTTGTATTGCTTTTATTTTAATAGGTAGGTGGCGGGATGATAACGCTATTGTTAATCATTCTGAAATACCAAGTAAATGACGGCTGATTTTTATTTAGACTTAAAGAAGTATCTATTGGATAATGGATATGCCTATGAAATTGATTGGCAAACAAATATTGAACCCGTTTGCGACAGTTGGACTTTAAGGGATGAAACTATTTGGGTAATTCTAAATAGCGGAATGAAAGAGCAGATTGCCCGTATGATTTGGGAAAGGATACGCACCGCGTGGGCTGACGACAAACCTACCTCATCAGCTTTCGGACATAAGGGAAAGGTAGCGGCTATAGATTATGTAAGGGCGAACTGCGGTAATATATTTTCAGAATATTATGATGCCGTTGATAAAGTAGAATATCTTCAAACCATCCCCTTTATCGGTTCAATTACTAAATATCACTTAGCTAAAAATTTAGGACATGATGTTGTAAAGCCCGACAGGCATTTAGTAAGAATTGCAAAGGATTACGGGTTTAATGACTGTAATGATTTATGCTTGAAATTAAGCAGGGAAACCGGTGACAAAGTAAGTGTTGTTGATATTGTTCTTTGGCGATCCGCAAATCTAAGAAGGGTTTAATCATTCTAAAATAAAAGATAGATCAGTGCTTAAATAGTTTGAGATTTTTTATTTTCTTTTTTTTTGGATGCAGGGTTAATCTTCCCTGTTGAAAAATTCGTTAAATGACGGGTTCCAATTGTTAATTAATCCGTTAGCATCTATATCCATAATAATATAATCACCATAACCATTATCACCCGGACATAATACCTGTGGGACATAGTTATTTTCAATTGATACTATGACGGTATCTTTTACATCTAATAATCGGTAGGTGCCAGCGTCGCAAACCTTGTAATGAATTTCTGCGGTTTTTCCGGCTTCCCAATTTTTAATAATTCCTTTATCAATATCAATAATTGGGTTCCACAAATCGCCCTTTCTACACGGTATTAAATCACCGTTTTCATCTTCAACTCCATCGATTGTAGCATCTTCCCAATATCTAACGCCAGCCTCAACTACAAGGGTTTTAACGTCGTATTCTTTAGGTTCTGTAATTAAAATTTTCATGGTTTAGCTTTGTTGGTTTACACCCAAATATACCACTTTGCATCCAAAAGAAAGAAATAAAAAAAAGACCTGATTAATAAAAACCAAGTCCTTTTATATTAGGGGAGAGAGAAGATATTAAGCAGCCACTTTAACCGGAGCGTTTGCCGCTAAATCTTTTTTATAATCAAGATAGGCTGTTTCAATAGCTGTTACCCAATCAGCGAAATTTGTTTTGCCGTTAGCTATGTTAGTTTGAATAATGCCATAGACTTGCGCCGCCAATTCGGTGTAAAGTTTTGAGTTGTTGGCGCTAACGTTAAACGCTTTTAAAATATCCTGCTCAAAGGCCAATATCTGCGCTTCAGTAGCGTTTGCCGGCAATCCTAGTATGCCAAGTTCAATAGCCAAAATCTTTGGAATAACGGCGTTAATAGCGTTCGCGATATTTGTCGGTACTTGCGTTCCTGTTATCGCATCCGCAACGTTTACAAAGAAAGATGTTACCGGATTTGCTAATAAAGCTTTTACGGTTTCGGTTACTGTAATTGCAACCTTATCCGCGTCTACAATATGGCTTACAAATACTTTTGAAAACCATGCCCATGCCCTTGTCAAGTCAGAAAAAATGCTCATTTTATTTATTGTTTTAAAGTGAATAATCTACTTCAAAAGTAACTAAAAATAAACGAGATAATTAATTGTTTTTGTTAATATTAAACATACCTTTGTATTAAGTTGGCGACCGCAAAGCATCAACGATAAAGAGCTAAAAGACATAATAATAAAGTCCTCGGTAATCTTCGAAATACACTAACAACTTTGCGGTCGCCGGTGTATCAGAAATGATTAACGGGGACTTTTTTATGGAGTATGTTTCTACCCATTATAATGACAAAGTTTATCTGCCCTTAGCGCTTATTAAAAGCGCTATAAACGAGAATTGGTTGGATAGCTTATGTTATTATGTTTGGATGAAAAGAATGCACCGTAAGCCCGTTATTTACGGCTACAGCCTACGTAAAATATCCGCAGGTATCAATTGTAGCCCCACTACTGTAAAAACGCACTTATCGGTATTAAAAGAGCACGGATTAGTTAATATTTACGCGGGTAATTTGATACTTATTTCGACAAGGAAATTATTTACTTTTAATCAATTAATGGTGCCGGTTTCGGTATCAGAAAACAAAGCAGAACAACGAAATTTATTAAGGTTCGCGGTATGTAAAAGAAACTTACATTCTCAATGCAGGCAATTCAAAGCAAAGATCGACGTCCTAAAATATCACAAAGGATTAGTCACCGGATTTAAGGCGGTAAAAAGCGCTTTAAAGAAAGTTAAACTATATCCCGATCAACAAACGCTTGAAAGTTCTATGCAGAATGAAATGACATTGAGTAATAAAAGGTTTGGTTCTTTATGTAACCGCAGCCAAGCGACCGGTGCGAAAATTCAACGGGCATTTAACAGCCTTGATTTGATTGTTTCGTACGCCCGAACACGTTTAATCGACGCCAAACAATATTCGAGGCGCGTTTTTTATAAGTTTGACTTAGATTTAAACCACTTTTTAAGCAAAAGAGGACAAATATTTAAGAGGTTGAGTAATGGCATTACATTAAAAATAAGTCACCAGTGATATAGTACTACTTAGATAATTGAACACCAACAACCCCCTATATAATAAGCTATAGAATTAGCTTGTTTATCGGTAATATTTAAAAAACTTTTAAAACCATAAAATATGAACCTGCAAGAATTAAAAGATCAGTTGGCTAAAAATAAAGCTGAACTAAAAATAGTTTACGACCAAAGGGATAGGCTTAACGAAGAGGCCAAGCAAATATTAATAGATATTTATGGTTTGGAGACCGGACTGAAAATAGGTGACGATGTTGAGTTTAAGGATGGAAAGGAAATGAAAAAAGGTCGTTTAACCTCCCTTAGAGTTAGATACGAAAGTGTTGAACCGGTTATTACACTTTATAAAAAAGACGGCACATTGGGAGAGCGGACCAAAGATTGGTTTTATGATAATAAATTTACTAAAATCAAACTAATGTTAACCCCCTAATTAAAGTAAGCTATGATAGATAAAATTGAAGCAACAGAGTTGAGAATTGGAAACCTTGTTTACTTTGAACAGAGTAATGACTATAAGTTAATTAGGCCTGTAGGATATAGTTTCTTTAATAATTATATGCAGTACTTAACGCCTATCCCCTTAACGCCGGAGATTTTGGAGAAAGCGGGATTCTATCAGTTGCCACATTTTACCGTTGGCAATAGCTGGCTTATTGACTTTGGCCTGTCGTCGCAAATTTCAATATCTTATTTAGGCGAACCGAATTTAATGATATGGTTAAGCTCTGTCGATAAGGATAAAAAACCAACTGATTTAGTTTGTATTTGGAATTGGGATGTAAACGGCGAAATTTACGTCCACCAACTTCAAAACCTCTATTATTCACTAACCCAAACAGAGCTAAAAATTACCCTATAAAAATGGACGGTTGTATTAAGAACGAAAAGAAGCATTGGTTGTTGGGCAGGTATTACGGTCAACATGATTACAAACCAATTAAGGTATGGAGGTTTATGTATTGCAGTACAGATTTTCACGTTTCATTTGAATGTGCATTATGCGGGGCAAAAACAGAAAGATCGTTTGTAAGTTGGAGTGAACTACTTCACTTAGGCTACACAAATGAACAAATAGAAAAATTTAATTAACCATTACCCTTTTTAGGAGAGGGGGAAAGAGTATGAAAACAGCAGATAAAATTTGGATTGCCAGCAAATACGCTGAAAAGGGCTATGGTTATTCTGACCTTAAATATGGAGACGATCTATATGATCTGGATAGCGATTACGAAAAAGAAACTGTACTTGAAGAAATTTGGGTATATATAACTGAATATAAAGAAATCGGTTCAAAAGCGTTCCGTGAAAAATATAAAGAATATAAAATTTATTAACCACCCACCCCATGAAAGAGAACGAAGATAAAACGGCGGAAGATGGAAGCCAATTATTTGGAAGCGATATAGACCCATTGGTAATTGAGGTTTTATTAAATAGCGGGACCGCATTAAAGCCATCCGCTATTTATAAGAAAATAGCGTCCAAAGTTGGGCGAGGATTGGTTATGTCACGCGTAATAAGTTCAATAAGAAGGGTAGAAAAAGCCGGTGAAATTAAAAAGAGTGTGAACGGAGAGCCACGAAGCGGTTACATTATTTCGGGTATAAACCATCTAACGGATGAAGAGTTATTAACTACCATGCAAGATTACGCCGACCAACAAACCTCCTCCCTCCAATCAAGGGTAGAAAGGTTGGAGAAGGCGTTGAAGCGTATTGCAGAAGGTGGTTATGATTATTATGAATGTGTAAGCATCGCTCAGGCGCAATTAACAATAACAAAATAATAATAGCAATTAAAAAACGCTTAAACATGGGAAATAAACTAACGATAGATTTGATTGCTCCGTACTTACCGTATGGGTTGAAAGTAAAGGTTGAGCCAATAAGCGATTTGTATTCAGAGCGAATAGCCGAAGTTGACTGCTTATGTTTTAAAGACCTTTGCGTTACCTTAACCGGCTCACCGGATTATTACTTTGAAGATGAAGAACCGGATATTGCGATTAAGCCTTTACTATTGCCATTATCTGAATTTAATGATAGCGCAGCGGATACGGAAATTTATGAGGTTATGGGGTCTTATTATTCGGCTCATCCTGATTTTTGTACGCCTGATGAATTACCGTATAAAGTTATTCAAATATTGCTTAAACACCACTTTGACGTTTTCGGTCTTTTGGAATCCGGCTTAGCCCTCGACAAATCAACCTATAAATCATAACTCATGGAAAAGAACGAAATAACCGAACGAGTAAAAATGATTAATAATTCGCTATCTTTTGATTGTATTGTTAATAAGGGAGGCAGCAGGGAATTTAAAGCTAAAATAGCAAGCGAAGTTCATCCGGTAACCAATGTAGTTGGTTACCGGATTTATTGGATGGATTTTCTTTAAACTATTTAGCTCATATCGACGATATTTTTGTAATAAATCGGGATAAACTACTATAATAAGGTAAACCAAAAATTATGAGAAAAATACAAGATTTAACCGACCAAGATTTATTAGAAATCTACAATTGTAATTTTGATGAGCAGGTAGATTTAGCCGATTTAGAAATTGAACGCAGCGAATACGGGGTAATAGAAATTCATCAAAAAGACTGTTGCGATGATATGATGCTTACTTTTTCGGAATACGGCTCAATATATCTTTATTGTTTAGATAATGGCGAAATATACCATGATGTTTTAAACGCTACGGTGCTATTAAATAAAAAAGGCATTTACCCATTTTATTGCAACCCCATACCCCATGAAAAGTAGAGTAGAAATATTACAAGAATTAGACCCGTTCAATCGAACCGATCAAGACAAAATTCAGCCATTAATACCAATTCGTGTGTGTTACCAAGCTATGGAAGCCTACGCCTCACAATCCCGTTGGATTAGCGTGGAAACACCGCCAACCGATGAACAAATTGGGACTGATTTTAATATTGGCAATATTAACGATGAATGGATAAGCATAGGCTATTTGGCTCAAGACGGCAATTGGTATAATTCTTATGACCACGAAATGCCATGCTACCCTACCCATTATCAACACATACAATCTTTACCCACCCTCCAAAAACCATAAAATGAAAGACAAAATAATAGTGACTCTTCAGGTAGTGCAACTTTTTGCAATGGTGATTGGATTAGGTGCTTTAATATCAATGCCCGGCGCAAGGGGTGAAGGTAACGCTATGAATGGATTAGGCGAAATTGCTATTATTTGCGCTGGTATAATATTACTTTCATGGGGCTCACGGCTAATAATATCCAAACTATCTAAGGTTAAGTAATTTTGTTTTTTTTCTTTTCGGATGCAGGGCGTTTATATTCCACTATAATGGGATATAGTTTTCCTTATTCCATTAAATCGCAAAACTCTGGATTATATCCGTCTACCCTTATCATAAGTACGCCCCCTTTCTACCCTGCCAAGTGATTTTAAGTACTTCATGGTGATTAGTGGATCCGCGTGTCTGAACAAAAGCTGAATGTCCCGCACGGACGCTCCGTCATCGAATAAGTGGCAGGCCCTGGTTCCCTTCAGGCAGTATAACCCACGGTCGTT
>Ga0207702_10003346_pt1 | contig 14701 bp, 14 predicted proteins | sample KBSCornC62_FD_184302 | JGI IMG/M metagenome (GOLD analysis project Ga0207702, IMG submission 184302) | Corn rhizosphere microbial communities from Kellogg Biological Station, Michigan, USA - KBS Corn C6-2 (SPAdes) (version 2) | ecosystem: Host-associated > Plants > Roots > Rhizosphere > Soil ...
CGAGGTCGCGCGCGTCGAGACCGTGCTTCCAGAGCTCGGTCAAGAGCGCCTCCCGCGCGCTGCGACGCCAGCCGTTGCGGGCCTCCTGGTAGCCGAGTCGTCCCCACCGGGCGGCAACGATCTCAGCTGTCGAATGGCCGGTGATCGTGTCATGCCAGCCGCAGTCATCGGCGACGATCGACGCGAGCACGCGTCCCATGTCCGAATACAGAGCGACGCCGCTTGTCAGCCGGCTGATGTGCTGAGCCTTCAGCGTGTCGGGCATGCAGTAGCGCTCGAGCGGGTCGCCAGCCGCATAGAGCAGCGCCGGGACGTTGGCGCCGCCCTCGAGGTCGGTGATCGTCAGTGATGTTGCTCGCCGGCAGACACGCGACCAACCGGTCCCCGGCTCGAGCACGGTGTCGAGAATCACTTCGGTAGTCGACATCGGTCAGACGGTGCGGATCCGCGGGTCGGCCCAAGCCTGCGCGAGGTCAACGACGAAGTTGAGAAGCACGTAGGCGACGCCCAGCAGCAACGTCGTGCCCGTGATCGCTGGGAAATCGGCGTAGGCGATCGACTGGTCGAGGTAGGTCCCGAGACCAGGCCAGGCGAAGATCTGCTCGACGACCACGATCCCGCCGAGCAGCATGCCGAACTGCAGCCCGCTCATCGTCAGCGCCGGCCCTGACGCGTTGCGCAGCGTGTGCTTGAGCAGCACTCTGTACTCGCGCAGGCCCTTGGCGCGCGCGGTCCGGACGTAGTCCTCGCGCAGCACCTGCTCGCAGGAGGTCGCAAGCGTCCGTCCGATCGCCAGCGCCGGCAGCAGCGCTAGCGCGAACGCCGGCATCAGGATGTGGGTGAACGCGCTCCAGAACGCTTTCAGATCGCCGTGCAGGAGCGAATCGAGCAGCAGCAGCTTCGTCGGACCACCCGGCGCCGAGATCGTCGGATCGATCCGGCCCGAGGCCGAGAGCAGATGCAGCTTCGAGTACAAGACGACGATCAGCAGCAGCGCCGTCAGGAACGTCGGGAGCGACGCGCCCGAGATCAGCACCACCCTGATGATCCGTGCTATTCGGCCGCCGGCGGCGAGCGCCAGGCCGAGCCCGATGCCGACCACCGCCGCGATCGCCGCGGCGGTCAGGGCCAGCTCGAGCGTCGCCGGCGCGAACGTCGCGAGGTCGCTCGCAACTGGGTTGCGTGTGCGTAGCGACGTTTCCAGGTTGCCGCTCGCCAGGCGCTCCATGTAGTCGACGAAGCGGATCGGGAGCGGCTGGTCATAGCCCAGCTTGTGGCGCTCCGCGGCGACGATCTGCGGCGGCGCGCTGGCACCGACCATCGCCCGCACCGGATCCGCCGGGATCACGGCCTGGAGGATGAAGACGATCACCGCCAAGCCGAGCAGCACGGCGATCATCGCCGCCAGGCGGCGCGCCACAAGCCGACCCATCAGCCGCCCGTCCGCTTCAGATCGGCGAGGTTCACGGTCCACGGGTAGGCGGGCACCTGCTCCACCCCGGTCAGATCCTTGTTCAGGACGAACACGTTCTTGATGTCGCCCAGGAAGAAGATCTCATTCTGTTTGATCACCTCATCCCCGACCTGCTTGTAGAGGTTGGTCGCGGTCGCCGGCGGCGCGCTGACCGCCGTATCGAGCAGGTGGTCGACCTTCGGATCCTTGAACCCGAAGAAGTTGAGACCACCCGAGCTGTAGAACACGATCCGCGCCCAGGTGTCCGGGTTCGCCGCATCCGGCGTGTTTGTCTGCAGCAGCAGGTCGGGAGCCGCCTTCAGGTTGTTGACGTAGTTGTAAACCTGCGGGAGCTGAACCTCCTTGACGCCGACATGCCAGCCCGCCGCCGACAGCGCCGCCTGCAGCAGCTCGCCGACGCGGCGCTGGACGCCGGATTCGTCCGCGGTGAAGCCGAGCGTGATGTCCTTTGTGGATGCCAGCTTCGCGCCGGCCGCCGCCTTGGCATGGTTCGCGGCATACGGGAGTGCGGGCTGGTCGGGCAGCAGGCCAGGGGGATAGGCGCCGGTCGATGGCGTGCCGGTGCCCGAATAGGCCTCGGAGACCAGCTGCTGGATGTTGATCGCGCTCCGCAACGACGCCCGTACGGCCGGATTGTCGAACGGCGCCTTATGCGTGTTGACGTACAGCAGCAGACGCAGGTACGACGGAAACTCGTCAACCTTGACGTTCGACGGCAGTGACCCCAGGTCTGCCGCCGGGAACGAGTGCAGGATGGCATCGATGCCGCCGTTCTGGAGCTCGAGTTGCTGGGTGCCGATATCGGGCATGATCGAGATCAGCACCTCCTTGAAGAACGGCTTCGGCCCCCAATATCCGGGATACCGGGTGAGCACGTACTGGCGGCCGCGTGCAAACTGCGTCAGCTCGAACGGCCCGGTGCCGTCGTCGTGGGTGCGCAGATACGTCTCACCGTGGTCCGTACCGGCGTGAGTGACGAGAGCTGCGGGACCGATCACCTTCGGGCCCCAGCTCGATGCGAGATAGTCCAGGAACGGGTAGACCGGATGCTTGAGCTTGATGACCAGCGTCAGCCGGTTAGGTGTCAGCATCGACGCCACCGGTTTCAGCATGTAGGCCGGGGCCTGGTTGACTGCGAGCCGGCGCTTGAAGCTGGCGACGACCGCCTTCGCGGTCAGCGCCGAGCCATCGTGGAAATGGACGCCGGGACGCAGCTTGAACGTGTAGGTCAGGCGGTTCGGCGACTCCGACCAGCTCGTCGCAAGGTCACCGACGATGTGCGACGTGCCGGGGGCATAGGTCACGAGACCCTCGTACGTCGAGAGGATCACGTTGTTGCCCTCGATGTCGTAGAAGATGTCGGGGTCGGGCACCGACATGTCGCCCAGGTACGGGATCCGGAGGATGTCGCCACCGGCGGCCGCGGTGCCGCCGGTGGCGGCGCCGCTTGCGTTGGAGCCGGAGCCCCACCCCACCATCGCCGCGGCGGCCGCCACGGCGACGAGGGCGAGCGCTGGCCGGCTCCCGGCTCTGAACGGGTATCGGAGTTGCATCAGGTCGTCCTTTGATCGAGTCTGCGATTGGCTCGGTCGCCAATCAGGTTTGCCATGAGCGCCAGCACCGCGATCGCCACAGCCGGTGCAATCGGGACCCAGCCGTAGGCGAGCAGGTACTCGAGACCCTGGCTGCTCATCGCGCCGAGCTCCGGTGAGGGAGGCGGCGCTCCGAGGCCGATGAAGGAGAGGCCGGCGAGCGCCAGGATCAGGTTGCCGACGTCGAGTGACATCGTCACCACGACCGGCGCGATCGCACCGGGCAACAGGTGCCGGAGGATCAGGCGGCTTCGGCTGACGCCCGCGAGCCGCGCGGCATCGGCGTGCGGCCGGGCGGCGAGCGCCCGAACCTCAGCCCGGACGATGCGCGCGTACCAGGGCCACCAGACGACACTCAGCGCGATCAGTGTGTGGATAAGGCTCGGGCCGGTCGCGGCGATCAGGGCGATCGCGATCACCGTCGCTGGCAACGCCAGGAAGAGATCGGTGATGCGCATGAGCACCATGTCGACCCAACCGCCGAGGGCTCCGGCCAGCGCACCGATCAGAGCGCCCAGCGCCGACCCGAAGGCGATCACCGCCAGTGCGCTCAGCCACGACTCACGCATCCCGTAGAGAACCCGGCTGAAGACGTCGCGGCCGATGTCGTCGGTCCCGAGCGGGTAGTTCAGCGACGGCTTCCGGAACGGCCCCGCGGCGACGACCTCTTGGACGCCGTGCGTCGCAAGCAGCGGCAGCACGACGAGAATCGCCGTGACGAGCGCGACCGGCCACAGCGCCGAGAACAGTGCTGCCCTATTGCCACCGGCGAGCGCCGGCAGCTCCCGCCGGCGCGGGAGGAGACGCAGTCGGAGCCGGGACTCGAGCGATCCTGTGGTCACCGTGCTCATGCAGCCGCGGCGACCTCAGGGACTGCGGCGAGCAGCTCCCGCGTGTACCCGTGGGCCGGGTCGGCGAACACCTCAGCCGTCGGCCCGTGCTCGACGATCTCCCCGTTGCTCATGACCGCTACCTCATCCGCGACCGCGCGGGCCACCGCGAGGTCGTGGGTCACGAACAGCAGCGCGATCCCGAGCTTCCGGCGCAACTCGCAGAGCAGGTTCAGCACCTGGGACGCGAGTGAGACATCGAGCGCTGAGACCGGCTCGTCGCAAGCAAGCAGGGCAGGCGGCACGGCGATCGCGCGAGCGATCGCGGCCCGCTGGCGCATGCCACCGGACAGCTGGCGCGGCAGTGCTCCGGCCGCCTCCGCCGGGAGTCCGACCGCCCGCAGTGTCGCCAGCACCCGCCCCGCGCGCTCGCCGCGTGCGACGCCGAGTGCCTCAAGCCGCTCGGCGATCTGACGACCGATCGGAAGCCACGGCGTCAGCGATGCGCCGGCGTCCTGGAAGATGAGCTGCGGACCTGCGCCCGGGCCGACTGTGACGGTGCCCTCGGTCGGCTCCAGCAGCCCGACGGCCATACGCAGCAGCGTTGTCTTTCCCGAGCCGGACTCGCCGACGATTGCCAGCGAGCCACCTTGCCTGATCGTGAGGCTGACGCCGTTGACGGCTGTGAGTGGCTCCGGTGCGGCGGCGAACGGGTGGCGCTTTGGCCGCGGGTATTCGCGCCGGATGTTGGCCAGCACGAGCGCCGGGTCCGGGACCGAGACTCGGTCACCTTGGTGCCTCGCGAGCTCGGCCACAAGCCTCCCCGTCTCGGCGTGCGCCGCACTCGACGCAGCCGGCCAGCCGGCGAGGGACCCCGGACGGTGACACTCACAGCGCCGGCCGCCGATGATCTGGACCGGCGGCGGCTGGTCGCAGGCGGAATCGGCCACCGGGCAGCGAACCTTGAAGGCGCAGCCGGAGGCTGGGCGCCGAGGATCCGGTGGCTGTCCCTCGAGGGTCGGTAGCTCGCCGCCCGCGACCGCACCGTCAAGCCGCGGCCGGCTCGCGAGCAGGCCCGTCGTGTACGGGTGGCGAGGCGCGATCAGGATCTGGGACTTCGTCCCGGTCTCGACGATCCGGCCCGCGTAGGCGACGGCGATGCGATCACAGATCCGCGCGGCGACGCCGAGGTCATGGGTGACGAGGAGCAGCGCGGTGCCGCGCTCACGGGCTGCGCCTGCGAGCAGGTCGAGGACCTTCGCCTGGACCGTCACGTCGAGGGCCGTGGTCGGCTCGTCGGCGACCACCAGCCTCGGATCGCGCGCCAGTGCCATCGCGATCATCACCCTCTGGCGGAGTCCGCCGGAGAGCTCGTGCGGGTAGCAGCGCAGCTTGACCTCGGGATCCGCGATGCCGGTGGCGGCCAGCATCGTCGCGAGCTGATCCTTGGCGGGGGCGACGCTCCGCCCGGCTGCCTCGGCCAGTTGAGCGCCGATCCGCATCGACGGATTGAGTGAGCCCATCGGATCCTGGAAGACGGCCGTGATGTAGCTTCCTCGGCGAGCACGGGAGGATGACTCGTCGGCCGTCAGCATGTCCTCGCCGCCGAGCAGGACCTTGCCGGTCGCTCGCGGCTTCGTGCCTTTCGGAAGCAGGCCCAGCGCTGCCAGGCCGAGCACGCTTTTGCCCGAGCCAGACTCGCCGACGAGCCCGACGATCTCGCCCGCCTCGATCTTCAAACTGGCACCGCGCAGGGCATGGACGTCGCCGCCGCGTGCGGGGAAGGTGAGGTGGAGATCATCGACGTCGAGCGCGAGAGTGCTCATCCGGCGACTCCGGCCACGGGCAGGGCGGCTGCTCTGAAGGCCTCGAGCAGCTCGTCGGTTCTCACCAGGCAGTCGCGCTGGAGGTAGGCCATCGCCGCCAGGGCGGCGTCGTGCGCCTCCCTGGTCGAGCCCCCGACGCAGTCGGTGACGACCTTGCAGCGGTAGTCGTGCTGGTGGGCGTCGACGAACGTGTAGTGGACGCAGACGTCGGTGAGCGTGCCGGCGAGTATCAGGGTGTCCACGCCATAGGAACGCAGGACGAGATCGAGCTCGGTCGCGAAGAACGCGGAGTAGCGGCGCTTGCGGATCAGATATTCGTCGGCGGTGGGCTCGAGGCCGTCAGTGAGCTCGGTGGCCTCGTCGCCCTCGAGACAGTGGACGCCCTCGACGCCGTCGAGCTCGCGTCCGAAGTCGACAAGCGTGCGCTTGTGCACCTCCTGGATGAACACCGCCGGGATCCCGGCCGCTCGTGCACCGGCGAGCAGGAGGCGGGCGCGCCGGTGGCGCTCCTCACCGCCGGGCATCACCGGGATGCCGACATCGGCCGCGGGCATCAGCTCGCCCTTTTGGATATCGATCAGCACCAGCGCTGTGTTGTTTGTCAGATCCAATGCAATGGCTCCAGAAAGCAAAAAGGCCCGAGAGAACACAATGTCTCCCGGGCTTTTATCCCTCCGTGTCAGCGCGGCTATGTAGCGGTTGCCGGCCTGCTCTCTCGGACCAGACCCGCCTCATCGAGGCGGCGGAACCCTAGAGCGAGCATCAATTTATGACCGCTCGCGGGGGCCTGCTATCGCCCAGCGTCCAGCATGCTGCGGCTTGGCTCAGGCCGCTTGTACAACCGGGAACCGGATGCGCCCAGTTCCGTCAGCAACCGGACGCCGCTGACGGCTGGTGATTCAGAATCCTGAGCCCAAGCTCGAGCGCGGCACGGTTGCGAGCACTTGCTGCTGGTAGTAGACGGGCCCGCCGCCATCGGCGGTGACATCCGACGGGTAATGGGTCGAGACGAACATTGCGTAGATATTGCCGCTGGAGATGGCAAGGCCGAAGTAGTCGCCGATGAACCCCATCGTGCAGTTGGCGTCGGCGCAGGGCAGTTGGCTCAGCCCGCCGACGCTTTGATCTGGCTGTTGCGGGTCCCAGCTGAAGTCCGTGATCCGCGCGTTGCCGCCGACCGGAACCGCCCCACTGCCCGAGTCCTTGTACGCCTGGAGCGAGACATCGATGCAGAAGTTCGTCCTTCCGACGTCCGCGGGGAGGACGCTCGGGTCCGCGGGACACGGTAGGCGGCGATCGTAGAAGGCGACCGCGACCGCGCCGCGGGGACCCGCTGCCACCGATGGCTGGAACTGATCGGTCGGAACGCCGGCGGCGTCGACATTGTCGTTCACCGTCACCGGCGTGGACCAGTGCTGACCGCCGTCGGTCGACTGCGTGAACTTGACGTCCATCTGCGAGCCGTCCCAGTTCTCATACGTGAGATAGAGATGACCGGGGTACGTCGGGCTGGCGGTGAAGTTCTCGGTGATCCCGTCACGGAATGTCGTATTCGGCAGGCAGCACGTCGGCAGCGTGCCGGCGGTGGCGGCCGCGACGAATGGCGAGAACGACCGGCCATCGTCGCTGGAATGGCTGACGTACAGCGTCGCGGTCGAGGTCTTGCCGTTCTGCGGGAACGAGGCAAACGCTATGTAGAGAGTTCCCGCCGCGTCGATCGACGGATAGATGTAGGTGTTCGAGGGACCCGTCTGGTTGGGTGCGGTGATCGTCACGGCCTTCGAAAAGGTCTGGCCGCGGTCGCGCGAAACGGCGATCCGAATCTTCGTGGTCGAGCTGTTGAACACCGACCACATCGCGTAGACGTGATCCTGATCGGGGCTACCGACGATGTCGTTCACCGCGACCCACTGCTTGTCCTCGACGTGACCTGCCTGCTTTGCCGAAGCGTTCGGAGACTGCTCCAGGTCCTGCCCACCGTTCGCCTTGAACCAGTGCTGGCCCATGTCGTCGGAGTACGAGAGATCGATCGCGCCGTCGGGATGCAGCGTCGAACCTCCCCAGAACGCGTTAAACGGCAGCGTCGTCTGATACACGCGCCCCTGGGTATCGAACGCGACATTTGGATCGGTCACATCCGTCCAGCTCGGCGGCATCGACTGGGTTCCGGTCGAGACGCAGTCGTATCCCTGCACCTGATTGTCGCCCATGGGCGTGCCGCCCTGGATGTCGTATGACCCCAGGTAGAAGTCATAGAACTTGGAGTAGTTTTCGAAGAAGAACTTCGACGAGCCGACCAGATCCTCCGTGCCCGGCTTGACGGCGATCCATGACTCGGAGTGGTTGGAGTCAAACGTGCCCTGCCGGCACGTACCCGGGTTCGGAAAGGTCTGTCCGGACGGCACGGGATAGCCGCCCCCGGTGGTCGGCGAGCTTGCCACCTGATTGGTGAACGCAACGGTCGTTGTCCAGGCCGAGCCGCCGGCGGCGGCGCTGCCGATGCCCCACACCCCCAGCGCAACCAACACACCCAGCAACGCGCTCCACTTCAGCATGACCGCTCCCTTCCCGATGATGTCCAGCCCGCACCCTACCCGTCTGAGGCCGGTCGGAACCAGCAACACCGCCAGCCCCCAAATCTGACCGACCTGGGTAGCGAAGATCTTTCCCGTCCGGCATTTCGCCGAGGGCCTTCAGGCGGCATTCCTCGGCACGCCATTCAAGTGGAGCGACGTCGCAATCGTCGCGGGCTGGGGCTTAGCCGGACTCGTGCTTTCGGTCCGCTACTTCAGCTGGGAGCCGCGACAATAGGCCCGCGGACCGTTTCCATTGCAGCATGCCGTCGGGCGGGCCGGACCGGCCGCCGCACAGCAACCGATCCGGCTCATGAATGGTCCCGAGCAGGCTAGTCTCAGCCTGCTTCGTGGTCACCCTGCCTTCGGTGTGATCGAAACCCGCTCCGCCTTTGTCTCCTTCGGGAGCGGAATCGTGACCTCGACGATGCCGTCATGCGTCTGGGCCTTGACCTTCTTCGGGTCGACGCCCTCTGGCAGCGCCATCGAGCGCGAGAACGCCCCATAGCGGCGCTCGCGACGCAGGTAGTCCTTCTTCTGCTTCTCGCTGCTGTCCATGTGCTCGCCACGAACCGTCAGGATGTTGTCTTCGATCTCGATCCTGACCTCCTCGGGCTTGATCCCGGGCACGTCGGCGCGGAGCACCAGGTCACCGTTGCTGCGCTCGATGTCGATCGCCGGCATCCATTCATGTTGATCGTCGAGCGGCCGCCAACCGAGCAGCCTTTCCCATGGGCCGCGGAACTCTGAAAGTTCGGCAAACGGATCCCAACGCGAAATTGCTCTAGGCATTGCGCCCTCCTTCAGGTGGTGTCGTACGCTCGGCCAAATCCGGGCTCGCCTGAGTGGCCGACGACCGGCCGAGCACAACTGACGATATGCGTTCATGGCACCTGCGGAATCGGTACTTCGCCCGATCGCCGATTCACCATTCCCGCGCGGATACCAGCCCTGCTCGCCGCTCGAGCCCTCCGGTCAGCTCGCGATTTCGACCCGTGCCGCCCGAGAGCGCCGGGCGCCCACGTCCACGCCATGGTGAGCCGCATACGCGAACGGATGGTGGAAGACGTCCATGGGTCGCTCATTCTCCGCGACATTCACTGAGAACCGGTCACCATTGCGGGTGTTCAAGACGGATACCCAAAGACGGCCATCATCGCTGCCCCAAAGTAGACGTACGTGGACGCCGTCAATCACCCGACTGTTGAGCTCTCGCGTCGTGATCAGCTTCTCAGGACTCATTGCGTCCTCCTCCCGTTCTGAGTCAATGGGTTGGCGTAACCAGTCTCTGCGCTGGGCCGCGCCGGTTCATCCGCACCCAAGAGTGCAGCTGTCGCGGTCCACCCTCTCAGCAACTGCGGCTTTCCCACAGTTGCGCCGACCAGGCCCACAGGGACTGTGGGTTCGGCCTCGCTCACTGGGTGACGTACCCAGGGACGCCTACCCCCAGTGCGCACTGCACCAACGCTAAGTGCAGCTCGATGCGCACAGACGGTAATCGGTATCGAGATGGTCTTCGCAGCTCGCTGCCCTGGCGAATACACCTTGACGCCATCAGCAGAGACGCCGCGTCCGCAGAGCGCGCCGGCGTCGGTGATTCTCAGGAAGGCGTGGGCGGTCGCCCGGGCGGAAGCGAAATGTCCGCGTGCGGTTCCGCCATACGCGTTGCTGCCTCTGCTCAGTGCTGCGCGAGCACCTGTGCCGGCGAGACACGAGCCGCACGCCATGCGGGATAGAGACCACCAAGAACCCCAAGCAGCACTCCGACAAGGAGCGCTCGTCCGAGCACCCACGAGGTCACATCGGGGGAGACGAACTCCTGCGCTCCCAGCAGAGCGACGAGCATGTGAGCACCCACGACGCCAAGTAGCAGTCCCAGCGCTGCCCCCATCAGCGCAGTCATCACCCCCTCAACGAGCACTCGTGCGGCGATTTGCACGCCGCTCCAGCCGATTGCCGCGAGCAGCGCGAACTCTGACCTGCGCTCAATCACCGACATCAGCATCGTGTTCATGACACCGATGCCACCGATGAGCAGCGCGATCACTGCGAGGACCAACGAGAACTTCGAGAGCAACTCGCCGTTGACACCCGCCCGAGCCGCCGGAACACCATCGCCTATGACGAGCAGACCGGGGAATCGTCGGGTGATCGTCTTGACTGCCTGCTGGCGGCTGGTGGTCGAGGCGACGCTCACGGCGATCGTCGTAGCCTCGTCGACCTTGCCGGAGACCGCCTGCGCAGCAGCCAGGGGTATCACCGCGCCTTGGTCCTGCTGCGCAACACCGATGTGGTAGATCCCCGACACGTCAAAGCGCCGACCGCCAACTGCCAGGGTGTCTCCGACCTCTATACGCAACGTCGACGCAAGGCTGCTGCCCACGACGACCTGATCGGGACCGCTGAACATGTGCCCCTCGGTGAACACGTAGCGGTCGGTAACGAATGATCTCCGATCAGCCCCGAAGACGATTGCGGCCGGGGATTGTTTGATCTTCTCGACAAGCAGTACCAGGGGCGTCGCAGCGGCGATTCCGGGCGTGCTCTGCAATATGTGGACGATGCCGACTGGCAGCGCTGATGTGGTCGGATCTGCAGCATCCTTCTGGAACAGGCCCAGGTCAGAGCTTCCGAGGTCCAGGAACCTACCGGCACTCCGGGCGGCGCCGCCCGCTACGGCCAGCAGCGCCACGATCGTCGCGATGCCAAGGGCCGTTCCCAATGCGGTCAGGAACGTGCGGATCGGACGGCGACGTAACTGCTCCAATGCCTGAAGGGCGGTGGTCATTGCACCCGTCCGTGCCGAAGAGCCACCGCTTCGCTTCTGTCCAGCACCTGCCGGTCGACGATCTCGAGTCCGCGGTCTGCATGCTCCAACAGCGAAGGGTCATGCGAGGCAACCAGGATCGTTGTTCCATGACGCTCGCGCGCGTCCAGCAGTAGCTCCCAAATCCGAGCTGACGCCACCGAGTCGAGTGATCCAGTGGGCTCATCTGCGAGAAGCAACCTCGGATGGCCGATCAATGCGCGGGCGACAGCCACGCGTTGGCGCTCCCCGCCGGAGAGATCCGATGGCAGGTCTCGGCTTCGCCCGGCCAGCCCGACCTCGTCAAGCAGTTGTCGTGCCCGGGCGTGACGGTCCCGGCGAGGTAGGTGCGCGGCGACAACCGGAAGCTCCAAGTTCTCCTGCACCGTTAGTGCCGGCAGCAGGTGATGCAGCTGAAATACGAAGCCGACCGTCTCACGCCGGAAGCGCGCCGGCCTGCGGAGTGCATGCACGGCGATGTCGTCTACGAAGATCGTTCCTGAGCTCGGCTTGTCGAGGCTGCCGATCAGCTGCAAGAGGGTCGTCTTTCCAGCGCCCGATGGCCCCGTGAGCGCCACCAACTCGCTCGGCTCGATTTGAAGGCTGACATCGCTCAGGACCTGTGTGGCTCCGTAAGCCCGACAGATGTGGTTGAGGACCAGCCGGGACCCGCTCATCAGCAGTTGCCCACCGCGTCACTTCTTGGGAGTGACGTTCCAGTCGATGTGCCCGCTGCCGTACTTCGTCTTCACAACGATCCTCAGGGTGAGCGGTTGACCCAGGGACGCGGCCGGGAACACCATCGCGTCCCGGTACACGCCTCCCGTGAAGGCGTGCCCCTTCTGCGTGCTCACGACGGCTCCGCTGAACAGGAACTCATAGCTGACCGTTCCGCTGAGCCGTGCCTTGCCGCGAGTGACATCGACAACGATCGGCCACTTCTTGTTGATAACCGGACTGTGGTTGACGATGTGAGGTGTGAGCTTCAGGACGGCGGCCGTAGCTGTCGACGGGGACGTCGCGGTTAGCGCAACGCTCGCCGCAAACGCCACCACCAATCGCATGCGGTGCTGCCTGACTGATGGCGCCGGCGGCTGCATAGGAACCTCTCGATTCGGGACCGTCCAGCTCGTAGGAGGCCTCGGCTTGGACTACTCGGCGTTGTGCTCCATCGACCGGACTCGAGCAAAGCGACCGGACCAGCGCGGCCAGCACTCGCTGGCTGCCAGCCAGTCTGAGGGCGCCGGCTCGCGAGCGCACCAGCACTTCGCGGACGCTTCGCGCGGGGAAAGCACCTCCCCCGTCCGTGCTTTGTACTCATCGGGACGCATCTCCCGAACGGATCAGTGGATCCGTGCAGCTCAACTCCGCTAAACGCCCCGATGTTCCCGAGGTCCGCACCTACTTAGATCTTGAGCGGAGGTGGAATCCATGATCAACGCAAGTACTCCAGCCAGCCGAGCCCAGGTTGGCGACTGGATCGTGGCTCACAGCATCTCGGGAGGAACCTCGAGGCGCGGCCAGGTAATCGAGCTGCTGGGTGATCAGCCCCACGCGCGCTACCGAGTCCGGTGGGACGAAATGCACGAGTCGATTCTGTACCCGGCCGATGGAGTCGAGATCGTCCCGAGGAGAGGAGCACCGAACTCATCTGATGGCGTTGCGATGCACGGGCCTCACAGATGAGCCCAGAACGCAATGAGCAGCGGGGGGGCGCTCCGGCCAGGGTGTGCGTCGTGCACGCCCACAATGGCGGGTGGGAGGTGCTGTCGTTCAAAGGACGAGTGCGGATCACCTGCGAAACGCTGGACGACGCGCGTCGGATTGCATACCTGTCCGTCGCGGAAGCTGGCGATTGCGAGCTGGTCGTCCGCGACGCTTATGAGCGGGTGCTTGAACACGGCCGGTTCTCAGGTAAGGCCCCGAGCTAAAAGCCCGACCGATCAGCCCGGCGCCGTAGCGTTGGGCTCGCAAGCTGCTGGAACGGCGCTTCCCGCGATGCGCATGGCTGGTTCAGGTGACATCACCGTCGCGAGCCCGGAGTTCAAAGAGCGCACGGATCTGATGGGGGAGTTCATGCTCGACACTGCGAGCCTCGCCGTCGGATACGTGATTGCTCAGGACTCGGCTCGCGGCGAGCGCCGCAAATGACGCTTCGGTCTTTCCCGCCAGACCAGCCTCCGCCGCCAACCGGAGCAGGAAGGTATCGAGGTCCCTGGTGCGTGCAGACGCTCTGGCCGGCTCCCAGCCTTCGTAGAAGATTCCGCGCACAAAAATAGGAAGTTGTGCTGCAAGCTGCGCCCCTTCGGCGACCGAGAGCTCGTCACGCAGAGCGTGCAGAAAAGCACACAACACGCGGTACGCGTGCGCAGAGTCCTCGCCCAGCTCGCGCGTCAGATCATCGAGCCACGCCTGCGCCTTCTCATTGCTGCGATCGACCGCCGCGATCTGGGTCCTAATCATCGAAGTGTCCCTCCACAGTCGTCGGACGTTTCGCGCAACGTCCTGTCGATTCCATCGTGGCGGGAGACACGATCCGAAGGATCGGTACTTCACCCTCAAGAGCCATCGGCGCAACGCTCATTTGTCGCTATTTGCAGCTCGGGCGACCGCGCTTGCCATTCCGTCCCCCCCGAAGGCTCGCAAGGCCAGAAGGCGGTCGGGGTCGTATAGGTGCTGTTCCGCGCGGCCGCCTATGCGACGATCGTGAACCTCAGCCGCTGCGGCTTCGACCGGCCGACGGTATTGGTGGCGATGATCGTGGCGGTGTAGCGGCCCGGCGCGAGTCGCTTCCTGGGCGACACCCGCCCGAAGAAGTGGAGCTTGCCCATGCCTGCTTGGGCGGTGACGTGAAGCGAGCCCGCTATGACCGTTCGCCGACAGCGAGGCTTGTGCCTGGTGTTGAGCGTCTGCGCGACGCACTTGCCGCGTGACACCCGGCGACCGGGGAGCAGCCGGCTGAACGTCAGCGTCACGGTAGCCCGTTCGTTCAGCGAGAACGAGAACACCGTGCCGACCGGCGGCTTTCGCTTCGCGGTGATGTACGCGAGCCGGTTGCCTCGACGCCATCTCGAGTGCGACTGCGATAGGGCGGTGATCGCTGGCGGCGGGACCTTGGCGAAGGTGGCGGTCACGGTCTGGTCGGCGCTCATCATCACCGTGCAGGCGCCGGGGCCCGAGCACGCACCGCTCCAGCCGGTGAACAGCGAGCCCGGCGCGGGCGTCGCTGTCAGCGTCAGCGTCGCGCTGGCGCCGTAGCTTGCCGCGCACGTGCCGGGACAGGAGATGCCGCTGGCGGTGACGGTGCCGTTGCCTGAACCGGCCACGTTGACGGTCAGCAGGTGGCAGGCCTCGGTCGGCGCGGATTGGCTTGCGCACACAGGCTGCACCTCGAAGGCGCCGATGTCCGATCCGTCGCCGGCGGCGGCGTTCGCGACCCCGGGGAAGTCAAAGGGGCGGAGGTCGCCGCGCTGGTCGGCCGTCAGCCCGAACGCGGACCCGGCGTCGATCACCGGGCTGCCGGAGGCGGGCGCCATCGTCGGCGTCGGCCCGTCGTTGCGCTGGAGCGGGCCGAGCAGCGGATCGGCGGTCAGCAGAGAT
>Ga0207702_10003353_pt1 | contig 14692 bp, 16 predicted proteins | sample KBSCornC62_FD_184302 | JGI IMG/M metagenome (GOLD analysis project Ga0207702, IMG submission 184302) | Corn rhizosphere microbial communities from Kellogg Biological Station, Michigan, USA - KBS Corn C6-2 (SPAdes) (version 2) | ecosystem: Host-associated > Plants > Roots > Rhizosphere > Soil ...
GCGAAAATGCCCTTCGAGATAGGTCCGGACGGTGCCGATTTGCTGCGCCGCGCCATGCCCTTCCTCAAGGTAAGAGCCAAGTCCATCAATGAGTTAGCGGATAGCGCAAGTTTCCTGTTTCGCACCCGCCCGTTGGACATGGACGAGGCCGCCGCGAAGCTGCTAGAGGGCGACGCTCGCCAGCTTCTGGCGCGCGCCCGGGACGCTCTTGCGGCGGTCGACGATTGGAACGCGCTTGCGCTCGAATCCGCCGTCCGCATCGTCGCGGAGGAAGCCCAGCTCGGTCTTGGCAAGGTAGCGCAGCCGTTGCGAGCCGCTCTGACCGGCCGGACGACTTCGCCGGGCATTTTCGACGTTCTGGCTTTGCTCGGTCGCGAGGAAAGCCTGGCGCGGCTGGGCGACCAGATCGCGTAATCTTTTGGAGTTAGGTGAATGGCCGACAGCAGCACGATCAGCATCGGGGGCAAGGATTATACGTATCCGGTGCTCAAGGGCAGCACGGGCCCGGACGTCATCGACATCCGAAAGCTCTATGGCCAGACCGGCGCCTTCACCTACGATCCCGGCTTCACCTCGACCGCGAGCTGCGAGAGCGGCCTGACCTATATCGACGGCGACGCGGGCATCCTGCTCCATCGCGGCTACCCGATCGACCAGCTCGCCGAACAGTCGAGCTTCCTCGAGGTCGCCTACCTTTTGATTCATGGCGAGCTGCCCAGCAAGGCCGAGCTCGACGAATTCATGCACACGATCACGCGCCACACGATGGTGCATGAGCAGATTGCGAGCTTCCTCTCGGGCTTCCGCCGCGACGCGCACCCGATGGCGATCATGTGCGGCGTGGTCGGCGCGCTTTCGGCTTTCTACCCGGATTCGACCAACATCACCGATCCCAAGCAGCGCATGATCGCGATGCACCGCCTGATCGCGAAGATGCCGACGATCGCGGCGATGGCCTACAAATATTCGGTGGGCCAGCCCTTCGTCTATCCGCGCAACGATTATTCCTACACCGCCAATTTCCTGCGCATGACCTTCTCGGTCCCGGCCGAGGAATATGAGCCCGATCCCGTGATCGTCGACGCGATGGACAAGATCTTCATCCTCCACGCCGACCACGAGCAGAATGCCTCGACCTCGACCGTGCGCCTGTCGGGCTCGTCGGGCGCCAATCCCTTCGCGTGCATCGCCGCCGGCATCGCCTGCCTGTGGGGTCCCGCGCATGGCGGCGCCAACGAGGCGGCGCTCAACATGCTGCGCGAGATCGCGACCCCGGACCGCATTCCGGAATATATCGCGCGGGCGAAGAACAAGGACGATCCGTTCCGCCTGATGGGCTTCGGTCACCGCGTCTACAAGAATTTCGATCCGCGCGCGAAGGTCATGCAGAAGACCGCCGCCGACGTGCTCAACAAGCTCGGCGTCAAGGATCCGATCTTCGACGTGGCGCGCGAGCTCGAGCAGATCGCGCTCAAGGACGATTATTTCATCGTGAAGAAGCTCTACCCGAACGTGGACTTCTATTCGGGCGTGATCCTGTCGGCGATCGGCTTCCCGACCACGATGTTCACCGTCCTCTTCGCGCTCGCCCGCACCGTCGGCTGGGTCGCGCAGTGGAACGAGATGATCTCCGACCCCGAGCAGAAGATCGGCCGCCCGCGCCAGCTCTACACCGGCCCGACCCAGCGCGACTACGTCCCCTGCAAGGATCGCTGAGTCACCCTCTCCCCTTGGGGGAGAGGGCACCTGACGCGCAGCGGCGGGAGGGTGAGGGTGAGTCGCTACGTCACGAGCGATCCACCTGAGGCTCACACCCTCACCCGACCATGCTTCGCATGGCCACCCTCTCCCCCAAGGGGAGAGGGAGATCACCGCCTCACCGGCTCCTTCCCCGCGAACGAGGCGAAACTCAGCACGCCGACCGCGACGAACACGAACGCGATCAGCCGGCTGTCGAAGCTGGGACTGAACCAGGCGGTCGCGCCCGAAAAGATCAGCAGCGCCGCCAGCGCGAACAGGGCCTGGCCGATTGCCCCGCGCAGGCTCTTGCGCACCCGCACCGCGCGCGCGCCATCGACCATGTGTCGCACCTGCGCCAGTTGGTTGACCGCGAACCCGGCCTGCAGCGCGACGCTCTCGGCGTCCGCCACACCCGCATCGCGCAACCGATAGGTCACCGCATAATTGCGCAGCGCCTCCAGCCTCTTGTCTGCCAGACGATGCGGCGCCTCGATCCCAAACAGGAAGCGCAGCAGCTTCGAATGCGTGTGGCGCGGGCGCAGGCTCCAGAGCGGATCGTTGCGCGACAGCGCGACCACCAGCCGCTCCTGCGCGCTCAGCTTCCTGGGCGCCGCGACACAGGCCACCGCCTCGAAGGGATGGGACGCGGTAAGATCGAGATAGGCCATGATCGCCTCCGAAGCCGGGAGCTTGTCCGTTGCGATCGGAATTACGCCCGACCAACGGCGCACGGAAGGCGAAACGATGCCAACGCACCGTTTCCGGAACTTCACCCTTATTCGTCACCCCGGACTTGTTCCGGGGTCCACCTTCGAACTTGGCGCCTGCCTCCCGGTGGATGCCGGAACGAGTCCGGCATGACGGCTAAGCCTTAGCCGAATACCGTGCCCGGAACCCACTGGCCCATTCGGTCAACCTCTGCTCCGCGATCGCCGCGCGCAGGCCCGCCATCACCTGCTGGTAGAACCACAGATTATGCTGCGTGAGCAGCATCGCCCCCAGCATCTCCCCCGCCTTGGTCAGGTGATGCAGGTACGCCATGCTCCATCCCGCAATCGGCGACTCCGGATCGAGCGGCGCCAGATCCTCCGCCCATTTCGCATTGCGCAGATTGACCGGCCCGTCCCAGGTGAAGGCCTGGCCGTTGCGCCCCGATCGCGTCGGCAGCACGCAATCGAACATGTCGATCCCGCGCTCGACCGCACCGACGATGTCGTCGGGCTTGCCCACGCCCATCAGGTAACGCGGCTTGGCCTCGTCCAATTGCCCAGGCGCATAATCGAGACAGGCGAACATCGCCTCCTGCCCCTCGCCCACCGCGAGCCCGCCGACCGCATAGCCGTCGAACCCGATATCCAGCAGCGCATCCGCCGACGCCTTGCGCAGCCCTTCGTCCAGCGCGCCTTGCTGGATGCCGAAGATCGCCGCGCGCTCGGCATGTTCCCCGCCCGCGTCGAACGCCGCCCGGCTGCGCTTGGCCCAGCGCATCGAGCGCTCCATCGCCGCCGCCTGCACCTCACGCGCTGCGGTGGTCGGCACCAATTCGTCGAACGCCATGATGATGTCCGAATCCAGCAGCCGCTGGATCTCGATCGACCGCTCCGGGCTCAGCATATGTGCCGACCCGTCGAGATGGCTCTTGAACGAGACGCCCTCCTCGCTGCGCTTGGTCAGCGCGGAAAGGCTCATCACCTGATAGCCGCCGCTGTCGGTCAGGATCGGCCTTTCCCAGCCCGAAAAGCCGTGCAGTCCACCCAGCTTGGCCACCCGCTCCGCGCCGGGACGCAGCATCAGGTGATAGGTATTGCCCAGGATGATATCCGCGCCGGTCTCGCGCACCTCGGCCGGCCGCATCGCCTTGACCGTGCCGGCGGTGCCGACTGGCATGAAGGCGGGCGTGCGAATAACGCCGCGCCGCATCGCGATCTCGCCGGTGCGAGCCTTGCCGTCGGTTGCGTGGATGCTGAACTGGAAACGGGGAGTCACGGGCGCGGCTCTTGCCGGAGCTTGGCGCGCGTGTCGAGTTCTCTGGCAATCCGGATCGCGATACACCGCAATTGGGATAGGATATCAATTGCGTGGGCAGCCCGTCCTCGGCAGGATCGTGCCGATCGATGGAGGCGAGATATGCGGGCGTTTGCGGCTGCGATCCTGTTTTCTCTGGCAGCCACGGCCGCCTGTGCCCCTGCGCAAGCCGCGTCCTCGGACGGTGATGTTGTCGTCACTGGCAAGCTCGAAAAGCGCAGCATCTGGAAACGCGCCGAAACCGAGCATGTCATCGTCACCAGCGACGGCAGCGAAGGCGAGCTGAAACGCGTCAGCCGCAATCTGGAGCTGCTCTATCACCTGCTCTCGCGGCTCTATCGGCGCGGCGGCGGCCCCGACGATACGGTCAAGCTGCAGGTGACCTTGTTCGGCTCACCCGCCGCGCTGCCGGCGATCGGCCTGCGCGCCCTGCGCATGCAGGAAGGCCCCTATCTCCCCGGCTTCTCCGCTCTGACCTATTATGACCCGCGCGAGGACGGCGCGGTGTTGGCGATCGCGCGCAGCGACCAACAGGTCGACCTCAACACCGCACGCGCCTTCAACCAGGATTGCGACGATTATTACGCAAACGGCGGCGCAGATTTTTGCTCCAACGCGTCCCGCACGCCGACCATCCCCTGGCACGACCCTTTCATCACCACTTGGGAACAGGCGCTCTATGCCCGCTTCGCGCAGCATTTCCTGCTGACCTACGATCCCGAGGCCTATCCCCGCTGGTATCTTGATGGGATCGGCGCGCTCTTTTCGACGATCTGGATCGGGCGCGACGGATCGATCAATTATGGCGAACCGCCCGCGCAATTCCGTCAGGTCTTCAAATCCTTCGGCGACCTCGACGTCGCCGCCATTCTGACCGGACGCTACCTCGACGCCGCCCCCGGCAAGACGACGTGGACGCCCGTACACGCCTGGTTTCTGACCCATTATTTCCTGTTCGCCGACCTGAAGCCCGAGCGCCACGCCCAATTCCAGCGCTACATGGCGGCGATCCGCCAGGGCCAGCCGATGGCCGAGGCCGCCAAGGCGTTCGGCAATCTCGGCTGGCTGCAGAGCGATCTCACGCGACGGCTCGATGCCGATGTCGATTATGCCCATGCCGAGCCGCCGCCCGCCGCAGCAGAAGAGCCGCTGATCACCATCTTGTCGCCCGCCGCCGCCGCCCTGATCGAGGCGCGGCTCGAACTCGCCGCCCCGCTCGATCCATCGCCCGCGGCCCCGGCCGAGAGCGAATGGCTGGCGCAGGCGCGCGCCGCCGCCGACGCGCGCAAGGATCGCGACACCTTGCTGTTCGCGGCCGAGGCCGAATGCCGCAGCCGTCACCCGGATGCCTGCCTTGCCGGCGCCGATCATGTCCTTGCCGCTACGCCCGACGATGCCGAGGCGCTGGCCTGGAAGGGTGTGGCCTTGACCGACCAGGCAATCGCCGGTCCCGCCGCCGCGCGCGCCGACGGGCTTGCCGCCGCACGCCAGACGATCATGCGCGCCATCAAGATAGACGGCGATGCGCCCTTGCCGCTGATCGCCTACTTTCGCAGTTTTGCCGAAGCGGGCGAGCCCGTTCCCGAACCCGCGATGCTCGGCATGACGCAAGTCATCCGCCGCGTCCCGGCAGCCCCCGCTCCGCGCCTCTATCTCGCCGAGGAACTGGTTCGGCAAGGCCGAAGCGATCTCGCCCGCAAGGTGCTGAACCCGGTCCTGTACGGACCCTATGATTCCCCGGAGAAGAAGGCCGCCGCCAGCCTGTTCGTGGCGGACCCCGGCATCGCCCGCCCCGCGCCTTGACGCCGATTAGCCGCCGCACGCCTCCGCGCGCGACAGCAGGAAGGCGCGCTCACTCCCATTCCGACTAAGCCGCGCCGCTGCCTCGAACGCCGCCTTGGCTTCATCCATCCGCCCGGCACGGAACAGGAAATCCCCCCGCGCTGCGGGCAAAGGCGCATAGCTGTCGAGCACATTCATGCCGGCAATCTCGTCGATCAACCGCAGCCCTTCCTCCGGGCCATAGGCCATGCTGTGCGCCACCGCCCGGTTGAGCGCTACGACCGGTGACGGCATCACCTCGGCCAGCCGATCGTAAAGCCCGGCGATCCGCGCCCAATCGGTCTCCTCCGCGGTTCGCGCGCGGGCATGGCAGGCGGCGAGCGCGGCCTGTAGCGCATAAGGGCCTTGCGCTCCGCCCAGCGCCTCTGCCCGCTGAAGCGCATCGAGCCCGCGCCGGATCAGCAATTGATCCCAGCGCGCCCGGTTCTGTTCGGTCAGGGGAATGAAGCCGCCGTCCGGCCCCGCCCGCGCCGCCAGCCGCGACGCCTGTATCTCCATCAGGGCGAGCAGCCCGAACACCTCGGGCTCGCTCGGCATCAGCCCCGCCAGGATCCGCCCCAGCCTTTGCGCCTCCGCGCAGAGCGCGGGCCGGGTCAAATCGTCGCCCGCGGTCGCCGCATAGCCCTCGTTGAAGATCAGATAGAGCACCTCGAGCACCGCGGCGCGCCGTGCCGCCAGCGCGCGCCCGCGCGGCACTTCGAACGCGATCCCCGCGCTCCCGATCGTTTTCTTGGCCCGCACGATCCGTTGCGCGATCGTCGCCTCGTTCGAGAGGAAGGCGCGCGCAATCTCCTCCACCGTCAGCCCGCCGACCACGCGCAGCGTCAGCGCCGCGCGCGCCTCCGCCGACAGGATCGGGTGGCAGGCCGTGAAGATCAGGCCCAGCAGCTCGTCGCCGATATCGTCGTCCATCGCCGCCTCGATCCGCTCGATCGGGCTGTCGGCCTCGTCCAGGTCGCGTGCGATCGCGTCATGCTTGCGCGCGCGCATCGCGTCGCGCCGCAGCCCGTCGATCGCGCGCCGCTTGGCCGCCGCCATCAGCCAGGCGCCGGGATTGTCGGGCACGCCCCGCGCGGGCCATTCCGCGAGCGCGATCAGCAATGCCTCCTGCGCCAACTCCTCCGCCCGGTCGATGTCGCGCGTCAGGCGCGCCAGCCCGGCAATCAGCCGGGCCCGCTCGATCCGGAACACCGCCTCGATCGCCCGGCCTGCATCGCGCTCAACCATGCCCCCACAATCGGGGAAGCGGCAGCGCGAGACAAGCCGGGCGACACAGGCTTACATGCCCAGTTCTTCGCGCCTCTGCACTTTCTGCGCGATCTCCTCGTCGGTGAACACGCCGGCGAAATCCGCCATCTCGTAGAAGGGACGGATCTCGATCTCGCTCGGCCCGGGCATCGGATTGGGGCAGCGCTTCACCCAGGCGACCGCCTCGTCCATGTCCTTCACTTCCCAGATCCAGTAACCCGCGACCAGCTCGCGCGTCTCGGCGAACGGGCCGTCGATCACGGTGCGGTTCGGCCCGTCGAACGCGACGCGCTTGCCCTGCGACGAGGGCTTGAGCCCGTCGCCCGCCAGCATCAGCCCGGCCGCGGCCAGCTCCTCGTTGAACTTGCCCATCGCCTCGAACATCTCGCGCTCGGGCATGATGCCCTTTTCGCTGTCCGCGGTCGCCTTCACGAAAACCATCACACGCATATCTGCCTCCTTTGGCGTCGGGGCCGGAAGCGGCCCTCATCTCCGCGACGAACGAGTGCGACTGGAATCGACACGCCTCTCAAAAATTTTTTCCGCACGCGGTCCGATCGGCCAGACCCGCCAAAAAGCGCTTGGCCGCCCTCCAACCGGACGCCCCCATTTGGGTCACTCGCGACATTCCGTCTCGGAGCGTGTGCGGTAGGTGACGACGATGAAGGTCCGCCCCGCCTTCCGATCCAGGATGACGAACATCAGCTTCGGCTGCGCGACGAAGGCCAGCGTCCGGTAGTCGCTAAACTTCGCCGCCGTATCGTCGAGCAGCGGTACCCCGGCCTGCTTCGCCTCTGCCATGTAGAAGTTCGCCACCTGCGTGATGCCTGCCTCGGTCGAAAGGCGGTAGCGGGTGGAGCACAGGTGCAGATTGGGGGCCGTCTCGATCCTGGCCCCCGGGTAAGGCGCGCCGATACCCGAGGAGGGCATCGTTACGATTGCAGCGGCCGGCATCATCAACATCGTGCCCGATCCTCTGTTGTTCTTCTCAATCGCCCTCGAACGCGATCAGATGGCGCACGGTGACGCCCGCCGCGCGCAATTTGTCCGCCCCGCCCAGATCCGGAAGGTCGATCACGAACGCCGCAGTATCGATCACCGCGCCCACCGATCGAAGCAATTCCACCGCCGCGAGCGCGGTGCCGCCCGTCGCGATCAAATCGTCGACCAGCACGACGCGCATCCCCTCGCCGCAGGCGTCGGCATGCATCTCCAGCCGGTCGGTGCCATATTCGAGCTCATAATCCACGCCCACGCGCGCGCCCGGCAACTTGCCCGGCTTGCGCAGCATCAAGACCCCGCATTTCAATTTGTAGGCCAGCGCCGCGGCGAACACGAAGCCGCGCGCCTCGATCCCCGCGACCAGTTGCACGCCCTCGCCCGCCACCAGCCTGGCGATCCGGTCGACCGCCTCGGCGAAGCCCGGCCCGTCGAGCAGCAAGGTGCTGATGTCGCGGAACTGGATGCCCGGCTTGGGATGGTCCGGGATGGTCCGGATCAGGGCCCGGAGGTCAGCGTCGAGCGAAATGACCGGTCTCCTTACTTTGCGGGCAGCAGCAAGCTGGCATCGCCGTACGAATAGAAACGATAGCCGGTTTCGATCGCATGGGCATAGGCCGCCTGCATGGTCTCCCGCCCCATCAGCGCCGACACGAGCATGAAGAGCGTCGAACGCGGCAGATGGAAGTTGGTCACCAGCCCGTCGATCGCCTTGAAGCGATAGCCGGGCGTGATGAAGATCGCGGTGTCACCTTCGAACGGCCGGATCACGTCATCATCACCCGCCGCGCTCTCGAGCAGGCGCAGGCTGGTCGTCCCGACCGCGATCAGACGGTTGCCGCGCGCACGCACAGCATTCAATCGCTCGGCGGTGGCGGCATCGATCCGCCCCCATTCGGCGTGCATCTTGTGGTCGACGGTATCGTCCGCCTTGACCGGCAGGAAAGTGCCCGCGCCGACATGGAGCGTCAGCGTGGCATGCTCGATCCCCGCCGCCGCCAGCCTGGCCATCAATTCGGGCGTGAAGTGAAGCGCCGCCGTCGGTGCCGCGACCGCGCCTGGCTCGTTCGCGAACATCGTCTGATAATCGTCGCGGTCCTGCGCATCCGCCGCGCGCTTGCCCGCGATATAAGGCGGCAGCGGCATCCGCCCCGCTTTTTCGAGCAAGAGCTCGACCGGCTCGTCGCCCTCGAATTCCAGCAGGATCGACCCGTCCTCGTAGCGCTCGCTCGCGATCGCCGAGACGCCGCTGCCGAAATCGATCCGATCGCCGGTCCGCACGCGCTTGGCGTTGCGCACGAACGCGATCCAGGCGCGCGGCCCCTCGCGCTTGTGCAGCGTCGCCCCGACCTTTGCCTCGCCGCGCATGCCTTCCAGCTGCGCCGGGATCACCCGCGTGTCGTTGAACACCAGGCAGTCGCCCGCGCGCAGCAGCGCGGGCAGGTCGCCGACATGCCGGTCTTGAAGCCGCTCGCCCTCGACCAGCAGCAAGCGCGCGCTGTCGCGCGGGCTCGCGGGCCGAAGCGCGATCCGCTCCGGCGGCAATTCGAAATCGAACAAGTCTACGCGCATGTCGTGCCTATAACCCACCAACGTCACCCCAGCGAAAGCTGGGGTCCATCACCCGCGCGCATCGCTCGGTGCAACGGCAGGAGACGGATTCCAGCTTTCGCTGGAATGACGACGTGAGAAAGTCTTACTTCGGCTTCTTCTTCGCCGGTACCTTGGCGGTGGGCGGTGTCGCCTCCGCCGCCGGCGTGGCATTGCCCGAGCCCAAGGTCGCCGGCACCGCCAGCTTTCCCGCCGCGGTCAAAGTCGCCGGCGCAGGCACCGTCGTCGGCGCGTCCGGCACCGCGGGCGTGTTGATGTCGGCCGGCGGCGCGCCGATCCAGGCGTGGATGATCTTGGTCGGATGCTCGGGCGGCTCGCCCTTGGCGATGCCGTCCGCATATTTCATGCCGCTATAGACCCGGCCCACCACCGTATAATTGTGGTCGAGCGTCAGATTGGGCGCGAGCATGATGTAGAATTGGCTGTTGGCGCTGTCCGGCTTGTCCGCGCGCGCCATTGCGAAGGCGCCGCGCACATGCGGCAGGTCGTTGAACTCGGCCTTGAGGTCGGGAAGGTCGGAACCGCCCTCGCCCGTGCCTTTGGGGTCGCCGCCCTGCGCCATGAAGCCTTCGATCACGCGGTGGAAGATCGTGCCGTCATAGAAATTGCGGTTGGCGAGCGTCTTGATCCGCTCGACCGAGAGCGGCGCCTTGTCGGGCCGCAGCTCGATCGAGACCACGCCGCCGCTCGAAAGCTGGATGTTGAACGTATTGTCCGGCGTCGGCTTGGGCGCGGGCGGCACTTCGCTCACGACCAGGGTCTTGAACTTGGGTTCGGCATAGCCCTGTGGTCCGGTTTCGGTCGACTGGGCGAACAGAGGTGCCGAGGCAAGGCCGACGAAGCCCAGCACGAACAACTTTAAAGACAAAGGCTTGAACTCCGTTTTCGTCAGCGCGTGTGAGCGCGTATTTGGGCCGCCACCGTGGGCGATACGAACAAATCCACATTGCCGCCGCCGCGGGCGACGTCCTTTACCAGTGACGAGGCGATATGCGCGAACGCCGGCGCCGCCGCCAGGAATATGGTTTCTATTTCGGGCGCCATTGTGGCGTTCATCGCGGCCATCGGGCTTTCATAATCAAGGTCCGTGCCGCTGCGTAGGCCGCGCACGATGAACCGCGCCCCAACGGTGCGCGCAAAATCGACCGCCAGCCCGCTGAACTCGCGCACCTCGACCGTGCCCAGCCCCCCGGTCTCCCGCCGAAGCAGCTCGACCCGCTCCTCCAATGTGAAGAGCGGCGCCTTGCTGCTATTGTTGGCGACCCCCAGCACCAGCCGGTCGCACAAGGTCAGCGCGCGGCGAATGATATCCAGATGGCCGAGCGTCGGCGGGTCGAACGTGCCGGTATAAACGCCGATCCGGCTCACCGGTCGCGTTCCACCACATAGCGCGCGATCGATCGCAACAGGCTCGCCTCGAGCCCGAAACCCGCGAGATGGCCGATCGCCTGGTCGACCAGCATTTCGGCCTGCTGGCGCGCACGGTCCACGCCCAGCAGCGAGACGAAGGTCGCCTTGCCCTTGGCCGCATCCTTGCCCACCGCCTTGCCCGTGACCTCCTGCGCGCCCTCGACGTCGAGCAGATCGTCCGCGATCTGGAAGGCCAGCCCGATGTCGCGCGCATAAGCGCGCACCACGCGCCGTCCCTCGGGCGGAACGTGGCCCAATATCGCGCCCGCCTCCAGGCAGAAGCCGATCAGCGCACCGGTCTTGAGCTGCTGCAGCCGCGTCACCGCCGCTAGGTCGAAATCCTCGCTCTCGGCGACGATATCCATCATCTGGCCGCCCGCCATGCCGCCCGCCCCGGCCGCCTTGGCCAACTCCAGCGTGAGTTCGGCGCGCACGAACGGGTCGGCATGCGTCTCGGGATCGGCGATCACCTCGAATGCCAGCGCCTGGAGCGTATCCCCCGCCAGCACCGCGGTCGCCTCGTCATAGGCCTTGTGCACCGTCGGCTTGCCCCGGCGCATGTCGTCATCGTCCATGCACGGCAGATCGTCGTGAATCAGGCTGTAGACATGGATGCACTCGATCGCGACGCCCACCCGCAAGGCCGGCATACGGTCGATATGGAACAGGTCGGACGCCGCGCGCACCAGCAGCGGCCGCAGCCTTTTCCCCCCGCCGATCGCGGCGTGCCGCATCGCCTCATACAGCCGCGCGCGCGGATCCTGCGGCACCGCCAGCAGCCGATCGAACATCTGGTCGATGTCGCCGGAGATACGGTCCATCGCCGTCTTGAGCGCCAGCGGAACCACACCCATGGTCGTGTCAGCCGGCATCGAAGGTCTGGGTACCGCGCGGGCTGCCGTCGGGTCCCAGGCTGATCTTCTCGATCCGCGCCTGCGCGTCCTGCAGCCTCTTCTCGCACTGGCCGCGCAGCTGATCGCCCTCGGCATAGAGCCTGATCGATTCGTCCAGGCTCGCCTCGCCGCTTTCCAGCCGATGGACGATCGCCTCGAGCCGCTTCAGCGCATCCTCGAACGACAGGTCGGAAATAGTGTGATCATCGCTCATCGCCCGGACTCTTGGGACCGGAGCGTTACCGGGTCAAGCAGGGTGCAAGCCGTTCGTCGGATCGGGACCGTTGCCACAAACACCCGTCATTCCCGCGAAGGCGGGAATCCACCGCGAGGCTTGACCCAACCGCCACGGCCTTTGGACCGCATCGAGCCAATAGCGATGGATCGCGCCTGCCCTCCGCATGGCCGCTATGGGGTGGTTTCCTGCCTGACCGCTTTTGGGAACCGCAGGCACAATAGCTGCCATTTCCAACCGGACCTAACCGGTGGCAGCTATCGACCTACTAGCAGACGTTAGCGTCAGAGCGCTAAGTCGGAGAATGACCGAAGCGATCCTAATGCTAGATCAAATGGACACCGGGGTGATTTTCTATCACCAAGCGGACGAGCGGGCATTCTTCGAATGGCTGGAACACATCCCGTGCGTGGCGAGCGTCAAGGGCGAAGGAGCCAAAGGACTAGTGGTCCGATTGAAGCGACGTCCCGGGCACGATGATCTTCGACAGTTTCTCGCCTTGGCTTATCGCTACAAGCTCGACATGCGTAAGTTCGCTAAGTTTGAGACTGACGCTAATCGGGACTGGTTTCGTGACCAACGAAAGTTTTGGTATAAGCACGTCTTTGTTGATTGACCTACGCGACCTACGGTTCTCGTTTCGGTAATTTGCCGCACCGGTTCGAACGACCGACAATGGGTCGACGCCTGCAGTCGCAGCCAATGTGGCCACCAACGGCGGCTCCTGATGGTTTGCTGACCGGCAGCTGCTGACTGGCCGGGCTCGAAACCCGCCCATCGGTTTAGTGGAAGTTGGTCTTCAACCAGGCCACGCGCTGCATGGCCTCCATCTCGGCTGTCGCCGGTGTATCATAGACACCCAAATCTGGTCCAAGTGGTCCCCAGCCGTAGTCCGGGCCGGTAAGTACGGCCGGGTCAGCCCATTGTCGTCTATACGTAAAATTGCCATCCTTACGTCGGCAGATGACAACCCGTTCGCTGCGATCGGCCTTCTCGATGATGCTGATGCGCTCTTCCATCGCTGATCGATGCCATCGTTGCCGAACGGCCGCAATTGGCGGCTGATTGAGTCTTCGTGACGTCCGCCAATGGTTCGGAAGCGGCCATTGCCGATCCGACCGAAAACGGATGAATTTAGGCGAGAAGGCAGAAGCGTTACTTCACCCCAGGAGAACGGGGAAAGCGGCTGCAGGAAGCAAGATCCTCGCACTTGACGGTACGGCAGCCGAAACGGATCATTTGACGAAGAAAACCTAACTTGTTCGCTGCATGAAGGTAGGTGCCCATCTCGCAGCTAAATCCTGCTCCCCCGTTCGCCTCTCCGGCGCACTTCCGTGCATAATCCGCTTCGATGCCCCATTGACGATCTAAACGTGGAGACAGCGTCTTGCCGAACGCGTAGAGGAATTCGTCATATCCTCCCTCTTCCATCCAGCTTACGTGTCGATGGGGGCAAGATCTTTCCAGGCCCTGATTCCACTGTGCCCAGCTCGCGTCAGTTGCAGGGTGAGCTGCAATCAGCAGAAAAGCGCCGAGGGGGAGCGTCGACTTCCACATTTCGGTATAGCGGCTACCTCCAAGCAGAAACATCCGCAATTGGGTCGGCAGCTACCATTACAACCGATAAGCTCAGGGGCAGGTGAGCAGCGATAAAAGCCGAACAGAGGCGCGTTCATGAGATTATTGCCCGGCTGCCGGCGCGGGTTTGGCACTCTCTTCCTCGCTATAGGAATCGAGCGATACTTTGTCCCCTTGATAGCTGGCCTGCACCAGGATCGTCTTCGACAGGTTGGGGTTCGTCGCCGTAGGCGTCAGCGCGCACATCCACACGCCGACCTCCACATTCTTGTCGTCTGATTTGACGAAGGCGATCCGGAAATAGCAGGGTTTGACCCGCTCGAAGAATTCGACGGGGGTCAGGGATTTCCGCTTGAGCCGGGCTTGCTCCCAATCGGCAATCTTCACATTGCCAGCGATCTGGGCTTCGGCCCCTGCGATGTCGCCGCGCATGATCGCGGGAAAAAAGCTGTGATCCGATGTCGCTTGCGCCGATGCGGCGGAAGCGATCATGGCAAAAACAGGGGTCAGGAAAGCGATGACCTTCACGGCGGATCCTTGGCGATGGCGAAAGAGAATGATGTGGGTGGCGGAAGGCCAATCGGCGATCAAATAGTCGGTTCGCCGGTCAAAGCGCTCGCCAATCCACATGCGCCGTATCCAGCGTCTTCGAGAGATCCGGCAGCGGATATTTCAAACCCGTCGAGCAATTGAACAGCATCACCCGGTCCTCGGGCTTCACCAGCCCCTCGGCCCGCGCCTTGCGATAGGCGGCCAAGGTCGCCCCGCCTTCCGGACACAGCAACAGCCCCTCCTTGCGCCCCGCATCCTCGACCGCTCGCGCGATATCCGCATCCGCCACCGCGATCGCGAAGCCCCCGCTCGCGCGCACGGCGTCCAGTATCAGGAAATCGCCCACCGCCTGCGGCACGCGGATGCCCATCGCGATCGTGTGCGCATTATCCCAGCGGCGCGCATGGCGCTCGCCTTCCGCCCAGGCCCGCACGATCGGCGCGCAGCCTTCGGCCTGGACCGCCACCATGCGCGGGCGCTTTGGCCCGATCCAGCCCAGCGCCTCCAGTTCGTCGAACGCCTTCCACATGCCGATCAGGCCGGTGCCGCCGCCGGTCGG
>Ga0207702_10003354_pt1 | contig 14692 bp, 15 predicted proteins | sample KBSCornC62_FD_184302 | JGI IMG/M metagenome (GOLD analysis project Ga0207702, IMG submission 184302) | Corn rhizosphere microbial communities from Kellogg Biological Station, Michigan, USA - KBS Corn C6-2 (SPAdes) (version 2) | ecosystem: Host-associated > Plants > Roots > Rhizosphere > Soil ...
CTTGCCCTGGTAGGCATCGAGTTTCTGCTCGTCGCCGTCGATCGTTTTGGCGCTGAAGTCGTACACGCTGGCCATGGAACGCTCCGGTTGCGGCTGCGGACGCCAGCTTGCGGCGCGGCGCGGCGAATGTCCAGACGCCACCGGATGGCAGCAGGGTTTCAGCCCGTCGCCGACGGACGCGCGCGGAACAGGACCGGGCGCCGCGGATCGCAGGCGGTCTCGGCGTGCAGCCAGGGTTCGCGCGCCACGACCGCGGTGCACGGTCCGAACGTGGCGATGCGCAAGGCGCGCCGGTTTGCCTGTGCACGCAGCGCGTCCAGCACGCCGCGCATGACCGTACCGGTGAACGGCGTGAACAGGTAACAAAGCGTCGCCGCCGAAAGGTCGGCGGCGCGCACATCCTGCGCGTGGAAACGCACGTTGCGCAGGCCCAGCGCGTGGGCGGCGCGTTCGGAACACGCGGCATACGCCGGCTCGCGCTCGATGCCCACGCAGGTGGCATCGGTGCAGATGGCCGTCAGCAGCGGTACGTGGCCCAGACCGGAGCCCAGGTCCACCACGACGTCATCGGCTTGCGGCGCCGCCTGGGCGATGAAGTCGAAAATGTGCCGTGCCGGTGTCGGCTGGTAAGGCACCAGTTCGCGCTCGGCGGCCATGCCCGGGGCCGCCGGTTCGTCGAGTTCGAGGATCGTCGCCACCATCGAATCGAGCGCGTCGAAACAGTCGGGCGCGGACGCGCTGCCCTGCGCGCAGTCGCGCACCTGTTCGAGCAGCCAGGGCGGCCGCTCGCCGCGGCGGATTGCCCACCGGATGCCGGCGCAGAACTCCGACTCCACCGCGGCCAGCTCGGCTTGCAGCGCACGGGCGCGGACAACGGCGGCCTGCGCCGCCGGAGCCGCCGCGGCGACGGCAAGCGCCGCGTCCAGCTGTTCCAGCGCCTCGCCCCGTTCGCGCCAGCGCTGCGGTTCTCGCACGGCGCGGTCGGGTTCCAATCGGGCAAGCAGTTCCTGCAGCGCGTGGGGCATCGGTGGCAAAAGTGGTGAAGGCTGGCGAGCGAGGCGCAATTCTATCCGGCGCGGCGCAGGCGCGCTTTGCCCCGCCTGTCACCTGCGAACATTGGCAGCAGCCGCGTACCGTGCGCCGCAGCTACAGTGCGTCGACCCGAACAGGAGCCGCGCATGCCGGCCGCCGCCCTCAGCGAAATCGTGTGGTACGTGACCGGCCGCTTTTACGCGTCGTCGAAGGGCTCGTCGGTCGCGGACTACGGTTATTTCCTGCACGTGACCGGCATCGACGACGCGCTGTTCGCGAGCAGTGTCGGCGAACGCAGCGCGCACCTGACGTTCGCGGCCAAACCGTTCGCGCCCGCCGCCGCGACGAACGCGTCGCTCGCGCTCGGCCTCGATCCGGCCGGCGAGTTTTCGATCTACCTGCAGACGACACCGGCCGGTAATTTCGACGTCCCGGACTCGTTCGCGCAGGGCGAGCGCGTGGCCACGTTCCGCCGCACCGGCCTGGTCGTCGGCACGACGCTCGAAACCGCCGCGGGCGCGGCGCCGATGCCTTTGCTCGGCTCGAACGTGTTTTCCGCGCGCCTGATCGAAAGCCGGCCGTTCCGCCTGGGCTATGGCCGCTACGATTTCGCCGACCTCGTCGGCGCCGGCGTGACCCAGTTCGGTCTCGCCGCAAGCACCGGCGTGCAGCCACCGCCGGCGGGATTTTCGAGCGTCGTCGCGTTCAGCGGATCGGCCATTCGCCTGGGCTGAGCGTGCGTGCGCGTCAGGTCTTGTCGCCCGGCGCCGGCAGTTTCGCCGCGAGCGCCTGGTTGATCTCGTCCACGATCACGTCGAGTTCCTTGTCGCCATAGCCGTCGTGGATGTGCAGGATGTGTCCGTCGCGGCCGAAGATGATCAGGTGCGGGATCGACTTCACCGCATACGTGCGCTGCGCGCGCTCGCTGCGGTCGTTCGCCAGGATCAGGCTCAATTGCGCGCCGAGCAGCGCGGCCGCCTTGTTGAACACGTCGCGCTTTTCGATGTTCACCGCGATCACCTGGATATTGCCTTTGCCCTGCTGCTGCAAACCTTCCAGGATCGGCAATTCCTTGCGGCAGGGCGCGCACCACGTGGCCCAGAAGGACACCACCACGATCTTGCCGGCGTAGTCGGACACCTTCGCGTCCGCGCCGGCTTGGGTCACGCCGAGCGTGATGTCCGGCGCGGGTTCGCCGACTTTCGGCGCGGCAACGGCCTGCCATTGAACCAGCGACAGCAGCAATCCGATCCAGCAAGCGGCGATGCGCGGCATACGGGGCTCCGGGGTAGCGCGGGTGTGCCGGCGGATCATACGGTTTCCGCCGCGCGGCGAAAATGCCGCGCCCAGGCGGCGCGTCAATCGTCTCGGCGGCAAATCTGCGATCATCGCGCGGACGTTTCGCACCGAGCCGAGCATGAGCCCCGACGCCGATCCCAGCTATCCCGACAGCCTTCCCGAAAGCGCCGCGCGCGTCGCGCGGCTGCTCGCCACGGCAGGCCATGACCGCCGCGTCGTGCTGCTGCCGCAGACCGCGCGCAGTGCCGCCGAAGCGGCGGCGGGACTGGGTTGCGCGGTGGCACAGATCGCGAAATCGATCGTGTTCCGGCGCGCACAGGACGACACCGGCGTGCTCGTGATCGCGAGCGGCGCGAACCGCGTGGACGAGGCGAAGGTGTCGGCGCAGGTCGGCGCGCTGGCCAAGGCGGATGCCGAGTTCGTACGCCGCGTCACCGGCTATGCGATCGGCGGTGTGTGTCCGATCGGGCATGCGACGCCGCTGACGATACTCGTCGACGCGGACCTGCTCGCGCTGGGTACGCTGTGGGCCGCCGCGGGTCACCCGCATGCGGTGTTCGAGCTGACACCGCGGCAATTGCTCGCGCTGACGAACGGCGTGGTCGCGGACGTCGCGCTGCGCTGACGCGCCTCAGCCGATCTTGTGCAGCGGGATTACGTGCGTGCCGAATGCCGGCGTGTCGACGTAGTGATCGATCAGCATGAACGCGAACAGCGCCATCAGGTAGATGATCGAGTAGTTGAACACTTTCATCGCGAACAGTTCGTTCGGCGGGTTGAGCAGCACCGTGGCGTAGTACAGGAACCCGGCGCCGAGCACGACCGCGCCGCCGAGGTAGAACAAGCCGCTCATGCCGGTCAGGTACGGCAGCACGGTGACGACGAACAGCAGCACGGTGTAGAACAGCACGTGCCAGCGCGTGTATTCGACGCCGTGCGTGACCGGCAACATCGGCACCTGTGCGCGCGAGTAGTCGTCGCGGCGGAAAATCGCGAGCGCCCAGAAATGCGGCGGCGTCCAGACGAAAATGATCAGGAACAGCAGCAACGCATACGGGTGCACCTGGTCCGTGACCGCGGCCCAGCCCAGCAGCGGCGGCGCCGCGCCGGCAGCCCCGCCGATCACGATATTCTGCGGCGTGGCGCGCTTGAGCCAGGCGGTGTATACGATCGCGTAGCCGATCAGCGAGGCGAACGTCAGCGCCGCGGTGAGCGGATTCACGAGCGCGATCAGGATCGTCATCGACAAGGCGCCGAGCGCGACCGCGAACGCGAGCACCTGCGCCGGCTTGAGCGCGCCGGTCGGCAGCGGACGGTGCGCGGTGCGCGCCATCACGCGGTCGATGCGCTGGTCGATAAGATGGTTGATCGCCGCCGCCGAGGCCGCGGCGAGCCAGATGCCGACCGTGCCGGCGATCAGCGGTCGCAGCGGCACCATGCCCGGCACCGCGAGGAACATGCCGATGATCGCCGTGAACACGATCAGCGCGACGACGCGCGGCTTGGTCAGTTCCAGGTATTGGCGGGCGAGCGCGGACATGCGCGTCAGTTTACCCGTTGCGCCGGCCGCAGGCGCACGCAAAGCGCGAGCAGCGCGAGCAGCAGCAGCGCCGCGACGCCGTTGTGCGCGACGGCCACCGGCAGCGGCAGGCCGAGTTTGACGTTGCCGATGCCGAGCAGCACTTGCAGCAGCAGCAAGGCGCCAATCGCGACGCCGAACGCGCGCGTCTCGCGCCGGCGCCAGGCGGCGAACGCCAGCGCGAGGCCGGCCAGGAACGTGACCAGGGCACCCGCGCGGTGCGCGAGCTGGATGGCGGCTCGTGCCGGCGCGTCGAGCACGCCGCCTTCGTAGTCCACGCCGACGCCGCGCCACAGGACGAAGCCGTTGTGGAAGTCGGTCGGCGGCGCCCATTGTCCGAGGCAGGTCGGGAAGTCGCTGCCGCAGGCCAGTGCCGCGTAGTTCGAACTGGTCCAGCCGCCGAGCGCGATCTGCATCGCGAGCACCGCGAGCAGCGCGAACGCACCGCGGCGCAGGGCGGCGTTTTCGCGCGTACCGGCCGGCGCCAACGTGCACCACAGCGCGACCAGCGCGAGGAGCGCGAAGAGAGAAAGGCCGCCAAGCAGGTGCGCCGACACGACCAGCGGCAGCAGCTTCAGCGTCACCGTCCACATGCCGAGCAACGCCTGGAACACGATGACCGCGACCGCGGCATACGCGACGTAGGCGACGCGGCCGAGATTGCGCCGGTTCGCGAACGCGAGGGCCGCGACAGCGAGCGTGAGCAGGCTCAACACGCCGACCAGGATGCGGTGCGCCTGTTCGCGCCAGGCCTTGTCGCTTTCCACCGGGCGCTCCGGGAACGCGGCATTCGCGCTCGCCACTTCGTGCGTCTGCGTCGGCCAGGTGAGCTGGCCGTAGCACGTGGGCCAATCGGGACAGGACAAGCCCGCGTTCGACAGACGCACAAAGGCGCCGAACACGATCACGCCGAGCGCGAACAGCGCGGCGATCCACGCCGCGCGCTTGAGCCAGGGCATCGTCGCGGCGCGCATCAGTGCAGCACCCGCACGATGTCCTCGCGCACGTCCGAGGCGACGTAGCCGGGTTTGTACTGCATCATCAGCAGCCCGTTCGGATCGACCAGCGCCAGCGCCAGCGTGTCGGGCGCGCTCGGGCGCAGCGCGTCGAAGGCCGCGTCGCCCGTGTCGCCGACGAGCAGCGTCTTGCGCGCAGCGCGCCAGTCCGCATCGGGTGCCGGGCCAAGATACAGCATGCGCACGCGTTCGGCGTTGCGGCCGAGCGTGATGTGCATGCGCAGGAGTTCGTCGATGCGCACGCGGCAGGCGTCGGCGCAGCCCGGCCCGGGCAGCAGCACGAGCGTCCATGGCCAGGATGGGATTTTCCAGGCGAAGCCCGGACCGTCGGCAAGCGAGACCGGCACCGACGCGATGTCGCGCGCAGGCTCGATCAGCGAGCCGTGATTGCGCGTCTGCGCCGGACGCCAGCCCTCGGCGTTGAACAGGAACGCGAGCGCGAGCGGCACGACAAATGCGCCGGCGATCAGGATCAGGGTGATTCGGTTTTTGTTGCGCGCGTTCGTCATGATTTCGTTTCGGGTTTGCGCCAATGCAGCGCGATGAACACCGCCACCGCCGCGGCAGCGAGGGCGAACCATTGCACGGCATAGCCGACGTGGCGTTCCGGCGGCATCACGGCCGGCGTCCACGTGCGCATGAAGCCGCTGTCGGGCGCGGCGTCGAGCAGCAGCAGTCGCGGCAGCAACGGCCTGCCGAGATCCACCGCCACGGCGGCCGGATCGAGCCGCAACGTCAGTTTGGGCCACGCGCTCTGCCGTGCAAGCGCGTCGCCGCCGATGGCGAGGCCGCTGCCGGGGAACGGCGCGTAGATGCCGTTCAATTCCACCGGGCCGGCGACCGGCGGCGGCACCGGCGCCTGCGTTCCCGGCGCGTGATTCCAGGCGATCCAGCCACGGTCGACCAGCAGTGCGTCGCGCTCGCCGTCCGGCTGGAATACGCCGATCGCGTGCACGCCGAGCTTGCCGTCCTGCACGCGTTCGTCGAGCAGATACGCATGCGCCGTATCGAAGTGCCCATGCGTGACGACGTGCGGATAGCGGTTCGCGTCGCGCGCGTCGCGCGCCGGGTCGAGCGGCTGCGCAGGCGCGCGTGCGGCGTCGGCAAACGCGTCGAGCAACGCTTTTTTCTGCGCCGCGCGGCCGAGTTGCCACTGGCCGAGCGCGCAGAACGCGGCGACCGCGACCAGGGTCAGCAGCAGCGCGAATGCGCGCGGCCGATGCCAGCGGCGCTCGCTCATGATGCCGCGGCGCTATACTCGCCGCCGTATTCGCTGAGGACGGAGCACCGCATGACCACGCTCGTCGTCGTCGCCTTCATGGTCGTGATCATCTACAACCTGGGTGCCGGTCTGTATTACATGATGGTCGACAAGGGCCAGACCGACCGCACCGTCAAGGCGCTCACACGCCGCATCGCGCTGTCGGTGGTGCTGATCCTGCTGATCATTCTCGGCATCGCGACTGGGCTGATCCAGCCGCACGGGATCGGGCGGTGAGCGACTCTGCCGTCTCCGATCCGGAGAGGTGTCGAAGAGACGGATGAGGGCTCGGTACCGCCATAACGTGCTTCCAGTCCCGAACCCTCACCGCACCTCTCTCCGTTGCGGGAGAGAGGTTCAAGATCTCACAGCACGTAAACGAACATGAACAGGCCCAGCCACACCACGTCGACGAAGTGCCAGTACCAGGCGACCGCTTCGAACGCGAAATGGTGGTCCTTGCTGAAATGGCCCTTCAGGCAGCGGAACCAGATCACGGTCAGCATGATCGCGCCGAGCGTGACGTGCATGCCGTGGAAACCGGTCAGCATGAAGAACGTCGAACCGTAGATGCCCGAGCCGAGCGTCAGGTTCATCTTGCTGTAGGCTTCGATGTATTCGTGCGCCTGGAAATTCAGGAACAGCGCGCCGAGGACGACGGTCGCGGCGAGCCAGATCAGCAGCTGCTTGCGGTTGCCCGCGCGCAGCGCATGGTGCGCGATCGTGATCGTGACGCCGGACGTCAGCAGGATCAGCGTGTTCAGCAGCGGCACGCCCCAGGCCGGCATCGCGTCGAACGTGCCGCCGATCGCCGCCGGACCGTTAGTCGGCCACGCCGGAGCGTAGCCTTTCCAGAGGAAGAAGTTGGTCAGCGCGCCGTCGCCTTCGCCGCCGATCCACGGCACGGAGAACGTCCGCGCGTAGAACAGCGCGCCGAAGAACGCCGCGAAGAACATCACTTCGGAGAAGATGAACCACATCATTCCCATGCGGAACGACGTGTCCACCTGCTTCGTGTAGATGCCGGCGAGCGATTCGCCGATCACCTGGCGGAACCAGCCGAACATCATCGAGAGCAGGCAGACGATGCCGAACGCCATGATGTATTTGCCGGCGGGTGTGGTCTCGTTCATCCACAGCGCGGCGCCGCTCACGGTGCTGAACAGCCCGATCGAGCCTAGGATCGGCCAATGCGTTCCGTGCGGAACGTAGTAAGCGCCTTGTGCTTGTACCTGTGCCATCGTGATGCCTTTGGATTGATCTAGCGTTTTCGTTGCGGCCTCGCGGCCGGCCGTTCGCGCAATCGCAATGATCGCACGATCACGACGAACCCGGCCGCGGCGCGGCATCGCGCTGCTCGGCCAGTTTCTTCGTGGCGAGTTCGTTGTTGTAGAACGTGTACGACAGCGTGAGCTGGTCGACGCGCGCCGGCAGCGCCGGGTCGACCAGGAAACGCACCGGCATGCGGCGCGATTCGCCCGGCTGCAGCACCTGCTCGGTGAAACAGAAGCATTCGGTCTTCTTGAAATACGACGATGCCAGCGTCGGCGCCACGCTCGGCACGGCGTTGCCGACGATCGCGATCGAGGCGTTGTTGGTCGCGTCGAACCAGGCTTCCGTCAGCTCGCCCGGGTGCACTTTCAGCGTGACTTTTTCCGGCGCGAAATTCCACGCCAGCGCACTGTTGACCGTGCCGACGAACTGCACCGTGACCCAGCGCGACGTGTCGACCTTGATGTCCGCTACCGTGTCCGCGCCGCTCGGTGCGTTCTCGATCTTGTTCTTGAACACGTGCGTGCAGATGATGCGGTACATCGGCACGCAGGCGAACCCGAACAGGAACATCGCGCTGCCGATCCACGCGACCAACTTCAACACGCGGCGGTTGTCGGTGCGCGAATCCATCAGTGCCAAAGGCCTTGTTTCAGCACGAACAGCGCCAGCACCACGAACGCGATGGCGCCCGTGATCCACACGGTGCGGCGCACGGCGCGGCGTTGCTGGTCGGCGATGTTGGTGGGCATTTGGTTCATTTCTGCAATTCGGCTTCGCTTGTTACGACTTCGCTTCTTTTTGCCGTCATTCCCGCGCAAGCGGGAATCCATTTTGACTTTAGCCTTATCGCTCAAACCCAGAGCGAAAATGGATGCCCGCTTTCGCGGGGATGACGGCATTTTCTTACGGCGACGCGGCTATTCGACGCCTTCGCAGTTCGTCGCTCTTTCAGTGCGTGACGTCTCCGTGCGCCAGGTCTTCATCATGAATGACCGGCGGCACTTCGAAGGTATGGAACGGCGCCGGCGACGGCACGGTCCACTCCAGGCCGTGGGCGCCTTCCCACACGCGCGTCGTGGCTTTCTCGCCGCGCTTCAGCGAGGAGTACAGGATCAGGAACATGAAGAGCGGCGTGAAGAACATGCCGTATGCGCCGATCGTCGAGACCATGTTCCAGTCCGAGAACGCGACGTTGTAGTCCGGGATACGGCGCGGCATGCCGGCCAGGCCCAGGAAGTGCTGCGGGAAGAACAGCACGTTGACGAACACGATGCTCCACCAGAAATGGAACTTGGCGAAGCGCTCGTTGTACATGCGGCCGGTCCACTTGGGCCACCAGTAGTAGATCGCACCGATGATGGCGAACAGCGCGCCGGTCACGAGCACGTAGTGGAAGTGCGCGACGACGAAGTACGTGTCCTGGTACTGGAAGTCGGCCGGCACGAGTGCGAGCGACAGGCCGGAGAAGCCGCCGATCGTGAACAGGATGACGAAGCCGATCGCCCACAGCATTGGCGCCTCGAACGACATCGAGCCTTTCCACATCGTCGAGACCCAGTTGAACACCTTCACGCCGGTCGGCACCGCGATCAGCATGGTCGCGTACATGAAGTACAGCTCGCCGCCGAGCGGCATGCCGACCGTGAACATGTGGTGGCCCCACACGATGAACGAGAGGAACGCGATCGAGGCGATCGCGAACACCATCGCCTGGTAGCCGAACAGCGGCTTGCGGCTGAACGTCGGGATGATCTCCGAGACGATGCCGAACGCCGGCAGGATCATGATGTAGACCTCGGGATGACCGAAGAACCAGAACACGTGCTGGAACATCACCGGGTCGCCGCCGCCGGCGGCGTTGAAGAAGCTGGTGCCGAAATACTTGTCCGTCAGCAGCATGGTCACCGCGCCCGCGAGCACCGGCATGACCGCGATCAGCAGGAACGCCGTGATCAGCCAGGACCACACGAAGATCGGCATCTTCAGCAGGTCCATGCCCGGCGCGCGCATGTTGAGGATGGTCGCGATGATGTTGATCGCGCCCATGATCGAGCTGATGCCCATCAAGTGCACGGAGAAGATCAGGAATGCGACGCTGTTGCCGCCCTGGATCGCGAGCGGCGGGTACATGGTCCAGCCGCCGGCCGGTGCGCCGCCCGGCATGAACAGGGTCGACAGCAGCATGCAGAACGCGAACGGCAGGATCCAGAACGACCAGTTGTTCATGCGCGGCAGCGCCATGTCCGGCGCGCCGATCTGCAGCGGGATCATCCAGTTGGCGAGTCCGACGAAGGCCGGCATGATCGCGCCGAAGATCATCACCAGCGCGTGCATCGTCGTCATCTGGTTGAAGAAGTACGGCTGCACGAACTGCAGGCCGGGCTTGAACAACTCCGTGCGGATGACGCCCGAGAACGCCGCGCCCACGCACGCCATGATGAACGCGAAGATCAGGTACAGCGTGCCGATGTCTTTGTGGTTGGTCGAGAACACCCAACGATTGATGAAGCCGTGCGGCTTGTGATCGTGATGATCGTCGTGCGCGTGATCGTCGTGATGTTCGGTGGCGTGGGTAGCCATGGTGAGTCCTCGTTGGTGCGAACATCCGTGCTCGCTGGTTCAAAAAGCGGCCGTCCCTCGCCGCGCTTTCAAGTTGTCCGTTGGCGTTGCGGGCGGCGGCGCGTCAACCGTTGTTCGCGGCAGCGGCCGGAGCAGCGGCGGCGGCAGCAGCGGCGGGCGCAGCGGGCTGCGTCGTGGCGGCTTCCTTCTGGTCGAGCCACTGCTGGAATTCGGCTTTCGGCACCACTTTGACCACGATCGGCATGAACGCGTGATCCTGGCCGCACAGTTCCGCGCACTGGCCGCGGTAGATCCCCGGCTCGTGCACGTTGGTCCAGGCGTCGTTGATGATGCCCGGGATGGCGTCCTGCTTCCAGCCGAGATCCTGCACCCACCAGGCGTGGATCACGTCGTCGCCGGTGACCACGAAACGCACTTTGGTGTCCGCCGGGATCACGAGCGGGTTGTCGACGTCGAGCAGGTACGTGCGGTCGTCGCCGACCTTGACGTCTTCCGGATTCAGGCCGGACTTGAGCTGGCGCGTGGCGTCGGATTTGGCTTCCAGGCGCGAGATGAAATGCACGTGGTAGGGTTTGTCGCCGACGTTGACGTAGTCGTAGCCCCACTTCCACTGGTAGCCGGTGATCTTGATCGTCATGGCCGAATCTTCGGTGTGCGCCATGTTGATCATGACCCGGGTCGCCGGCGCGGCGAGGAAGATCAGGACCAGCACCGGCACGACCGTCCAGACCGCCTCGACCAGGCTGTTGTGGCTCCAGGTCGCCGGCTTGGCACCCTTGGACTTGCGGAACGTGAACATCGCGTAGGCCATCGCGCCGAACACGATCAGGCCGATCACGAAGCAGACGTACAGGCCCCACATGTGGATCTGGTACACGTCGTGCGAGGTTTCCGTCACGCCCGGCGTGAGGTTCAGCTGCCACGGCTTGGCCAGCGCGTGCGCGCCGCTGGCATACATCGTCAGCAGGGCGGCGCCGAGGGCGCTTCCCAATCCCAGTTTGCTACGCATCGTGCGGGCAGCCTTCATTCGCTTCACCTTAAGCAGAAATTCCTGTGGAACCGCCGCCGTCCTTGAGAGGCCGCAGCAGCTCCGTTAATCGTTGCGCCAACTCGCGGCGCTCGTCTTCGTTCAAAAACGCGCCGATTTCCAGCGCGCGTCCGTGCGATCGCAGCAGCAGGCGGCTCGGCCAGCCGCGTTGCCGCCCGGCCTCGAGCTCGACCCGTACCCAGTACGGATGGAACCGCGCCGTCGCCGCGCTTCGCGCCGAGGTCACGCTCAACTCGGTCGCGCTCAGCACGATCAGCTGGCCGAGACCGGAGGCGCACCAGACGCGGCGCAGGCAATAGGCCAGCACGCCGAGTTCGAGCACCGCGAACGCCGGCGCCAGCACGTTGCCCGCCCAAGCGGCCAAGCCTGCCAACAACCCGGCTGCGAACCCCTGCGCGACCAGGAAAGCGACCAGTCCCGCCCGCGTCAGCGATCGATGGGGCAAAACCCACATCGAAATCGCCTTGCCTGGCGTGGAACCGATCACTTCAGCCGCCATCCCTGAAACCCGGCGCGCGAAACCGCCTAATGATAGTGACCGCCTCCGTCGCGGGCAAGCGCGCAGCGAGCGCCGCGCGCCGCCGTGTGCGTCGAATTTGAACAAGAATCGCCTTTGCCGGGCTGTTACACTACGCGGCCCCGCGCCGGCTGTCGCAAGCGCCGCGGCGCCGTCGATTGCCGCCACGACCACGATGACCGCAGCCATTCTGACTCTCGAACTCGCGCCGCCGCCGGACGCCGCGCGTGCGCGCCTGACCGCCGCCTATTGCCGCGACGAGACCGAAGCCGTCAACGAACTGCTCGCCCAGGCCGCGCTGCCGCCGGCCGAGCGCGACCGCGTGCTGGCCACGGCCGCGGACCTCGTGACCCGCGTGCGCGCGAAAAAGCACGAGCAGACGGCGGTCGAATCGTTCATGCGCGAGTACGACCTCTCCAGCGAAGAGGGCGTGCTGCTGATGTGCGTGGCCGAAGCGCTGCTGCGCATTCCGGACAAGGAAACCGCGGACAAGCTCATTTCGGACAAGCTCGGCGACGCGAACTGGGAATCCCACCTGGGCAAAAGCGACTCCGTGCTGGTCAACGCGGGCACCTGGGGCCTGATGCTGACCGGCAAACTGGTCACGCTGGCGGACGAAACGCAGCGCAATTTCATGGGCGCGCTCAAGCGCCTGGTCGGCCGCGCCGGCGAACCCATGATCCGCCTCGCCGTGCGCCAGGCGATGCGCATCATGGGCCATCAGTTCGTGATGGGCCGCACGATCAAGGAAGCGCTCGACCGCGCCGCGCAGAAGGAAAACCGCATCTACCGCTACTCGTTCGACATGCTCGGCGAAGCGGCGCTGACGCAGCCCGACGCGGAGCGCTACCACGCGGCGTACAAGGACGCGATCGCGGCGCTCGGCGCGCGCGGACCGTTCGCCGACGTGCTCGACGCGCCGAGCATCTCGATCAAGCTGTCCGCGCTGCACCCGCGCTACGAAGTCGGCAAGCGCGCACGCGTGCATGCCGAACTGACGCCGAAACTGCTGGAACTGGCGCAGCTGGCGAAAAAACACGGCATCGGCCTGACGGTCGACGCCGAGGAAGCAGACCGGCTCGAACTTTCGCTCGAAATCATCGCCGCGGTGCACGCGCATGAATCGCTGGCGGGCTGGCAGGGCTACGGCCTGGCGGTGCAGGCGTACCAGAAACGCGCGCCGTTCGTGATCGACTGGCTCGCCGAGCAGGCGAAGAAAAGCGGGCGCCGGTTCTGCGTGCGCCTGGTCAAGGGCGCGTACTGGGATTCCGAGGTCAAACGGGCCCAGGAAGGCGGCCACGCCGGCTATCCGGTGTTTACGCGCAAGCCGAATACCGACGTTTCCTATCTCGCCTGCGCGCGGCGCCTGTTCGAGCACGGCGACTTGTTCTACCCCGCATTCGCCACGCACAACGCGCACACCATCGCCGCGATCCACCATCTGGCCGACGGGCGGCCGTTCGAATACCAGCGCCTGCACGGCATGGGCGAGGACCTCTACGCCGAAGTGATCGGAAAGTGGGGTTCGAACGCGTCGGGCGGCGCGGAAAACCGGACTCAGAGCCCGGTCGCCTGTCGCGTGTACGCGCCGGTCGGCTCGCACGAGGACCTGCTGCCGTACCTGGTGCGGCGCCTGCTCGAAAACGGCGCCAACACCTCGTTCGTGAACCGGATCGTGGACGAATCGCTGCCGATCAAGGATCTGGTCGCCGATCCGGTCGACACCGTGCGGGCTTTCGCCAGCAAGCCGCACCCGCGCATCCCGCAACCCATCGCCCTGTACTTGAGCGAACCCGCACCCGCAGAGCCAGCCATGACGTCGACGTCTCCGCAACGCAAGAATTCCATGGGCGTGAATTTCGGCAACGACAACGAGCTGCGCGCACTCGCCGAGGCCGTGGCGAAGTCGACGCCGAACTGGAACGCGACACCGCTCGTGCCGGGCGCGAAGTCGGCCGAGCCGCTGGTCGACGTGACCAATCCGGCCGACCGCCGCGTCAAGATCGGCACGCGCCAGCAGGCCGATCTGCCCACCATCGAGCGCGCGCTGAGGAATGCCGACGCCGCGCAGGGCGACTGGGACCGCCTGCCGGTCGCGTCGCGCGCCAAGATTCTGGAATACGCCGCGGATCTGCTCGAGCAGCGTCGCGCCGAATTCGTCGCGCTGCTGGTGCGCGAGGCGGGCAAATCGCTGCCCGCGGCGATCTCCGAGGTGCGCGAAGCGGCCGACATGTGCCGTTATTACGCCGCCATCGCGCGCAAGCTGATGGGCCATCCGGAAACGCTGCTCGGTCCGACCGGCGAGTCGAACCAGCTCAGCCTGCACGGCCGCGGCGTGTTCGTCTGCATCAGTCCGTGGAATTTCCCACTCGCGATCTTCACGGGGCAGGTCGTCGCGGCGCTCGCCGCCGGCAACGCCGTGATCGCGAAGCCGGCCGACCAGACCGTGCTGATCGGCCATGCCGCGGTCAAGCTGCTGCACGAAGCCGGCGTGCCGGAAGCGGTGCTGCAGTTCCTGCCCGGCAAGGGTTCGATGATCGGCAACACGCTGCTGACCAAACCCGAGGTCGCCGGCGTGTGCATGACGGGCTCGACCCAGACCGCCTGGACGATCAACCGCACGCTCGCCGCGCGCGACGCGCAGATCGCCGCGCTGATTGCGGAGACCGGCGGCCAGAACGCGCTGATCGCGGATTCCTCGGCGCTGCCGGAACAGCTCGTCAAGGACGTGGTCGCCTCCGCCTTCGATTCCGCTGGCCAGCGCTGCTCCGCCGCGCGCGTCCTGTTCGTGCAGGACGACATCGCCGACAAGGTGATCGCGATGCTGTCGGGCGCGATGGACGAACTCGTCGTGGGCGACCCCGGCCTGCTCTCGACCGACGTCGGCCCGGTGATCGACGAGCCCTCGCGCCAGAGCCTGGCCGAACATGCCGCGCGCATGGACACCGAGGCCAAGCTAATCAAGCAGGTGAAACTCGATCCGTCCACGCAACACGGCACGTTCTTCGCGCCGCGCGCGTACGAATTGAAATCGCTCAAGCAACTGACGCACGAAGTCTTCGGACCGGTGCTGCACGTGCTGCGC